>Ga0181525_10003703_pt1 | contig 11989 bp, 13 predicted proteins | sample PEATcosm2014_Bin_48_FD_121100 | JGI IMG/M metagenome (GOLD analysis project Ga0181525, IMG submission 121100) | Peatland microbial communities from MTU Mesocosm Facility, Houghton, MI, USA - PEATcosm2014_Bin06_10_metaG | ecosystem: Environmental > Terrestrial > Soil > Wetlands > Peat | place... | reverse complement strand
GTCCGCCATGCCCTGTTCGGTATGGATGTGCTGAAACGCGGCGTCGGCGGGGACGGCGCCGTAGACCGGGTGCTGATGCGCGGCGTGAATGGCGGGCGGCAAGGTGCCGAGAACGGCGACGATGACAAGGACGATGGCGCCGGCGATGGCCTCGATCGCGGCGTTGCGGCGCAATTGGCGGAGCGCCGGCAGCGCCGCGGCGACATCGGCGATTTTGACGATCGGCGGCGTCAGCCGAAACAGATTGAACGCCGCGATAGCGACCATGCACAGGAACAGCGCGATCTTCGCGAGCAGCAAGCGGCCGTAATCGGTTCCGACCAATGCGGAAACACTGCCGGCGAGGTACCAGGTGTTGATGAGGCCGCTCAGCAGCAGGGTGGCGACGCTGGCGATGCCGAGCGTCGAAAAGCGTAAGGTCGCGGTTCGTGCGATCGGCAGAGCCGCCGCGTCCGGCGTGACGGTGCCCAGCAGCAGCGTGAGTGGAACGAGTGCGCCGACCCACGCCGCCGCCGCGACGAGATGCAGCACATCGGCAACCGGATGTACCGCGGCTTCCACGCCGAGGCCGCCGGCCGCGTGTCCGGCCCAGGCCAACGACCCGGCCAGCGCCGCGGCCGAAATCACCAAGGCGGACTTGATCGGGCGCGACGCGATGCGTTGTTTCGACAGCGCCGGGATCAATAATCCGGCGAGCAGACACGCCAGCACGGCGCGCGCCAGCCAGTCATTGCCGAATGTCGTGTCCGACAGCACCGTCCACAACACGCCGCCGGAGAACACGCCCGCCACCGGTTGCTCGCTCATCGCAGCCGCGGTGAGGACGAGCCATGCCGCGCCCGAGATCACGGCGAACACCAGGCCGATCCACGCGAGCCGTGTCAGCCGGGATCGAACAACCACGGCAACGCGACTGTCACCTTTGGCTCGGCGAAACGCGGGCTCAGCGATCAAGACATGAAAGATGGCGACGCCCGCCACCAGAAGCGTCGCGGCGAAATGAACGGCGCGGACATAGACCAGCGGATCGGACAAGTTATGACCCGCCGACGTGGAACGTAAAGCTGCCCTCGGTCGTATGGGTGTCGACCGAGAGCGCATGCCAGCGTACGCGGTAGCTGCCGGGCGCCAATGCCGTCAATTCGACCCGCATCGTGTTGCCGCTGATCTGCGCCTTGCCCTGGTCGACGCGCGCGCCGCTCGCGTCGGTCACCTGCACCGTGCTGAAGGCCGGTTCCAGGTTCTCCGTGAACCACAGCGCGACTTCGTGCGGTGCGGCAGCCACCGTCGAGCCGATCGCCGGGCTCGCGTGATCGAGATGTGCATGCGCCCACGCGGCGCCGGTACCGAATGCCGTGATGAACAGCGACAAGATGGCGATGAGTGTACGCATGGGATGTCCTTGCACTTCCTGAGCGATCGATCTCGTCGCGATCTCTGATGGGCAGTTGCCGGACGTTTTCGACCGCCGCGTTCTTTCGTCTGCTTATCATAGTAATTTCGAGCTCTGCGATGGGGAATAAGATCCACCGCTTGGGGTTTATGGGTTCGCTGCCGAATATGCGGTAGTGTCATGTGGAGGAACCAAATGCGAAAATTGCTGATAACCGTCATCGCCGCCGCGACAACTTTTGCCACCGTGGCCCTGGCGCAAATGGCGCCGACCAAGACCGGCGACAGCGCCAAAGGCAAAGTTCTTACCAACGACAGCGGCATGACGCTCTATGTTTTCGACAAGGATTCCGGTGGTAAATCGGCGTGCAACGGTCCCTGCGCGGGAAACTGGCCGCCGCTGATGGCCATGGCGTCATCGATGGCGATGGGCGATTACACGGTCATCACCCGCGACGACGGCACCAAACAATGGGCGTACAAAGGCCGGCCGCTTTATAATTGGAAAAACGACAAGGCGCCCGGCGACATCACCGGCGACGGCTTCCTCAACGGCGCCTGGCATATCGCTCAGCCGTAGTTGGCCGGACAGCGAGACCGGGCTCGGAGCATACCGAGCTCGGCTTCATCACTGCGGACGCTCGCCGCCATTCAACTTGACGCGCGCGGGGGCAGCCGACATGTGCTATCCTGGAATCGATGAAACGAGTGCGAAATTTTTGTCGAGACCGACGGTCGGGCGGCGTCTTGGCCGTATTCGTCGCCTATACGCTCGCCATTCAAGCCTTGCTCGCCAGCGTCGGACTGGGAATGTCGGCTGCCGCGACACCTGGGCAAGCCGGCTTTGTCATCTGCAGTTTCGCCTCCGGGCTGAACCTTCACGCGCCGCCGACAAACGGCGACCCAAAAAAGCCTGATCCTCGGCCGCAATGCCCGTTCTGCTTCGTCGCGGCACAAAGCGCCGGTCAGTTTGCGACAATCGGTGAGCCGGCGGTGTTTGCCGCTTATGCCGGGTTCGACTCTTACGGCGCTCATTACGGTCAATCCGCCGACGCGATATTTGTCCCTCGCTTCCGCCGCACGGTCGGCGATCCCCGCGCTCCACCGAAGTTCTCCGTCTGACGCTCGAACTGGCTCCTGTTTTTTGGAGTTATGACTCATGCGCTTACGGAGAACACCATGCGCTTTTTGCTGACGCTCGCCACTGTGGCTATGCTGACCGCTGCCGCTTGCCCGGCTTTCGCCCAAGGGACCGGTAATCCTCCCATTGAAGTCGAACAACCTTGGGCACGGGCGACGCCCGCCGGCGCTCAAACCGGCGCCGCCTATATGACGATCGAAAACAAGACCGGTAACGCCGATCGCCTGACCGGCGCGTCATCGGATGTTGCCGGCACGCTCCAGATCCACGAGATGACGGTGGTGAACGGGGTGATGCAGATGCGCCAGCTTGCCGATGGGCTGCCCATACCGGCCGGCGGTTCGGTGGCCCTCAAGCCTGGCAGTTACCACGTCATGCTGATCGGACTGAAAAAGCCGCTCGCGGCGGGCGAAACATTCCCGCTGACGCTGACATTCGAGAAAGCCGGGAATATTTCCGTCACCGTGCCGGTCCAGGCCATGGGAGCGATGCAAGACGATAAGAGTGGCGGCATGGGCGGGATGGGCGGGATGCAGAGCGGCAAGTCGGGCGGCATGGGCGGCATGGAGATGAAGTGATGCGGTCGCGTCAGGTCATCTTGACAGCAATTGCCGGCATTGCCGGCTTTGCCCTCGTCGTTTTGTGTCTCGCGTTCGCCCTAACATTCCGCGGAGCCGGCCAAGGCCAGCATGTCGCGGCCATCGGCGGCCCGTTCACGCTTGTTGACGATAACGGCGCGCCGGTCACCGAAAATACGCTCGCGGGAAAGCCCTCGGCGATGTATTTCGGCTATACGTTCTGCCCGGAAGTGTGTCCCACCACGCTGCTCGATTTATCGCGCTGGATCCAGAAACTCGGGCCGGATGCCGATAAGCTCAATTACGTCTTTGTATCGATCGATCCGCAGCGGGACACGCCGAAGCTGATGCATGCATACCTGTCATCCTTCGACAAACATATCCGTGGCTTTACGGGCACACCGGAACAGATCGCCAAGATCGCGCAGGAATACCGCGTCTACTACAAGCGTGTTCCCACTGATGACGGCGGCTATGTGATGGATCATTCCGCCATCATTTATCTGATGGGGGCGGACGGCAAACTGGTTAGCGTCATCGCCTATCAGGAGGACGACGCCGCGGCGCTCGCCAAGCTGAATAAACTGCTGGCAACGTCGGCGTCTTCCTGATTTCGGCGGGCGAGCGATCCGAGCAAAGGGAAGTTGCTTAGGAGCGCGCGCGCGCTTAGTCTCGCCACAATCGGGGATGGGCTGGCCAATTATGGCGAAGATTTCACATCGGACCGGGCGGCGCGTTATCGCCGGTGTCCTCGCCTATGCGCTTGCCTTCCAAGGCTTCCTCTTTGCATTGGATATGGGTCAGCCGGTAATCGCGGCCACCGGCGGTGCGGCGTTCGCCGGGTTCGAACTGTGCAGTCACAGCGGTGCCGCTTCCACCGTGCCGGGCGCGCCATCCCAAACTCCGGTCGGCCAGATTCATTGCATATTCTGCATCGCCGGCGCGGTCTATGTGAACTGTGCGCCACCGTGCGCGCCGTTATGGAACACAATCGTCCTCAGCAACGCGGTGTGGCCGTTCGCGGCGCCGCGTTTGGTGGCGCTCGCTATCAATGAGAGCGCTTGGCCGCGCGGTCCTCCAGCCGCAGCCTGATCAGCCGGCGGCGTTCCGCCGCCGCATCGTGCGGGTCTTAGCTAAGGCCCTTCCGTTCAACCGAATGGCCGGTCTCCGGGCGCCACCGTGCGCGCGGGAACGGCAACGCGCCGAAGCGCAAACATGCACTCTCGCTCTCGAGGGAAAATCATGACTAATCCATTCGCCGCAGCGCGGCCACGGGCCTATTCGTCCGTGCTCGCTGCCTACCTGTTCGCGGCAGCAGCGCCGCTGGCTTGCGGCTCGACCGTTGCCGCCGCGAGCGACATGCAAATGAACAACATGCCCATGAACGGCATGCCGATGAAGTCGGCGCCGGCGCCGGTCTATCAATGGTCCGGATGCTATGCCGGGCTCAATGGCGGCGGCGGCGCCGGCTCGGCGAACTATACTACGACGGTCGGTGGCAGCCCTGTCTCGTATCTTAACACCGGCGATCCCCAGGAAGTGGAAAACGACGGGACCGGATCGGCCAACAACTCGAATGTGCTCGGCGGTGGCCAGGCCGGCTGCAATTGGCAAACTGGAACAGTCGTCTACGGCATTGAAGCCGACTTCGACTACTTTCACAGCACGTCGGCGTTTTTCAATAACACCAACACGCTGCCCAACCTCGCGATCCCCTTCGTTATCGGGCAATCGGTCACCACCAACTATCTGGCGACTGTGCGTCCCCGCGTCGGCATCGCTGCCGATCGTAACTTTGCTTACATCACCGGCGGTGCCGCATTCACCACGGCCAGCTACACCGAGAGCTATGTCGACGGCAATGTCCCGGCAGGCACCGGCGCTGCAAGCGCTTCGAAGTTCCTCACCGGTTGGGCTGCGGGCGCCGGCTGGGAATACGCTCTAACCGACCATTGGCTGGTCCGGTTCGAATATCTGTTTACGGCGTTCCCCAAGACGAACGCGACCGGCTCGATCACCGGCCCTGGTGCTCCTCCCAATTCTCTCTTGGGCTCTGCCGATCTGGTGATCCAGGTCGCCCGTGCCGGCATGAACTTCAAGTTCTGAGCGCCGGGAGACCATCATGTGCAAACCCAGCTTCAGCATCATCTCAATCGCCCGCCTGCGCGCGCGCCGTCGCTCGGCTGCGTCGGGGCGTGCTCACCCGATCGGAGACACCATGTCCACCATCGTCACGATGACGCCATCGCCGGCGCGCCGCCGTCCCACACGACGGATCGTCGCCGCGCTGATCGCGTTCCTTGTTCCGACCATTCTGGCCGTTGTGCCATTGGTCGGCATCACCACCACGGCGGCGCTCGCGTGCGCCTGCGGCTGCAGCGTGTTCGACGTCGGCGGCCTCGATACGCCGCAGGAGCAGGATCACGGCGGCCGCGTTTTCTTTGAATATTGGAGCGGCGATCAGACGGAGAATTATATCGGCAGTTCCAGAGCCAACGCGGCCGCCAACACCGACAAGGAAATCAATACGCAATGGTACAATGTCGGCTTCGAATACAATTTCAATCGCGATTGGGGCGTCATGGCACGCCTGCCGGTCGTCAATCGTTCGCTGACGACCGAAACGGACGTTTCTTTCCCGGGTGAGGTTCAAACATTCAATTCGAAGGATATCGGCGATCTCGAGGTCATGGGCATGTACACCGGCTTCTTCCCGGATATGTCGACCGGCGTGATCTTCGGTCTCAAGCTGCCGACCGGGCCTTATACCGCCCCCGGCATCGACCGCGACACCCAGATCGGATCGGGCTCAACCGATCTTCTGCTCGGCGGGTTCCATCGCGGGCTGCTCACCGGCGACAATGCGTGGCAGTATTTCGCGCAAGTGATGTGGCGGCAGCCGTTCCTCTACCGCGACGCCGCCGACCCCCAGGGCTTCTTCGACGGCATGCCCGGCATCGTGCAAAGCTACCACCCGGGCATGCAGGTCGATGGCGCGGCCGGTATTATCTACAACAATTGGTACAACGTGCTTGGCCTCGACAAGATCACCCCGCTCGGGCAGGTCATCATCTCGCACCGCAACCAGGACAGCGGCACCGGCGCCGATCCGTTCAATAGCGGTTTCGACCGGGTCATGCTGTCGCCCGGCATCGAGTTCACCAAAGTGCTCGACGAGGCCAACAACCGGGTGCTCAAGACCTATTTCGACATCGAGATTCCGGTCTATTACCGGGCCAATGCTGCCAATAATGCGGGGACAGAAGGCCAACTCGTCGCGCCCTACTTGATCAAGATCGTGACGAGCTACAATTTCTGAGGAATACAACGGGCGTAGCAATGTCGATCATCACAATGCGACCCACGGCGCTGCCGCTCGCGCGCATCGCCGTGGCCGCTACACTGCTATGGCTCGCGCCGGCATCCGAACCGGCGCGCGCCGCACCGGAGATCGGCAAGGCCGCGCCGGCGCTGGTTGCCACGGCGCTTGACGGTCAAACTTTCGATCTCGCCAAGCTCAAGGGCAAGGTCGTGCTGGTGAGTTACTGGGCGACGTGGTGTGCGCCTTGCCGCAAGGACATGCCGAAGCTCGATGCCTTTTATCGCAGCCATCATCAGCAGAATCTGGAAATGATCGGCATTAGCGTCGACCAAGATCGCGATCTGGCGAAAGTGCGCAAAGTCATGGCGTCGCTCGCCTATCCGGTGGCGATGCTAAAGGCGGTAACCGTCAATGGTTTCGGCGAGCCGGAAGGGGTGCCGATCACCTGGATCATCGACGCCGACGGCAAAGTCCGCGACCGCATGATCGACGTGCGCGATGAATTGCTCAATGGCCTTGTCGTTCCGCTGTTGCCGCATTGAGTCATTTGAGCGATGCCGGGAGCGATGTTGAGCGGGAAAAGAATTGTGCATGGCCTCGGTGCGAGCGTGTTGCTGTCGTGTCTGACGGCGACTGCTTCCGTCGCGCATGCCGGCGCGTGGCTCACCGACGCCAAATCCGGCTGCCAGGTCTGGGATCCCAATCCGCAATTGGATGAATCGGTCGTCTGGTCCGGACCGTGTGCAAACGGCCATGCCGATGGGCCTGGAACCGTGAAATGGCTGAAAGGCAACGATACGATCGAGACCGATCAAGGCGAATGGCACGATGGCCGGCAGGCGGGCAGGGGCGTGCAAAATTGGCCCGTCGGGCGCTACGAAGGGGAGATCGCCGACGGCTTGCCGAACGGCTACGGCGTGTTGACCTTTCAAAGATACCGCTATGAGGGGCAATTCCGCGACGGTAAACCTGACGGCATTGGTACGCTGACGACCGAAAACCAATCCCTGCAAGGCACTTGGAAGGAGGGCTGTTTGCAAGGCCAACGGAAAGCCTCAATCGGCATTCCATTAGCGGACTGCCACTGACGCCGTAGCGCGCCGCGCCAAAGGAGCGCGCTTGATGCAAAGGAGCGGACTATGTTTGGACGATATTTGGTTCTTTGCTGCGGGCTTGTGACCTTGCTAGCGGTTGCCGCACCTCGAACTGCTGCGGCTCAAGACGCAGCCGACACCAAGGGCAAGGATTGCCGGATGGAGCAGCAATGCCATTGGAAGGATTTCAAGAAGATCTGCGTCTGGGTAAAAGTCTGCAGATAATTGCCGTTCCGTTCCCTTATCCCGCCATGGCATGATGCCTTCGCCGCGCCCCATCATCGTGGAGCGCGCATACGAGGCAAAGCAATGCGCGCACTTGGAAGCCCACGTGGAAAATGTTTTTTGATCGCCGTGTGTGTGCCACTTATCGCCGCCGCCTTTGCGGCGCGTGCCGCAGACGTCATGCAAACGAAAACGGCCGGAGCCTATCGCGTCGAACTTCACGTTCTGCCGGCCGAGCCGTTTGTCAGCAAAGCCGACGTCGCGGCTAAGAACGTCAAGGAAGGGATGGAGATAGAAGGAGGCGCCACTCCGGTCGCGCCGGACGCGGATTCTCATCCCAATCATCATCTCGTCGTGCACGTTTTCGATAGCAAGACCAGCCAAGCGGTCACCGACGCGACCGTGACGATGAGTTTTGTGTCGCTCGATGCCCAGGGCAAACCCGGCGGCGCGCCGAACGAGGTTCCCATCGTGGTTATGCAGGCGGTCAGAAAAGGGCCGGCCTCCACGCATTACGGCAATAACGTCACGATGCCGGCCGGACGCTATAGCGTCGCCGTTACTGTCAACGGCCAAAAGGCTGTCTTCACCGTGACGGCCTCCGATGCTCCAGCCATGCCGATGGGGCACATGAATATGGACCACATGAAAATGTAGCGAAGCATGCACAGGGCGGCGCGGGACCATGCCGCGCGAATGGCGGCGTGCCGTTCCGGTGAAGCCAAACCTGATTGCAGCCCCTGCTCCGGGGAACCCCGATATGGCCGGCGCGTTGGATTCCTAAGGCAGCCTGCCGCCGCGGAGAGAAGCGTGTCGTCGCCTTATCATTTCGACGTCCGAAGCTACGGGGTGAAGCACGACTACCGCGGCCGTACGCTCTTGGCGGACGACGATGCCGCGCTCGACTATGCCCGCCGCCTGATCCGCGACTTGAGGCAGAGTGGCGGCTACGACGATCCGGCCTTGGCGCTGATCGTGCGCAACGCGGCAGGCGAGACGATCTTTACGATTCCGTTCATGACGCAATGACGCAGATCAATCACGCGAGGCCGTGCCGCGCCAGCACTTCGCGCACGGCTTTGACGAGGTCGGCCTCCGGCACGGCGCGCTGCGCCTCGGCCTGCTTCTGCAAATGCTCGTCGCGGCCCTTTTCGAGCTTCGCCAGTTCGGCGCCGACGATCAGGTCCTTGATGGTGACTTCGCCCTTGGCCTTTTCGTCGGAGCCCTGGATGACGACGCACGGCGCGTTGCGCTTGTCGGCATATTTCATCTGCGGGCCGAATTTGCCAGAGCCGAGATAAAGCTCGGCGCGGATGCCGGCGTCGCGTAGCGATGCCACCATGTTCTGATAATCGGCGATGCGGTCTTTGTCGAACACGGTGACGACGACCGGACCGCGCTCGGTTTTCAGATCGGCCTTGCCGAGATATTCGAGCGCGGCGAGTAGGCGCGACACGCCGATGGAAAATCCGGTCGCCGGCACCGGCTCGCCGCGAAAGCGCGACACCAATCCGTCATACCGCCCGCCGCCGCCGACCGAGCCGAAGCGCGGCGAGCCGTCTTGGCCGTCGGTGGGGAATGTCAGTTCAACTTCGAAGACCGGGCCGGTGTAATATTCGAGGCCGCGGACGACGGAGGGATCAATCAAAATTCGATCATCGCGATAGCCGCAAGCCCGAGTCAATTGACTGATTTGCTTCAGCTCATCCAAGCCTTGCTTACCAGTCAAACCTAGTTCGACATGGCCTTCGATCCACTTTATTGCTTCATCGCCGTGAAATTCGGGGTGTTCGACGTCGTCGCGTCGATATTCGGGAAAACCGTGATTAACTGACGCGGAAAAACCGAGATAACGCATTACATTATCTGCTTGTGCTTCGCTTAGTTGCGCACCTTTGGTGAAGTCGCCACTCTCGTCCTTTCTTCCCATCGTCAAGAGTTGATACACTGCCGTAGGACCTAAACGATCTAGCTTATCTACGGCTCGAAGAACGACGATCCGCCTGCCAGCATTCTCCTCATCACCGAGATTCAGGGCCTCAAGTAAACCGTCTAGCACTTTTCGAGTGTTGACCTTCACCACATAACTTCCGCGCGGAATCCCCAGCGCTTCCATCGCATCCGCCGCCATCATGCACATCTCGGCATCCGCAGCGGGCGAGGCGCTGCCGACGGTGTCGGCGTCGAACTGCATGAACTGCCGAAAGCGCCCCGGCCCCGGCTTCTCGTTGCGGTACACGTAGCCGTAGCGATACGAGCGATACGGCTTCGCCAGCGCGTCGAAATTTTCCGCGACATAGCGCGCTAGCGGCGCGGTGAGATCGTAGCGCAGCGACAGCCATTGCTCGTCGTCGTCCTGGAACGAGAACACGCCTTCGTTGGGCCGGTCCTGGTCGGGCAAGAACTTGCCGAGCGCGTCGGTGTATTCGATGGCCGGCGTCTCCACCGGCTCAAAGCCGTAGAGTTCGTAGACCGCGCGGATTTTCTCGATCATGGCGCGCGTCGCGGCGATCTCGCCGGGCGTGCGGTCGGTCAGCCCGCGCGGCAGGCGCGCCTTGAGCTTGTTGGATTTTTCCGGTTTGTCGGACATTTATCGAAGTTCTCTGCGCGGGTGGTATCAGCCGGAATAAATCGCGGCAAGCCGTTGGTATTCGTCATGCCCGGCTTTATGCCGGCCATCTACGTCTTTACTGTGCAAAAGGAAGACGCAGATGGCCGGAACATAGGCGAGCGAAGCGACGCCGTCCTTCGGACGACTATGCCGGCCATGACGGAGAACAAAATGCCGATGCCTGCCGTAGCCGCCCCCATCCCCAACGACCTTGAATCCTTTTGGATGCCATTCACGCCGAATCGTGCGTTCAAGCGCGCGCCGCGGCTGATCACGCGCGCCAAGGACATGCACTATTTCACGCCCGAAGGCCGCGCCGTGCTCGACGGCACCGCCGGCCTGTGGTGCACCAATGCCGGCCATAACCGCGATCCGATCGTTGCCGCAATCAAGCGCCAGGCCGAGGAGCTCGATTACGCGCCGGCATTTCAGTTCGCGCATCCGAAATCGTTCGAGCTCGCTAGCCGCGTCGCGGCACTGGCGCCGGGCGATCTCAACCGCGTGTTCTTCTGCAATTCCGGCTCCGAAGCGGTCGACACCGCGCTCAAAATGGCGCTCGCCTATCACAATGTGCGCGGCGAAGCGGCGCGCACGCGGCTGATCGGCCGTGAGCGCGGCTATCATGGCGTCGGCTTCGGCGGCATTTCGGTCGGCGGCATCGTCGCCAACCGCAAGCTGTTCGGCACGCTGCTCGCTGGCGTCGACCATCTGCCGACGACCTATAGCCGCGAGCATCAGGCGTTCACCAAAGGCGAGCCGGACTGGGGCGGGCATCTCGCCGACGAGCTCGAGCGCATCGTCGCGCTGCATGACGCCTCGACTATCGCCGCCGTCATCGTCGAGCCGATGGCCGGCTCGACCGGCGTCTTGCCGCCGCCGAAGGGCTACCTGCAAAAGCTGCGCGCGATCTGCGACCGCCACGGAATTCTGCTGATCTTCGACGAAGTGATCACCGGTTTCGGCCGCCTCGGCTATGCCTTCGCCGCCGAGCGCTATGGCGTGATCCCCGATCTCATCACCTTCGCCAAGGGCATCACGTCGGGCGCGGTGCCGATGGGCGGCGTGATCACGCGCGACGGCATCTACGAAACCTTCATGCGGGGACCCGAGCACGTCCCCGAACTGTTCCACGGCTACACTTATTCGGCGCATCCGCTCGCCTGCGCCGCCGGCCTCGCGACGCTCGATCTTTATCGCGACGAAAACCTGTTCGAGCGCGCCAAGACGCTGGAGCCGCGGTGGGCGGATGCCGCGATGACGCTCAAGGGTTTGCCGGGCGTGCTCGACATCCGCACGCTTGGGCTTACCGCGGGCATCGACCTCGCGCCGCGCCCCGGCGCGCCCGGTCTGCGTGGCTACGAGACGATGGAGCGGGCCTTCCGCGATGAAAGCCTCATGGTGCGCATCGCCGGCGACACCATCGAACTCATGCCGCCGCTGATCGTCAGCGAAGCGCAGATCGGGGAGATTTTCGACAAGGTGGGACGGGTGATTAAGGCTGCGGCGTGAGCGGGTATTGACGACAACTCTCTAGGGCGCAGCAGGCTTGACGATCGCCCAGCCGACGTGAATCTCGCCCGCGCCGCGGCGCATTGGCAGATCGAACGGCGCGCCGATTTCGGCGTT
>Ga0181525_10003702_pt1 | contig 11990 bp, 11 predicted proteins | sample PEATcosm2014_Bin_48_FD_121100 | JGI IMG/M metagenome (GOLD analysis project Ga0181525, IMG submission 121100) | Peatland microbial communities from MTU Mesocosm Facility, Houghton, MI, USA - PEATcosm2014_Bin06_10_metaG | ecosystem: Environmental > Terrestrial > Soil > Wetlands > Peat | place... | reverse complement strand
GAGCAAGGTCGACTTGCCGCAGCCGCTGGGGCCGAGCAGCGCCAAAAACTCGCGCTCGCGCACTTCGAGCGAGATGTTCTCGAGCGCCAGTACGGCGCGGCCGGCCGGCGGGCGACAATCCCTGGGAGGCCTGGACGCTGGAGTGGGCGACGACTTCGCCGCCGCCGCCGCACAATTTTGTCCGCGTGCCGCCGGTTTCGGGCCATTCGATGGAGCCGCACATCGTTTCGGGTGAAATCGTGCTGATCAATACGCTCGCGTACCGCTTCGGCGTTCCGCAGCGCGGTGACATCGTCGCATTCCATCACGACGCGCCGGCGCCCGAACTGTACATCAAGCGGGTGGTCGCCGTAGCCGGCGATCGCGTCCGCGTGGACCGCGGAACGCTATACGTCGATGGGGCGCGGGCGAACGAACCGTACGTCCATTTTCCCGACGATCGCAGCTTTCCGGAAACCATCGTTCCGGCGGCCTGCGTCTACGTTCTCGGCGATAACCGAGCGAACAGCGAGGACTCGCGTTTCTTCGGACCCGTGCCGGATAGCGATTTGATCGGACGCGCCCTGGCCGGCATTTGGCCGCTCGCGGCCGTCGGTACCTTATGACGAGCGATTCTTTATCGAGCGACCTCGATAAGGTCATCCAGTGGTATCCGGGCCATATGGTTCGCGCGATGCGCCGCATCGGCGAGTACCTGAACCTGATCGATATCGTGGTCGAAGCGATCGATGCGCGCGCACCCCGAAGCGATACCAACCCCATGCTCGACGCGCTGATCGGCTCGCGCCGCCGCCTCACCGTGCTCAGCCGCAACGACCTCGCGCAGCCGGCCACCACAAAAGCTTGGGTCGCACATTTTACCAAACTCGGCCGGCAGACCATTGCCGTCGAGGCCCGCCAGCAGCAAAGCGTCTCGCGAATTCTACACGCGATCACCGCGCTCGCGTCGGGAGCCAAAGGCATGTCGCGCGTCATCGTTCTCGGCGTCCCGAACTCCGGAAAGTCATCGATCATCAACGGCCTGCTGCGGCGCGCGGCAGCCAAGACCGAGGACCGCGCGGGCGTCACCCGCCAGCTCCAATGGTTTCGCCTCGCTCCGACGATCGAATTGATGGATACGCCCGGTATTCTCGTGCCGAAGGTTCCGACGCCCGACGCGCAGTGGAAACTCGCGATGATCGGCGCGGTTCCACGCGAGCGTTTCGACCCGGAGGAGGTGTGCGCGCACTTCCATCGCTGGCTGATGATACAGTCCAAAGGCAAGAGCAGCGCGCCCGACCTCGAAGCCTTTGCGGCGCGCGGATTTGCGCGCCGCGGCGGTGAGATCGACTATCACAACGCGGCGCAGTCCTACATTCGCGCGTTCAACGAGGGCACGTTCGGACGGATTAGTTTGGAGTCGCCGGATGACGACTAAGGTCGACAAACAGCGCAAGCATAAGAACGCCTACGAGCGCGAGCGGCGGCGTCTGCATCGCCTGCACCGCTACGAGTTCGCGGCACGCGACAAGGGCTTTCGTTTAATAGGCGGCGTCGACGAAGTCGGTCGCGGACCGCTGGCGGGACCCGTGGTGGCGGCGTGCGTCATCGCTGCGGAGCCGTTGTTTATCAAAGGACTCAACGACTCCAAGCAAGTTCGTGCGGAGCGTCGCGTCGAAATCGCGTTCGAGATTCGCGCGGCCGCTACCGGCTGGGGAATCGGCGTCGCGAGCGTTGCCGAAATCGACCGCCTCAACATTTATTGGGCCAGCGTACTCGCGATGGAGCGCGCGATCGCCGCGTGCGCGTGCGGCGCGCCCGATTATCTCTACACCGACGCCGTGCGGATCAAATCGTACTCCGGGCCCCAGGAGCCGCTCATCAAGGGGGACGCGAAGTGCGCGGTCATTTCGGCCGCGTCGATCGTCGCGAAGGTCCACCGCGACGCGTTGCTTGCCGAACTCGACCGCGAGGATCCGCGTTACGGATTCGCTGTCCACAAGGGTTACGCGACGCCGCAGCACCTCGAAGCCCTCGCGGCCTTCGGACCGAGCCGGCATCACCGCTCGGGTTTCGCCCGCGTCCACGACGCCCAGCTCGAACTCTTGTTCGAGGACGCGGACGTCGCAGAGGGCGAGCATGAGACCGACGAGTACGCGTTCGAAGGGGGCGCTGGGTGAACGCCTCGCCGCATCCTTTCTCCGGGCGCACGGCTACCGGATCGTCGCGCAAAACCTCCGCTTCCCGGGCGGAGAGATCGACCTCCTATGCGTGGAGGCCCGGACCCTGGTCTTCGTCGAGGTCAAGCGACGAAACAGCCGCGCCTGCGGGGGCGCGCTGAGCGCGGTCGATGCGAGCAAGCGCGCGAAGCTCCGGGCCCTCGCCGCCGACTACGCCCAGATCGTCGCCCCCCGCGCCCGAATTCGCTTCGACATCGTGAGCATAGACGGTAATCGCATAGCCCTGCATCGAAGCGCCTTCTAGGAAATATGGACGGAACAGGCTAGTGGAATCACTCCAAGGACGGATTCTCAGCAAGCGGTACGAGATCGCCGAGTTGATCGGGCGGGGCGGCACGGCCGACACGTACCGCGGACTCGATACGACGCTTCACCGCGACGTTGCTGTGAAAGTGCTGATCGAGCGTTCGGACGAGACCAACGCGCGTTTGCTCATGGAAGCGCGCGCGATGGCGCGCCTGAACCATCCGCGCATCGTCGCCGTCTACGACGCCGGCGAAGACGACGGCATTTCTCACATCGTCATGGAGCTGGTCCGCGGCAAGACGCTCTCGCAGCTTGAAAGTGGAGAGCTCGCCTACAAGCAGGCGCTGGGCTATATCTACGAAGTCCTCGAGGCCCTCGACTACGCGAATTCGCAAGGCATCATCCACCGCGACATCAAGCCCTCGAACATCATGATCGTCGAGGACGGCAAGCACACCAAACTCACCGATTTCGGGCTGGCCCGCCGCGCGAGCGAAGTGACGCAAACCACCCGCACGGGGCAGATCGTCGGAACGATTTCGTATCTCGCCCCCGAGCGTTTCTTGAGCAAGCCGGCCGACGTCCGCAGCGATTTGTACTCGGTCGGGATCGTCATGTACGAGATCTTTACCGGGACGCTTCCGTTTCGAAACGACCGCGACGACATCGTTGCGACCATGTACTCGCACGTCCACGATTTGCCGACGCCGCCGCGCGAGATCAATCGCAACATCCCCGAGGCGCTGGAGAACGTCATCATGCGCGCGATCGAAAAAGATCCGGGGCGGCGCTATCAAAACGCGCGCGAATTCATGGCGGACATCGCCGCCTTGCTGGGCCCGTCGATTCCGCTTTCGCAGACCGCGCCCGTACCCGACGCCAAGCCGCTCAAAACGTTCGCGCCGAGTTCGGGCGGGAAATCGACCGACCCGACGCTGCGTCAAGCGCTGGACAAGGCGCTCGCCTCTTCGCGCAACCGGTCCGATGCGCTCGAAAACGTCCTCAAGGGAATGATCGCCACGCGACGCCGCGACTACGACGAAGCAAAAGAAGCCTACACCGCGGCGATGCACGAGCTCTCCGCCATCAGTAACGAAGTCGAATACGCGAAGACGGCACTAAAGTACGCGACGATGGTGCTGCAAAAAGCCACCGACGGCCGGCGCGACCGTAACGAGTTACGCGACGGAGTCAACCGCCTCAACGAAGCGTTGCGCATCTTTCACGAGTACGGGCTGCACGAACAATACGCGCACGCCGAATACATGATTAACGCGCTCGAGCGCACCGCCATAGGGATTATTTTTTAACCGCCGTTATGTCGCACCATCATAAGCCGGAGCTGCGGCGCGCCGTTACGCCGTGGGGCTCCTTTTCGTGGGGCTACTCGGACGTCGGCGCAGACATTTTCGTCGGCCTCGGCCTCGTGCTGGGCGCGGCCGCGGGTGCGTCGAACGTTGCGTTTCTCTTTGCGGGCATCGTCTACGTCTGCATCGGCCTCGCCTACACCGAACTCGCCGCGACCTATCCGGTCGCGGGCGGTGGGCAGTACTTCGTCACACGCGGCCTCGGCGATATCTTTGGATTCATCGCCGGCTGGGCGGTCCTGCTAGATTTTACGATCGACATCGCGCTCTTCGCCTGGAGCTGCGTCGATTATTTAAGCCAGCTCTTGCCGATCGTTTCGTCGTCCGACCATCCGTGGGCACATTTCGCCGTAACCGTCGGGCTGATCGTCGGGCTGTGCCTGCTCAACATCATCGGCGTACGCGAGTCGACGGCGTTCAACGGTATCGTCAGCGCCATGGACGTCGTCAGCGAAACGGCAATTCTCACGATCGGCTTCTTATTTGCGTTCGACCCGGGCCTACTAGTACACACGATGCAGCACAGCTGGCCGAGCCCGTTCGATTTGATGAAGGGGACGTCGCTCGCGATCGTTTCGTTCGTCGGTCTCGAATCGATTTCGCAGGCCGCGGAGGAGACGCAACGGCCCGCCTCGATCATACCGCGCACGTCGATCGCGCTGATCCTCACGATCCTGATCTTCGCGCTTGCCTATTCGAACCTCGCGCTCGGCATGCACACGTGGCACGCAATTCCGCTCGACGCGCACGGCCACGCGCAGTTGCTGTGGCAATATCTCGGCAACAACGATAATAACGGCAAGGCCGTCGCGTTGATCGCCGCGCAGGTGCCGTACTGGGGCGCAATCGCCGCATTTTACGTGCCGATCCTGGGCGCGATTTTGCTCCTGATCTCCGCGAACTCAGGCGTCTTCGGCAGCTCGCGCATCGCGTACGCGATGTCGTCTGGCAGCTTGCTCCCCTCGATCTTCCAACGCGTTCACAAGCGGTTTCGTACGCCACTCGCATCGTTGCTGGTTTTTACCGGAGTCGCGCTCATCGAGGTCGTGTTCGCGGCGCTGCCGTCCCTTAGTCCGCACATGGCGGATGCGTACGCCAAACACTTCAACGGCGAAAGCGGGATCGACTTCCTCGGCGACCTCTACGCGTTCGGCGCCGCCACCAGCTACTCGTTTGTCTTCGTCGCATTGGTCGCGCTGCGCCTCGCCGATCCCCTGAGCCCGCGCAAGTTCAAGATTCCGGTCAACGTTCCGTTTACGTTCCGCGGGGAACGCGTCGAGTTTCCGGTCATCGCCGTTTTTGGCTTCATCGGCATCGTCGCGATTTTAGTTTTCACGATGATCACGCACCCGATCGGGCGCATCGCGGGTCCGGCCTGGATCGTCTTCGGCATCGTACTGTACCTGCTGTATCGCAGGCGCAAGCGTCTTCCGCTGCTGCGATCCCACAAACGAGATTGGCGCTCCGAGCAGGTTGAGATTCTCCGCCGCGCCGGCGAGCTCGAGTTGATGGATCAATACATCGCGAACGTCAAGGCCTCCGACGCACGCGCGCAGGCCGGGGGGCTTTCGCAATGATGGTCGTGCGCGTGCTGCTCGCGGTAGCGATGATGGTCGTGGGCGGAACGATCGTGGTGCGCATGCTCCCGTACGGCATCGCGCAAACGTTTACCGGACTCATTCTCGGTCTCGCGATGCTGGCGCTCGGGGCGTATCGCCTGCACCAATTGTACCGCTACGGACGAGCGCAGCGATGAGCGCCGACGGAACCATCCACGTAACCCTTACCGGGGCGGTCATCGCAGTGGCCGTCGCCGCGGCGATCGTGGCGACGCTTTGGTGGATGCTGCATCCGCCGACCTCCTTCGTACAACAGCTCGCCAAAGAGGCGACGACCGAGCTCGAGCGCATGGTGGGTTCGATCGTGGTGGTGTTCTCGCCCGACATCCTATCCGGCCACATGATGGCCCTTGCCGCCAAGCTCGCGCGAGGCGAGCGTTCGGAACTCCTCGCTATTTACGTCCTCGAAGTGCCGTACACGCTGCCTCCCGACGCCGAAATGCCCGTGGAGGAACGCACGGGGCTCGACGCTCTTGGCGCGGCAGAAACGATTGCGAACTCTGCCGGCGTTTCGCTGCGGACGGAGATCATCCGGGCGCGCTCGACCAAACAAGCCGTGCTCGACCTCGCGAAGCGTGAGAAGGCAAACCTGATCATCCTCGGGTCCTTCCGCGAAGGCAAGTATACCGGAGCCCCGCTCGGACGCACGATCGAGGAAATCGCGGCGGACGCGAAATGCGACGTGCTAATCGGCGTGGAAGGCAAGCACGGAACGCTACTTTACGAAGAGCCGGGTCAGTCCCCGGCATCACCCTAACTGGAGGACCCATGCACCAACGACGCAGTCTCTTCTTTGTACTCGCGGCCGCGCTGGTCGCGGTTTCGCTGCCCCACGCGGCGCGCGCGGCCAACGACGCGCCGGCGATCAACGCATTCAACGCGGCATTCGCGAACGTGACGAGCATGACGTGGAAGGAGCAGGCCCACGAAGTCCAGGGCACGAGCCAGCAAAACCGAGTCTACGACTACTCGTTCATGAAACCGCACTTCGCGAAAACGCTCATCGAGAGCGGCGACGGGAAGGGATCGGGCGGCGTATGGGCCGGCGGCGATCAGGTGAGCGGACACCAGGGCGGATTTCTCTCGGGCATTCATCTGAAGGTCAGCATTCACGACGGCCGCGCAACCTCGATTCGCGGATTCACGATCCCCGACGGCCTAATTCAAAACATCGTCGCGGCCTACGCCGACACGGCGGGAACGCTACGCCAGCAGTCCGGCGGAAAAATGGGCGGCGTCGACACGGATCTCCTCGATCTCAAGGTCGCGAACCCCGCGAGTTACGGCGGCGTCACCGATATGCGCCTATGGCTCAACGCCGACACGCATTGGCCGATCCGCCAAGTCATGTACGCCGGCGACGCAATCGTGCTCGATCAGACGTTCAGCAACTACAATCTCAACGCGAATCTCTCGCAGAACGACTTCCCGTTCTAAGGACGTAGCCGTAGGCTAACGCTGGGGGAGATTCGGCGGGCTGAACGTAGATGGTCATATGAGCCCCCGAGGGTGGCGCCGACTTCTGCTCGCGCTTTGTGCGGCGGGTCTGATTTTGAGCGTCGCCAACTTTTGGATGCTCCCGAAGATCTACTCCCCGGCGGATCTTCCCACGGCGCCGTTCCCGATCCCAGGTGCCGCTACGAACGCACCTTTCGTCGAACGGGTTATTCTACCGCCGGGCGGAGCGTTTGAAGCGGCCGGTCTAAGGGTCGGGGACCTCGTCGACGCCCGGCAGCTCTCGGCGGCAGAACGCTACCGCTGGTTCGTAGGGGCGTGGCGTAGTGGGGAGCGCGTGCAGCTGCCCGTGTTGCGCGATGGCATCACCCGTCGCGTGCCGGCTTCCATCGAAGCAGATTCCCTGACCTGGAATTCGTGGCTCATTCCAATCGGGACCATCTGGATGTTGCTGTTTGCCACGCTTATCGCGTGGCGCCGGCCGGAAAGCGCCGAAGCCCGCACTCTGGCCCTCCTGCTCGTTCTCTTCAATATCGGAAACACGCTCTTCCCGTTCTTCTGGATTACACCGTGGCCCGCGCTCGATGCGACCGTCGCGGTGCTCGCTGCGCTGCCTACCTATATGGGCGTCGCTCTGCTCGCGCGCTACGCGATGTACTTCGCGCGCCCTTCGCCGCTACGACGCCTTCTCGCGTGGCTGTCCTATGCGATGGCTTGCATCCTCGTACTCTATTCGGCGGCATACGTTGTGGGCGTTTGGACGCTAACGGCGGACCCGGCGCAAGCGTGGTACTCCGGCGCACTTCCGGAATTCGCGCTCGGCGTCTTTCCGTATCTCTTTGCGTTTCTTTGCGTGCTCGTCGCCGCGGCCGAAACGCGTGGTGCGGACCGTGCGCGTATCGTTTGGGTAAGCGCGTCGCTTGCGCCCTTATATCTCTCGTTCGTCGCGAGCGGCACGCTGGGCGCGTTCGACCAAGGAATCGGCATTGCCGTCGTTCTGTATCTCATCGGCGCAGGCACCTTTATCGCTCCCCTCGGGTTGACGTACACCCTTCTGAATCGCCACATCCTCGGCGTGGGCTTCGCGCTCAATCGCGCGATGGTACTCTCGGCCGTATCTCTCGTTGTCGTCGGCGCCTTCGTCCTTGTGGAGTGGGTACTCGGAGGGTGGCTTGGCACCGCGAGTCGCACCACCAATTTTGCGGCTACTGCGGCGGTGGCGGCGGCGTTAGCTCTATCGCTACGATTTATCTATACACGAATCGATGGGTTGGTAGACACGGTGTTCTTTCGCCGGCAGCACGAGGCGCGCGCGTTCGTCTCGCGTTTGATCGCCGGGCTTCCCTATGCCGAATCGGCCGGCACCATCGCCGACACGCTCACTCGCAATGTCTGCGAAAGCTCACAAATCAGCTCCGGCGCGCTCTTTCAGCGCGAGACCGACGGCGCGTTCCGGAGCTCGGCAACGCACGCGTGCGCCCCGGAAGAGCAGATCCCGCAGGCCGACATCCAAGGGCTTGCGCTTTCATTCGAAGGGACGCCGGCGCTCTTGCGGCTGCCGGACGACGCGGCTTTCACCGTTGGCGTGCCCTTCTACGTTCGCCGGCAGCTTGCGGGCTTCGTGCTGTATTCCGATCACACGGACGGCACCGCTCTCGACCCCGACGAGCGCGCGTTGCTCGTCGAACTCGGCGCGGCCGCGTCGCGGGGCTACGATGCACTCGAACTTGCGGCGCGCGTCGAAAAGGCGAATGAGGCTCGCATTCGCGCTCAAGCCGAAAGCCTCGAATCGCTCAAAGCCTATAGCGAGGCATGCGAGCGGTTCGTGCCGGGCGAATTTCTGAAATTTCTCGATAAAGAAAGTCTCGTCGGCGTCCGCTTAGGCGACCACGTTCTCCGCGAGATGACGGTGCTTTTCTCGGACATCCGATCGTTCACGAGCATATCGGAACGTATGACGCCGAAGCAAATATTCGATTTTCTCAACGGATATCTCCATCGAATCGGTCCGCTCATCCGCGAGAACGGCGGATTCATCGATAAATACATCGGCGACGCGGTCATGGGTCTCTTTCCCGCCAGACCCGACGACGCGTTGCGGGCCGCGATCGCGCTTCAACGCGAAGTTCGGCTTTTCAACCACCGTCTCGAGGATAGCGAGGTTGCGCCGATCGCGGTCGGCGTCGGTCTCCACCGTGGAGAACTGATGCTCGGTACGATCGGCGAACGGGGGCGCATGGACACGACCGTGATCGCCGACGCCGTGAACGTCGCCGCGCGCCTGGAGACCGCTACGAAGCTCTACCGCTGCTCGATCATACTAAGCCGGCAAACCGTCGACGCACTGGCGGAGCCCGACCGATTTATGCTACGCCCGCTTGGTACCGTGCGCGTTAAGGGTAAGGAGCGCGGCATCGAGATCTACGAATGTTACGATGCCGATCCCGCAGACCTCGCGTTGCACAAACGCTCGACGTACGAGCGGTTCGTCGATGCGCTCGCAGCCTACGAGGCGGGCGACCTAACGGCCTCGCACAAGTTTAGCGCGATACTGGCCGGTCATACGACGGACGGTGCCGCCGCCTACTTCCTGGAGCAATGCTCCACAAGTGCCTCGAAGGTTTGAAACGTGCTAAGCGCGCGAGAGATACCGCTTCCGTAATTCGTCGAGGATAACCGCGAGTAAAATCACGGCGCCGAGCACGACCTTTTGCAGGTACGAGTCGACGTGGATCAGGTTCATCGCGTTGTAGAGTAGGCCGATCAGGAGCGCGCCCAAGAACGTGCCGAGGATCGAACCTTGGCCGCCCATGAGCGACGTGCCGCCGACGACGACGGCGGCGATGGCTTCGAGCAGCTCGTCGTGTGTCCCGGTGTCGGGCGAGCCCGACGAAAAGCGCGCCATGTAGAGAAAGCCGACGATGCCCGCGCACATGCCGCTGATCACGTAGACGAATGTCTTGACGCGCGCGACGGCGACGCCGGCGAGGCGTGCGGCTTCTTCGTTTCCGCCCAGCGCAAAGACGTACCGGCCGAAGCGCGTGCGGGTCAGCAACACGGAAGCGATCGCAACCACGGCGATCATCCAGAACACCGGAACGGGAATTCCGAGGAAAGCGCCGGTTCCGATCGTTGCAAACGCCGGGGAATCGACCGGGATCGGATGGCCGCCCGAAAAGATGTACGAAAGACCGAGCGTCACTTCGAGCATGGCGAACGTCGTAATAAACGGCGGAAGATTGAGCTTGACGACGGGCAGCGCGTTGATCCAGCCCGCTGCGCCACCCACGGCAAGACCCGAAAGCAACGTAACGATCACGAGCAACGCGCCGCCAAACGGCGCGTGGTTGGCCACCTGGGCCATCACGACTCCCGTCAGTGCGACCAGCGAACCAATCGAAAGGTCGATGCCCGCCGTGATAATGACGAACGTTTGGCCGACGCCAAGAATGCAGTTATACGAAATCTGCTCGAGGACGGTTACGAGGTTGCGCGGATTCAAGAACGATCCGTTGGCGGCGGCGTTGACGATGCCCATCAGAAAGGCGACGACGATAACGAGCAGCGCGTTGCGCAACCATATGTTTTTCAAAAGCGCGCTCACGCGGCGAACGCTCCGGTGGCCGCCGCGATTACCGCGTCCGGCGTCGCCTCCGCGCGCGAGAACTCGCGCACGATGCGGCCGCCGCGAATCGCGAGCACGCGGTGCGACATGCCGAGCACCTCGGGCAATTCGCTTGACACCATCACGATGGCAGCTCCATTCTCGAGCAATTTCAACATCAGTTCGTAAATCTCGGCCTTTGCACCGACGTCGATGCCGCGCGTCGGTTCGTCGAAGAGCAGCACGCGCGCCGTGCCGAGCAGCCATTTGGCGAGCACGACCTTCTGTTGGTTTCCTCCCGAGAGGTTGCGGACCGTAGCCTCCGGTCCGGGCGTCCGGACGTGGAGCTCGTCGATCATCCGCACCGTCGCGGATGACTCGCGCGAACGATCGATCAACAGGTCGCGGTTGACGAACTGCGCGAGATGAGCGAGCGTGGTATTCTCGCGCACGGTCATGCCGAGCACGAGCCCTTGTGCCTTTCGATCTTCGGTAATTAACGCGACGCCCGCATCGATGCCGTCATGCGGTCCGCGCAAACGCAGAGGTTTTCCATCAATCGCGATGGTTCCCGAATCGGCGAGGTCGGCTCCGGCGATTGCGCGCACGATCTCGGTTCGGCCCGCGCCGATCAAACCCGCCAAACCGACGATTTCCCCCGCTCGCACCGAAAAGCTGACGTCGTTGACGATGCCGCCCCGCCGCAAGTTCGCGACGTCGAGCACCACGCTCGCATCGCTCGCAACCGGCGGCAACGCTGGAAAGTGCGTGTCGAGCGGCCGGCCGACCATGGCGCGCACGATGTCGTTCGGCGGAAAGTCGCCGATGGCGCGCGTCTCGACAACGCCCCCGTCGCGCAGCACCGTCACGCGATCGGCGATCTTCGGCAATTCTTCCAAGCGATGCGAAATATAGATGATCCCAACGCCCGCTTGCTTGAGGCGCGCAACGATGGCGAAGAGCCGATCGATCTCCCGATCCGTCAGCGCCGCCGATGGCTCGTCCATCACGACGACGCGCGCCTTCTTACTCAGCACTTTCGCAATTTCGATCATCTGTTGCGCGGCAACCGGAAGCAGCGACGTCCGCCGATCGAGCGGGAGATCCATGCCGAGTTCGTCGATGACTTGCTTGGCCCGCGCGCGCGCCGAGCCCTCATCGAGAAACGCACCGCGCATCGGTTCGTTGCCGAGCACGATATTGTCGACCGCCGTGAGTTGCGGCACGAGATTGAATTCTTGATAGATCATGCCGATGCCGAGCGCCTCGGCATCGTGCGGTGTAGCGATTTCGGCTTCCCGGCCATCGACGAGAATCGATCCCGTATCGGCTCGTACGGCGCCCGCGAGAATCCGCATCAGCGTCGATTTTCCCGCGCCGTTTTCACCGACGAGCCCAAGAACTTCACCGGCGTGCAGGGTCAAGGATACGTCGTGAAGCGCGCGCACGCCCGGGAACGATTTCCCGATCCCGCGCATTT
>Ga0181525_10003700_pt1 | contig 11994 bp, 11 predicted proteins | sample PEATcosm2014_Bin_48_FD_121100 | JGI IMG/M metagenome (GOLD analysis project Ga0181525, IMG submission 121100) | Peatland microbial communities from MTU Mesocosm Facility, Houghton, MI, USA - PEATcosm2014_Bin06_10_metaG | ecosystem: Environmental > Terrestrial > Soil > Wetlands > Peat | place... | reverse complement strand
GGCGGATTTTTTAGGCTGGTCTGTCATCGTACGTCCTTCAGAGTATCTAAAATGGCTGTCTGGCTGGCATCGCGAGTCACCCATATTCTCCGAAAACCCAAATCCTCTGCAAGCATTTTTATCCGTACACTCACGACGATGACCGGTATTTCCTGCAAATACGGCCAGCCGGCATCACCCAATAAAATTTTTAAATTGCGAATGCTGTCGTAAGAAGTGCAGACAATCACATCAATCGCACGCTGCTTTAAACGCGAAAGACAATCACTGATATCCATCGTCGGCAAAATACGCTCGTACGCAATCACAGGCAGTACACTCGCACCGCGTTCCGCGAGAATTTTATCGAGATGCTCGCGCCCGCCTGCGCCGCGAATAATCGCAATTTTTTTATCTGTTACGTGTTGAAATTCCGGCAAAGCTAACAAACCTTCGCTATTTTGCTGCTTGTCAGGATATAGAACCGCGTTATAACCCGCTTCCTGCAAAGCCTTGGCCGTTCCTGCACCCACCGCCGCCCATTTTACTGTGTCAGGAAAATGCGGCCAGTGTTTGCGTATGTGCGCGATGCTTGCGTATACCGCCTGCGGACTAATAAAAATCAGAGTATCTTGCTCGCCTAATTGCATGAGGGCTTGCGTAAAAGCTTGCTCATCCGGCGGGCCGGCAAATGCGATGGTGGGGAAATGAATGGGGTGAGCACCGTGCTCGGTAATCCGCTGGCATAATTCCCTGCCCTGGATTTCGGGGCGAGTGATGAGGATATGGAGGTGATTCATCATTTACAAAAACTCTTTCAAAATTCTTTCCGCACCCTGCTGCAATAATTCTTCCGCGACTCGCGTTCCCATACTCTCAGCATGTTCTCTCTCACCCTCGCGTCTTGCACGCAAAATACGCGTGCCGTCACGATTTGCAACAAGACCGCGCAAGGTAAGTTTGCCGTGATGACATTCCGCAAATGCTGCCACTGGCACTTTGCAGCCGCCGCCAAGACGCCGGCATAATGCACGCTCCGCCGTCACGCAATCATAAGTCAGCTCATCATTCAAAGGCGCGATCAATTCGATAACTGCCTCATCTCCTTCACGGCATTCCACCCCGAGCGCCCCTTGTCCAGCTGCAGGCAGGGATTCGTCTGTCGAAAGACAGGCTTTGATTCGGCCGCCCATGTGCAAACGATTTAAACCCGCCGCTGCGAGAATGATGGCATCAAAATCCCCCTGATCCAGCCGCTTCAAACGCGTGTTGAGATTACCGCGCAGCATGCGTAAATCCAGATCAGACCGCACAGCACGCAACTGCGTCTGACGGCGCAGACTGGATGTGCCGACTGCTGCACCGGCCGGGAGTTGTGCAAGCGAAGCATATTGATTAGACACAAAAGCATCGCGCGGTTCTGTGCGCTTGCCTATCACCGGCAGAATCAAACCCGGCGGCAATTCCATAGGCACATCTTTCATCGAATGCACGGCAATATCTGCGCGTCCATCCAGCAAGGCTTCTTCCAGTTCTTTGACAAACAAACCCTTGCCGCCAATCTCTGTCAGCAAGATATCAAGATGTTTATCCGCCTGTGTGGTGATCCCCAGAATATCAACAGAAAGATGCGGATGAAGTTTAAGCAGCGCGCTTTTTATTAACTCAGTCTGGGCAAGCGCCAGCGGACTTTCACGCGTGGCGATAACAAGGTGTCTTTTAGTCATGCTGAACCCTTATCCAACAAAATCCATCTCAACTTCTGCACCGCAGTAAACCACTTCAGGAACAAGCGGAGCACGCCCTCTGACACTCTTACCTTCCTTGAGTTTTACAAAACCATAATTTTCCATCATTCTAAGGGTTCGAAGCAGATTATTGGCTGTCCTGCCTGTAGCATCTTCCAACTCTTTAATTGATTTTGGCTTTACTTCAATAATTAGTTTAAGCAAATGCTGATTCTCTTCTGAAAGAACATTCGCCAATGATTTGATGGAACGAAACCATATTTTTGGCTCGTCATTCTTTGGCTTATATTGGCCTTTGGCAATAGCAATCGTTCTCTTTTTAAATTGGTCAAGAGGCATAATCCCTACTTTTACAACTCTATGTTTACCTATATTCATAACTCACCTCTCCAGCTTCTTAATCATCTTGTCAACCTCAACCCAAAAATCTTCCAGCAATTTTCCTGCGTTTATGAACTTATACAGCCTGCCTTTATCATCTTGATCCTTGTGCCAGTGATCGTATGTTCCGTGGTCATTAATGGCATGCGCATTATCAAAACCCATTATTCTAGTATTAAAGCGATCATGCAAAGTAAGTGCATATTTAATTCCATGCGGCCTAGTGCTGGCTGGCGTTATTAATTTAGCATCAATTTTAATCCATAACCCAAGCTTCTCATCTATCACAAATCGTTCGCCATCCAGTACGAGCAAATTATCTATACCTTGGTCTTTCCCCGACATATTAATTATATCACCTTATGATATGTTTACTTTCCGCCATGAAGTTATCACAAGGTGATATGTTTATCAAGCATGATAAATACAACTATTATCATGTGCTTATATTTGTTTCTCCATGAATTCCATCCCTGGCATAACTTCGCTATACTAATTTCCACCTTAAAAAACAGGACTTGTCATGTCAAAAACAAACTTTCTCAAAAATCTTGCTTCGCAATTGACCGAAGCGCTGCCCGCACACGTCGGCACCTTAAAAAAAGACTTCGAAAAAAACTGCCAGAATATTTTATCCTCAGCCTTCGCCAAACTGGATCTCGTCACGCGCGAAGAGTTTGACATACAAACTAAAGTCCTGGCTCGTACACGCAAAAAACTGGAAGAACTGGAAGAGCAGATCAAGACCCTCGAAGCCTCTCTGAAAAAGAAACACCCTCATGCCTGATGAACATAAATTAAATACGTTTACCCAGAATGATTATGAAATTGTAAAACGCGAAGTCTTGCACGAAGGTTTTTTGCGCATGGCACGCTATCAAGTACGTTATCGGCTATTCGACGGCGGATGGAGCCAGACAGTCACGCGAGAAGTGATGGAACGGCAATCTGCCGTCGCGATTTTGCTTTATGATCCCATCCTCGATCGCATTGTCTTCATCGAACAATTCCGCCCAGGAGCCACCGCCAGTCCAGAAAATCCCTGGCTGATTGAAATTGTCGCCGGTGTCATCACACCAGATGAAAATATCCGCGACGTGGCAAAACGCGAAGCCTACGAAGAAGCCGGCTGTGAAGTGCTGGATATTTACCCCGTTTCCGAGTATTTTGTGAGCCCCGGTGGTTCGAATGAATATTTATGGCTTTTTTGCGGCAAAATTGATGCGAGCGATATCGGCGGCATCTACGGATTGCAAGAAGAAAATGAAAATATCCGCACCTTCACTGTTTCAGTTGATGAAGCACTCATCATGCTGCAGGAAGGAAAAATCAAAACCTCGCCGGCAATCATCTCTTTACAATGGCTACAGTTAAATCGGGAATGGCTGAAACAATTATGGCAGACAAAATAAATTCCAGATCTTCACGCGGAAAATCTGCGTACACCGCAGAAGCAATTGAAGTATTAAGCGGTCTTGAACCTGTACGCCGCCGCCCTGGCATGTATACAGATACTGATAACCCTAATCATCTCGCACATGAAGTCATTGATAACAGCGTCGATGAAGCGCTTGAAGGCCACGCCAAACGCATTGATGTCACACTGCACAAAGACGGCTCGCTTGAAGTCGCAGACAATGGCCGCGGCATGCCGGTGGATATTCATTCAGAAGAAAAAGTTTCAGGCGTGGAACTCATTCTGACACGCCTGCATAGCGGCGCGAAATTTTCCAATAATCAGTATCGTTTCTCCGGCGGTTTACACGGTGTGGGTGTATCCGTTGTCAATGCCCTTTCCAAAAAACTGGACGTCACCATCAAGCGCGACGGCAATATTTATTTCATGGGTTTTGCACACGGTGAAAAAACATCTAATCTCACCATCACAGGCAAGACGCATAAAAATGATACCGGCACCAGTGTACGTTTCTGGCCGGAGGAAAAATATTTTGATAACCCGCGTTTTTCAATTAACAAATTGAAACACGCCTTGCGCGCAAAAGCCGTGCTTTGTCCTGGTCTGCACATGACCTTTACAGATGCTGCTGCCAATACAACAGAAGAATGGCTGTATGAAAACGGTCTTGCGCATTATCTGAAAGACTCACTCGGTGATGCAGAACAAATTCCAGATGAGCCGTTTACCGGTTCATTTGCAAGCGAACGTGAAGCCGTAGACTGGGCAGTCACCTGGGTGCCGGAAGGTGATGCGCTTACCGGTGAAAGTTACGTTAACCTAATTCCCACTATACAAGGCGGCACACATGTATCGGGGTTTCGCACAGGCTTGTCTGATGCCTTGCGTGAATTTTGTGAATTCAGAAATTTATTACCGCGCGGCATTAAACTCACTGCTGATGATATCTGGGAAAAGTGCGCGCACATTGTCTCCGTCAAATTACACGAGCCGCAATTTGCAGGACAAACCAAAGAGCGCTTGTCATCACGCGAATGTTCCACCTTTGTTTCCGGCGTTGTAAAAGATGCGTTTAGTTTATGGCTGAATCAGCACGTGGCTCTCGGTGAAATGCTTGCCAATCTCGCTATCACCAGTGCGCAAAAACGTTTAAAGGCATCGCAAATTGTTGCGCGTAAAAAAGTGACGGCAGGACCTGCTTTACCTGGTAAATTAATTGATTGCTCGCAGCAAGATTTAAAACGCAGCGAATTATTTTTAGTAGAAGGTGATTCTGCAGGCGGTTCAGCAAGACAGGCGCGTAATCGCGAGTTTCAGGCTGTCATGCCCTTGCGCGGCAAGATTCTCAACACCTGGGAAGTGGATTCAGGCGAAGTGTTGTCTTCACAGGAAATACACGATATTTCTGTGGCGATAGGTGTGGATCCTGGTTCCACCGATATATCCGGTTTGCGTTACGGTAAAATTTGCATACTCGCTGATGCAGATTCAGACGGCAATCATATTGCAACCTTGCTCTGCGCCTTGTTCGTTAAACATTTTCGTCCGCTGGTCATGGCAGGACATATCTACATTGCCATGCCGCCCCTCTTCCGCGTCGATCACGGCAAAGAAGTGTATTACGCCCTCGATGAAGCGGAGAAACAAGGCATACTCGACCGCATCAGTGCGGAATATAAAGAAAAGAAGCCAAAATTAAATGTCATTCGCTTTAAAGGTCTGGGTGAGATGAATCCCATGCAATTACGTGAAACGACCATGGATCCTGACACGCGTCGTCTCATGCAGCTCCAACTCGCAGAAAAAGATCATGCCGATGAAATGCTCGATATGTTATTGGCAAAAAAACGTGCCGCTGATCGCAAGACGTGGCTGGAACAAAAAGGTAATTTGGCAGAAACGGTGTAAGTCATCATGGCAACCATTACAAATAATTTAATTGAAACAATTCCTGTACGCGAATACGCAGAAAAAGCTTATCTCGATTATTCGATGTACGTCATTCTTGATCGCGCACTGCCGCATATTGGCGATGGTCTCAAACCTGTGCAGCGCCGCATTATTTATGCGATGTCTGAACTCGGACTTAAATCCGTTTCCAAATTTAAAAAATCCGCGCGTACCGTCGGTGATGTCTTGGGTAAATTTCATCCTCACGGTGACACCGCCTGTTATGAAGCACTGGTATTGATGGCGCAATCATTTTCCTATCGTTATCCGCTGATTGAAGGCCAGGGTAATTTTGGTTCGCCGGATGATCCGAAATCCTTTGCTGCCATGCGTTATACCGAATCACGTCTCTCAGCTTACGCAGACAGTTTGCTCGCTGAGCTGGAAGAAGGAACCGTAGACTGGGTGCCGAATTTCGACGGCACACTGCGTGAACCTGCGCTCTTGCCTGCACGCCTGCCTAATGTTTTGCTGAATGGCACAACCGGCATTGCAGTTGGCATGGCAACTGATATTCCGCCGCATAATTTAAATGAAGTGGTAAATGCGCTTGTGCATTTGCTGGATGAACCTGAGGCAACGCTTGCTGATATTTTCAAACATGTGAAAGGCCCGGATTATCCCACCGAAGCAGAAATCATCACACCCAAATCTGACATTAAAGAAATGTATCGCACAGGAAATGGCGCGATACGCATGCGTGCAGTGTATACCGAAGAAAATGATGAAATTATTATTACCGCGCTGCCGCATCAGGTATCAGGCGGCAAGGTGCTGGAACAAATCGCGCAGCAAATGCAGGATAAAAAGCTGCCGCTGATTTCTGATTTGCGTGATGAATCCGATCATGAAAATCCCACGCGTCTTGTCATCATTCCGCGTTCCAATCGTGTGGATGTGCCTGCACTCATGGACCATCTGTTTGCCACGACAGATCTTGAGCGCAGTTACCGCGTCAACCTGAACATGATTGGTCTAAACGGCAGACCGCAGGTCAAAGGGCTGCTTGAAATATTAAATGAATGGCTGAAGTATCGGCTTGCGACTGTCAAACTTCGTCTGCAACACAGACTGGACATGATTAATACCCGTCTGCATATTTTAGAAGGTTTGATTATTGTTTATCTCAATCTGGATGAAATTATTCAAATCATCCGCAAAGAAGATGAACCCAAGCCTGTGTTAATGAAACGCTTTCAATTAAGCGAAGAACAAGCCGATGCCATACTCGATACCAAATTGCGTCATCTTGCCAAACTGGAAGAAATGCAATTACGCCGCGAGCAGGATAATTTAGCGAAAGAAAAAGATGAAATTGAAAAAACGCTGGGCTCATCTCAGCGTCTTAAAAAATTAATTCGTCAGGAATTAATTGCCAATGCAGAAAAATTTGGTGACAAACGCAAGTCGCCCATTGTTGAGCGCAAAGAAGCAACCGCGATGAAAGAAACTGAAATTCTGCCGACAGAATTGCTCACTGTCATTCTCTCCGCAAAAGGCTGGATACGTGCAGCAAAAGGTCATGACATTGATCCATCTGCCTTGAGTTACAAAGCCGGTGACAACTTTCTTGCAGCAGCCGCCGGCCGCAGTAATCAGACGGCTATTTTTCTGGACTCCACCGGACGTGCGTACGGACTGGCTACGCACACGCTGCCCTCTGCACGCGGTCAAGGTGAACCGCTCACTGGCAAATTAAATCCGCCGCCGGGAGCTGAATTTGTTGGTGTGATGTTAGGCGAGCCTGAACAGTTATATGTGCTAGCCTCTGATGCAGGTTACGGCTTTATTGTAAAACTCAACGATCTCATGGGTAAAAACCGTGCCGGCAAAGCAGCTTTGTCTATTCCCAAAGGTTCGCGCGCGCTGCCGCCCAAAATAGTCGGCGGTGTTGAAAACCATTATCTTGCTGTCGTTTCAAACATAGGCAACCTGCTGGTATTTCCATTAAGCGAGCTGCCGGAACTTGGCAAGGGCAAGGGAAATAAAATGATAAGCATTCCATCCAGCAAAGTTCTCTCGCGTGAAGAATTTGTCAAAGACATGATAGTGGTGAGCAAAGATCAGAATATTCTGGTCGTCGGTGATGGCAAACCATTTACGTTAAAACCCAGTGACTGGAAAAACTTTATTGGCACACGCGCATTGCGCGGAAACAAACTGCCGCGCGGATGCAGGAGTGTGATGGAGTTGAGGGTGGAATAATTGTTAAGGCAATAAAATGGATATTGATAAAGTTAAAAATCTGGCAGAGCACGGTGAATCTCAAAAGCTTGAATACAAAAAATCTACTGCCAATCTGAAAGATATTTTTCAGACTGTTTGTGGATTTTTAAATGGTGATGGCGGTAATGTACTAATCGGTGTTGATGATAATGGCAAACTGATTGGGCAAGATGTTTCTGATAAAACAAAACGAGAGATAGGACTTGAGATTGCGAAAATATCTCCTTTTTCAGATTCTGCCATTGGAATTTCCTATTTACCATTCACTGATAAAAGACAGATTATTGCTTTTCATATCACCACTGACAGCACAAAAAGACCCTATACATATGGCGGGAAAGCCTATATACGCATTCAATCCAATACACTCTCCATGCCGCCAGATCATTATCAGCAGCTACTTTTAAATAATTCTCAATTTAAAGATAGATGGGAAAATCAGGTTTTGTCAGGCACAACCATTAATGATCTCGAAGTAGAAGAAATACTTTCCACTATCAGTGAAGGTGTATTAAATGGCCGAATACCTCAAGAATATGAAACAAAGGATCCCCAAAAAGCGCTTTCGCATTTAGGCTTGATGAATGGCAACCAAATAACAAGAGCAGGGTTTATATTATTTGGGAAAAAACCTGAAACAACATTTCCACAATGTATATTAAGACTCGCTCGTTTTAAAGGAACAGATAAATCAGAGTTTATTGACAACAAGCAAATACACGGCAATGTATTTCACTTGCTTCGCTCAGCATTGTCATTTGCAAATTTACATCTTCCGATTGCCAGCATATTTCCAAAAGATTCTATTAAGCGGGAAGACAAACCATTATTCCCTATCCGCATATTACGAGAAGCCATAATAAATGCACTGTGTCATAGAGATTATAATTTCAGCGGCGGCAGCGTGAGTTTTGCAATTTATGATGACAGGTTAGAAATATGGAATTATGGTTTACTATTGCCCGGCTTATCCATTGATGAGCTTGGCGAATTGAATCAATCTATTCCCAGAAACCGCAGAATTGCAAATGTACTTTATTACCACAAACTTTTTGAATCGTGGGGAAGAGGAATAAGACTCATTATTGATGGCTGCATAGCAGCAGGACTTCCATCACCGATTTACTCTATTAATTCTGGCGGTCTTTTATTAACCATGCCTTATCAGACATTAGCTGAGAAGAAAGTGCCTGGAATAAAAAGAATGGAATTAACTCTTCAGCAAAAAGAAGTGCTAAGACAACTGGAAAAAAACCATTCTTTATCCACGCGTGAACTCCGGAATTATTTGTCATTCTCACCATCCGAGCGCTGGGTAAGAGATGTACTTAATAAACTAAAACGCTTGGGTTATGTTGATTCTGCTGGACAAACTACCGCCAAAAAATGGTTTGTTATAAAGAAATAAGCTTCGGCAAGCTTCGGCAAGCTTCGGCAAGCTTCGGCAAGCTTCGGCAAAGTCCCGCCTCAATCATACTCATACCACCCATCCAGCACAGCCTGCAGCTCTTTCACTCCCGTTCCTTTCATCGCTGAAAAAAGCTGCACTGTCACTTGCTGATGATGTTCACTTAAATACGCCTTGACGCTTTTCATCGTCTTCGCAATATCATTATTCCCCAGTTTGTCTGATTTATTCAGCAGCAGGTGCACCGGCAATTCACACGCCTCACAATATTCAAGCAAGGTTTGATCCAGCTCGCGCAGCGGATGCCGAATATCCATCACTAGCACCAGCCCTTTAAGGCACTCACGCTCTGAAACATACGCATTGACTGTTTCCTCCCACTTGCGTTTCGCTGCAAGCGGAACTTTTGCAAATCCATATCCAGGCAAATCCACCAGGCGTCTTTTATCATCCAGCACAAAAATATTTAAGAGCTGCGTACGGCCTGGTGTTTTGCTGACGCGAGCAAGACCCTTGTTTTGCGTAATGCGATTTAACACGCTGGATTTGCCTGCATTCGAGCGGCCAACAATGGCTACTTCTATTCCCGCATCAGGCGGTAATTGCTCAACTCTTGCTGCGCTCAGTAAAAAACAAGCTTTTTGATAATGTGCTGCTGTCATATTAGAATACGCCACCTATTCACGGAAACCCGACATGATACAGAATTCACTCAATCCCGCCCAGCAAGAAGCTGTACACGCACCACTTGGTCATCAACTCGTGCTTGCCGGTGCGGGCAGCGGAAAAACCCGTGTACTCACCCATCGCATCGTCTGGCTGATTGAGCATGAAAAAATTCCGCCGTCCAATATTTTAGCGGTCACTTTCACGAATAAAGCTGCCAATGAAATGCGTTCGCGTATCGAAAAAATGCTGACGATTTCATCCAAAAGCATGTGGATAGGCACGTTTCATGGTTTATCGCATCGCTTTCTGCGCGCACACTGGCAAGAAGCAGGTTTACCGCAATCGTTTCAGATTCTGGACTCAGACGATCAGCTCCGCATGATACGCCGTGTTATCCACGCACTCAATCTCGATGAAGACCGTTATCCGCCGAAAGAAGCGCAATGGTTTATCAATGCACAAAAAGAAGAAGGCCGCGAACCGCATCAGGTGGATGTGCGCGATTTGACCGTGCAAATGTTTATCAGAGTGTATCAAGGTTATCAGGAAGCTTGCGTGCGGGCGGGCGTGATTGATTTTGCAGACTTGCTGTTCAAAACTGTCAGACTCATGCAAAACCATGCCGCCATACGCGCACAGTATCAGGCGCGTTTTCGTTGTCTGTTGGTCGATGAGTTTCAAGACACGAATACCATTCAATACACCTGGCTGAAATTATTTGCCGGCGATGAAAGTTCCATCATGATAGTCGGCGACGACGATCAATCCATTTACGGCTGGCGCGGCGCGCGCATTGAAAATATCCAGCGTTTTTCGCGTGATTATAAAGATGTGACCGTGATTCGCCTCGAGCAAAATTATCGTTCCTCTGCCACCATCTTAAAAGCCGCGAACGCGCTCATCTCACAAAACGCCGGCCGTCTCGGAAAAAATTTATGGACGGAAGGAAAAGAAGGCGAGCCCATTACTATCTATGCGGGCTTCAATGAAACTGATGAAGCTTTTTTTATCGTCAATCGCATTCGTGAACTACGCAATGATTATGCACTGCGTGAAATGGCCATTCTGTATCGCTCAAACGCACAATCACGTGTGCTTGAAGAAGCGCTGATGCAATTTGGTATTCCGTATCGTGTTTACGGCGGCTTGCGTTATTTCGACAGACAGGAAATTAAAGATGCGCTCGCTTATTTGCGTCTTGTGGCAAACCGTTCTGATGATCCTGCATTTGAACGCATCATCAACACACCGACGCGCGGCATTGGCGACCGCACCATTGTTGCCATTCGCGAACATGCCAAAAATCATCAACTGACTTTATGGCAAGCGCTTGAAGCTTTAATCAGCCAGAAAATATTTGCTGCGCGCGCAGAAAATGCCTTGTTATCTTTCACGCAGCTCATTCATTCGATGACAGAACACACTCACGATCTTCCCTTGCACAAGCAGGTTGAACATGTTCTCTCGCATAGCGGCCTCATGGAACATTATCGCAAAGAGAAAGGCGAGAAAGGATTAACGCGCATGGAGAACCTTGAAGAACTGGTTAACGCTGCGCATCAATTTTCGCAAGAAGGTGTGCCGGATGATATGCCGCCGCTTGCTGCATTTTTAGCATACGCTGCGCTTGAATCCAGTGATGAGCAGGCAGAATCCTGGGATGACAGCGTGCAACTCATGACGCTGCATTCTGCAAAAGGTCTTGAGTTTCCTGTCGTATTTCTTGCTGGTTGTGAAGAAGAATTATTTCCGCATTTTCGTTCCATGCATGATCCCAAGGCGCTCGAAGAAGAACGTCGTCTTTGTTACGTCGGCGTCACGCGTGCCATGCATAAATTATTCATGACTTACGCTGAAGTGCGCCGCACTTACGGCAAAGAAGCCTATCATCGGCCTTCACGCTTTCTGCATGAAATCCCTGTGGAATTAATCAGTGAAGTTCGTTTCCGCACCAAAGTCACGCGCGCGCAAACTGCACCCTCTTGGCAGCCGGCATCACAAGGTGCTTTCGCTATCGGCCAGGAAGTGCATCATCGTATATTCGGCAGCGGTGTTGTGCTGGATTGCGAGGGTGATGGAGAAGATATGAAAGTGAAAGTGCGATTTAAAAACGTGGGAACGAAGTTACTGATCGCGAGTTTTTTAACGGCGAAATAGCAATTTACACTTTTTTAGTGTAACGTAGTACACTCCGTCTAAACATCGACAAAATGAAT
>Ga0181525_10003699_pt1 | contig 11995 bp, 11 predicted proteins | sample PEATcosm2014_Bin_48_FD_121100 | JGI IMG/M metagenome (GOLD analysis project Ga0181525, IMG submission 121100) | Peatland microbial communities from MTU Mesocosm Facility, Houghton, MI, USA - PEATcosm2014_Bin06_10_metaG | ecosystem: Environmental > Terrestrial > Soil > Wetlands > Peat | place... | reverse complement strand
GCTTGGCTCGAGCGATTACAGCGCCGAACTTGCCGCCGCGGTCGGCATGGGCTTTGCCTTCGCGCAGCATTTCGCCGAATACGACGCGGCGAGCGCCATGCTCGGTTATCGCGAGCATTTCAAGGCTTCGACGCAATTGGCGCAGCCCTATGCCATCCTCGGCACCGCGGTGATCGCCGCCGATAGCGATGCCGAAGCCGAGCGTATCGCCGCCAGCGCCGACTTGCATTATGTGCGCCGCGCCAAGGGCGAATACCTGCCGCTCGCGTCGCCCGAAGCGGCCGCCGCTTATCCCTATACCCCGGTCGACCGCGAACGCATGGCGCGGCATCGCGCGCGCCTTGTGGTCGGGGGCATCGCGCGGGTGAAGGAGCGCCTGCTCGAAATGGCGGAAATGACCCGCGCCGATGAACTTATGATCACCACAATGGTCTATGACCATGCTGCACGCCGGCACTCCTACGAGCTTTTGGCGGAAGCCTTCGCGCTTACGCCGTCACCGTGAATGGGAGGGCAAACATTTCACCAAAGCGAAATGTTTGCCGCGGTAGAAACAGGGCGTCAAAACCACGACGGGCGGCGTGGCGGGAGTCGCTGTGTCTGCTAGGATCAGCCGAAACAAAACTCACCGCAGGCTCGGGGGCGGAGTTGAGCACGCATAGCGCGCCGCGCGGTACGCGCGGTTCCTACCGGCACACCAGGGCATACGGCCGCGGCGTCGGCACGATTGGCCTTGTTGCAGCGCTGACTTTGGCGCTCAGCTCTGCGCCGGCCGCGGCGCGAAGCAAGCTCAGGCAGCTGGCCGCCCATCAGGACGCGGAAACGGAGCGCGCCAGCAAGGAGCCGTTCGGCGACATCCCGAAGGGGCCGCTGCAAATCTACGTTTCCATTAATCAGCAGAAGCTGCATCTCTACAGCGACGGCGTTCATGTCGCGGACACCCCGGTGGCGACCGGAGTGCCCAGCCTGCCTACCCCATTGGGCGTGTTCAGCGTCATCCAGAAGCAACGCTTCCACCTCTCCAATATCTACAGCAACGCGCCGATGCCGTTCATGCAACGCATCACGTGGTCCGGGGTCGCCTTGCACGAGGGCGAAAATATCGGCCATCCGGCGTCGCACGGCTGTATCCGCATGCCGCACGATTTCGCGGTCCGGCTTTTCGGTCTCACCAAGCTCGGCGTGCGAGTGGTCGTCGCGCGGGCGGAATTGAAACCGGCCGAGTTCGCGGATCCGCATCTGTTCGTGCACAAGGACAAGCCCGCGGATCAGACTGTTGCCGCGCCGGCGGCCCCGGATGCGGTGAAGACCGCACAGACCGCGCAGACGGACAGCGGCGGCAAGCTGAGCAACCCTGCGGCGGCCGATCCGGCCGTCGTCGCCAAGCCGGATCAGCTCGGCTTACGCGTGAGCGCCGACAGTTCCGCTGTTGCCTCGGATGGCGCCGGATCCGGCAGCGCCACGGCCGGTGCCGCGCAACCTGATCCCGTCGCGACCGATGCGCCGAAGCCCGGTGCCGCGGCGCCAAGCATTGCCGCGCCGGATAACGGTGTAGCGAAGCCGGCCGCCAAGCCAGCGGACATCGTAAAAGACGTTCCCGCGAAAAAGACGCCGATTGAGATTTTCATCAGCCGCAAGGAGAAGAAAATCTACGTGCGGCAGGATTTTGAGCCGTTGTTCGACGCGGCGATCGTCATCGAGCATCCCGACCAGCCGCTGGGGACGCACGTATTCACGGCGATGGAATTTTTGGACGATCATGCGACGTTGCGGTGGAACGTCGTCTCGCTGCCGGGCGAGCCGCCGCCGGCAAAGCCGGACCGCAAGACGGACGGCGACAAGCGCGCCGGCAAGGGGCGAAAGGACGAGGCCGGCGACGGCCACGCCGCCGAGCTACCGCCGCCGCAGACGCCGGCCGAAGCGCTGGCGCGGGTCGACATTCCCCAGACCGCGATCGATTGTATCTCCCAATTGATCGTTCCCGGCTCGTCGCTCATCGTGTCCGACCAAGGGCTTGGCGACGAAACCGGCGACGGCACGGGTTTTATCGTCGTCACCCGCTGAAGTATTTTACGCCCGCTTGGCGGCTGACCACCCTATGCAAATTGATATATGATGGATGCCGTTGAGAGACGGGAACTATCAGTCACAGGAGGATCGTCTTGGGTAAGCATTTTTCTTTAACGTCATCGGATAGTTTCAAGCTTGGCGCCTATCGCGCCGATCCGGCCGGAAAATCGAAGGGCGGCATTGTCGTCATTCAGGAAATCTTCGGCGTCAATCATCACATCCGCGCCGTCTGCGACCGGCTCGCCGCGCAAGGCTTTACCGCGGTGGCGCCCGCGGTGTTCGATCGCCAGCAGCCGAACTTCGAGTGCGGCTACACGCCCGATGAGATCGCCAATGCCCGCAAGTTCGTCGCCAATCCCGATTGGGGCGCGATGATGCAAGACGTGCAGGCCGCGATCAACGAACTGAAGAAAGAGGGGCCGGTCGCAATTACCGGTTTCTGCATGGGCGGCACCATCGCCTTTCTGGCGGCCTGCAAGCTGAGCGGACTGTCCTGCGCGGTGGCGTTTTACGGCGGCCAGATCGCCAAGAATGCAGATGAGAAACCGAAAATCCCGGTGCAGATGCATTTCGGCGACAACGACGCCTCAATCCCGATGAGCGACGTTGAGCTGATCAAACAAAAGCGCGGCGGCGATTGCGAAATCTACGTCTATCCCAACTCGGGTCACGGCTTTAATTGTGAAGAGCGCGGTAGCTACAACGAAGCCGCCGCCAAGACCGCGCGGCAGCGCGCGATGGAATTCGTAGCAAAGCACCTGAAATAGCAGGATTCAGGAAATCAGGCTTCATGTATCAAGATTCTGATTCTGATACCTGTTGCCTGATGCCTGTTAGAACCAGCGCTCCTGCACCTGGATAGTGTCGCCGGGGCGCACCGGCGCCGTGATCGGGGTCTGGAAACGGTAGACCTGGCCGCCGTAATTGCGGCTGACGGTGACCGCTTGGTGATAGCCGCGCGGCCCGAAGCCGCCGGCGATCGCGATCGCCGTCTCGACCGTCATGTTCGGCGAATACGGATATTGGCCGGGCTGGGTGACTTCGCCGAGGATAAAGAACGGCCGGTAGGCTTCGACCTCGACCGCGACGTGCGGCTCGCGGACGAATCCCTGGCGCAGCATGTCGGCGATCCGCGCCGATAGCTGGTCGGTGGTCAGGCCGCGTGCCGGCACCGTGCCGATAAGCGGCATGTCGATCTGCCCGCTGGCGTCGAGCATGTAAGAATTAGTCAGCCCGTCCTGGCCGAACACGACGATGCGCAGCCGGTCGCCGGAATCAAGCGTGTAGGGCCACTGCATGTCCGGAGGCGCGTAGGCGACCGGCGAGGCCATCATTCCCGCGCCGTACCCGGTGTAACCGCCGTACCCGCCATATCCGCCGGCCATCGCGACCGGTCCGGGCGCGGCGACGGCCGGGTAGACCGGGGCGGCCGATGCCCCGTAACTGGCGCCGTAAGCGGCGCCGTAAGTGGGGGCGGCGGGCGCCGCGTAAGCGGCTGCGGGAGCCATTGCATAGGACGGCGCGGCGTAGGACGGCGCGGCATAGGATGGCGCGGCCATCGTCGCGTAGCCGGGCCCGGCGGGCGAGCCATAGACCACGTTGTCGATGCCGTAAGGGGCGGGCGCGGCCGCCATCTGGACGCGCATCACGGGTTCCCGGGCGCATCCCCCTGCCGCAATTGCGACGGCAACAAACAGCATGAGACGGCGGGTGACCCGCATACGCGCAATCCGACCCCGTTCGAGCCAAAGCCGAGGTCGATTAACGCCCGGTATGGTTAACAAACCCTCACCGGAGGGGCCGCCCGAAGTGGCGGGACCGTTACTCTGCGTGCCTCTTGCGCTGGTCGCTGAACCAGTCGGCGATGGCAAGGATCAGCATGACCAGAGCGAGCGTGACAGGGAATGCCAAGACCCACAGCAGCTTCGGGCTGTCGGGCGTTTTTTCCAGATCGAAATACCACGCCAGCGCGTCGACCGCGGCGATGCCGACGACCGATCCGAGAAGCTTCTGCTTGAGCGCGCCGAAATCGACCTGCGTAAGACCCTCGGGCCAATCCGGGTGATCGCCGGGATCAATCTTGCGGACAAAGTTTTCGTAGCTGGAGAAAATGACGATGAGCACCAGATTGGCGGTCAGCGCCAAGTCGACCAGATTGAGTACGCCGGTGACGATGTCGTGCCACTCCAGGCGTGGCGTTTGTATCGCCAGAGCGTAGAGGTCGCCGAAGAAGCGATACATCAGCACGAACAGGCACAGCAGCAGGCCGATCAGAAACGGCGCCAACAGCCAGCGGCTGAAGAAAATCGACGCTTGGACATAGCGTCCGTCCGGCCACGGCATGGCGCCCCCACTGATGCCTATTCGGAATTTACTATTCTCGTTGTCACGCTGCCACACCCGTGCCGATCGGGCAGCTCACGCCGGTGCCGCCATGGCCGCAATAGCCGTTGGGGTTCTTGGCGAGATATTGCTGATGGTAATCCTCGGCGAAATAGAACGGCGGGGCGTCGAGGATTTCCGTCGTGATCGGCCCCATGCGCGCGGCGTCGAGCGCCTTGGCGTAAGCCGCCTTCGATGCTTCGGCGGCGGCGCGCTGCTCCGGCGAAAACACATAGATGCCGGAGCGGTATTGCGTGCCGACGTCGCCGCCCTGGCGCATGCCCTGGGTCGGATCGTGATTTTCCCAAAACGTCTTGAGCAGGCGCTCGTAGGATATTTTCTTCGGGTCGTAGACCACGAGCACGACCTCATTATGCCCGGTGCGGCCGGAGCAGACTTCTTCGTAGGTCGGATTGGGTGTCAGGCCGCCGGCATAGCCGACCGCGGTGACGTAGATGCCGTCGCCGAGCTCCCAGAAATTGCGCTCCGAGCCCCAGAAGCAGCCAAGCCCGAACATCGCCATGGCGAGCGCGTCGGGATAGGGACCCTTCAGCGTGCGGCCGAGCACGAAATGCTGTTTTGCGGTCGGAATGGGCGTCGAACGGCCGGGCAGCGCCTCACCGGCGGCGGGCATTTCGAGCTTTTTGCGGAATGAAAACATCATCGCGGCGCTCCTCATAAGCCAAGAAATGGGCCAGGAAATGTGGGGACAAATATAGCCCGTGCGCAGCGGCGCCGCACCGGCCGCGGCGATCACGTTTTCAGGATTCAGGGATCAGGTGTCTGGGATCAAGGATCAGGTGTCAGGTGTTAGGGAAGCGTCCGTGCTGATGCCTGATCCCTGACACCTGATCCCTGATATCTGGACCTTCCACCTGCCGCTTTTGCCGCTTATGGTGCGCCGCGCCGCCAGATTCGGCATATTCGCGTTGGAGGTCCTCAAGATGTTCCGGATGCTTGCAGTCGCCTGCGCGGTGGCCTTTGCGGCCGGGCCGGCCGTCACGCCAGCCGTGGCGCAGCAGCCGCCGGCCGCGACCTCGGCGCCGATGCTGCCTTACGGGCCGGTGATCACGCTGGATCAAGCCAAGCACGTCATGGCGGCGGCGGAGCTCGAAGCGGCCAAGAATTCCTGGCCGGTCGCCATCACCATTCTCGACAGCGGCGGCAACCTGGTGATGTTCCACAAGGTCGACAATGCGCAGCTCTCGGCCACCACCACGTCCGAGGGCAAGGCGCGCACCGCGCTCGAATTCAAACTGCCGAGCAAGGCGCTGGACGACGCCATCGCCGCCGGCGGCGCCGGCATGCGGCTGCTGGCCTTGAAAGACATCACGCCGCTGCAAGGCGGCATCCTGATCGTGGCCGACGCCAAGATCATCGGCGCCGTCGGCGTCTCCGGCGCGCTGTCGTCGCAAGACGAGCAGGTCGCCAAGGCCGGCGCCGATGCGCTGGCAAAATCAGGAATGTGACAGGGCCTTGAGCGCGGTCGCGGCGGCGGCGTAGCCGCCCTGCGCGCCGTCGATGAAATGCACGTGGTTGCTGCGCGTCGGCGACGGCGTGAAGCAGGTCATCATCGCCGAATCTTGTCTGTGCAAACCGTAGCGCGCGGTTGCCGTGGCCGGGGCCAGCCGTTGCTCGATCGCGTCGGCGAGTTCGGGCGTGCAGTCGATGATCATGCGCAAGCCGTCGTCGTATTTGCGAAAGTCGGAATTCTCGACCACCTGCCGCAGGTAAGTCGCCGGCACGAAGCTGCCGATGCGAATTCCGGTTTTCAAGATCAGAAAGGCGACGAGCGTTTGGCTGAGCACCGCGGCGCGGCGCAGCCGCCGGTCGCCCTTGACGGTGCGCGCCTCGAGCTCGACGCCCGGCGGCGGCCAGTGCATGCCCGGTGCGCCGGCCGGCACCGGCCGTCCGGCTTGCGGGCTACCTTCGACCAGCGCCACGATACCCTCGGTCAGTGCGCGGAACGCGGCGGGATCGGCGCCGGGCGCCGGCAGCACCAGGACCGAGAGGATCAGTCCGCGCGCCGCGCGGAACTCGTCGAACCGGCACGACAGGCCGGTGAGATCGGGCCAGGTGCCGGGCGGCGCCGGCGCCACCGCGAAGTCGCCGCGCTTGATGGCGGCATCGGCCCAGGCTAAGCCGCCGCCGGCGAACATCGCATAGGACAGGTTCGGCGACGGCCCATAGCGCGCCACGCGCACGTCGAGCCCCTGCTTGCGGATAGCGGCGATCGGGATGAGCGCGACCCGCAACGTCAGACCGAGTTCGCCGTCCACCCAAGCCGCCGTCGCCGCCAGCGCCTCGCGCGCGGTATCGGCGTCGCGCGGCGCAACCGCGAAGCTCGCGCCGTCGCCGCCGAACACGAAGGGAAATTCGCGGCCCTCAAGCGCGTTGGTGATCGAGGCGATGACCGCGGCGCCGGCCATGTTGACGGCCTTGTAGCGCTTCTCCGCGATCGCCTTGGTCGACTCCACCACGTCGGCGATGCCGACCGTCCAATCGTCCGGCAAGGGCGTATAGCGCGCCGGGTCCATCAAGCTGCGAAACCCGCGCAGGACGGGGAGGGCGGTGTAGAAGGAGGAGGTGGTGTCGGGGGTCATGCTTATCGTTCAATCGATACGGCGTAGATACGCATTTGGACCATGGCAGTTTCGGTAGCGACCGTTTTTGCAGGTTGGCGTCCAGCCATCCTTAACCGGTCATGAAACTTTTTCAGCGAGGATCTTATGTCATTCCAAAGTGTTAGGTTTAGATGTCGAGCGCAGCATCCGATTTGCTGGATTTTGTCGGCCAATCCCGCTTCGCAACGGTATTGGCCGATCCTCCGTGGCGATTCGTCAATCGAACTGGCAAAATCGCACCCGAACACCAGCGTTTGTCGCGCTATGGCACTATGACACTTGACGAAATCAAGGGTCTACCGGTCGCCGAAATCGCGAGACCGACCGCGCATCTGTATCTATGGGTGCCCAATGCCCTGCTGCCCGACGGGTTGGCAGTCATGAAGGCATGGGGCTTCACCTACAAGTCCAATCTTGTTTGGCACAAGGTCCGAAAGGACGGCGGCTCCGACGGCCGCGGCGTCGGGTTCTATTTTCGTAATGTCACTGAAATTATTCTATTCGGAGTACGCGGGAAGAACGTGCGCACGCTCGCGCCCGGTCGGAGTCAGGTAAACCTTATAGCAACCCGCAAGCGTGAACACTCCCGAAAGCCCGATGAGCAGTACGAGATCATTGAAGAGTGTAGCGGCGCGCCATTTCTTGAATTATTTGCGCGAGGTACGCGAAAAAATTGGTCTGCATGGGGCAATCAGGCCGACGAAAATTATCGACCTACCTGGAAGACCTGTCGCATAAAGGGCAGTGAAGAAAAATTACTTGCAGATGGTGGCGCATTAACCAGCTAGGCCTCTGGACTCCGTAAGTTGAAAATTCATCAAGCCGGTAGTGAACCCCGGATTTCGATGCACCTTCCAAAAACGACTTTCACTCCCCAAGACCTCATCTAAAAATTGTCGGTATTTTACAATGCGGTGGTACGCAACAATCTGCACTGACTCGAGATCGATAAAGCGATTTACATCGGGTATGGGTGGATCTTGAAACTCAATTTGCGAGATTAGTTGGATTCTTTCGCGTAGCTCTGTCCTGGTAAGCACGTGAAATGCTGGATAGTAAGGAAACAGATGGTCTGAGTAATTTGCTCGTCCCCGATGACGTGCGTCGGAGGCGTCAGCAACCGGATTGTACTCGCAGAACATGGGGTCCGCCTCGAAATACTCGTCACGTTTCACCCAGTTCCAATAGAGCTTGTGTTCCGGCTCGCCCCCTCCGCGTGATGTAAACGAACAAAAATGCTGGCCATTTTCCAAGCTCCATTTAACAATCGTTCTCTTACCGAACAGGAGAAAATAGCCCAGCAAGTGCGCGAATGCTCGCATGGAATAGTGACTTGAGTAATAACCGCTGACTGAAGCCCATATTGGGCTCGCCCTTGTCAGCGAAGCTGATATTAAAAACGTGTGAACAGCCCGTAGCCAAATGTCGACGGACGCGGTAGCAAAAAGCTCTGCCGTCGCGGGGGCTATCCGGGTTGAGTTGGCAGTGCGCGGTATTATCTTCTCCAGATTATCAGTCAATGCGCGGATATGAGGAAATGCCCGTGCAGCCGCGACGTTGTTGAGGCGGGCAAATGTTGTGCGCAGCCGAACTTGAAGCTGCTCGTTCATGACGATGCCAAATCAGCTTCGACTTGTTGCCGATGCTTGAAAGCTAGCTCAGCGCGCGTGTTTGGCTTGAGTGTTGATACTTTGGCGCCTCCGATTGTCGCGGCCCAGAGAGTATCGCGGAAACGTCCTATACCTCCGCTTCCGAGGTACCCCTTTCGGATAAAATCCGCCTTGGATAAAAATCTCTTTTTCTTCAGCAAGCCGGCGCTGCGCAATATGTGACGTATCCATGATGTCAGATGATTCTGCGCATCATCAGAAAGAAGCGGCACCCCCGCGTTGCGAAGAGTCCAGATGCCGGCAGGAACAAGACTGAGTGCAGAACCAATGACGCGACCTTGATATACGACGCTTGTCGGGTCCAGTTGCTCCGACGCGGCAGCTTCCTTGCGGCCTGTAGCGAGCAGCCAAGCGTTTAAAAACGTAGCAAGAAAATCTGTTTGACCTTGCAAACTTTTAATTCGCGCGCGACGCAAATCTTCTAGGACGGCACTCACTGCCGAATTTAGCGTAGCGAGGGCGATGACGTCTTTGGTCCCAAATCGTATTCCAGGAATTTGAATCATCCCGACGAGTGGTCCATTTTCCAACATAAGCCTGCGACCGATATCCTGAGGTTGCAGTGCGGAATTCGGTACGGGTCTTTGGCCTCAGTACGCAGAAAGGACGATCAGGAAGAGTCCCGCAGTGCTACGCACATATGAATGCATAGGAACGGCATACGCGGTCTTCAATTCCACGGACTCGCCTCCCAAACCACAAACCCGGCGAGCCAGAGCACGAGGCCCACGACAGCGCCGAGCAGCGCGCCGTAAATGCGATGCCGGCGCCACAACAGGGCGCCCAGCGCGACGCCGAGCACAAGACCCGGTGCGCCGATGATCAGAGCCAAAGCGAGATAATCGAGCGGTCCCCAGTCCAGGCCGATATCGGATATGGCCGGCGCCCGCCGCGCCCGTTTTTGCTAGTGCTTCTTGTCGTAGGGATTGGAGCCGGGTTTGTACTGGCTGTGCATGCCGGCGAACGGCGACGGTGCCTCGGCGCCTTTCTTCTTGTTCTTGTCCTGCTTCGGCTTCTTCTTTTCCTTGTTGCTTCGCATCTGACCCTTCGCCATGGCGGCCTCCTCGTTCTCTCTGTGCGATTCGTAAGTGAGCGGGGCAGCCTATCCCATCGGCCGGTCCGGCGATATCGGCCGCGCGGGCGCCCAGGCAACGACTACCTTCGCGGCTTAAAGCCGCCGCGCATGCCGGGGCGGCCGAGCGTCGAGCGCGGGCCGGAGCTTCTTCCAGGCACCGATTCCACGCCCGGGCCCATTTCATCGAGCGTCGGCTTGCGCGGCGCGCCGCGACTTCCGGGACGATGCGGCGCGACTTCGTGGGACAGCGCGATGCCCATTTCGTCGAGCCCAGGTTTGTGGATTTTGCTTGTCCCAGCCCGCCCGCCTTCGCGCTTCGCACTTCGGCGCGCCGACCCTCCCCCTGGGGACGGCGAAATAAATTTCGCGGTCGGGTCGTCGGTCACGGCGAGCTCGGTGGCGCGCAGGCGTTTGAGTTCGTCGCGCAGGCGCGCGGCTTCCTCGAAGTCGAGATCGGCCGCGGCGGCACGCATGCGCGTCTCCAAATCGGCAATCACCGCCTCGAAATTATGGCCGATGGTGGCCGCTTCCTCGAATTCGCCGCCCTCGCCGGTGCCCGCCGCGATCAGCACGTGGTCGCGCTCGTACACGCTATTGAGAATATCGCCGATACCCTTGCGCACGCTTTCCGGCGTGATGCCGTTTTCGGTGTTGTAGGCCTCCTGCTTCTCGCGGCGTCGGCTGGTTTCCGCCATGGCGCGCTCCATCGAGCCGGTGACGTGGTCGGCATAGAGGATGACGCGGCCGTCGATATTGCGCGCGGCGCGGCCGATGGTCTGAACCAGGCTCGTTTCGCTGCGCAGAAAGCCTTCCTTGTCGGCGTCGAGGATGGCGACCAGCGCGCATTCCGGAATATCGAGGCCCTCGCGCAACAGATTGATGCCGACCAGCGCGTCGAAAGCGCCGAGGCGCAGATCGCGGATGATCTCGATGCGTTCGATAGTGTCGATGTCCGAATGCATGTAGCGCACGCGGATACCTTGCTCGTGCAGATATTCGGTCAAATCCTCGGCCATGCGTTTGGTCAGCACCGTAACCAGCGCGCGGTAGCCGGCCTGCGCCACCTGCCGCACTTCGCCGACCAGATCGTCGACCTGGGTGCGCGCCGGGCGCACGTCGACCGGCGGATCGATCAGGCCGGTCGGGCGGATCACCTGCTCGGTGAACACGCCGCCGGATTCGTTGAGCTCCCACGGGCCGGGCGTCGCCGAGACGCAGGTGGTCTGCGGCCGCATCGCGTCCCATTCCTCGAACCGCAGCGGCCGATTGTCCATGCAGGACGGCAGGCGGAAGCCGTATTCGGCCAGCGTCGCCTTGCGCCGGAAGTCGCCGCGGTACATGCCGCCGAGCTGCGGCACGGTGACGTGACTCTCGTCGACGAACACCAGTGCATTGTCGGGCACATATTCGAACAAAGTCGGCGGCGGCTCGCCGGGCTTGCGGCCGGTCAGATAACGCGAATAGTTCTCGATGCCGGCGCAGGCGCCGGTCGCCTCCATCATTTCGAGGTCGTAGATGGTGCGCTGTTCGAGCCGCTGCGCTTCGAGCAGCCGGCCGGCGGCGTGGAGCTGTTCGAGCCGCTGTTTCAATTCGAATTTGATGCCGGAGATCGCCTGCAACAGCGTCGGGCGCGGCGTCACGTAATGCGAATTGGCATAGATTTTGACGAATTCCAGCTCGTCGGTCTTTTGTCCGGTGAGCGGATCGAATTCGTGGATCGATTCGACCTCGTCGCCGAACAGCGACACCCGCCAGGCACGGTCCTCATAATGCGCCGGGAAGATTTCGATCGCGTCGCCGCGCACCCGGAACGAGCCGCGATAAAAATCGCCGGCGGTGCGCTTGTATTGCAGCGCCACCAGATCGGCGAGCAGCTGGCGCTGGTTCAGCTTCTCGCCGCGCTTGATGGCGAACGTCATCGCCGAATAGGTCTCGACCGAGCCGATGCCGTAGATGCACGAGACCGAGGCGACGATGATGACGTCGTCGCGCTCGAGCAGCGCGCGCGTTGCGGCGTGGCGCATGCGGTCGATCTGCTCGTTGATCGAGGAGTCTTTCTCGATATAGGTGTCGGTGCGCGGGATATAGGCCTCGGGCTGGTAGTAGTCGTAATAGCTGACGAAATATTCGACGGCGTTGTCGGGAAAGAAACTGCGAAACTCGCCGTAGAGCTG
>Ga0181525_10003698_pt1 | contig 11997 bp, 14 predicted proteins | sample PEATcosm2014_Bin_48_FD_121100 | JGI IMG/M metagenome (GOLD analysis project Ga0181525, IMG submission 121100) | Peatland microbial communities from MTU Mesocosm Facility, Houghton, MI, USA - PEATcosm2014_Bin06_10_metaG | ecosystem: Environmental > Terrestrial > Soil > Wetlands > Peat | place... | reverse complement strand
GCGGCGTAGTCGGGATTGTCGAACTTGGCGACGTAGGCGGAGTTGCTGCGCAGGAAACTGGTGGCGCCTTCCCAGGTTGCCCAGGCACGCGCCGCGCTCGCGCGCGTGGCTGCATCGTCGCAGGTCAGTCGGCGGTAATAGGCCTGCATCATGTCGCCGCGCTCGGCTGGCGGAATTGGCGCGACATAGCGCTCCCACAGATCGGGGAAGATCGACGCTGCTCCCAAGGGGTCCTGGTAGAACCATTCCAGCTCGGAGCGGCGCAGCAGAAATATGCCGCGCAACACCAGCTCGGTGACGCGCTCGGGGTGGCATTGAGCATAAGCGAGCGCCAGCGTTGAGCCCCAGGAGCCGCCAAACACCATCCAGCGTTCCAGACCCAGATGTGCCCGCAGTGCTTCGATGTCGGCGACCAGGTCCCAGGTGCTGTTGTCGCGCAGCTCTGCATGCGGGCGGCTGGCGCCGCAGCCACGCTGGTCGAACAGCACGATGCGATAGCCCCTGGGATCGAAGAAGCGTCGCATCGTCGGGTCGGTGCCGCCGCCAGGCCCGCCGTGCAGGAATACGACCGGTTTACCTTTCGGGTTGCCGCATTCCTCGTAATACAGCTCGTGCAGTGTCGAGACGCGCAGATGCGCCTGGTGAAACGGGCGCAGCGGCGGATACAGTGCCCCGCCGCCGGGCGCGGGCAGGCGTTTGCGTGCGGGCAGGCGTTTGCGTGCGGGCAGGCGTTTGCGTGCGGGCAGGCGTCTGGGCGCGGGCAGGCGTTTGGGCGCGGCTGGGTGTTTGGCCACCGCGCGCTTTTGCGTCGGCCGCCTGGCGGCGCTGCGAGTGGAGCCCGCGCGACGGATCAAGCCGGGACCATCGTCGATACCATGGCGCCCAGCGGCTTGCCGCCGAGCAGATGCACGTGCAGGTGGGAGACTTCCATGCCACTGTCGCGGTTGCAATTGATGATCAGCCGATAGCCGCTGTCGGCAATGCCCGGCTCGCGCGCGAGCTGCGCGGCGACCAGCACCATGTGGCCGACCAGCGGCGCATCGGCCGCGGTGATTTCGTTGGCGGTCGGGATCGGCTTGTTGGGCACGATCAGGATGTGGGTGGGCGCGCGCGGGTGAATATCGCGAAAAGCGGTGACGCGCTCGTCCTTGTACACGATGCTCGCCGGCAGCTCGCCGCTGATGATCCGCTCGAACAGTGTCGGCATGACGTCACCGCCCAGTCGGTGTGTGAGACTGGCGGCGAGCTTAAGATATCGCCGTGACGGAGCACAACAGTGAAGACGGAGCACAACAGTGAAACTGACGCTTGAGAGCCTGAGCGCCGGGCTGGCCGAGCGGCTGCTGCCGGTCTACCTGGTGTCGGGCGAGGAGCCGCTGCTGGTAGCCGAAGCCGGCGATGCCATTCGCACGCGCGCTCGCGCGCTCGGCTACGGCGAGCGCGAAGTGTTCTTTATCGAGGGCAGCAGCGCGGTCTGGGAGGACGTGCGACAGGCGGCCCAGTCGCTGTCGTTGTTCAGCGCGCGCCGTATTGTCGAGATCCGCATGCGCAGCGGTAAACCCGGGGTCAGCGGCGCGGCGGTGCTGATGCAGCTGCTGCAGGCCGCGGGCGCTGACCTGCTGGTGTTGATCATCACCGACAAGCTGGAGCGCGAGACCCAGGGCTCGGCCTGGGTGCAGCTCGCACAGCAGCGCGGCGCCTGGGTGGCGCTGCGGCCGGTCGATCGCTCGCAGTTGCCGCAGTGGCTGCGAGCGCGCTGCGAGCGTGCCGGGCTGTCCGCGGCGGACGATGCGCTGGCGTTGCTGGTCGAGCGCAGCGAGGGCAACCTGCTGGCCGCGCGCCAGGAGATCGACAAGCTGGCCATGCTGTTGCCGCCCGGCGCGAAAGTAAGCCTGGACGATGTCGCGGCTGGCAGCGCCGACAGCGCCCGGTTCGACGTGTTCCAACTCGCCGAGGCGGTGCGCCATGGCGATGCCGCGCGGGCGCTGCGGATCCTTGGGGGCCTTTCGGCCGAAGGCGCAGCGCCGCTGCTGGCGCTGTGGTCGCTCGCCAGGGAACTGCACGCGCAGCAGGCTAGTGCGCCGGGCGCCGAGCGCGCGCGGCCGCGCGCGTTGGCATTCGCACGGCTGGCGCTGCGCGCCGGCCGCGTCGATCGCATGGCCAAGGGAATTACCAGCGGGGATCCGTGGGACGAGCTGGCGCTGCTGGCGGTGGAACTCACCGGCACCAGGACCCTGCCGCTGGTGTCGCCGGGACGCTGACGGGCACAACCGGCGCAGCTTGCGCGGCGGCTGCTGCTGCTTGCGCAACGCAGCGTCGGCCACCAGACTTGGCGCCGCAATGGCAGAACCCATCGGCCTCTTCGGGGGCACTTTCGATCCGATCCACTACGGGCATCTTCGCACTGCCTTCGAGCTGCTGCAGGCGCTCAAGCTCGCCCAGGTGCGCTTCCTGCCAACCGGCGATCCACCGCATCGGGTAGATCCGCTGGCGCCGAGCGAGCTCAGGCTTGCGATGGTGCGCGCGGCGGTCGCCGGACAGCCGGGCTTCAACGTCGACGACCGCGAGATTCGCCGCAGCGGGGTGTCCTATTCGATCGATACGCTGACTGAATTGCGGCGCGAATATCCGCAGCGCTCACTGTGCCTGCTGCTGGGCATGGACGCGTTCCTGGGCGTGCCGACCTGGCATCGGTGGAGAGAGATATTCGAACTGTGCCACGTGGTGGTCGCGCATCGGCCGGGCTGGAAGGCGCCAATCATGGGACCGCTGGGCGAAGTGATGGTGGATCGTGGCACCGGCAGCGTGCGCGACCTGCACAGCTCTGTCGCCGGACGCATCTACGTGCGCGCGGTGACGCAGCTCGAGATCGCGTCGACCGATCTGCGGGCGCTGATTATGTCCGGCCAGGACCTGCGCTACCTGGTGCCGGATGCGGTGCGCGACATCATCGCGCGCAGCGGGTGTTATGCTGCGCGCATCCGTCAGGGAGGCTGAACCGACGCGCATGACCAACACCGCTCGCCCGCGCCGCGCACCGCGACGCAAATCCGTTCTCGAAAAACTCGTGCTCGCGGCGCTGGATGAGATGAAGGCAGTCAACGTCAGATTGCTGGATGTACGAGTGCTCACCGATATCACCGACGCCATGATCGTGGCCTCGGGCACCTCCGACCGCCACGTGCGTGCCATCGCGCAGCGGGTGCTGGAAAAAGCCCGCGACGCCGGGCTGCGGCCGCTTGGCATCGAAGGCCAGCGCGACGGCGAGTGGGTGCTGGTGGACCTGCAGGACCTGCTGCTGCACGTGATGCTGCCGCGGGTGCGTGAGTTCTACTCGATCGAACAGTTGTGGGAGGCGCCGCCAGCGGCGCCGCGGCGCGCCGCCAGCGCAGCGCCACGCCGCCGTGCAGCACCGCGGGGTGCGCCGCGTGCCGCGGCGCACTGAGGCGACCGCCCGGACCTACGCAGGCGCTAGCGCAGGCCCATGCGATTGCGCCTGATTGCCGTCGGCACGCGCATGCCGGACTGGGTGGACGCGGCGTTCAGTGAGTATTGGCGGCGCATGCGCGGGTTGTGGAAACTGGAGTTGATTGAACTGCCGACCGCCAGGCGCAGGCACAGCGGCGGCGCGGCGCTGGTGGCCATGGCGGCGGAGGCGCAGCGCATCGTGTCATTGCTGGCAGCGCGCGATTTCGTGGTAGCGCTGGATGAACGCGGCAGCGAGCGCAGCACCGTGGAGATCTCGCACTGGCTCGAACAGCGGCGCGCGTCCGGACAGGACCTGGCGTTCATCATCGGCGGACCCGACGGGCTGTCCGAGGAAGTACTGGCGCGCGGCCATTTTCGCTGGTCGCTGTCGCGCCTGACGCTACCGCATGGGCTGGTGCGCGTGGTGCTGGCCGAGCAGCTCTACCGGGCAGCGACGCTGCTGGCCGGACACCCATATCATCGCGATTGAGCGGGTCAATATGGCCGCAGCGGTCGTGATCCTGGCGTCGGCCTCGCCGCGGCGCACCGAGTTGCTGCGGCAGATCGGGGTCGCGCACCGCGTGGTGCCGGCGCACATCGACGAGCGGCGCGCCACCGGCGAGTCGCCCGAGGACTGCGTGCGCCGCCTGGCGCGGCACAAGGCGCTGGAAGTGCAGCTGGCGCTGGCAGCGGTCGCCGGCAGTACCGCCGCGGTGCAGCTGCCGGTGCTCGCCGCGGACACTGCGGTAGTGATCGACGATGAGCTGCTCGGCAAGCCGCGCGATCGCGCCGACGGGCTGGCGATGCTGGCGCGGCTCTCGGGCCGCTGGCACCAGGTGCTGACGGCGGTGGCACTGGCAAGCGTCAGCGGTATGCAGTGCTGCCTGTCGCGCAGCGAGGTGCAGCTGCGCAGCTTGAGCGCGCTCGAATGCGCCGCCTACTGGGACAGCGGCGAGCCGCTGGACAAGGCCGGCGGCTATGCGATCCAGGGGCTGGGAGCGGCTTTCGTACAGGAGCTGCGCGGCAGCTATTCCGGCGTGGTGGGTTTGCCGCTGTTCGAGACCGCGCAGCTGCTGGCGGAAGCGGGAGTATGGAGGTATCAGCTATGGCATCGATCGCATCCACTGAGCCGCTGAAGGTGGCCGCGCTGCAGATGACCTCGGCGGCGGACGTCGCGGTGAATCTTGAGCTGGCCGCGCGGCTGCTGGCCGAGGCAAGCGCGGCCGGCGCGCGCGTGGCGGTGCTGCCCGAGAACTTCTCGTTCATGGGCGTGCACGATGCGGACAAGCGCGCCATCGCCGAAGCCGATGGCGACGGCCCGGTGCAGCGCTTCCTGTCGCGGCAGGCGCGCGAGCTCAGCATCTGGATCATCGGCGGCACCACGCCAATGGCGCAGCAGGCCGGCGAACGGGTCGCGGCCGCCTGCCTGGTGTATGACGCTGACGGCCGCCGGGCGGCGCGCTACGACAAGATGCACCTGTTCGACGTCGATATTCCGGGCAAGACCGAGAGCTACCGGGAGTCGAAAAATACCGCCCCCGGGACGCGCCCGGTGCTGGTGCCGACGCCGGCTGGGATGCTTGGGCTGTCGGTGTGTTATGACATGCGCTTCCCGGAGCTGTATCGACAGCTGTCGGCGGCCGGTGCGCAGTGGTTCACCATGCCCTCGGCCTTCACCGTGCCGACCGGGCGCGCACACTGGGAAACGCTGCTGCGCGCCCGGGCGATCGAGAACCTGAGCTATGTGGTGGCACCGGCGCAGTGGGGCCGCCACGCCAGCGGCCGCGAGACCTATGGCGACAGCCTGATCGTGGACTACTGGGGCACGGTGCTGGCGCGACGCGCCAGTGGCGTCGGCGTGGTGATCGCCGAGCTGGATCTTGCGGCCCAGGCGGACGCCAGGCGCCATTTTCCCGCCTTGACGCACCGGCTAATGTGAGCGTCAATAGCTGCGCCATGTCAGTTCCCGCCAAAGCCCTCGCGTTTGACCCGCTTACGTTTGTTCGCGAGGGCATTCTTGCGCCCGCCGGCCTGGATGTTGGCCGGGTGGAGCAGGCGCTTGGGCTGGTACTGGGTTCGGCGGTGGACAGTGCGGACCTGTATTTCCAGCTGTCGCGCGAAGAGAGCTGGGCGCTCGAGGACGGCATCGTCAAGGAAGGCAATTCCAGCATCGAGCAGGGCGTCGGGGTGCGCGCGATGGCGGGGGAGAAGACCGGATTTGCCTATTCGGACGAGATCATGGCACCGGCGCTGGAAGAGGCGGCACGAGCGGCGCGCGCGATCGCCGTGGCCGGCGGCGATGGCGCGGTGCGCGCCTTTCGGCCGGCCTCGGGCCATCAGCTCTACCTGCCCGCCGATCCGCTCATCAGCCTGAAGGACGAACAGAAGATCGCCTGGCTCGAGCGGGTCGATCGCGAGACGCGGCGCATGGATCCGCGCGTGGTGCAGGTGATGGCGAGCGTGTCGGCGATACACGAGCTGATACTGGTAGCCAACAGCGATGGCGTGCTGGCAGGGGACGTGCGGCCGCTGGTGCGCATGAACGTGACGGTGCTGGTGGAGCAGAACGGCCGGCGCGAGCAGGGCTATGCCGGCTGCGGTGGGCGCTATACGCTCGATGAGCTGGTAGCCGAGGACCGGCCGCTGTCGCTGGCGCGCGAGGCGGTGCGCCAGGCGCTGGTGAATCTTACGGCGGTGCCGGCGCCGGCCGGCACCATGACCGTGGTGCTGGGTCCGGGCTGGCCAGGCGTATTGCTGCACGAGGCCATCGGTCACGGGCTCGAGGGCGACTTCAACCGCAAGGGCACCTCGGCATTCAGTGGCCGCATCGGCGAGCGCGTCGCCGCCCCGGGCTGCACCGTGGTGGACGATGGCACGCTGGCGGCGCGCCGCGGTTCGCTCAACATCGATGATGAGGGAACGCCGACGCAATGCACCACCCTGATCGAGGACGGTGTGCTGCGCGGTTACATGCAGGACTCGCTCAACGCGCGCCTTATGGGTGGACGCTCCACCGGCAACGGCCGCCGTGAGTCGTTCGCGCACGTGACCATGCCGCGCATGACCAACACTTACATGCTGCCCGGTCGGTACGATCCGGGAGAGATCCTGGCGTCGGTGAAGCGCGGCATCTACGCGGTCAACTTCGGCGGCGGCCAGGTCGACATCACCTCGGGCAAGTTCGTGTTCTCGGCCAGCGAGGCCTACCTGATCGAGAACGGCCGCGTCGGTGCCGCGATCAAGGGCGCTACGCTGGTCGGCAATGGTCCGGACGTGCTGACGCGCCTCGGCATGGTCGGCAATGATCTGAAGCTCGATGCCGGCATCGGCGTGTGCGGCAAGGAAGGCCAGAGCGTGCCGGTCGGGGTCGGTCAGCCGACGCTGCGCATCGACGGGCTCACAGTCGGCGGCACCGCCTGATCACGCTGCGCGCTTTGCGGAGGGCGCTTGCAATTATCCAAACCGGTCTACGAAAGCCTGCCTTGGGGCTACGCGCTGGGCGGCGCGGCGTTGATCACGATCAGCCATCGGCTGCATTCCGGGCTGCTGTCGTCGATGCTGCTGCTCAGCGGGGTGCTGGCAGTGGTGGGCGGCGCGGCGATATGGCTGCGACGTCGCGACTTTCGGGCCACGCGCGCCGAGTACTGGTTGGGCGACGGGAAGCCTGACGTCGAGGCCGAGGATGCCAGCAGAAGCCCGGAGAAGCCCTGAGAAGGCCTGAGCGGCCGTCAGCTGCCGGTGTCTACCGGCAGGTGGCCCAACGCCGGGGCCGCAGCTTGGGGCTCGCTCAACGCGCGGTGCTGCGCCCGCTCATCGATATACAGCAGCTCATGCTGCCCGATGATGATGACATCCCCATCGTTGAGGTTGTGGTAGCGCACGCGCTTGGAGTGCAGAAAGATGCCATTGGTGCTATTGAGATCCTCGATCACGCAGCTCTGAGCGGTAGTGACAACCTGGCAATGATGGCGGCTCACGAAGCGGCTCTCGATCTGCAGGTCGTTGGCGGCGGTGCGGCCGATGACCAGGCGGCCCGGATACAGCGCGCGCTCCTCGACCGTGCGGCCGGAGGTCGCGAGCAGTATGCGCGCCAGCGGCGCGGCTTCCGCGCTGCGCGGGCGTGTCTCCCCGCCCTGGCTGCCGGTCGCTTCGGCGCGCAAGCGCAGCAGCCGCGTGCCGGTGCGCGATGAATACTCCTGCCATTGCAGCTCCTCGATTGCGGCCAGCACGTCTTCGCGCCCGACGATGTCGCGATCCCGGTTCGACGCCGCCAGCATGGCGGTGTCGCACAGCGTGTTGGTGAGCCGCGGCACGCCGCCGGTATAGCGAAAGATCAGTTCGAAGCTGTCGTTGGCGAAGATCTCGCGGCCCTGCGAACCGGCGACTTCCAGGCGGTGCAGGATGTAGGCGCGCATCTCCAGGCTGCTGAGTGCCGGCAGGTGAAAGCGCAGCCGCACGCGCTGTGCCAGCTGCTCGAGTTCCGGGGCATCGAGCTTGTCGTTGAGCTCGGGTTGACCGGCCAGGATGATGCGCAGCACCTTCTCCTTCGGGGTCTCGATCCCCGACAGCAGCCGCACCTCTTCCAGCACGGTCTGAGTGAGGTTTTGCGCCTCATCGATCACCAGCACCAGCTTGCGGCCGGCGTTGTACTGCTCCACCAGGTAGTCGTTGAGCGTCGCGAGCAGCTCGGCCTTCTTCATCTTGAACGGCTTGAAGCCGAACTGCACCAGCACCGACTGCAGGAACTCGAGCGAGGACACCTGGGTCTGGTTGATCTGCGCGACGATGACGTCGTTCTGCAATTCCTGCAGGAAGGTTTCGATCAGCGTCGTCTTGCCGCAGCCAATCTCCCCGGTGATCACCACGAAGCCGTCGGCGAACCACACGGTCGACTCCATGTAGGCCTTGGCGCGCGCGTGGGCCTTGCTCAAATACAGGAACTGCGGATCCGGGCTGAGCCGGAACGGAAGTTCCCTGAGTTTGAACAGCTCCAGGTTCATGGCCTGGAAATGATACTACGGCCGGAGCGCGAGTTGCGGATACAGCCGTGGTAACAGCTGCCTGGCGCGTGCTGTACGTCGCGAAGCGGTGGCTTCATTTATGGTGCAGTGGCCGAGTTTTCGACCGTGACGTGGTTCCTTGCGGTAGTCGTGCCAGTGCAGGCCGGGCTCGGCCAGAAAGCGCCGCGCCTCGGGCATGCTGCCGATGAGGTTGATCATGGCCGAATGCCCGCGCGCCGCGCACGCGCCGAGCGGCAGGCCGGCGATCGCACGCACATGGTTTTCGAACTGGCTGGTGACAGCGCCCTCGATGGTCCAGTGCCCGGAGTTGTGCACCCGGGGTGCCATTTCATTCGCCAGCAGCCGCCCGCGGTGCACGAACAACTCAAGCGTCAGCACACCGACGTAGCGGAAGTGCTCGAGCAGCCTTACGAGGCTGCGCCGCGCCGCCCGCGCCAGCTGCGGTGCCGGCCACGGGGCCAGCGTCAGGCGCAGGATACCGTCCACATGGTAGTTGCGGTTCAGCGGATAGACCGCGATCGCACCCGAGCGAGCGCGTACCCCGATCATCGAAACCTCGTAGTCGAACGGCACCCATTCCTCGTACAGCAGCGGTGCGCTGCCGAGCGCATCCCAGGCCGGGGCGATGTCGGCGCGGCTGCGCAACAGGTACTGGCCCTTGCCGTCATAGCCGAAGCGCCGCGTCTTGAGCATCCCAGGCAGGCCGACGCGAGCCACCGCCTGCGACAGCGAGGCAAGGCTGTCGACCGGCGCGAAGCGGGTCGTCGCAATCGACAGGCGCTGGAAGCAATGCTTCTCGGCCAGCCGATCCTGCGCCACGCCCAGCGCCTTGAGCGGTGGCGCGATGCGGGTGCCGCGCGCTGCCCGGCGCAGCGCCTCGACGCTGATGTTTTCCCAATCGAAGCTGATCACGTCGCAGCGCCGCGCAAGCTCGGCCAGCAGCGCCTCGTCGTGGAACTCGCCCGCAAGCAGCGGCGCGATGCGGCCGGCCGGGGTGTCGGCGCTGCGGTCAAAGAACAGGAAGTCCTGCCCGAGCGGGTAGCCGGCGAGCGCGAGCATCTGGCCGAGCTGGCCGCCGCCGACGATACCTATGGTCATGGACTTGCCGCTAGGCGCTGCGCGGGTCGGGCTTGGACAGCACCGCTGCGGTTTGGGTCTCGCGCTGCTGCTGCAATGCCCGCGCAATCTGCGGGTAGCGCGGCGCGAGGATGGCGGCGGCGAACAGCGCAGCGTTGGTGGCACCGGCAGTGCCGATGGCAAAGGTGGCAACCGGCACGCCGGCCGGCATCTGCACCATCGACAGCAGTGAATCCAGCCCGTTGAGCGCGCGCGACTGCACCGGTACGCCCAGCACCGGCAGCGTGGTCTTGGCGGCGGTCATGCCGGGCAGGTGAGCGGCACCGCCGGCGCCGGCGATCAGCACTTCCAGGCCGCGCGCGGCCGCACCCGCGGCATATTCGAACAGCAGGTCGGGGGTGCGATGCGCCGACACCACGCGCGCCTCATGTGCGATCGTGAGGCTGGTGAGCATGTCGGCCGCAGCACTCATCGTCTCCCAATCAGACGACGATCCCATGATGATGCCGACCAGGGCCTTCATCGAGGCATTTTAGCATCACCGCTGCGGCAGAACTCTGCCAGCGCCTGCTCGATCGGCAGCGGGTCCACATCTCGCATCAGGCGGCCGATGTACTGGCGCTGGCGGGCAAGCGCCGGACCGCTGCGCAGGCGGTGCACTTCCAGCAGCGCCTCGAACAGCGGTTCCGGCAAGTGCAGATGCTGCTGCAATTCGCGCAGCTTTGCCGGCCGCATGCGCGTCAGCCCGACGCCAAGCTTCTGCAGCGCTTCGGCCTGGCGTTTGCGTGCCGAGCGGCTCGGACGCTCGGCGTCGGCCGCGTCGCGCTCCTCGTCGGAGGGCGGCGCCGGCGGCGCGCCAGCGGTTGAACGGTGCTTGTCCAGACTAAGATCTCCCCAACGCGCCCGGGCCGGCGGCGATGCGCTGTTACAATCAGATGCCAAATCATGGCACAGGGCGGGACGCCGTGCCGCCAGGCAGAATCGTCCCACAGCAAGGATTCCAGCAATGCCGCAGCAGCTGATCGCCACCCGACAGGTCGATGGCTCGAGAATCGCCGAACTCAGCGACGTGGTCGCCAGCGCGTTGCGCGAGGCGCAAGGCACCGGCGCCAGCCAGGCCGAGGCGGACGTGAGCCTGCAGCGCGGACTGACGGTGACGGTGCGCCTGGGGGAGGTCGATACCATCGAGTATCACCGCGATCGCGGTTTGTCGGTCACGGTGTACTTCGGCAAGTCCAAGGGCTCGGCCAGCACCGCGGACCTGCGGCCGGCGGCGGTGCACGAGACCGTGGTCAAGGCGTCGGCGATCGCACAGCACACTTCCGCCGATGAATGCGCCGGGCTTGCCGACCGCGAGGCGCTGGCGCGCGAGATTCCCGACCTCGACCTGTATCACTACTGGGATATCGAGCCCGAGCAGGCGGTGCAGCTGGCGCGCGAATGCGAGGCCGCGGGACTCGCCTGCGATGCGCGGCTGAAGAACTCCGAAGGTGCGACCGTGACCACGCACAGCGGTGTACGCGTGCACGGCAACAGTCTCGGGTTCCTGGCGGGCTTTCCGAGCACCAGCCATTCGCTCAGCTGTGCGCTGGTGGCGCAGGAGCGCCAGGACATGCAGCGCGACTACTGGTACACGGTGGCGCGCAACCCGCAAGCGCTCGAGCCGGCGACCTCGATCGGGCAGCGCGCCGCGCAGCGTGCGCTGCGGCGACTGGGCGCGCGCCAGCTGTCCACGCGCCGCGCACCGGTGCTGTATGCGCCGGAGCTGGCGCGCGGCGTGTTCGGTCATTTCATCAGCGCGATCAGCGGCAGCAGCCAGTACCGGCGCTCCTCGTTCCTGCTGAACGCCGCCGGGCAGCAGGTATTTCCATCGTTTCTCGACATCGTCGAGCGTCCGCACCTGCTGCAGGGCCTGGCGAGCAGCCCGTTCGATGCCGAGGGCGTCGCGACACGCGATCGCGCGCTGGTGAGTGGCGGGGTGCTGCAGGGCTACGTGCTCGGCAGCTACTCGGCGCGCAAGCTCGGACTGACCACCACCGGCAATGCCGGCGGTATCCACAACCTGCTGGTGAGCTCCGGGACCAGCGGCAGCTTCGAGCAGTTGCTGCAGCTGATGGGCACCGGCCTGTACGTCACCGAGCTGATGGGCCAGGGCGTCAACGGCGTCACCGGCGATTACTCGCGCGGCGCCAGCGGCTTCTGGGTCGAGAATGGCGCGATTGCATTTCCGGTGCACGAGGTCACGATCGCCGGCAACCTGCGCGAGATGTTGCGCAGCATCGTGGCGGTCGGCAACGATGTGGATCTGCAGGGGGCCATTCGCACCGGCTCGCTGCTGATCGAGGCGCTGACCATCGCGGGTGGCTAGTCAGTGCGCACCAGGATCATCCTGCGGAAGCTGCTCAAGGTGCTGCACGAGATCGGCAGCGTC
>Ga0181525_10003697_pt1 | contig 11997 bp, 12 predicted proteins | sample PEATcosm2014_Bin_48_FD_121100 | JGI IMG/M metagenome (GOLD analysis project Ga0181525, IMG submission 121100) | Peatland microbial communities from MTU Mesocosm Facility, Houghton, MI, USA - PEATcosm2014_Bin06_10_metaG | ecosystem: Environmental > Terrestrial > Soil > Wetlands > Peat | place... | reverse complement strand
CGGGTGAAGCGCTTGCCATCACCGTAGTGCTCTAAAATCAACAACCATGCTGGTACTGATTATTATTCTGTTATTGCTGTTTGGCGGGGGCGGTGGATATTATGGACATAGCCGCTGGGGGCCGGGAGGCGGGGCCGGCATCGGATTGGGGACCGTAGTAGCGATTCTCCTCATCGCCTACCTGCTCGGCCTGTTCCACTAAACGAAACACGGCGCGTGGTGGGCCACCAGCAGCGGCCCACCTGCCCGCGGTTTATCCAATCACTTACGACGGCGTGGGGATTTACCGGTTGATGTCACCAACGCTTACGCGATCCTGCGTCCTTGAAACAACCGGATCACTAAAACAACCAATGCCACCAGGAGCAAAAGATGAATCAGCCCGCCCATCGTGTATGCCGTTACCATTCCGAGCGCCCACAGCACCAGCAGGATGATGAATATTGTCCACAGCATGATTTCGTACTCCTTCGAAATCTAATCAAGCAGGAAGAGGTCCAAACCAGGCATGCGACGATAGCAAGCCAAGGCCCGGGCGACATCGAGGCGGCGGGGCGCACAGCTACGGCTCAACCGGCGCCAGTTGCCACGACCATTCTTGGGCTCGGTCGCTGGGCGTGCCGTTGTCAGCCATGCAGGACTACTATTCGAGACCCGACTATTTGGAAACGACATCCGGCCGCTGGAACTTTTCAAAACGATATCGTCGAGCCGTATGGTACGCTGCGCGGCTCTTCTTTTTTTCGGCTAACCATACTCGGCTAACCAAACTCGGCTAACCATACCCGGTTGACCATACGCGGTCAACTGACCGTATATGGTTAGCGAAATGCCTGCCGGCAGCGCACAGCCCCAACAGATCCCACAGAAGGCCTTCGGCTCATCCCGTGCACATGTCTACGCGTCGCTAAAGGATCGAGGTTTAAAGAGAGATGAAGTTCACAAGTTTATTTCTGGCAGTATGCGGGCTCGCACTGGCGCAAACGCCACAGGCTCCCAATCCGGCTCAACATGGCGTAGAGAACGGTGCGATTGAAAACAGCGGCGCCACGCCGATCTATCGCGTTACCGTGGTGGCGAGAACTATCCAAGCCATCAATTACAACCACCGCAGCGGATCCACCAGGATCGGTTTCCGCGGGACGGCGCTGATGCCTGAGGCCAGCGGCGAAGCAAAAGTCCAAAGCGAGCAAGGCGTCATCAAGATCGACGCGGAGATGGAGAAACTGGGACCAGCCACGCAGTTTGGCCCCGAGTACCTGACATACGTTATGTGGGCCATCACGCCGGAGGGCCGCGCGACGAACGTCGGCGAGGTGCTCCTGAATCACAGCGGCAAAACTAAGTTGGACGCAACCACCGATCTGCAATCCTTCGGCTTGATCGTCACCGCCGAGCCATATTTCGCCGTCACACAACCCAGCGATGTGGTGGTGATGGAGAATTTCGTGCGGAAAGACACCGTCGGGACGATCGAAGAAGTGGACGCGAAATACGAGTTGCTGCAAAGAGGGCAATATGTCCTGAATGTGAAGCCGGGCGAGATTCGGCCGCGAGAGCTGAACTCGAAGGTGCCGTTGGAGCTTTACGAGGCGCGTAACGCGGTGCAGATCGCGCGCTGGACGGGTGCGGAGCAATACGCCGGCGACACCTTTCAAAAGGCCGTGGTTGGTCTGGAGAATGCCGAAGGCTATCTGATCGGTAAAGCCGGCAAGAAACCGATCGGCACCGTGGCGCGCGAAGCGGTCCAGATGGCGGAGGACGCCCGCATCATCACGGTGAAGAAGATCGAAGAACAGGAACTCGCAACCGAACGCCGCGTGGGGGCCGAACGGGAAGCCGCCGCGCTGGCGGAAGCCGATCGCGTCACTCGAGAAGCGGAACAAGCGCGGCTCACGGCCGCAGAGAGCGCCGAGCGTGTGAAGCGCGATACCGATGCGGAAACCGCCGCCGCTCGGGTTGAAGCGGATCGCCTGAGGCGCGAGAACGATGCCCGGACGCTGGCTTCGCAAACCGAAGCGGATCGTCTGAAACAAGAGAACGACGCGCGCCTTGTGGCGGCCAACACCGAAACGGATCGCCTGAGACAGGAGAATGAAGCTCAGAGGATCGCCGCGCAAGCCGATCTGGACCGTGCCGCTAAAGAAAAGGCCCAAGCCGATGCCGAGCGCACTCAACTTCGCGCCGACCTGCTGCAGCAATTCAACGCCATTCTCGAAACTCGAGATACCGCGCGCGGCTTGATCGTCAATATGTCGGACGTGCTGTTCGACACGGCCAAGCACACGCTGCGGCCGGCTGCTCGCGAAAAACTAGCCAAAGTCGCGGGGATTATATCAGGCCACCCTGGTTTGAGGCTGGCCGTGGAAGGTTATACCGACAGCGTTGGCAGCGACGACTACAACCAGAAGCTTTCCGAAGATCGCGGCACGGCGGTGCGCGAGTACCTGACAAAGGAGGGCGTGGCGGGTACCTCGGTGACTTCCCAAGGCTTCGGAAAAAGCCAGCCGGTGGCTTCCAATGATACGGCCGCGGGCCGCCAACAGAATCGGCGCGTGGAACTGGTTGTTTCAGGCGAAATTATTGGTGTGCAAATCGGTCAGCCCGTGGCGGTCCGATGACTCGCGGTGGGATGACGACCACCATCCTCCGACGTTCAGTTCACCTTTCAGGGGCTCATGGCACTGATGGGCTGACGCTATTGGGACTCTTGTTGACGCCGCTGGCTGTGGCCGCTGGGGCGCTTGCCGCATGGCGATTCGGTGTGGATGCCGGTTGGACCAGCGCCTTCTTTATTGCCGGCGGCTTCCTGTCGCACTGGCAGGTCTGGTGCGCATTCGCCATCAGCGCAAAAGTCTGCGCCTGGAGTCTGCGGCGCGGTACGGCGGCAAGAGTGCTGGTTGCTCCATGAAGGCCGCTCCATGAAGGCCGCTCCATGAAGGCCGCTCCATGCGAGGCCGCTCCATGAAGGCCGCTTCATGCGAGGCAGCTTTATGCCAGGCCGGTTCCTGCAAGGCCGGTTCATGAAAGCCGAGCCCCGGCGGTTGCTGTGGCGCTTCCTCGGCTTCGCCGCGGCGATCGTCGCCCTGATTGGAATGGCCACCTTGGTAGCCCGTTGGACGGGGCCGCTCGGTTGAAGCGCCCTTAGGGAGGGAATATTGCATGCTGATTGAGGTCGGCTACGAACTAGTCTTCCACTGCCCGCAAGAGACGCCGATGATCCTTATAGTCAACGTGCATTATTCGCGCGCCTCGGACATGCTTGCGCCCGATGTTCTGTCCACCGATCCGGCCACGCGGGTTACCGCCTATCGCGACGGTTTTGGAAACTGGTGCAGCCGCATGGTGGCGCCCAGCGGCAGAATACGGCTGAAAGGAAGGGGAACAGTCCGAGACTCGGCGCAACCGGATCGCTTGTCGCCTTTTGCCCGCCAGCTTGCGCTACAGGATTTGCCGGAAGACACTCGGGTGTTTCTGTTGGGCAGCCGGTATTGCGAAACGGATCTGCTGACGGAGACGGCGTGGTCGCGGTTCGGCAACTCGTTGCCAGGGTGGCCGCGCGTCCAGGCGATCTGCGATTTTGTCCACAACCATATCGCCTTTAACTATAGGAATGCGCGCTCCACTCGAACCGCATGGCAGGCCTACAACGAGCGCACGGGGGTCTGCCGGGACTATGCGCACCTGGCGATCGCGCTGTGCCGATGTATGAACATTCCCGCACGTTACTGCACCGGATACCTGGGCGACATCGGGCTGCCGCCCCCGTATGGGGTGATGGATTTTGCAGCCTGGTTCGAAGTGTATCTCGACGGCGGCTGGCACACCTTCGACGCACGGAACAACACGCCGAGGATTGGACGCGTTCTCATCGCGCGCGGCCGCGACGCGGCGGATGTCGCAATCGCCACCACGTTTGGCCCGAATACCCTGGAAAGCTTTCAAGTCTGGACAGAAATAGCGGAAAGCGTGGCGCAGTTTCGCTAGCCGCGAAGCAGGTCTTGAGATGCGTCCTCACCGTCGAGCATATGACAGCATCGGGTGCCCGGCGGCTGACCGGGCGGAGCCTGTAAGAAAAGGAATATCTGATGCAACAAACATCTAAAGTTCGCAAAATCGCTTTCGTCGGAGACCACTTGCCGCGTAAATGCGGCATCGCCACGTTCACCACAGACCTGCTGGCGGCTGTTCAGACGGCGCATCCGCAAAGCCAGTGTTTCGCGGTATCGGTGAACGACATCAAAGGCGGCTACGAGTATCCGGAAGTAGTTCGCTTCGAGATTGAGGAGCAGGATTTATCGTCTTATTTGCGGGCCGCGGATTTCCTCAACATCGGCGACGTAGACATGGTTTGTCTGCAGCACGAGTTTGGAATTTTCGGCGGCCCGGCCGGCAGCCATATCCTGGCATTTCTACGCGAATTGCGAATGCCGGTTGTCACCACGCTGCACACGGTCTTGCGTGAGCCGAGACCGGATCAGCGGCGCGTCATGCAGGAATTAATTTCGCTCTCCACGCGGCTGGTGGTCATGACCGAGCGCGGGCGGCAGATGCTACAGGACGTTTTTCACGCGCCAACGGCCAAGATCGATCTGATCGCACACGGCATTCCGGACGTGGGTTTTGTAGATCCCACCTATTTCAAGGATCAGTTCGGCGTGGAAGGGAAGGTGGTGCTGCTCACCTTCGGGCTGCTTTCCCCGAACAAAGGCATTGAGTACGTTCTAAATGCGCTGCCGGAGATCGTGGCCGAGTTTCCTGAAGTCGTTTACATTGTTCTGGGCGCCACTCATCCCAACGAACTGCGCGAGCATGGCGAAGCTTACCGGGTGAGCCTGGAAATGCTGGCCAAGAAGAACAAGGTGGAGAAGAACGTCATCTTCTATAACGATTTCGTTGAGCTGGAGAATCTGAAGGAGTTTATCGGCGCCGCCGACCTCTATATTACGCCCTATCTCAACGAAGCGCAGATCACCTCAGGCACGCTGGCTTACACTTTTGGGGCGGGCAAAGCCGTGGTCTCGACGCCCTATTGGCACGCGGCGGAACTGTTAGCGGAGGAGCGCGGCGTTCTGGTCCCGTTCGCCAATGCACCGGCCATCGCGCGGGAAGTAATTAGCTTGCTGCGAGACGATACCCGCCGCCACGCCATGCGCAAGAACGCCTATCGCATGGGACGTGAGATGATCTGGAGCAACGTCGCACAATTGTACATGCGTTCGTTTGAATTGTCCCGGCTGCAGGGAGCGGCGCTTTCTCGAAAGTCCCTGGTCACCAAGACGCTGGACCAGAGGCCCCGGGAGCTGCCGGAGTTGAAGCTGGATCATCTGTCCCGAATGACCGATTCTACGGGCCTCTTCCAGCACGCCGTATTCGGAGTGCCGAACTTCTCCGAGGGCTATTGCACCGACGATAATGCACGGGCGTTTATCCTGGCCGTGCTGCTGGGCGAATTGGGAGAGGAGCCTGAACGGCTGCGAGGCATCGCCACCACCTGCGCCGCCTTTCTTCATCACGCCTTCGACAGCAAGACCAAGCGCTTCCACAACCACATGAGTTTCGACCGGCGTTGGCTGGATGAGCAGGGATCGGAGGACTGCCAAGGCCGGGCGCTGTGGGCCCTGGGAGTAGCGGTAGGGCGTTCGCCGTTGCGATGCTTCCAGATGGTGGCCGGACAACTCTTCGCACAGGCCTTGCCGGTTCTGACGGAGTTCACATCGCCGCGCGCCTGGGCGTTCGGCTTGATCGGTATCCACGAATATCTGGGCCGCTTGAGCGGTGACAGCTTCGTCAATCAAACTCGCGACAAACTGACTTTCCGGCTCATGGAGCTGCTGGGGGCGAACGCCAAGCCCGGATGGTGCTGGTTCGAAGAAGAGCTGTCCTACGACAATGCGAAACTGGCGCACGCTTTGATTCTGAGCGGTCGGGCCACGGACAATACGCTGGTCTTTGAGCGCGGCTTGCACACACTCCGCTGGCTGAACGATTTGCAAATTTCCGAGCAAGGTCACTTCCGGCCCATCGGGAGCAACGGTTTCTACCAGCGCGGCGGCATGCGCGCCAATTTCGACCAGCAGCCCATTGAAGCGCAAGCCATGGTATCCGCATGCCTGGAAGCCTATCGCGCGACGTCCGACGTTTGGTGGTATGAACAGGCGCAGCGTGCGTTCGACTGGTTTCTGGGCTGGAACGATCTGGGCCTGGAGCTCTATTTACCGGAGAGCGGCGGCTGCGGCGATGGATTGCATGTGGATCGCGTGAACGGAAATCAGGGAGCGGAATCAACTCTGGCATTCCTGTTGTCTTTAGCGGAGATGCGCCTGGCGCAAAACATGGTGACCAGCTTTAAGGAACCAATCGCGGTGGGAGCATGATAGGGGTGGGAGCGTGACAGGAGTGGACAGCATTCAGGTTCGCCGCTCCAATGTAATCATTGAGCCCGACCTTAGGCGCGTGCTTTTGCGGCCCTTTACTCCGGGAGATTCACAGCGCGTGGCTCGCATCATCGAGCGTATTCTGTGGCTCACCGACGAGCAGGTTCGCAGTCTCCTGGCGGAAGTATCCATCGAGTTCTCCGAGCGGCACCAGAACATCCGCAAACTTTTTCTGGAACGTTTCGAACAGGTCCGCGAGATGCTGCCGGCCGGCGCGCAAGTTTCCGATCAAAAGCGGCTATTGATCGGCTCCTATTTCCTGGCCGAATACTCTTTAGAAGCTGCGGCGCTCTTCAACCCCTCCATCGTGCCGCACCCCGATCAAACGGGGCTGCCGGCCGGCGCTCTCCGCTTCGTTCTCAGTCTGCGCGCTACCGGCGAGGGACATATTTCGTCCATCACGTTCCGAACCGGAATCATCCATGCGGACCATCGGATCGAGGTCTGCACGCCTACCGGCTTTCTGACCGAGCCGCGCCAGATCCCAAATCCGATTTACGAAAAGGGATTGTTTGGGCGGAAACTTGTGGAACTGGGATTGACAGGCGAGATCACGCAACGGGTGATGAACAAGGTCGGTGACTCGTTCACACTGGAAGAGCTTCGTGTGAGTCTCCAAACCGAGCAGTTCCGCCTGCCCGATGGAATGGGGCGCGAAGACCAAAACGCCGCCCAGGGAATTTGGATGCTGGCCCGATCCAACTACGAAGTCCAGTTCCAGCCGAACCAGGAATTGTCCGAGCGCATCCTGTTCCCAGCCACGCCTTCACAACGCAACGGCATCGAGGATGCGCGCTTCGTTCGTTTCCAAAATGAGGACGGGACTCACCGGTACTACGCCACTTTCACCGCCTACGACGGGCGGCTCGTGATGCCGGAACTGGTAGAGACTTCAAACTTCCTGCTATTTCGATTCATTACCCTCAACGGCCCCGCGGCCCAAAACAAGGGCATGGCGCTGTTTCCGCGCAAGATCAACGGCCTCTACGCGATGCTTTCGCGGCAGGACAACGAAAACATCTATCTGATGTTTTCCGATAATGTGCACTTCTGGAATAAACGCCAGGTGCTCCTCAAGCCCGAGTTTCCCTGGGAGCTGGTGCAACTGGGGAACTGCGGATCGCCAATTGAAACCGACGCCGGCTGGCTGGTGTTGAGCCATGGTGTGGGCCCCATGAGGAAGTACTGCATCGGAGCGTTCTTATTGGATAGCGACGATCCGAGCAAGGTGATCGGCCGCCTGCATGAACCATTGCTGAAGCCCAACGAAAACGAGCGGGAAGGATACGTCCCCAACGTCGTTTATACTTGCGGCGCTCTTCTCCATCAAGGTGAGCTGATCATCCCGTATGGCTTGGCCGACCACGCCACGGGGTTCGTCACCGTCCCACTTCATGAGGTGCTGGCGGCCATGCACTCCGAATGAGAAACCAGCGCGTAGCGATCCTGTCGCCGGTGGCCTGGCGCACTCCTCCGCGGCAATACGGCGCGTGGGAGACCGTTGCCGGCAACATCACCGAAGGACTGGCAGCGCGCGGCTGGGATGTCACGTTGTTCGCTACCGGGGATTCCATTACGCAGGGCCGCTTGCACGCTGTCATCGATCGGGGCTATGAAGAGGATCGTGCCGTGGATCCCAAGGTGGCGGAATATCTTCATATCTCGGAAGCATTCGAACACGCCGCGGAGTTCGACCTGATCCATAGCCATTACGATTTCATGGCGCTGACCTACACCCGCCTGGTGAAGACACCGGTCCTCACCACGATCCACGGATTCTCGTCGCCCAAAATCATGCCGGTCTTTCAGAAGTATCGGGACGGATATTTCGTTTCCATCAGTAACTCCGATCGCGCGCCAGGATTGAACTATCTGGCCACCGTCTACAACGGCATCGACGTGGCGCTTTATCCTTATCGCGAATTGCCCGGCGAAGAGCTGATTTTCCTGGGCCGAATTCATCCCGACAAAGGCGTCCATCTGGCCATCGCGGTGGCCCGGCTTAGCGGACTGCCACTGCGCATCGCGGGCATCATTCAGGACAAGGAATATTTCGCGAAGCAGGTAGAGCCCTATCTGGACGATCGCGATATTCGATACATGGGGCCGGTGGACGTGGCAGGCAAGAACGAATTGTTCTTGCGGGCCCGGGCGCTATTGCATCTGAACACGATCCCGGAACGATTTGGCCTTGTTCTGGCGGAAGCCAATGCCGCCGGAGTGCCGGTCATCGCGATGGATTTGGGTTCCTGCCGTGAAGTCATCGAGGACGGAAAGACTGGATTTCTCGTCAACTGTGTTAATGAGGCCGTGGAGGCTTTGAAAAGGCTTCACACCATCGACCGCGCCAATTGCCGCAAGCGCGTCCAGCAATTCTTTTCTATCGAAACGATGGTGGAGGCGTACGAGCGAGTCTATTGCACGATTTTCAATCTTAACGAGCCGCGACCGTGAGGGAGCCGGTTCTAAATCTGGAAGCGAAAGGTCAGTGATGAGAGACATCGTCAGACGCTACGGCCAGAATCCGATCCTTACTAAAGCACAGATCCCTTATCCGGTAGAAACCGTTCACAACGCCGCGGTGGTGAAGCTTCACGACAAATACATCATGCTGTTCCGCTCCCATCTACGGACCGGACGTTCCATCCTGGGGTTGGCGCGCAGTCACGACGGGTTTCGCTTCACTTCCGATCCCGCGCCGTTTCTGATTCCCGAACAAGATGGCCCGTTTGCCGCCTACGAGGAGTTCGGCGTGGAGGATCCGCGCATAACGCACATCGATGGCGAGTACCTGATCACCTACAGCGCCTACTCTCGGAACGGCGTGCGAATCGCGCTGGCCAAAACTACAGATTTCAGCCAGGTGGAAAAGGTCTGCCTGATCACCGAGGCGGATTATCGCAACGTAGTGATTTTTCCAGAGAAGTTTAAGGGGCTGTATGCCCGGCTGGACCGGCCGCATTCGGAGATCGCGCCTTGGTCGATTTGGATTTCCTATTCTCCCGACCTGCGGTTTTGGGGCGAGTCCCAGCTCATCATGAGGCCCGAGCCGTATCACTGGGACGAAATGAAGATCGGTCCGGGCGCGCCTCCGATCAAAACCGAGCAGGGATGGCTCTCCATCTATCACGGAGTTTTTAAGACCATGGACGGATCGGTCTATCGTTTGGGCGTGGCTCTTCACGACCTGCAGAACCCCGCAAAGATTATCGGCGTCGGCGACTCCTGGATTCTGCAGCCGGAGGACCCGTGGGAAGTCACTGGATATGTCCACAACGTGGTGTTCACTTGTGGGGCGGTCGCGGAGCCGGATGGAACCGTGAAGATCTATTGGGGCGCTGCGGATACGGTGATGTGCGTGGGCGAAGCCACCATTTCTGATCTGGTCGCGTTATGCCTGGACCACGGAAGGCCCCCGAAGTGAGCCGGCTACCGACCCGTTCACAAGCGCAACGGGTGCGGCGCGCACCAGAGAATCGATGAGGAACTGGGCCGCGCCGCGCTCCGTTTTGCGCCAGTTCCTCAGCAGACAGATGGATCGAAAAGCCGGAACGGAGCACAATGAAGTACTCTCCGAGAGACCCGGCTTTTCGGGAACGTACCGCAGCTGAGGCCCGCGCAGTGACTGGAGGGCCAACCGACATCCCCGCACGATGATTTAACCAGGAACCAGGATGATCTGACCAGGCTGATTTTAACTAGACTGATCTTGACCAGGCTGATTTTAATCAGGCTGATTTTAACCGGGCTGGCAGCCTGATGCTGCGCGACGAGCGATCAAGTTCAGCAGATCGTTATGCCTAATCTAGCGCCAACGCCCTTCACGGAAGACGTATCCTCCATGCCGACGTTCCCAGCGATGGGCAACCCAGCGAGCGCCGGGCCGCGGAGGTGCTTCCCATCTGCCTGCATTCCAGGCGTAAGCAGCGCCGTCCCAACGTTGATACCCGCCTATCCATACATAACCCGGACCTGGCGCCACGCCGCGAGTCTCGACGATCGCAGCCGGAGGTGCGATTCGAACCACAACCTCCGCAGCGGCCGCACTGAGGGTGAGCGCGCTCGCGATAAACAGCCCAATGAATCCTTTACGCAACATACTCTGCTCCTATCCCCGAAAGGGGTAAATCTGACCGGAAAACTTTGAATCTCGCAAACTACAAGGCACGTGGACAGCCAAGCTCGCTTGCCTGGATGCGTCGGTTCCGAATCGCGACGGTGACCGCCCCTGGGCAGACGACCATATATGGTTACGCGTCCAACGTCTTCGCGTGGCAACCAGCGTAAGACACGGCTGTGCAATACGGCGAGGGTCCGGAGGAGCGGCGGGAAGCAGCACTGCTCCAAGGCAGGGCGCCGGAGAACGCGATGCTTAACAGCGCCAATTTGGCCGCCGTGGAAAAGGCCCTCCGGAGTGGCCGATGTTCCGCTGACCGACATGGCGCTCGAAGCTCCGAAGCCAAATTGAATGGGTGGGCCAGTGGATCTGGGGAAAGACGCTTCAACGTGCTTCTACGTGCTCACACACTTTCGCTTGAACTTCTTCGGGAGAAAAATGTCGGCCGGTGACGAGAACCGGCATCTTGATATCAAGAAGAAGGCCAACTATCGGATGTCGGCGCTGATTGATCGCTATTGGAGGCATTACGGCGAGAAGAAGCGCTCGGCGAGCCGAGAGAAGGGCGTTCTCGAAGGCATCCACGACGAACTCGGCACGCGGTTTGTAGGTAAGTTGATGGAGTCGCGGTTTCTGGCTGGTACGAATAGCTGACTGCCCTTCGGGAACTTTCGCCGGGCACTGCCGTCCTATACTTCCACGTCATGCACCACATAATGAGGAAGGCCGCGACGATCTGGTCGAAGGAAACCGGTATCGACCGTAACGAGGCTGACTTGGTAGAGGTGAAGCGCTCGCGAAAATCCTCGGCCACTCGAATATCAAGATGACCGAACGCTATGCGAAGCTGGCGATTTTGGTGAACGCCGCATGGCAGCGTGGTGTCTTTATAGGCAGGAGATCGCGATGAACAAAGGACCGGAGCGTTAAACGAATTATACCGTCCATGCGCGAGCCCGGTCCGGAGAATAAGGATTTCGAACGACTCATGCGTGAATCGTATCGATTGGTGTATCAGGTGGCGTACTCGGTGCTCGGGAATGCAGCGGATGCCGAGGAGGTCGCTCAGGATACGTTTCTCACAGCGTACAGGAAGTTTGACAGCCTGCGAGATGGGGATAAATTTCGGCCTTGGGTTGCCCGCGCCAGTTGGCGCCTGGCTTTGAACTACCGGCGGGGCGCCAGGCGAGCGATGGGACGGGATGGCGCATGGCTGAATACGCAGGCCGCTTCCGAAACTCCCGAGAAACAGGCGTTGGAACGGGAGTTCGAGGTTCGCTTGAGGGCCCGGGTGGAGCTGTTGCCGGAAAAATTGAAGGCGGTGGTGCTGTTGATAGGAGTGGAGGAGATGGATGTTCGGACGGTTGCCGGGATACTAGGGATTCCGGAGGGAACGGTACGGTCGAGGCTGCACCTGGCCAGGCGTCAACTGTTGCGCGAGGT
>Ga0181525_10003696_pt1 | contig 11997 bp, 7 predicted proteins | sample PEATcosm2014_Bin_48_FD_121100 | JGI IMG/M metagenome (GOLD analysis project Ga0181525, IMG submission 121100) | Peatland microbial communities from MTU Mesocosm Facility, Houghton, MI, USA - PEATcosm2014_Bin06_10_metaG | ecosystem: Environmental > Terrestrial > Soil > Wetlands > Peat | place... | reverse complement strand
CTGAAGAGGAACTCGCTGCACTACAGGGCGAGACTCCGATGATCCGTGTCGCCGTCGATGCCCAGATCGTGGGCGAAGTCATCTCCGCCTGGACCGGAATTCCGGTAGGGAAAATGATGAAGGACGAGATTTCAACCGTTCTTTCTCTGCCTTCATACCTCGGCCAGCGCGTGATCGGGCAGATACATGCTCTGGAGATCATCAGCCAGAGAATTTCCACTTCGCGCGCCCGCCTCGATGATCCCAACAAGCCCATCGGCGTCTTCATGCTGGTGGGCCCAAGCGGCGTCGGCAAGACCGAAACCGCGCTGGCGCTTTCCGATCTTCTTTACGGCGGCGAGCGCAACCTGATCACCATCAACATGTCGGAATTTCAGGAAGCGCACACGGTGTCCACCTTGAAGGGCTCGCCTCCAGGCTATGTCGGCTACGGAGAAGGCGGCGTGCTAACGGAAGCGGTGCGCCGTCGGCCCTATTCGGTCGTCCTGCTCGATGAAGTCGAAAAGGCGCATCCTGATGTGCTCGAAATTTTTTATCAGGTCTTCGACAAGGGAGTGATGGAAGATGGTGAGGGCCGCGAGATCGACTTCAAAAACACCATCATCATCCTGACGACGAATGCCGGTACCGACACGATGGCGAAGCTCTGCGCCGATCCTGAGACTATGCCCAGCCCCGACGGTCTGGTGAAGGCGCTCAAGCCCGAGTTGAACAAAATTTTCAAGCCCGCTTTTCTGGGCAGGATGGTCTTGATTCCATATCTGCCGATTCGCGACGAGAACTTGAAACAGATCATCAAGCTGAAGCTGGGCAAAATTCAGCGGCGCATTTTCGAAAACCACAAAATCGACCTCACTTATGACCATGCCCTGGTCGATGAAGTGGCACGGCGCTGCACCGAGGTGGAGAGCGGTGCGCGCAACGTCGATAACATTTTGACCAATACGCTGCTGCCCGAAATTTCACGGCAGTTGCTGGGACGTATGGCTGAGGGCGAACCTATGGAGCGCATTCACGTCGGCATTGGAACCGATGGAGCATTCGTCTATCAATTGGAAAAGACCGAGCGTGAGGCCGCGTAAGGCCATACTTGAGCGCCCCATCCGGCCTTCTGCGCCGGTCGCGTAACTCTGAGGAAGGACAGCTTCGTGGCAACCGCAACCTACAGTCAGCAGAACCGGCTGCTTCAGCTTGACACCCCGCTAGGCAAGGATGTGCTCCTTCTGCAAGGGCTCTCGGGGCGTGAAGGAATTTCTCGTCTTTTCAGCTATGAACTCGACGTGCTCGCCTACGATAACTCTTCCATTTCATTCAAGAGCATCGTCGGACAGAACGTCACCATCACCATCCAGTTGACCGATGGCACGCCTCGCTACATCAACGGTTACGTGAGCCGATTTACGCAGGGCGATACCGACGAGCGCCTCTTCACGCATTATCGCGTTCAGGTAGTTCCCTGGCTTTGGTTCCTCACCCGGCAAGCCGATTGCCGCATCTTCCAGAACATGACGCCGGTTGACATTATCAGCCAGGTGTTCAATCTCTTCAGCTTCAAAGATTTCCGCACCAGCGTGACCGCCACCTATCCGACGCTCGAATATTGCGTGCAATATCGTGAAACCAGTTTCAATTTCGTCTCCCGGCTGATGGAAGAGTACGGCATCTTCTATTATTTCGATCATTCGACCGAAGGCAAGCACACTCTAGTGCTCTCCGATCAATCCAGCGCGCTGCCCGCTTGTCCCGGTTCTCCCATCAGCTATGACACGGCGCTCGGTGGCATCTACGATCCCGAGGCCGTCAGCGACTGGCATGTCGAGCAGGAACTCCGCACCGGCAAATACACCGTGACGGATTACAACTTCACCACCCCCTCGACCAGCCTGCTGGCCAACGACCCCACGGTAGTGGATCTTCCGGCTAGCCAGGGCCTCGAGCTTTTTGATTACCCAGGCCTGTACACCACGAAAGACCAGGGCGACACCGTGGCCAAGCTCCGCATGCAGGAGGAAGAAGCCACCTACATGCTGGTGACCGGATCGAGCAACTGCCGCAGTTTCGGGTCCGGATATTCGTTCGAACTTAAGAATCATTACCGGGCTGATCAGAACACAACTTACATACTCACCGAAGTGCAGCACATAGCCTCCGCGGGTCAGACTTACACGACGACAGGACCCGGGGCGGAGAACTACTCAAATAGCTTCACCTGCATTCCGTCCTCGGTCGCCTACCATCCTCCTCGTGTAACTCCGAAGCCCTTTGTGCAGGGTCCGCAGACCGCGCTCGTGGTTGGCAAATCGGGTGAGGAGATCTGGGTAGACAATTACGGTCGCGTCGTTGTGCAGTTCTACTGGGACCGCCTGGGTCAGAAGAATGAGAACAGCTCCTGTTGGATTCGCGTTTCTCAGCCGTGGGCGGGAGGAAACTGGGGTGCCATGTGGATTCCGCGCATCGGCCAGGAAGTGATTGTCAGCTTCGAGGAAGGCGATCCCGACCGACCGCTCATTACCGGCCGCGTCTACAACGCCGAACAAATGCCTCCCTACACCCTGCCCGATTACCAGACACGGAGCACGTTTATGTCCCGGAGTTCGAAGGGTGGCGGCGCGTCGAACTACAACGAACTTCGCTTCGAAGACAAAATGGGCGACGAGCAGATCTTCATGAACGCGGAAAAGGACATGGATCTGCGCGTAGAAAACGACTCGCGGGAGTTCATCGGCGCCAACCGCTCCCTCATCGTGACCACCAATCAACTGGAGCAAATCCAAACCGACAAGCACTTGCACGTGGAAGGGAACCATTTCGAACAGATCGACGGCAACATGTCGTTGAATGTCGGCGGGAATCAGATGGAGAGCGTCACCGGCAACAAATCCCTCTCCGTGACCGGCAACCAGAGCGAGAGTGTGACCGGCAACCTCTCATTGGCGGTCACAGGGCAACAGCAAGATACGTCCATGTCCTATGCCATGAAAACCGACACGACCATTCATCTGAACGCAGGCGTGAGCGCGGTGATTGAAGCTGGCGTGGACCTCACGCTCAAAGTAGGTGGGAACTTCATCGACATAAATCCCGCGGGCGTGTTCATTACCGGGACCATGGTGTTCATCAACAGCGGCGGCGCCGCCGGAAGCGCGCCGGACGCGAGCCCGCAATCGCCCGACTCCCCCACGGCCCCGAAGGATCCGGATACGGCGGATGATGGCAGCAAGGGAACGAAGCTGAATTAGCACATTGTTGATGGCAGAGTAAACTTGAGGGGACCGCTTCAAATTCAACGATCTCCGGCCAGAATCAGCGGCTCAGTTCTTCTGGTAATTCTTCCAGCTTGGCGCCCTGCGTTTGGCGTCGGCGATTTGCTCAGCCGTGTATTGCGAGAGTGGAGCGACGAGTAGAATTTCACCCGGCTCGATAAGGTTGGGATTGGAGCCAATCTTTCCCCGGTTCGCGTCGTAGATCAGCGGCCATAGTTCCCAACTCCCGTATTGCTCCTTGGCGATATCGGAAAGAGTCGAGCCTCTTACCACCACGAAGCCGATCGCGTCTCCGGGCAGGCTGGTCAAGTCCGGTGCTGTCAAGGGAAAGTCTGGGCTACCAACGGCATCCTCCAGGAAGGCCGAGTTGTCCCTCACCCAGATGGCCATGTCGTTCCCTGGTTCGAAGGGTGCTCCCTTACCAAGGGTCGCCATCTTCTTGGTAAGTTTCTCCCTCCAACTCTTGAGCGTCTCCCCCTGATACACATTGGTAAGGATCGTAGGATTGTTACGAATGTCCTCGTCAAACCCCATACTCTCGGGAATGTCAGCGATAGCCGCCATGATCCCGCCGATATACGTGATTGCGCCTTCAGGCGTACTTAGTATCCTCCTCCGGTCGTCAAACGACTGTTTGGGAAGGTAACCAGCATCCTCCGTTTCTTTCGCGATGGTATCGAAGTCGTGGAGGGCGACCACACCGAGTGGCACTCCCAGCGGGCCCCCACCCAGCCATGCCTTCAATGCTCTCGTTTTGTTGAGATTAAACAAATGCACTTTTCCCCAACCAACCGACCGGGGTATGCCCAGTGGGTCCACTTTCGCACCCAACTTGCGTTTCATGTCCGGGGGGTTCTCCAGCATCTCCCAGGCGATCGCGCCGGCGATCGCACGGCGATCGACGCCGAAAGTTTGTTCCGCTGCAAGGATATTCGCACGCTGCGAACGCAACGCCGCAAGCACCTGCATTTGGGCGGGGTCCAGGCATAGGCTGGTTGGAACGGGAAAGTACGAGGACCCAATTTCGGGGGACACGTCCTCTGCTCCGCGAGTCGGGCCCCGCGTCGGTGTAGGGCAAAGGGCAGTCCCGCCGTCCTGGACATTGACGGGCTTCGTTTCTTGACAAATATGTCCGGGGACCCGGTCACCCATAAGCCCTCCGACCCCTCCCAACTGGTTTGGTGAGGCCCGTTCGCACTTACGCACCACGCCAAACCGGGTCCTACGGCACCATTACGGTAAACTCTCCCGGATCGACGAATGTAATCACACCGCCCCACATGCACATCAACTGCGACGTGTCATCCAGCGTAGGCATTTCGCCCAGCAACACCGTCGGCGCTCCAGGAACCCACGGCGCTACCGTCATAGGGATGCAAGGCATTGGGGTAAGCACGCCCATGGCTGCAGCCGTCGCTGCGGCGACCATGGGATTCGCCGGCGACATGCACATGCCAAACGGCATGATATTCACCAGCGGAATGTTATCCATAATGTTCGCATCCGGCATCTCGCTCGTGAAGACCATGTTCGTAGGCAGGACTACCAGCGAACTGGGCGCCATTCCCATGCAGCACATCATCGTCGCGCCCATGCACACTTGCATTGGCATTTGAGCACCTCCCGCGGTTGGCTGCTCGGCATTCTAGCAAAGCTGGCTGCGAAAGCAACCACGATAGAGTCGGGATTTCTCCCTTGACTGCCAGTCCGGGAAGCGGTATATGTCCATCTCGCGTAACGTTTTGTAGTGTAAAGTCACGATACAATCATGAGTCCGAAGTTGGTGAGGAGGCTGCGATGAATCTCAGGAAGAGAAATGAAAATTGGCTAATGGCGGCTCTATTGCTGCTCTTGATCGCAGGCTCATCCCTTGCCTTGGCCCAGAAGAAACCCAGCCCACCGAAACCCGCTCCGAAACCTGCCGCTAAGCCAGCCGCGCCCGCTCACCCAGCCACGGCGGGCCACGCAACCGCGGGCCATTCGACCACGCCCGGCCATACAACCACAACCGGCACCCGGAACGGAACGATGAGTAGGACTGGGACGACGGGCAAGCCGGGGACTATGAGCAAGCCCGGCACTATGGGCAAACCCGGAACAACTGCTAAGACCGGCGGCGGAGCAATGGGCAAACCGGGAGCGGGTGGCAAGCCCGGCACCACCACGAGAGCCGCGAACCGAACGCCTCCCGGACGAACCGTAGCTCTGAAGGGCGGTGGCAAGGCCAGCATCCGTCCCAACGGCCAAATTCGTTCCATCGACCGGAACGGCATGCACATTGAGCACGGCATGCACGGCGGACGAACCGTCGTGAGCGAACATAATGGAGCGCGCATCGTGACCACCGGCAGGCACGGCGGTTATGTGCAGCGCCCGTACGCGGTTCGCAACGGCCACACCTACGTCCAGCGGACTTACGTCGTCAACGGACGGCCCTATGCCCGGGTTTACCGCTCCTATTACTACGGCGGCAGGCCGTACTACGGTTATTACCCCGGCTTCTATTACCACCCGGCGTTTTACGGATGGGCCTACAATCCATGGCCCGCTCCCATCGCCTGGGGATGGGGTTGGGGCGGCGCCCCATGGTACGGCTATTACGGCGGATTTTTTGCGCCGTATCCGGTATATCCCACGGCGGCCTTCTGGCTGACGGATTACTTGCTCTCTGCCAGTCTGCAAGCCGCCTACGCAGCGCAGGCCGAAGCTAACGCCGCAGCTGCGGGCCAGGCCAATGCTTCCGCGGCCCCGGCGGACGGCGGAGACCAATCCCAAGCTCAGCCGGCAGACAACTCCAATGCAGTGACCTTGACGCCCGAAGTGAAGCAGGCCATTGCGGATGAAGTGAAGGCCCAACTCGCGGCCGAACAGTCTGCGGCCGCGGCTCCAGCCGCGTCATCTGGCGCGCCAGCCGCAGCATCGTCGGGCGCGTCCCAGACAGCGGCGAACAGCGGAGATGTACCGGCCGCCCTCGATCCCGCTCACACCACGTTTGTCGTGGCCAGCGATCTCGCCGTCGTTGCCGACGGCCAGGAATGCGGCCTTACGCAAGGCGATGTGATTACGCGGCTCGACACCACTCCGGACGCCGATCAGAAAGTGACCGTTCTCGTCACCGCCAGCAAGAAAACGGATTGTGCCTCCGGCAAGCAGGTGGCAGTTTCCGTCGACGACCTCCAGGAAATGCACAACCACTTCCAGGAACAGATTGATGACGGTCTGAAGACGCTCGCCGAGAAACAGGGAACAGGTGGACTGCCGAAAGCTCCTGACACCGCGACTTCCGCCGGAGAAATGCCGCCGCCACCACCGGATACATCAGCGGCAGCAGCGCTCCAGAATCAGCAGGCCGCCGCCGACCAGACCGAGGCCGCCGTCTCGAAGGAGGCCTTCAGTCAAGGTTCGTGAAACCGCTCTACTTTACGTACTTAGGCCCGGCTAGCGTGTGCCAAGGGTCATAGTGAAGTGCGAAACGGATTCGGTCCGCAATGGTCGGATGGCTGTAGGACCAGAAGACGAACAGCGGATTCGGCGTGGGGTAGTCGTAGCTCTTCTCCCCAAGTTTCTGGAACGAAGAAGCCGCAACTTCTCCGTTGTTCGGGAACAGGCCGTGGCTAACCTCGAGTCCGTAGATGTCGGCCTGGTGCTCGATGTGACGGCTGAAGGCGTTGCCCATCGGTTCGCCGACCAGAGTTAGCAGCGAAAGTGCCAGCATCAGCACAGGCAACGCCGCCAGATCATTGATGCCGCGGATGCGCCACGCCTCACCCCATCGCGCCAACATAGCGAGGACAATCTTGCGCCCCAGCCAGAAAGCCACAAACATCATGGCTGCGAAGAATGCCAGACCTTTGTAGATGTGGTCCAAAACGTAATGGCCCATCTCGTGGCCAAAGACGAACAGAGTCTCAGGAATTGTCAGGTCTCGCGCTGTGTTGTCCCAGACCACCACCCGCTTGGTAGCCCCGATTCCCGTGACATAGGCGTTGTAGGTTGTGACCTTTTCGCTGGCCTTCATTTCGAACATGCGATCGCGCGGAATGCTGAGGCCGCCGCGTTGCGTGACTTTCTCGATTTCGCTGACAAGCTGCGGCTGTCTCTTCTCCAGAGGCTCGAATTTGTTGAACATGGGGTCGAGGATCACAGGCGCGACAAAGATCAGCAAGACCAGGAAGGGAAGCGTTAACAGCCAGAAGTAGAACCACCAGCGCTGCGGGCTTTTGCGGATGATCCAAAAGAGCACAAAAACCGCCAGCACCGCGATGACGAGCGAAACTCCCTCGGCCTTGCACCAATCTCCCGTCCACGAAGCCCAGCCTTGCACCGAGAGTCCGTAGGCGCGCGAGATATGGTGCTGGTAAATGTCGATGGGCAGGCCGATTACCGCGATCAGCAGAATCAGCAGCGGCACGAAAACCAGCGCCTGTAGAAAGCTGTTCTTGCTTGCGCGCTCGGCGAGGTCACGAAATGCGGGAGCAATGTGCAACCTGAGCAGCACCCACAGCACCACAATTCCGAATACCAGGTCGACGAGATAAAGCACCGTCTGCGTCTCGTAGAGCGCCTTGGCCTTCGCGAGTTTCTCCGGCGGCAGGCTATATTCTGTGACCTTCAGTTCATGCGGGGCGGTGGCTTGGCTTTGAGTTACGCCTTGCGCTTCCGCGCTGAGATCGGACTGCGCCGTGGCAAGCGTGAGTGATAAAGAAACAACAGCGCTTAGAGCCAGACCGCAGAGCCCCAACCGGCACGCGGTCGCTTTCAAATGACAAGTCCTAACCTGCTCTTTCTCCATAATTCCTGCCATGAATTCATATCATAACGATAAAGACTATAATTGCGCGACGGATGGCGCTCATTTCTGGCACGAAACTAGGTCCCTACGAAATCCAGTCTGCGCTCGGCGCTGGCGGCATGGGCGAAGTTTACCGTGGCCTTGACACGCGCCTCGATCGCACTGTCGCCATCAAAGTTCTAGCTTCTCACCTGGCTTCTTCTCCCGAGTTGAAACAGCGCATGGAGCGCGAAGGCAGAGCAATTTCTTCGTTGAACCATCCCCACATCTGCCAGCTTTATGACATCGGATCCCAGAACGGCACCGACTACCTGGTAATGGAGTTTCTGGAGGGAGAAACTCTGGCGGAACGGCTGCGTAAAGGTACGATGCCGTTAAATGAGGTCCTCAAGGTCGGAATCGCCGTTGCCGAGGCTCTGGCAGTCGCTCACCGCAACGGCATTGTGCATCGTGATTTGAAGCCGGGGAACATCATGCTCACCCAGGCCGGCGCGAAGCTGATGGATTTTGGTCTGGCGAAACCACTGGGTCTGCAGACCACGGCTTCGGGCTCGGGATCGGCGCCATCGTTCACGGCGGCGGCCACCATGAGTGGTCCGAGTCCGCTGAGTCCGCTGACTACGGCGGGCAGCATCATCGGCACCATTCAATACATGTCGCCGGAGCAGATCGAAGGCAAAGAAGCCGACGCCCGTTCCGATATTTTTGCCTTCGGAGCCGTGCTGTATGAGATGGCGGTGGGCAAGCGGCCATTCGCGGGCAAGAGTCAAATTTCGCTGGCATCTTCGATTCTGGAGGCTGAACCGGAACCAGTCAGCGCCCTCAAGCCGAACACGCCTCCCGCGTTTGAACATGTGGTGAGAACCTGCCTGCAGAAAAATCCGGAAGAGCGTTACCAGGCGGCGCACGACATTAAGCTGGAGCTGCAATACATCGCGTCAGACCGCTCATCACCTTCGGCGGTGCCGCTGCCGCAAGCGCCGCCGCCCTCGCATTCCCGCGAGCGTATCGCTTGGGCATTGGGAGTTCTTATCGCGATTGCCATCGGTCTGGCTGCGGGGACGTTTATCAACCGTCCGGTTCAATCGGCTCAGGCCATTCGCACCGTCATCGATCCTCCCGCGAACGTTACGCTCAGTCTTACCGGCGACTTCGGCGGACCTCCGGTGCTTTCGCCGGATGGCGCTTCCGTCGCATTTGCAGCCACGGGTTCAGATGGCAAGATCGCGCTCTGGGTCCGCCCCATGAACTCTCTGGAAGCGCACAAGCTCGCCGGCACCGATGGCGCAATTTTTCCCTTCTGGTCGCACGACGGCCGCTCGCTGGCCTTCTTCGCCGATAGCAAGCTCAAGATGATCGACCTCAGCGGCGGGTACGCGGCCGTGGTATGCGATGCGCCATTCGGCCGCGGCGGCGCGTGGGGCCCGGATGGGACCATCGTCTTCTCCCCGGATACGCAAACTTCCCTGATGCGAGTCAGCGCGACCGGCGGAACTCCCGTTCCCGTTACCACCATCGACCATACCCAGTACACCTCACATCGCTGGCCGTTCTTTCTACCCGATGGCAAGCACTTTATTTACCTGGCCATTAACCACGACCCCTCCCGGGCGGCGAACGACACGGTCTATTACGCCTCGCTGGATGGCAAGGAGAATCGATTGCTCGTGCACCTGCAATCCAACGCGGTTTACAGCAGCGGTTTTCTTTTGTTCGCGCGCGGCGACCAGTTGATGGCGCAACCCTTCAATCCCGCCAATGGAACGCTGAGCGGAGATGCTCAGAGCCTGGCCAGCGGAGTGGTGAACGACGCCAGCACCTGGCACATGGACGCCTCCACTTCCGATAACGGCTTGCTGGTTTTTGGCAGCGGCGGCACCGCCGATTGGCAACTCGTCTGGATGGATCGCAACGGAAAGCAGATTGGTGCTGCGGCCGACAAGCTGACCAACCTGCAGACCGCACGCATGTCCCCGCAAGGCGACCGCATCGCTCTCGGCATCGACCTCGGCATGAACGACATCTGGGTGCTCGACGTGGCGCGCGGGGTGAAGACGCGGCTCACCTTCGGCCCCGTGCAAAACAACACTCCGGTCTGGTCGCCCGATGGCAAGTGGATCGCCTACAATTCAGATCGCAACGGTCACTCCACCCTATTCCGCAAGCCTTCCGATGGCAGTGGCGCGGAGGAACTCCTGCTCACCGACGATCAGGTGACCATCCCCAGCGACTGGTCGCGCGACGGCAAAACCCTTTTCTACGACCGCGGCCCGATTGGCAACTCGGAGGTCTGGGCGTTGCCACTCGATGGCGATCGCAAGCCGCGCCAGGTTGTACCCCGCACCGCGAACTCGTTCAGCGGCCAGGGCAGTCTTTCGCCCGACGGCCATTGGCTGGCCTACACCTCGAGCGAATCCGGCACATTCGAAATCTACGTGGTAGCGTTCGGCGGCGGACAGGGCAAATGGCAGGTTTCGACCAACGAAGGATCGAACCCGCGCTGGAGCAGGGACGGTAAAGAGCTTTACTACTTTGCCGTAGCCAACCGAGCCGTGACTGCCGTGCCCGTAAAGGAAGTCAGCGGTGCGTTGCAATTCGGCGCCGCTCAAGTGCTTGCCATCAGTCCGGCGAGTCAGCAGGGCTTCTACGATGTTTCGCCCGACGGAAAGAAAATCCTCCTCGACCTGGTTTCGCAGCAGGTCAACCAATCCGTCACGGTGATCTCAAACTTCACAGCGGGATTGAAGAAGTAGGCGACAGTTCCAGAACGGTGATCGGTGGTTGGATGTGACTGTCAAGGTTGGTTTGGTTGAATCGATTCCCGAGCCCTGCTCAGGCGTTTCCACGGTACTGCGGGCCTGTGCTACTTCCAGGCAAATTCCCCCTCGAGTCTCTGACCACTGACCACTGGCCACTGTTTTTCAGTCGATGCCGTGAATGCGCATGTTGACCAGTTGATCGATGCTCAGGTTCTGCATCCCTTGCGAGCGCAGTTCGCTGATGTATTCCGGCGTGACGTTGTGGATCCGCATGGCTACCAGTTCGTCCGGGTCGGGATGAGAGTAGCCCAAACCCTGCAGCTTCTCGATAAATTCCGGGGAAACACCATGGATTCTAAACGCGATGAGCTTTTCGAGATCCACGTGATCGTAGCCTCGTTTCTTGAGCTCCTCAATCCATTCCGGCGTGGCGCCATGAATTCTCATCGCGACCAGCGTGTCCTCATCGGGCGAATAGCCGGCCTCATGCAGAGAGCGAACCATCTGCGGGCTTACGCCATGGATGCGGAACGCCACCAGTTTGTCGCTCTCTGAAATCTTAAGACCCGCTGCGCGCAGCTCCTCGATGAAGGCTGAATCGACGCGGAAGATTCGGAAGGCAATCAGCTTGTCGGCGTCCAGATCGGAGAGATGTTCGTTCCTCATCTGCCGCGCGAATTCCAAACTGACATCTTGCACCGCCATGCTGCACTGCTTGTCTTCGTCGACGGAGAAGTCGAGCTTGCGCATCTCGCCCGCATAGTTAGGGTCAGGCTGAAAGTGGAATATGCCCGCCCCTTCGCCGTCATTGAGAAAGCCCTCACATTCGATCTTGCCGGCATCGCGCGCGACCGTGAAGTGAACGTCCTGGCGTCCGGACTTGGAGAAATCGACGCCCGGGAAAGAACTCACGAGCCAATCCGATTCGTTGTTGGAGTTTCCGCCGCGGTGGTGTTCGATCAGCGAGAACTCCACTTTCCCCGGATCGTCGGCCTTGCGAACGGTCCAGTCTCCGCTGCGAACGTCTGCCGCACGGTTCTTCACGACGGCGAAAACCAGGCAGAAGCCGAATACGACAAAGGCAAAAGTTCGAGTAAGTCTCATAGCGTTTTCTCCTCTTTTTCTCCTCTTAAAGATCAGCGGGCGATTCCAGGATTCCCACGTGCTTGAGCTGGATCAGCTT
>Ga0181525_10003693_pt1 | contig 12001 bp, 9 predicted proteins | sample PEATcosm2014_Bin_48_FD_121100 | JGI IMG/M metagenome (GOLD analysis project Ga0181525, IMG submission 121100) | Peatland microbial communities from MTU Mesocosm Facility, Houghton, MI, USA - PEATcosm2014_Bin06_10_metaG | ecosystem: Environmental > Terrestrial > Soil > Wetlands > Peat | place... | reverse complement strand
GGTGCCTTCTGGGTGGTCGACACGCTCGAGACCGGCGGATACGAGGGGCCGGTCCACTTCGACTACAAGCCGCCGCGCACCGAGGACGACGAGGGGGTGTGGGTATCGGCCGCCGCGTGCATGCGCAATTTCCTCATCTTGCGCGCGAAGGTCCGCGCCTTCCGCGCCGACCCGGAGGTCGCGTCGGCGCTGCGGGCGTCGCGCACCGATCAGCTCAGCTCGCCGACGCTGGATCCCGGCGAGACCTGGCGCGACGTGCGGGAAGCCACCGCAGACGCGGACGCGCTTGGCCGACGCGGGATGTCCTACGAGCACCTCGACCAGCTAGCCCTCGAGTACCTCTACGGCGTCCGGCCGTAGGCACCGCGGTTCGCCCGGGAGGCGGATGTGCATGGCGGCACGCGAGGGTGCCGTGGTACGCCGTTTCGCGCCTGGTGCGTCTGGTGCGTCTGACCGGGGCGTCCGGCGTGTTAGAGGCGTCTAGCGCGTCTCCGGGAGCTGTAGCGCGTCCAGCCCGTAAAGATCTGGGAGCTTTCGGGCTTCTGGGAGTATCCAGTGCGTGATAACACCCTTTTTTCTCCCAGAAGCCCCAATCCTCCCCGAAAACGGTCAGCCGATCGCACGCGTGAATGATTTATGGGAGCGGATGGGACAGACGTGACCTGGGAGGAATCGGCGACCACGGCTCAACCGTCCGAGCGGCCATCCGGGCGGCGCTGTCCGACGGGGTGGTGCCGCCAGCCCCGGCCGGACCGTCCGCCGTCCCGCTGCCGTCCGCCGTCCCGCTGCCGTCCGCTGCAGCGCTGCCGTCCGCCGTCCCGCTGCCGTCCGCTGCAGCGGTGCCGTCGCTTCGGGGTTGGCGGTCTGCTGACCGCACCGCAAGGCGTACGTTGTCCAGGTTGCCTGCGTTCTCTAGCTGGCGCAGGGCGAGCGGGAGGCTGGCCGACAGGTTTCGTTGCTGCCAGTCGTGCAGCAGGCCCGTGTCCAGGCGGGACATGGTCGCGGCCGGTGCTCCATCACCCAAGGAATAGGTTTTCCGGATTTCCCACGGAAACGTAGGCTAGAGGCCGGCCGACAAAGCGTCAACAGCCTGACCCGAACAAGAGCGCTGAGGAGAACCGGATGAGGCGGGTGACGATCCGCGACGTGGCGGTGGAGGCCGGCGTGTCCATCGGCACCGCCTCCAAGGCTCTCAACGGCCAGGGCAAGCTGCGGGCGGAGACCAGGGAACGCGTCGCCGAGGCGGCCCAGCGCCTCGGGTTCGCCCCGAACACGCTGGCCCAGGCCCTGCTGGCGGGCCGCTCGTTCACCGTGGGCCTGATCACCACCGATAGCTTCGGCCGGTTCAGCATCCCGGTCATGCTGGGCGCCGAGGACGCGCTTGGCACCGGCCAGGTATCGGTCTTCATGTGCGACACCCGCGACGACCCCGAACGCGAGCGGCGCTACGTCGAGATGCTCGCCGCCCGCCAGGTGGACGGCCTGATCGTGACCGGCCGCCGGATAGAGCCGAGGCCTCCGGTCAAGGCAGGACCCGGCATCCCGGTCGTGTACGCGATGACCCAGCCGATCGGCGCGGACGGGCCCGCGGTACTGCCCGATGACCTGGGCGGCGGCCGGGCGGCCGCCGAACACCTGCTGGCCGCAGGCCGGCGGCGGATCGGGCATATCACCGGCCCGGAGCGCTTCCTGTGCGCGCGGCTGCGGGCGGCGGGTTTCGGCACGGCGCTCGAGTCCGCGGACACGGCGCCCCACGGCGATGTGCGGTTCGGCGAGTGGAGCGAGCGCTGGGGCCGGGAGGCGGCCGGGCAACTGTTGGCCGACCAGCCCGACACGGACGCGATCTTCTGCGGCAGCGACCAGATCGCCCGCGGTGTCGCCGACACGCTCCGCACCGCCGGGCGCCGGATACCTGACGACGTGGCGCTTGTCGGCTTCGACAACTGGGAGCCGATGGCCCTCGCCGCCCAGCCGCCGCTGACCAGCGTGGACATGTGTCTGGAGGAGGTCGGCCGCGCCTGCGCGGAACTGCTGCTTGCCACCATAGGCGGCGAGCAGGCCAGCGGGGTACGCGCCGTCCCGACCCGTCTTGTCGTGCGCCAGTCGAGCCTGTCGCCCGACGCGGCACCGTAGCGGCCCGCCGCCGCGATTGGGAGGTTCTACAGTTGCGTTGTTCAGCGTGTCCTAGAAGACAAAAACGTGTTCTATATGGCAGCCTTGTAATGTGTATCGGGTAGGACAGGTGATCGTAGCGGGTGGTGCCGGGTGAGCGCGCCGCTGCGTCTGGTCGCGGCCCCGTTCGTGGCCGCTGCGCCGGCCGGGGCGCGGGTGCGGACCCGGCTGCGGGTGTCCGGGCAGGACGAGGCGGTGCTGCGGGCGGCCGGCCGGCACCTGGGTCGCTGGCCGGCCGGGACCTGGCCGCCCGGTGCGCGGAGGGGCGGCTGGACGCCGGGGGCCGGGCCGCGTCCCGGGCCCGGCGGAAGCGGGCGCTGACGGCGGAATCGTCGTCGCGGTGGGCCGGGGCGATCACCCGGACCAGCGAGGACCAGCACCGGCTGGCCGGGCAGAACCTGCGGGCCGAGGCGTCGGGCCTGTGGGCCCGGACGGGCTATATGAACAACACCGTCGGCTAACTATCGGACGAACGTAGGCCGCAGGCGCCGTGGCCCGTACCCCCTCCTCCCTCCCCCGGGATCAGGCGCCGGCGTCCGCGCCGGTGGCCTCGGCGCCTCGGGTGGTGTCGGCTTGGCCGGGACCAGGCTGGCGGGCGTTGCGACTTATCTGACGCTGCGCACGGACCTGGAAGAACACGACCAAGGCGACCAGGCCCAGGGAGAACCACAGGCCGTAGTGCGAGATGGTCTCCGCGACCACCACGGCGCGATGGCCGAGTTCGTAGCCGAGGCCGACCAGCATGCCGGCCCATAGCAGCGAGCCGATCAGGTCCAGGATCAGGAACGTGATCAGCCGCATCCCAGCCCAGCCGACGACGACGAAGATGATCGCGCTCGGGATCGGCAGGAACGGGGCGATGATCACGGCGGGCCAGGTGAACTTGCGGCCCCACCGCTGTACGCGGGCCATGTACTTGGCGCCGCGGTTGCGCCGGCCGGACAGCAGCAGGATGAACCGCTCGCCCCACAGCCTGCCCGCCCACCAGTAGAGCGCGTCGAAGTCCATCAAGCCGGGAATGGCTGCCAGCAGCGCCACGATGAGCGACCCGTGTCCGATCCGAGCGAAAGCCGCGGCGGCGATAATCGCCTCCGTGCTTCCGTTGAGCAGCTCGGACACCACCGGATGGGTGCCAAGCAGCGAGGCGCGGAATGGCAGCAGCGCGTAGTAGTAGACGCCGCTGAGCACGATGCCGGCCCAGCACAGGATGTCGACCTTCCGAGGCCGCCCGGACCACGGAGCCCGCGGATCGTCCCAGACAGACCGCGCGGGCTGCCCGGTCGGCGGCGCGGGCTGCTCGGTCGGCAGCGCGGCTTCCGTCTCCGGGACGCCCGCCGCTCCCCCGTGCTCGTCCACCCCGTCACCGTATACCGGATCGCGGAGATTTCCATTTTCTTGCCTCCGAACGGGCACGCGGTCACCCGGCCCAGACGCGGCGGGAGCGTCGCGGCATGATGATCCTCGTGATCGATGATCCCTACGCCATCGCGGCAGCCAGCGCCGCCCGCCTCACCGACCTGGCCGGCCCACAGGATGTAGCTGTCGTGCTCGGCTCGGGCTGGACGCCAGCCGCCGACGCCATCGGCCCGGCGACCGTCGAGGTCCCGCTCGCCGAACTTGGCGGGTTTCCCGAGCCGACGGTGCCCGGGCACAACCCGGTGGTGCGTTCGGTTGACGTGGGGCCGCTGCGCGTACTGGTGTTCCTGGGCCGGGTGCATCTGTACGAGGGGCTGCCGCCTGCCACGGTGGTGCATGGCGTGCGCACCGCGATCCTGGCGGGCTGCCGGACCGTCGTGCTGACCAACGCGGCGGGCGGCATCGGCGCCGGGCTCAGCGTGGGGCAGCCGGTGCTTATCCGCGACCACCTCAACCTGACCGCCAAATCCCCGCTTACCGGGCCGCCCCCGTCGCGCGGCCAGCGGTTCGTCGACCTGACGGACCTGTACTCGCCGCGGCTTCGGGCGCTGGCGCGCGATGCGGACCCGAGCCTGGCCGAGGGCGTCTACGCGATGCTGCCCGGGCCGCACTACGAAACGCCCGCCGAGATCACCATGCTGGCCAGGCTCGGCGCCGACCTGGTCGGAATGTCAACCGCCCTTGAGGCGATCGCCGTCCGCCAACTCGAGGCCGAGGTTCTCGGCATCTCGCTGGTCACGAACCTGGCCGCCGGGCTGACCGGGCAGCGCCTGAGCCACGCCGAGGTGGTCGAGGCGGGCCGGGCCTCGGCCAGCCGGACGGGTGCCCTGCTGGCGGCGATCCTGCCGGGCATCTAGCCGCGGCTAGATAAGAACGTGGTCGGCGAGCGGCGCGTGATGATCGGCGGAGTCGACCGGATCGGCGTGCACGGTGACGGCCGCCAGCCGGGGTATCGCGTGCAGCAACGCGTGCTCCGCGCTGACCGCGATGTCGTGCGCTTGCACTACGGAGAAGTTCGGGTCGACGCCAATCTCGCACTCGGCCCTGAGCCGGTGGCCCACCCAGCGCAGCCGTAGCTGCCCCACCCCCAGCACGCCCGGGGTGCCGAGCAGGGTGGCCTCGGCGGCGTCGGTCAGCGCCGGGTCCACGCTGTCCATCAGCCTCCTGCCGACCTCGCGGGCCGCCTGCCAGCCGACGGCGAGGATGGCCACCGTGATGAGCAGCCCGACCGCGGGGTCGGCCCAGGTCCAGCCGATCGCCACGCCCCCCGCTCCGGCCAGCACGGCCAGCGAAGTGAATCCGTCGGTGCGGGCGTGCAGGCCGTCGGCGACCAGCGCGGCAGAGCCGATGCGGCGGCCGGTGCGGATCCGGTAGCGGGCGACGAGTTCGTTGCCGGCGAATCCGAGTCCGGCGGCGATGGCGACGGCGGCCAGGTGGGTCACCGGATGCGGGTGCAGCAGGCGCTGCACCGCGGCGAAGGCGGCTACCGCGGAGGACAGTGCGATCACCGCTACGACGGCAACTCCGGCCAGGTCCTCAGCCCGCCCATAGCCGTAGGTGTACCGGCGGTTGGGTCGCCGTCGGCCGAGTACGAACGCGATGCCGAGCGGCACCGCGGTCAGCGCGTCGGCCGAGTTGTGCAGCGCGTCGCCGAGCAGCGCGATCGAGCCGGACACGGCGACCACCACGGCCTGCCCGCACGCGGTCGCGGCCAGCCCGGCCAGCGAGATCCACAGCGTCCGCAGGCCATCGGCCGAGGACTCGAGGGCCGCGTCGGTCCCGTTGTCATGCGAGTGCGGCCCGATCTGGTGCCGGATCCGCGACCAGAATCCGCTATGGGGATGGGGATGGCTGGCCCCGTGTTCATGCTGGTGCGGGTGAGGGTGACCGGCTTTGTGATCATGCTCGTCGCGGTGAACGTGAGCGCCCGGGTGATCAGCGCGCTGATCATGGTGCGAGGCCGGGGTGGCCGGGTGGTGGTGCTTGTCCCTCATCGTTCCAGCATGGACCGGAAATCCGATTGCAGCACATCGACATCAGCCAGCGGTATGCGGTTGCAAACGCTTTGCAGCCGGGGCTGGACCTGGGGCGGCGCACAACCGGGGGCCGCGCCGATTGCGCCGGGACACAAGATGCGACTCGGGACATGCGCCACCGCTCGTTCGGGATAAAAATTTGAGTGAGGGCGGCGGGAGAGTCAGGATCGGAGAGCGGCGGATGAGTGATGAGGACCGGGCGGTGCCGGAGACGGCGGGGCGGATGGCCAAGGCGGCGGCGGCCTTCCTCGCGGGGCTGACGGAGGAGCAGCGGGGAAAGGCGTGCTTCGCGTTCGGCGACGCGCAGCGCCGGAACTGGTCTTTCCTGCCGGTGCTCGAGCGGGCCGGGCTCCATATCGGCGAGCTTGACGATGGCCAGCGCAGGCTCGCGGACGAGCTGATCGTGACCGGGACCAGCATGCCGGGGTACGCCAAGGTCGTCTCGGTGATGGCGATGGAGCACGTGCGCCGCGCGCTGCTGCCCGCGCTGGCCGACCTGTTCGAGCCGGGGCGGTACAGCTTCAGGGTGTTCGGGTCGCCGGGTGACGCGAGGTGGGGCTGGCAGTTCTACGGGCATCACGTGTCGCTCAACTTCACCGTTGCCGAGGGCCGTTACCTCTCCCCCACGCCGTGCATGCTTGGCAGCGCGCCGGACAGTTACGGGATCCTGGCGCCGCTGGCGGACGACGAGGAACTCGGCTACCGCTTCGTGAACTCGCTCGACGAGGGCCAACGGCACGCCGCGATCATCCATCACCGCCCGCCGCCGGACTTCGCCACCAGGATGGTGCCCCGGATCGGCCAGGTTGAGCGGCCGGACCCGGTGTTCGAGCCCGAGCCCGACTACGTGATCAGCGAGGACGAGCGCGACATCCTCAGTTACATCCGTCATTCGCCGAAGGGGCTGCCCGCCCGCGAGCTGGACCAGCGGCGGCTTGACGAGCTGTCCGAGCTGGTCGGGGCGTTCGCGCGGCGGCTGCCCGACGACGTGGCCGGCGTCCAGATGCGCGACCTTGAGCGGGCCGGCCTGGACAACCTGACCTTCGCCTGGGCGGGCGGCACCGAACCCGGGCAGCGGCACTACTTCCGCGTGCAGGGCCCGACCCTGCTCATCGAGCACGACAACACCCAGGGCAACGGGAACCACATTCATTCGGTATGGCGCAATCCGGCGGACGATTTCGGCGACGACGTTCTTTCCCAGCATTACCGCCTGCACCATGGGTCTGTTGACTTATTACTGGCGCGCATCCTGTGCCGGAGCTATGTCGGGATGACCGTGTCGGTGTCGCCGGACAGGAGTTGCTGGGGAATCTGGGTGAAGCTGTACACGGGTCCGCCGGTGCCGGGGACGAGGGTGAAGACCCAGACGACGTCGAATCGGTCGCCTGACCACTGCTGAGGGATGACCGTGCCGGAAACGGTAGGCAGGGACGACGCCAGGGACGGGATGTGATCGTGCTCCCAGCAGATGAGCACGACGCCGGAATTCTGGCTCACCACGCTGGTGGCCAGCTGGGGTTCCTGGCCTTCGGCGAAGTCCGAGACTATCGCCACTCCGAGGCGGTCGGACAGGCCCTCGATGGTCTGATAGGTCCGGTGTTCGGCGGTCTTGTTCGGGCCGCCGTAGGTGGGCGAGAGCAGGGTCGCGGGGACCTGCAGACCGTACGGCGGCGTGCCGGAAGCGGGGGCGAACAGGCCGGTTAGCGCGCCGGAGCGCTGCCATCCCCTCGGCAGCACGGAATGCTGGTCCTGGACGCCCTGGAAGTCGACGCCGAACGGCGGGCCGACCGGGGGCGAGGCATCGGACGGGTCGGACGACGGCGGGTCGGCAGGCTTTTCGCCGTGACGGATGATGTAGATGATGTCGGGTGGCGGCTGGCTCATGACGTCCTCCCTGCCTGGATCGCTGGTGGCGCGGTGCTGGTATCGTCCCGCGATTCTGGCTGGGCGCAAGGGGTCAGGCCGCGGCGTGGGTGACGCGGTCGGGGTAGCTCGAGCTGAACTTGAGCATGTAGAGGATGATCACGATGGGGATTGCCGTGCCGAGCAGCAGGTCAGGAAGGCGGCCGCTGGCGGTGTGGTGCTCGATCGCCGCGGCGGCGACGCGCGAGACGCCCAGGGCGACGATCGCCGCGCCCCACGCGATGCTGAGCACGCGGTTGATCTTCTTGAACGTGGGCGATCCCCAGTAGGCCTGGGGCGTGGTCTGCCTGGCGAACTGCTCGGTGAACGGCATGACGGGGATCAGGGCGAGGATGACGAGCCCGATGACCAGGCCGACGCCGGCCCCGGCCCAGGTGGCCAGCCATCGGTCGGTCCCGGCGCTCCCGGCGAAGCCGGCCACGGCCAGCGCGGTGAACAGAACGAGCGAGCTGGCGTTGAGGATCTTGGGCGGCCAGACGGGGCGGACGGCCACCGTGGCGACGGCGGCGCATGCCGCCGCGACCAGGGCGGCGACACCGACGTCGGCGGACGGCAGCAGGCGGGCCAGCAGCGAGAAGGCGATCAGGGGCAGGAACGACAGGACGAGCATCAGTGGTTTCATGACACGGAATCTATGAACGCCCGATCTGGGAGACATCAGCCAAACGGCGGATCTCCGGTCCGGCGGCCCTGGCGATCTCGACCCTGGAGCGCAGGCCGGTCTTCTGCAGGATGTGCGAGACGTGAGTCTGCACCGTCCGGGGCGAGACGTACAGCCGGGTGCCAATCTCCCGGTTGGTCAGCCCGTCACGGACCAGCACGGCGATCCTTGCCTCGGTCGCGGTCAGGCTCGCCCAGCCGAAGTCGGCGTCGCGATGCGCCTCCCGGGGGCCGCGGCGGAGGCCGAGCGCCCGCAGCCGTCCCAGCGCGCGGTCCCGGTCGGGGACGGCGCCCATCCGCTGGTACCCGACCAGGGCCGCGTCCAGGGCCGTAGCGGCACGATCCCGGTCGCCAGACGCGGCCGCGGCGCAGGCGAGTTCCTCGCGGGCGAACGCCTCGGCCGTGAGGCGGCCGGTTCCGGCCAGCGCCTCGGCCGCCGCCTCGATCGCGTCCGGGTCGGCGGCGAGCATGCCGTGCACCAGGCTTGACACGTCGGGCGGGCCGGACGCCGACACGTCGCCGCCGATCTGGTCGGCCAGCCGGCGGTCCATGCCGACCAGGGCGACCCGGGTCACGTCGTGAGCCAGTTCTCCGGCCCAGCGGTCGGGGTGACCGCGGACGGCGGACCACAGCGTTCTGGCCAGCGTGGCCGCTTCGCGGATCGATCCCTCGGCTTCAAGCACGGCGAGTTCGGCCCAGCCGGGACGGTCATGCCCGAACTGGAGCGGGAGGCCGCGGTGCCGGAAGGATTCCAGCCGCGCCCGGGCCGCGCCGGTCTGGCCGCGGTGCGCGTCGACGTAGGACCTGATGCCGACCGGCAGCGAGATCCAGCCCGTGCCGGTCTCCTCCGCAAGCTCCAGCGCCGAGTCCAGCTCCGCGACCGCCCCGTCCCAGTCACCGGCGGCGAAAGCGATCCCGCCGGCCACGAACCCGAGGAACGGGTCAATCCACCCGGCCTGCCGCTGCGCGCTCAGCCGCCGCGCACGGTCGAGGGCGGCCTGTGCGGCCGCGGGACCGGAGGCGGCCAGCTCGAAAACGGCCGGCATGGACAGGGACGACGAACGCGACCGCAGGCTGCCGGTCGTCCCCGGCACGAGATCCTCCCGGGTGCGCATGAGCTCCAGCGCCTGGTCCGGGCGGCCGGCCAGGAAGGCGGTGCACGCGACCGTCGCCAGCAGGTTGGCCTGGGCATCCTGATCGCCCGCGGCGATGTAACGGGCCATCATCGCGTCCAGTTCGGCGGCGGGCGGGGCCTGCCCGGCCTGGACCAGCATCCAGGCTCGGGTCCCCTCAAGCTGGCGGCGGGTAGCGTCGGGAAGCCCGGCGATGACGACGGTCCGCTCGATCACTGCGAGGGCCGCCGCGACCTCCCCCCGGTTCGCCAGCGAGCGGATCAGGATCTCCTGCATCCGGGTGGCCACCGCGGGCTCGGTGACGGTCATGATCCGGCCGCGGATGAGCGTCTCCGCGGCCTGGCCGCCGCCCCGGTGGAACAGCGCGTCCACCTGGTCGAGCAGCAGCACCTCCGGCACGTCACCGCCGCTAATGGCGGCGAGGTCATCGAGCAGGTCGGCGGTGACCTCGGGCGCGTACCCGCGGGTTGCCTCGACCGCCTCGTGCAGGGCGGTCGCCAGCGCCGGATCGCCCTCGGTCCCTGCGGCCCGGAGCAGGTGGTCCGCGATGAGGCTCGGCCGGTGGCCCGCGGCGGTCAGCACCTCCGCGACGCGCCGGTGAGCGGCGCGGCACAGACCTTCGGACAGCTCGCCGTAGGCCACCTCGCGGAACAGGTCGTGGCTGAACCCCACCGTGCCGGCCGGATCGCGGCGGACCAGGCCGGACGCTGTGGCCCGGTCGAGCCGCTCATCGAGGACGTCCAACGCGACCGGCGTGACCGGAGGGACCGGCGTGAAAGGCGCGCTCGGGTCCTCCGCCGGACCGGGCAGGAGGCGGGCCAGGTCGTCGAGGCCGATGTCGGTTCCCCATACCGCCATCGCGGCCAGCACGTCGCGGGTTGGCTGGTCCAGCTGACCGAGGGTGGATCGGATTACCTCCTCAAGGCCGGTGCCGTGCAGGCCCAGCTCGAACCTGGCCTCGATGGAGTCCGGGCCGGCCTCGGCCAGGGCGCCCGCGTTCTGGTAGGCGGTCAGCAGCTCGGCCACGAAGAGAGGGTTGCCCGCGGCCAGCCGCAGGACACGCCGCAGCAGCGCGCCGGGCCAGCGGCCGGTTCGGTCGAATACCAGCCGCTCGACCATCATCGGGCCCATCGGCGGCAGCCGCAGCCGGACCTGCGCCTGCTCGATGAGCATGGTCAGCGGCTCGCGAGCGGGGTCCGGCCTGGTGGTGACCAGCACCGCGAGCGGGAGGCTCCGGCTGGCCCACACCAGGCGGCGCAGCAGCGTCAGCGTGGGCCCGTCGAGGTTGTGTGCGTCGTCGGCGCACAGAACGACCGGGCCGTCGGCGCACAGCTCGTCGACGCGGTCGAAGGCCGCGTCACCCGGGTCGCCATCGCGGGGCAGGTCACCAAGAAGCTGCCCGGCGCCGGCGAACGGATCGGCGCGCCGGCCGGGCTCGCCTGCGATGCGCAGGACTGTCGCCTCGCCGGGCGCGACGGATTCGGTGATCTTCCTGGCCAGGAAGGACTTACCGACGCCGGCGGCGCCCTCGACGACGATGCTGACCCCGTCGGGCGTACGCCGCTGGATTACGGCGAGCACCAGGTCGTGTGCGGTGCGTTCCACCGCGGCGCGGTCAGGCGGCGGTGACCTCTTGCTGGTCGCGTCCGCCACCTGGCCAGCATAAGCCGCGACGCCTCAATGGGCCGTTATCGGTGACGGGTATGGTTTGCCCAGGTAGGTATTACTCCGCCGGTGGGGCAACCGGCATACGAGGAAACACGAGGCCATGACAAGCCGCCAGCCGGGAAGCACGACGCCAGCCTGGGGCGGCCTGGTCAGGCTGCTGCCGCTGACGCTGCTGATCGTCCTCGGGCTGACCGGGCTGCGGGGCGCGGTGACGGCGCCCAAGTGGGACGGGCCGCTGGAGCGGTACGGGGTGGTGATCGGGCTGGCGCTTGAGGTCGTGCTCGGGACCCTGCTGGTGATCACGCTGCGGCGCCGCCGGGCCGGGGGCGCGGAGGCGGCCGGGCTTCAGGCCGGGGACGGCGGTACCGGGGCGGCCAGCCCGGTGGCGGTCAAGCTGCGCGCGGTGCTCATCCCGGTGCTCGGGGCGGCGATGGTCACGATCGTGGTGGTCATCCTGGCCGGCCTGCACCTGCACCTGTTCACGCCCAAGGCGCGCAAGGTAACGGTCCCGCCCACGATCAAGCTGCCCAAGCCGCCCAAGCCGCGGATCGGCGGGCCGGCCGGCTCGTTCAGCATCCCGCTGGCCGACCTGCTCTACGGGCTGCTCGTCGTGCTGCTCATCGTCGCGGTGGTGCTGAGCATCCTGTGGTCCAGGAGGCTGCAGAAACCGAGTCGGCCGACGCATGAGTTCATCGCCGAGGACCCGGAGGACCTGCGCGAAGCGGTGGAGTCCGGGCGTTCGGCGCTGCTCGCCATCGACGACGCGCGGGCCGCGATCATCGCGTGCTACCTGGCCATGGAGGCCAGCCTGGCCGAGCGCGGCACGGCCCGGGCCGTGGCCGACACGCCCGACGAGCTGCTGGCCAGGGCCACCGCCAGCGGCCTGGTGCACGGGACGGCCGCCTCCCGGCTGACCGCGCTGTTCTACGAGGCCAGGTTCTCCAGCCATCCGCTCGACCGGCGGCAGCGGGACGCCGCGGAGCAGGCGCT
>Ga0181525_10003692_pt1 | contig 12002 bp, 6 predicted proteins | sample PEATcosm2014_Bin_48_FD_121100 | JGI IMG/M metagenome (GOLD analysis project Ga0181525, IMG submission 121100) | Peatland microbial communities from MTU Mesocosm Facility, Houghton, MI, USA - PEATcosm2014_Bin06_10_metaG | ecosystem: Environmental > Terrestrial > Soil > Wetlands > Peat | place... | reverse complement strand
TGGTGCTGCGGATGTCGAGCGGCGTCAGCGGCTCTTCGGTTACCACCGTCTCGGCCCGCTGTACCTGCATCGACAGGGCGGTGCCGTAGCGATTCAGTGGCAACAGCCAGTTGACGCTGTAGCCGACGCCGCCGCTGAAGTTCAGCGCTCCGGTCAGATCCACGTCGACCAGGTCCCCGAATCCGGTCAGGTCGCGCACTTCTCCGCTCAAGTCATAGGCCTTCTCGCCGATCGACGGCGGACGGTAGTTGTTGAGCGCGATCGCCAGCGAGTACGGCCGCGCGCGCTCGACATCGACGTCGAGTATCGCCTCGCCAAGATCCGATCCCGGCTCGATGCGCGAATTGACGCGCGCGAATAGCGGATCGTCCAGCAGGCGCTGAAAGCGCTCACGCAGCACGTTGATGTTCAGCGTTTCATCATCGCCGCCGCGCAGCCGATCGGCGACGTACGCGGGGCGCAGGCCTTTCTGGCCGTGGACGCGCACCTGCCTGATCCGTCCTTCGATCGCGAGAAAACTCAGAAGCCCATCGTGATAGGGTGCCTGTGGATCAAGCACCACGCCGGAATTGATGTAGCCGCGATCGGTGTACTGATGCGTCAGCGCGGTGCGCAGTTCCTCGATCTCGGCCGGGTTGAGGTCGCGCCCCAGATAGGGAGCCGCCGCGGCCTGCAGCACGCTCACAAGCAAGGCCCGAGTGCCCCGGAATGCCACGCGTTCGACGCGAACCGGGCTCGCGCTGCTGTCATTCGCGCCAGCGGCGGGGTTCGACACCGCCGGCAATTGAAATGGCGCCTCCGGCGCGGCTGGCGCGTCGGGCTCCGTTGCGAGCGCGATCCCGCTGCTGAGCAGCAGCAACAGTCCGAGGCTGCCCCGGATAAGACTGATGCTCACATCGATCATCGGCAGGCGAAGAGCTCGAGCGGCTGGATGCCTCCGCGGGCGGCCGCGGCCTGTTGCCAGGCCTGCTCCGGGTCGATCCACAGCGGATCGTAGGCGGTCGGCGCGATGCCGCCGCGGCCCGCGACAGCCAGCGAGCTGCCGCGCGTGGATCCGCACAGGTCGCGTCCGAGCGTCACGGGCGCCGAGGGCCTTCCAGTCAGGCCCAGCAGCGCATTACCCAGGTCCAGCGTCGGCACCGTAACGCTCAGCGCACCGCTCACGCCGTCCGGCGCCGCCGCCTGCACGACATTGAGCCCGGTGGAGGTCGGGTCGAACGCGATGGCGCTGCCGCCAAGAACAAATGACTGGTAGCTCGGCACCAGCGCCTGCGCATTGATGATGACGGTGCCGCCCGAGGCCCGTGGCGCGAGGGTATTGGCCTGAATCGCGCCGGTATCGAGCGCGATCACCGGAACATTGATCGTGATATCGCCGCCATTGCCATTGCTGGTGCCGAGCACCGAGGTGGTGATGCTCGACTGACTGATCAGCAGCGGACCGGCACCCGTGATCGTGATCGGACCGCCATTGCCGTCCAGCGAGGACGTTTCGATCGTGCTCGGATCCATGCGCAGGCCCGAGCCATAGTGGATATCGATGCTGCTGGCCGCGACGTTGCCGGTCGAAGCGGCAGTGATCAGGCCGTTGTCCAGATCGATCTGTCCCGCCGTAATCGCGATGCGCGTCGGCCGGATGCGATCCGGATCCGCGACGGTCGCATTGTCGGCGATATTGATCGAGCCGTCCTCCAGCACCTCGAGTGTGCCGGCGTCGATCGTGACGTTCCCCGGCTGGCCACCGGAACCGGCGCGGGCACCGCTGGAGATGATGGAGCGATAGCTGCCGCCCCCAAGCACCAGACTTCCGGCGCTCACGCTCACATCGCCGGCAGGCCCGGATCCATACGATGTGGTCGAAATCTTGGAGCCGTTCTCCAGCGTGGCATTGCCGGCCACCTGCACGACGATCGATCCGCCGGCGCCGCCGACACCGCCGCTGCCTTCGGGATAGACCTCGCTGTCGATGGCTGCGCCGGTGCCCCCGGCGCCGCCGCCATTGATCAGCAGCGAACCGACCTGGACCCTGATGTTGCCGGATTTGCCGGCGCCAAAGGATTCGGTGCTGATCCCCGTCAGCGCGGATCCTTGTCCTTCGATGTCGAGCGCCGAGGCACGGAGACTAATATCGCCGGCGTTCCCGGAGCCTCCTTCCGAGCCCGAAGAAAAGTAGCTGCCGTCCTGCAGCAGGATGGCACCGCCGGCATTGACCACCAGCTGCCCGCCGTTGCCGGAGGAGTTGGTCGTGGAGCCGATCGACGCGGTGCCCGACATATAGATATTGCCGCCGACATCGATCGTGACATTGCCTGCGCTACCGGTGGAGCCGGGCTGGGCGTCGCTGCTGATAAAGACCGGCGTATCCACCGGGTTCGTATAGCTGCTCATCGTCAGCGAGCGGGCATTGATCTGAATCGAACCGGCGTTGCCGGCGCCATAGGTGTCCGCCTGGATGGCGGTGCTCAGGCTGGATTGGCTCTGGGCGTCGAGCACCAGGTTGGCGGCGCTCACAACGACGTCGCCCGCATTGCCCCGGCCATAGGTGTCGGCGAGGATCAATCCGTTGTCGACAATCGTCGCGTTGCCGGTCACATCGATGCGAATTTGGCCGCCGGCGCCGGTTCCGGACGTGAACGCGCCGATATAAGCGTCACCGGTGCCCGGACCGCCGTCGATCGACAGCGTGCCGACATGAATATTGATGTCCCCGGCGTTGCCTGCAGCCCCCGCGGAGGCGATCACGCCGGTCTGCGCAGTCGAACCTTGGCCTGCAATGTCGAGCCCTGCGGCCGTCAGGTTGATGCCGCCGGCGTTACCCGTGCCACCGTAGGTAGCGGCGTCGACGTCGCCACCTGCAAGCAGCGACACGGTACCGAGGGCGTTGACCGTGACGTGACCGCCGGCACCGGATGAATAGGTGTTGGCTCCGATGGCACCGCCGGTGAGCGAGATATTGCCAGAGACATTGATGCTGACGTCGCCGGCCCTGCCGGTGGAGCGGGCGTTGGCGCTGTTCGAGATCCCTACCGGATTTCCGCTGGCGAGCACCGGGCCGGTAATCGTCAGTGAATCGGCCGCCAGCTGGATTGCGCCCGATGAACCGGCGCCATTGGTACTGGCATAGATCCCCGTGCTGCTGGCATTGCCGCTGTCCTGCAACAGCACATTGCCGGCGGACACGACGATATTGCCGGCGTTGCCCTGGCCATAAGCGGTGTTATCGATCAGGCCGCCATTGGCGATCGTTGCCGCACCCGTCACCCCGACTTGAATCGCTCCACCGGCGCCTGAGGCATTGCTCTGGGATTGGATGCCAGTAAATCCCTGGTTGCTGCCAGCGCCATCAATCGACAGCGAACCGGAGTGAATCATGATCGCACCGGCATTACCGCTTCCATAGCTGTTGCTCGCGATGTTCGTGGTCACGGCGCTTGCGTCACCTTCGATCTGCAGGGCCGCGGCCGTCAGGCTGACATTGCCGCCGTTGCCCTGGGCATAGGCCGTGTTGCTGATGATGCCGCCATTGGCAATCCTGGCCACGCCGGCCACATCGATTTGAATGGCGCCGCCCGCGCCCGCGCCATCGCTGGAGGATTCGATCCCGGTGAAACCGGAGTTGCTGGCGGCGCCGTCGATCGAGAGCGATCCGGTGTGAATCGTGATCGCGCCCGTATTGCCCGCCGTGTAGCTCAAGGTCACGATGTTGGTGATGCTGGCGCTCGCGCTGCTGGCGATATCCAAAGCGCTGGCCGTCACGCTGAGATTGCCACCGTTGCCCGGCCCCGCGCTGGTCACCGTCAAAATCTCTGCGTCATCACCCATCGAGAGCGTGCCCAGCGCCTGCACGGTCACCTGACCGGCATTGCCTGATGAGTTGGTGCTCGAATCGATCGCCGCAGCGCCCGTGAGCGAGACATTGCCGGACACCTGAACGCCGACTGGCCCGGCCGATCCGCTCGAGCCGACTCCGGTGCCGGTGGCAATCTGCACCGGCAACAGCGTGATCGATGGCGGCGCGGTCATCGTCAGGGAATCGGCCGCGACCTGCACCGATCCGGAATTCCCGGAACCGGACGTCAGGGCTTCAATGACGGTATTCACCGCGGCATCGTTCGCCTCGAGCTGCAAAGCGCCGCTCGCCAGCATAATGTCGCCGCCATTGCCCGCAGCCTCGGTGCCGGAATAGATCGAGCCGCCGTCCCTGATTGTGGTTGCTCCCGCCACGCTGATTTGCACCGGGGCGCCCGTTCCCGTGGCTTCCGTGAAACTCTGAATGCCTGTGAAAAAGCTCTGATTGCCGCCATCGATCAGCAATGTACCGGTGGACAGATCGATGGCGCCGGCATTGCCAGCTGATTCGGCGACCGAGTAGATCGCGCCGTGATCTCTGATTGTGGTCGCTCCGGCCACCGTGACTTGCAGGGGTGCGCCGGTTCCCGCGGCCGCCGCCACACTCTCAATGCCAGTGAAACCGCTTGCATTGCCGCCATCGATCGTCAAGTTGTTCGCACTTACAGATACCTTGGCGGCGGTGCCAGGATAGGCGTTGTGCGAGGTTATCCCACCGCCATTGATGATCTGGGTATCATTGCCGATCGCGACGGTGATTGGTCCCGGCGCGCCGGTATTGGCGCCAGCGTATACACCCGTCGTGACGCTCGCGGCCTCGCCGTCGATCAGCAGGCTGCCGGCGTTGATCGCGACGCCTGCTCCGGCAGTGGCCAGCAGTCCGATCGACCACAGCAGACCACCGTTGGTCAGAGTGACCGTGCCATCGGTCGCAGCGAAGGGACCTGACAGCGGCACTTGTGCGCTGGCACTGCCGACCGCGGTGACTTCAATGGCGCCGGTGGTTTCGGCGATCCCGGCTCGCGCACCCGCACCATCGACGCTGACATCACCGGCGGCGATTTGAAAATCTCCGGCGCCGTTGACGCCGGCGCTCAGGTTTGCCCCCTCGATCGTCACCGGTGCGCGCGTCGTGCCCAGAAAGCCGAACGCCTCCGGCGCCGCCGCCGACAGCGTGCTCATCTTGCCCGGATCGACGTAGAAATTGCCGTCGCTGAACTTCAGGTAATTCGCGGTGCTGACGTAGAAGGCCGCCGGCACATCGATTACCGCATTGGCCGTGAAGGCCACCCCGCTCGGATTGATCAGAAAGAAATTCGGCGCACCGGAAGCCGCCTGCAGCTGGATCGTGCCGTCGATGGTGGAGGCATAACCGCCGGTCACGCGGCTGATGACGTTATTGATGCCCGCGCTGGTGGTGGTGAACAGCGCGGTCTCCCCGGTGGCGACATTGAAGTACTGGAAGCTGAAGTACAGATTGCCGCCGGAGAGCTTGCCCAGATTCTGCGTGATGGCGTACATCGGGCCGGCCAGCGCCGCGGCGGATGGCCCGAGCGTGCCGTCGAGCTTGATGCCGGCCGGACCGGCCGCCGGGCTTGGCGAAGCTTCCAGCGCCAGGCACAGTCCCAGTACACCCAAGGGCAGAGTCCCTGTCGCCCGGCGCATGGCGGTTCAGTTCCAGTCGCCCGTGAGGATGAACGGCGCCCAGTAATAGGGATGCGAGAACTGCGTTGAATTCATCAGCGCCCGCTGCGCTTCGGTGAAGGCCTGCGACTTGCCGTGCCGCGCCAGGCCCTGGTAGAACAGCTCCATGAATTGCTGGGTCGCGGTATCGCTGACCGGCCACAAACTACCGAGAACGCTGCGGGCGCGGGCCTTGATCGCGGCGCCCGCGAACCCCAGTGGCGCGCGTTCGTCGCCGGTCGCGGTGTCGCATGCGGACAGCGTCAGCAGATCGATGCCGGCCTGCGATGAGTCAGTCGGCGCTATCAGTTGCTGCAGCTGGTCGATCCGGATCACATTGTCGTAGGCCAGCAGAAACGACTCGCCCGCGTTGGCGCCAAAGAAACTGTGCGAGGCGATGTGCACCACACTGTAATTTCCGCTTCGCACCTCGTGCCCAAAGCGCCCGACGGTGAATTGATCGTTGAGCAGCCACACGCCGCGCGTCAGCGGCACCAGGTCCTGGATCTCGGTCTGGACGCCCGGCAGCGCCAGCTGGCTGCGCAAGGTCAGTTCGCGTGTTGCAAACGACGCTGCGGGCGCGGGCTCCGCCCCCGAGCCCTGCAGCGCGCGCTGGTCAGCGCTGCCGGAAGGCGCCCCACCGCCGTTGAATCCCATGGTCAGCAGGCGGTCTACCACCGGTCCTGGTACCGACAGGCCGACGAACAGCGATGCCGCCCTGTTGCGGCGCGGTGCGGCCGGTTCCGTCATGGTCATGCCGGTCACGTTCGAGATCCAGTAACGCTGCGCCAGGAACTGCTGGCCGTCGTGCAGAGCGGCAAACGGGATCAGCCGCAGGTAGCCATCCGGGACGATGACCAGCGCGTGCACCTCGGCCCGGGCCAGTGCGGCCGAGAACGGAGCAATCAACCACTGGTACAGATGCTGCGCGGAGGGCAGGTAGTCGCTCGATCCCACATCGAGCAGCGCGGAGCGCAAGATTTGAATCTCAGCGGCGAGCGCTGCGGCGGATACCGGCGCCGCGTGGTGCACAAGTCCGTCGCCGGTGCGGACGATGACTTCCAGCCGATCCTTCAGAACGATGGGATAGACCAAAGCAACGCCGGGACTGACGGCGTCAGTGCTGCCCGAGCGCACCGATTCCACTGAGCATCGATCGCCCAGGTAATCCTGCAGTTCGGCCTGATGCGCCTGCTCGGTCAGGCGCAGAGCGCTCGCCAGCCGCGCCTGCTGCGCATCGGGCGCCAGGGCGTCAACGTCCTGCAGCAGCAGGTCCATCAATCCCGCAATCACCGGGCGCTGCAAGTTCTGGAAGGTCGAACGGCCGTGCGCGTCCTCGACCGGCAGGTCCTGATGAATCACCTCCAGACGCTCAGCCGCCCGCATATAGTTCGCGATCGCCTGAGCCGTTGCGCCGCGCCGTTGCGCCAGGCGTGCGGCCCGCCATTCCAGTCGCACCAGCCGCAGCTGCGCCTGCCCCTGGGGCAAGCGCCCGGCCGCGAGGATGGCGCCGCGGTTGATCTCATCGGCGTCCGCCAGACGGCCCTGCGATTCGTACAGCTGCGCGATCGCGTCTGCGGCATCGACCGCGAGCGCGCCGTCGTCTGCTTGCTGCGCCCATTGCCCGGCAGATTGCAGAGCGCGATAGCTCAGGCGCAGCGCCCGATCGGACTCCGGCGAGCGCGTCAGCTGCGCTTGCTCGAGCGCTTCACTGGCTAGCACGCCCAGCACCAACAGCGCCCGGGCGCGGCCGGACGGATCGTTCATGGATTCAACCTGCGGCCACAGCGATTCCAATGCCGCGAGTCGCTGCAGCGGCGGCCGCAGCCACGCGAGGTCGAGCTCGGCGCTCACCCTGGCGTCGTAGCCCGCCGGGTTCGCCGGTGCTGACGCGATGGCGTCCTGGTAATAGCGCTCGGCCCGCAGGCTGTCGCGCGATCGGAGCGCGAGATTCCCGAGCGCCAGCGCCACGCTGTAACGCGCCTGGCTTTCGGCTTCCCGGTACGCTTGCTCGAGCGCGGCTTGCGCGTCCGCCAGGCGCCCGGTCTGCGCCAGGCTGACCCCGAGTTCCGTGCGCGCGTACACGCGGCTCGCCGCTTCGGGTGTCTCGTGTGCTGCGCGTTCGAGTGCGGCAATGGATTCATCCATGTTGCCGAGATCGCGGGCGCGGATGCCGTCGCGAATGTCCTGCTGCCAGGCATCCCCGGGTGTCGGCGAGGCGAGGACCGTGGAAGTGTCCAGAATCCACAGCAGCGTCCACCCGGCAGGGGTTAATGACTTTGGCATGGATGAAGCGGATCCGATACCGCCGGGACTCCTAGTTGCTGTCGAGCCGCTCTGCGGGCCATTCCATCCAGCAGCCAGCGTTATTTTTCGCGCCATTCAAGCCGTGTTGGACGCGCTTATCGGCTCGTGTATACCGCTGCGGCCCATCACAATCAAGGTCTCGTCAGGGTGCCACAAGATGGCCGCGGCGGCGTGCAGGCGGCGCGCTGAAGCAAACTGCTGGTGCTGATTAACAATCGATAACCTGCTGAACTCCATGGTGATGCGCCAAGTCTGACTGTCAGATGTGCGGCAAACCTGGAGCAGCATGATGAAAGCGAACCCTGGCATCAGCTGGCGAGCATCCGGCCGCAGCGCCGCATCGGCGCCGCAGTATTCGGCGCCGCAGTATTCGGCGCCGCAGTATGTCGACAGGGATGATTGCGCCGTGCAGGTAGTCAGCAAGCCGCCGCACGAGAATCTGTGGGTGATCGGCACGGATTACGGTGCCGAGGAAGCGCTGAAAAAGATGTTCTGGCAGGGGGTTGGGGCGTTACTGGTGAGCAGTCATTACCACGTCGTCGGTCTCATCACCGCTGAAGACATCAAGCGCCAGCGCGGCCGGTCGGGCGCCGGGCAGCGGGTGGCCGATGTCATGACCGACGCCGGACATGTACCGCTGCTCGGCTGGCAGGACGTACTGGACGCCAGCTTGAACGACGTGCTGCAGATCTTCGAGAGCACCCGAACCAACCACCTGATGGTCGTGCAGTCAGAGGACAGCGACTTCACCCGGGTGCGCGGCCTGATCTATCGTCGCCAGCTGCGGCGCTTTATCCAGACCCGCTCTTGACCGCCAGCACGCCGTCGCCCTCGAGCTCTGCGCTAAACCCGGCACGCTGCAACCGCACCGCCACCTCGGCCGCCAGATCGCGTCCGCTGCTGCGCCTGTTGGGACTGCCGGTGTAGTGGAACAGCCTGCCGCGGCGCTTCAGTACGCGCGCGAGCTGGTCATAGAACACCTGTGAGTACAGCTCGCCGGCGATCCCGAAACGCGGCGGATCGTGCAGGATCGCATCGAACGACGCGCTCGGGAGACTCGAGATGCGCTCGGCCACATCGGCCGTGTCCAGCGCCAGTGCATCGACATCCCTGGCCGACCAGCCATAGTCAGGCGACCACGGGTTCAGGCGGCGTAGCCAGAGCACGTCCGGATTGATCTCGTACGACTGCACCTGGGCGGCCTCGCCATGCAGGCACCAGGCGGCGAAATACCCCAGGCCGCCGCAGGTATCGAGGATGCGCTTGCCGCGCGGCGCGATCAGCCCGACCTTGCGTTCGGCATCGTCCCAGGGCGAGACCAGCAGCGTCGGCAGCATCTTGATGCCATCGATTTCGAACGTCGGCGCGCCCCACTGCGTCGGGACGAGTTTCACCAGGCTGGTGGTGTAGCGCGCCAGTGGCTGAAAGCCGTTATCCGCCCAGTAGTAGATCGTGCGGTCCTTGCAGCCCGCAAGGTACGGAAACCGGCGGCCATTCCAGATCCAGCCGTCGCCGCGCAGCTCGACCGTGGTGGTGGAGCGATCCAGGTCCAGCGAACAGTCAGTCGTGACTGCGCCGGCGTCGCGGGCGGTTATCAATGCACCGTGCACCGGCAAGGTCAGCAGCGGCCCGGCGACATCGCTCACAGCGCGTCGATCTCCTGCGTCGTGAGCATCCTCCACTGGCCTTTCGGCAGCTCACCCAGCACCAGCGAACCGATCGCCACGCGCACCAGCCGCAACACCGCGATATCGAACGCGGCCAGCAAGCGCCGGATGTGACGGTTGCGGCCCTCCTCGAGCACGATCGTAAGCCAGGCGTTCCTGTGTCCGCTGCGCAGCCAGCGCACCGAGCGGGCGCTCAGTGGCTGGTCGTCGACGAGCACGCCGAGCTCGAGATGCCGCAACAGTTCCTGCGACGGCAAGCGGTCGATCTGCACGTGGTAGGTCCTGGCCGGCCCGGACACCGGGTCGGTGATCCGGGCCGCCCACCCCGGATCATTGCTGAACAGCAGCAGGCCTTCGCTGGCCTTGTCGAGCCGTCCGACCGGCGCCACCCAGGGAAGATCGGAACCGGCGAAACAGGCATACACCGTGGCGCGGCCACGCTCGTCCCGAGTGCTGGTCACCAGGCCGCGGGGCTTGTTCAGCATCAGCGCGATGCGCGGCGCGGCCGACGACTCCCGGCCCTCGATCTCAATACGGTCCACGCCCTGGCGCACCGGATACTCGGCGTCGCGCACCACCTGCTGGTTGACGCGCACGCGTCCATCGCGGACCCATTGCGTCGCCTGGGTGCGCGAGCCCAGACCGAGCTTGGAAATGACGCGTGCCACCCCATGGCGTGGGGTTTGGGGCTTGGGCGTCGACGCTGTCATCGGCGCAGTGTGTCCGAGCGGGCCGCCTCTGGCCACTCGAGCGTCTGGGATAGACTGCGCGCATGAAGAGTCCGCTGCCACCGATCGAAGCCTGGGACAATTTCTACGTCATTGTCGGATCATCGGCCGCCGGCCTGACCGGTCTCACGTTCGTGGTGATCGCACTCGGATCCGATCGGGGTATGGTCCGCCTGCCAGGCCTGCGCACCTTCCTCACGCCCATCGTGATGCATTTCGGCACGGCCCTGTGGATGTCGGCGCTGCTATGCATTCCCGGCCATTCCGCCCTAAGTCTGGCGCTGTGCACTGGCGTGACTGGCGCGGTGCTGTCGGCCTATGGCAGCGCGACGACCTACCGGATGTATCGCGGCCGGGCCACCTATCACCCGGTGCTCGAGGATTGGATCTGGAACGCCACGCTGCCGCTGCTGTGCTATCTGGCGCTGCTGGCGGCGGGCGCGCTGCTGCTGCGGCAGGCGGCAGCGGCGCTGTACCTGATTGGCGGCGCAGCGTTGACGCTGCTATTCGTGGGGATTCATAACGCCTGGGACCTGGCGGTGTGGATGACCGTTGAACGCCCGTCGGTGCAGGCGCAGCACGATGCCGGCAGCCCCGACGATCGCGACCGATCCTAGCTGCAAAGCCTGGCTTCCAGATCATAAGTGTCGGCAGCGGTGATCTGGACCGTCGCGAATTCCCCGACGCGCAGTCCGGCGGCGCTGCGGATGCGCACCACGCCATCGATCTCTGGCGCATCGCCGCTGCTGCGAGCGATCGCCACGCCGTCCGCGATCGCATCGATCAGCACCCGGCACTGCCGCCCGATGCGCGCCGCCAGTCGCGCGCCGCTGATCTGCCCGGCCTTTAGCATGAAGCGCTGGTAGCGTTCTTGCTTGACCTCATCCGGGACGGCGTCGGCGATCGCGTTGGCGGCAGCCCCTTCGACCGGCGAATACTGGAAGCAGCCGACGCGATCCAGCTGCGCGTCGTCGAGCCAGCTCAGCAGCTGCTCGAACTCGGCATCGGTCTCGCCTGGAAAACCGACGATGAAGCTGCTGCGCAGCGTCAGCTCCGGTCGCTGCGAGCGCCAGGATTCGATGCGGCGCAGGGTGTCCTCGGCGTGCGCCGGCCGGCGCATGCGCCTGAGCACCGCGGGGCTGGCGTGCTGGAACGGGATGTCCAGGTACGGCAGTACACCCTGCTCGCTCATGAGCGGAATGATCTGATCGACGTGCGGGTACGGGTACACGTAATGCAGCCGCGCCCAGACGCCCAGCGCCCCCAGCGCCCGCACCAGGTCGAGTAATCGGGTCTGATGGCGTTCGCCGCGCCAGCTCGCCTCGCGATAGCGGATGTCGCTGCCATAGGCGCTGGTGTCCTGCGAGATCACCAGCAGCTCCCTGACGCCGCTGTGCACCAGCGCCTCGGCTTCGCGCATCACGTCATCGAGCGTGCGGCTGGCGAGTTTGCCACGCAGCGCCGGGATGATGCAGAAGCTGCAGCGATTGTTGCAGCCCTCGGAGATCTTCAGGTAGGCGTAATGCCGCGGCGTCAGCCGGATGCCCTGCGGCGGCACCAGGTCGGTGAACGGATCGTGCGGCTGCGGCAGGTGCTGGTTGACGGCGGCGATCACGCGTTCGTAGGCATGCGGGCCAGTGACGCCCAGCACCTTGGGGTGCCGCTCGAGGATGCGCTGCGGATTGGCTCCGAGGCAGCCGGTCACCAGCACCCGGCCATTGTGCTGCAGGGCTTCGCCGATGGCCTGCAGCGATTCGTCGATGGCGGC
>Ga0181525_10003691_pt1 | contig 12005 bp, 9 predicted proteins | sample PEATcosm2014_Bin_48_FD_121100 | JGI IMG/M metagenome (GOLD analysis project Ga0181525, IMG submission 121100) | Peatland microbial communities from MTU Mesocosm Facility, Houghton, MI, USA - PEATcosm2014_Bin06_10_metaG | ecosystem: Environmental > Terrestrial > Soil > Wetlands > Peat | place... | reverse complement strand
CGTAGTCATAATTGCAATCGGGAAAGTAAGCACCCTTGTCCATCAACAAACGGAATCCATTAGGGCCAAATTGGTCGCGGTATCGCTCAAGATAGTCTCCGCGAAACTGGTCAATCACTAAAATAACGATGAGCTTGGGGCGAGCGTTATATGCACTGGAAAAAAGGCGCGCCGGAAGACCAAGCGAAACGAGAAGTACGAACGCGCACCAGCGGGGGAGTTTCTTACTCATTGCGCCTGTAGTGTATCGCGTTCAAAGCCGCGCGAGAAAGTCGAGCGCAACCCCAACCGAAGGGCGCCAAGGTTTATGGCATTTTCGCTGGCCGCGTGAAGATCATCTGTCCGAATTGCTTCGCTGATCTTCCAGAGAGGCGCAAATCGCACCGCCCGCTTCAGGTCATAATTGAACTTTGATTGGATCTCATGACCATCGGCATCAAGCTGACGCAACGTGTCTGGATCTGGCAGGGAAAAGTTCTGCGGGCGACCATGCGCCGGCTTCAGCACCAGCACTTTGCCATCACCGGCTACATCCCAGCTTCCTTGTTCGTCGAAAGTCGAATTCCGCTCCTCATACGTCATCCGTGACACAAACGTATGATCGATCAAAAGATTAATTTGGTAAATGATCGCCGGACAATCCGCGCATGGCAAAGTGCCGATGAACGTGGCCGGCAAATTAGTAGTGTTCGGCGTTTGCGCGAGCGACAATCCCGAGACCAGGAAGGCCGCTAGAGCTGCTACCGTTATGTTCCATCGTTTCGTAAGAAGCATGGATGGAAGTTTACGCCCACGTCGTTGGTAAAAAAACAGTCCCAGCCGCTTTCTGCTCAGCACCTTTTCAGGATTGAGCTATCCAAATTGGATGAGCGGCGCTGAACGCGTTGAGGCCACCCGGCAATGCACTCGCATAATTCCAGGATTCCCGGAATAATGAGGTCAGGCCAACGAACAGTTACTGCGCACATCGAGTCGCTACGTCCTGTGCGGCGCCGTGTGCAGATAACGGGCCGCGCACCGACGAAATCAAAAGCGACTCCCGCTCGATAAATCGACGACTCCGTCTGTGGTATTGTGTGTCCGCGCCTAAAAGGTGATTGCGCTGCAACCGCTTTGGAGCGAATAAATGACCGCCACCATCGCTGCACCTTCTTCCATTTCGCGAATTCAGTCGATTGATCTCATCCGCGGCGCCGTCATGATTCTGATGGCGATTGATCATGTGCGTGTATTTTCCGGACTTCCCGCCGGCGGCCCGACTCCCGGCATCTTCTTCACCCGCTGGATCACCCATTCCTGCGCTCCCGCGTTTATTTTCCTCGCCGGAACCAGCATCTTCTTTTATGCTCGCCGGCACAATGACGTGTCACGCTTTCTGCTGGTTCGCGGCGCGTGGCTGGTCTTCCTCGAACTCACCGTTCTTCGCGTCGCTTGGACCTTCAATTTTGATTTCCGCCACTATGAAATGGCAGGCGTCATCTGGGTCATCGGGTGGTGCATGATTTTAATGGCTGGGCTGGTGAAACTTCCGCTGACCGTCGTGGGAACGTTCGGCGTTGCGATCATCGCCGCCCATAACTTGATGGACTCCCACATGGGCAAGCTTCTTGATGGACTAGACGCGAACCGGTTCCCGGCGGTGTGGAAGATTTTTTATGTCGGGTTCTTCGCCGGGCCAATACAGTTTGGTCCCGATGGGCCCAATCTCATTGTGCTCTATTCAATCATTCCCTGGATTGGCGTGATGACGGCGGGTTACGCCTTCGGCAAAATCCTGACGCTCGAACCCGCGCGAAGAAATCAGCTCTGCATGATGATTGGGCTCTCGGCCATCGCACTTTTTCTTGTGCTGCGCGGGTTCAATCTTTATGGCGACCCTCGGCCATGGCACGTTGCCTCGCAAGGCCGTAATGCTATGCCTCCAATGCCTGCGTGGCTTTCGTTCCTCAACACCACGAAGTATCCAGCATCGTTATGTTTTCTGCTGATGACGCTCGGCCCCATCATCGCGCTCATCCCCTTGCTCGAAGGCCTGCGCGGCGGTCTTGCCCGCGCCATCACCATGTTTGGACGCGTTCCCTTCTTCTATTACGTGCTCCATATTCCATTAATCCACGCGCTGGCGCTCGTCGTTTCTAAAATCCGTCTGGGATACGTCAGCCCGTGGCTCTTCACCAACCACCCCATGGGCAATCCCGAGCCGCCCGATGGTTATGTCTGGAGCCTTCCTCTTCTTTACCTGGTGTGGGCCATCGCCATTGTGATTTTGTATTTCGCCTGCCGCTGGTTCAGCGCTTTCAAGGCGCGAAGAACGGACTGGTGGCTGAAGTACGTGTAGGAAAGATTGGTGAAGCTTGTTGCCCTGGATGCGATCAGAGCAAAGAGAAATCATGAAAGCAGCCAGACCTATAAGCCGAATTCTGTCCACGCTTTCGCGTGGGACGATCATTCCTCTGGGCCACGCATTACTGCGTAGCTCAAGCGACCTACCCGGAGGTTTGACGCGCCGAGCCGGCACGTTCCCGGCAAACCCGAAGGCCCGCCGAAAATTCCTCCCTATTTGGTCTTGCTCCGTGTGGGGTTTGCCCTGCCCGCTGCATTACTGCCGCGGCGGTGCGCTCTTACCGCACCTTTTCACCCTTACCCCGTTGCCAGGGCGGTATGTTTTCTGTGGCACTGGCCGTCGAATGAGCTTGAACTCATCCTCCCGGACGTTATCCGGCACACTGCTCTGCGGAGTTCGGACTTTCCTCTCCTGACTCGTGCGAATCTCGCGCAATCAAGAGCGACCGTCCGGTCCGGCTGCCTACAGAAGGATTATATATTGGCTCGCCCAAAGCGCCTGAAAATGGCTCCGATGGCCCACCCTAAACCCTTCTCCGCCGTTGGGACATGTCCTTCTAAATGTGTAAATCTGCGAGGTTGCTCCGAATTGCTCACGCGAGATATTAATGTTTGGTTAACCCGTAGAAATTCATTAACTACAATGTAATGAGCCGCTTAGGCGGTTCGTTCCTTGCGGATCGAATCCGCGTTTAGCCCATCCCGCGCTTCCTAAATCAGCAGCCCTAAGCCGTTCCACAAAGTTTTCCACAGATTTAGCCTGCGTGGAGTCGATGCCGCATCTCCGAACTTGTGCCCATGTCCTTAAGCGACGCCCCTCTTAGCTGTGCCAGGTCGCGCTTAGTACCACGAGCAGAAGGAATCGCAAGAGGGGTAGACTGCGCCGGACAAAGGGCCGTTACTCACGCATATTAATACGGTAGGTATTATGGCCCATTTATACGAGCGAAATTTTCGAAACACACCGCGATAGGCGTGATATAAGAATTTCGGCGAATGCGCGGTCGACTTCGCTTACTCACGAGGGAGCCCTATGGTTAGGCTCGCATTGGTTTCACCGATTGTGGCCCTATTGGCCGTAGCTGCTTCGGCACAAATTGCTCCGCCGCCGACGGCTGGCGGGCGTCCGCCAATGCCTCCTCCAATTTGCAACCCATGCTTGTTCTACGGTGGCGATATTACTCCGGATGATCCCAATGCGGATGCCCTCGCGGACGAGAATACACTACTCATCGGCGAGACCGAGACGCTCGGTGCGGTGCAGGTCCCGCACGGCCACCAGGCCATAGTTCGTGGCTTATTGTTCAATGTGCTCGCAACCTTGAACGACTTTAATCCGAAGACGGCCACTTGGGAAATTCGTACGGGCGTCAGCAGCGGAAACGGCGGAACACAACTAGGTCAAGGGAGCGGCGAAGCCAATATAACGCCGACTGGCCGCCAGGCATTCGGGTTAAACGAATACACAATTGCAGTCGTGGTGAATCCGCCGATTACTCTCGACGCTGGCACCTATTGGTTCAACGTGACGCCTCAGTGCACCGATAGCGGCGACGAGAACTGCAATATGGAAGATTTTTACGCCTCCAATACCACGCACGGAACCAACAACATTCGTGGCGAGCTGCAGCCGCTCCACGACATGTTTTTGGAGTCACCCTACCTGGCTTTTCCTTATGAAAACTGGTGTGCGGATGGTCTGAATACCTATCAATGCGCCGCTCTTTCCTTTGGGGTGATTGGGGTCGGGCATTAAGACCGGAGCCACGCCCCCGAAACAATAATTGAAAGAGGAATCGAGAGAGCCTTGCGCTCCCTCGTTCCTATCCACGTGTCATCCTGAGCGCGAGTTGTTCGCTTGAACGGGCCTGAACTCTACTTAGTCGCCGCCAAGCGGTAGACCGTCCCACAACCGAAATTGCAAACTGTGCTGGATCCGCCCGCGAAAGTTGTGCCGTAGAGTGCTCCATCGCTGCCCTGAAGCAGGCCTCCGTAAGGATAAGAGCCGGATGTGCTATTGAAGTTGTGGATCGTGGTCAGCGTTCCACTCGCAGTGATTCGGTACGCGGTGCCAAAACTGGGATACTTCCCCCCGTACGAAGTAGTGCCATAGAAATTGCCATCGGTGGCCTGGATCAAAGGCGATATCGGGGTGTTTCCGTCTGTGCCGCCAGCAAACGAGTACAAGGTGGTCAGCGTTCCGCTCGGCGTCATGCTAAAGACCGTGCCATAGCTGGACGTACCCCCCTCTTCCGTGGTGCCGTAGAAATTTCCATCTTTGGCCTGAAGCAGCGGGGCGAAGGGCAACGCGCCATCCGTGGTTCCGTTGAAAGAGTAGAGCGTTGTCAGCGTGCCAGTTAACGTGATCTTGAAGATAGTGCCTGCGTACTGATCGTTGTATCCCCAGGTTGTGCCGTAGAGGTTTCCGTCAGTGCCCCGGATCAGTCCCGCGACAGGGACGGCGCCGTCCGCACGGCCGGTAAAAGAATGGATTAGGCTGAATGTGCCGCTGGGAGTGATTTTGAAAATCACACCGGCGCCGAAGGCTCCGCCAGCCTCGGTTGTGCCGTAAAAATTTCCGTCAGTGCCCTGAACCAGCGTTCCGGTGCCGTCCGCGCCGTCGGTGTAAGCGAAGTCGTGTAGCACAGTGAATTGGCCGGTAGGCGTGATTTTGAAGACCGTGCCGCAACCCGTCGAGCAGTCGCCTCCACCATTGTTGGTCCCGCCCTGCGATGTTATTCCATAAAAGTTCCCGTCAGTGCCTTCGACCAGCCCGGCTAGTAAGTTGGAGCCGTTGGTTCCATCAAAACTGAACACGATTTCTTTGCCTGCTGGAGTCATTTTGAAAATCGTCCCGCAGCCGGTGGGACAAGCCGGGTTGCCGCCATTCTGTGTCGTTCCGTAGAAATTTCCGTCGCCGGACTGGACTAACTGTGCCCAGGAGTAGGCTCCATCCGTGCCGTTAAAGCTCCGCGCCTTGAAAGTTTGCGCAGACAAAGAGACCACCGCCATGGAAGACAGCGCCGCGGATACCAAAAAGAGCGCGCAGGTTCTTGTAGTGCACTTCAATCGTTTCATGAATTTTTCCATTCTCGTAATCGGGGGATCGTCCGCAGCTCGGGCACTCCGACGCTTGCTGCTGAACGCACTTCGACTTTCGAAGTTAAGGAACAATACCTGATACGGCCGTCAAGAAGTGTGCCATTTGGGACACTTTGGAAAGTAAATGACTCGGTTGGGCAGTGCCCAAGCGTCACGGCTGGGATTTTGAAACTGGAATGTTCTAGCCGCGGAGGACACTACCCACTCAAGCCGAAATGGAGCTAGCGGCTTCAGTGCGGCTGGCAAGTTGAAGATACATGGAATCTATATAGGTTGCACAAGATCGTACTAAAATTAGAGCGCCTGGGCACAACCCTTACCCTCCAAACTCCTCCCCGCCTCCGCCCTGCATCATGGACTCAAACCGGGTCGAGCTTTTCAGGAACGCGAGCTTTACCGTCCCGGTCGGGCCGTTGCGCTGCTTGCGGATCAGGATCTCGGCAATGCCTTCAAGTTCCGGCTCATCTGGTTTATAGACTTCTTCGCGGAAAATAAACGCGACCACATCGGCGTCCTGCTCAATCGAACCCGACTCGCGCAAATCCGCCAGTTGCGGACGGTGGTCGCCCGACCCGCGGCTCTCGGGCGCGCGGCTCAACTGCGAAAGCGCAATCACCGGTACTTCCATTTCTTTGGCCAGCGCTTTCAATCCCCGCGAAATCGCCGACACTTCCTGCGTCCGGTTTTCGTACCGCCGCGAGCCGCCCGACATCAACTGCAAATAATCAACAATGATCAAATCCAGCTTGCCCTGCGATTGCCGCAGCCGCCGCGCCTTGGCCCGCATTTCGCTCAGCGCAATGCCCGGCGTGTCATCAATAAAAATGGGGGCCTGCGTCAGCTTTTCCAGCGCCTGCGAAATTTTGCGCATGTCGTCCTGCCACAGCGACCCGGTGCGGAACTTGTGTGAGTCCACCCGCGCCACAGAGCACAGCAGGCGTTGCAGCAGAGCTTCATTCGACATTTCCAGCGAAAACACGCCGACTACTTTGCCGTCGAGAATGGCTGCGTTCTCCGCGATGTTCATGGCGAAGGCGGTTTTGCCCATCGAAGGCCGCGCCGCAATAATAATGAGGTCGGATTTTTGCAGGCCCGCAGTTTTTTCATCAAGGTCAGGGAAGTGCGTCTCGACCCCCGTGATGCGTTGCCCTTTTTGCAACAGCGCGTCAATCGAGCCGAATTTTTCCTTGACGATCTCCTGCACGCCCATGAAGCCACGGCCCAGCCGTTTTTCGGAAAGCTGAAACAGCGCCGCTTCGGCTTCATTTAAAACGTCTTCGGCGTCGTCGCTCTGGTCAGCCGCGCGCGCAATCGCGGAATTCGCCGTGTGAATCAGCCCGCGCAGCAGCGCCTTGTCGCGGACAATCTTTATGTAGTGCTCAATGCTCGGCCGGTCAGGAACGCCATCCACGAGGCCGGAGATGTACCCTACATCGCCAACCGCTTGCAGTTCCTTGCTCCGGTTCAACTCCTCGACGAGCGTAATCAAATCCACCGCCCGCGACGTATCCATCAGGTCAATCATTCGCTGATAGATTCGCCGGTGCGAATCGAGCGAGAAATCCTCCGGCTTCAGGTGCTCGGCCGCTTCGTTGAAAGAAAAATTGTCCAGCAGAATTGCGCCGAGAATTGAGCGTTCGGCGTCAACATTCGCAGGAAGTGTGTGGGTAATGCTGTAATCAGTCGTTGCCAAGTCTGTCCTTGTCCGTTAAGCCCTTAAAAATGTTCTCGCGACTTGCATAGTACTCACGAACCCGCATGTGGATGATAAGTATCTCGTAGGAAAAGTGCGGCAAATTATTTTTCCCCTCTGCGGGGCGCATGCTCACCGGCGGGCGCATAGTCTAAATCGATTGTAGGGGAACAAAAAGCGAAGAACAAGTTTCTTGCCGGATACAGAAGCCCCAGCGAATGAGAGATAAGGAAAAATACGGCCCGATCCAGCCAATCGGGCCGTATTTGCTCGTGGATGTGGCGGCTCCGTGCGCGCTCGAACCCGCATTCCCGAAGGAGTTGCCCGGTCTCTCACCGCACGCCGCAGTCTCGCTCCAACCCGAAGATTGAAGTTCCGACTGGAGATTGCGTCACCGCAGTTCAGCCCGCCCACCAGGAGGTTTATTCTCAGGAGGCCGCATCGCCGTTCATCCCCGCGTCAGCGTCACCTGCCATGATGGCGACGCGCCCTCGGGGACTTCGCCAGCGGTTCACCCTCGAGAACCGCCGGAACTGCCGTGGTCCACAATGGAGCCGCGCGCAAAACATCTCACGCAGCGCTGAAAGCACTCTGCGCGAAATCGCTAACTCCCACAATCACAAAATCGTCCATCGCTGTGCAGAACCTGTGGACGCCCGTAAATCTCTGTGGAAAGGAATGGAAAAGCGGTAGATTACTTGCACGTTCATTGGACACTCTGTTGCAAAGAAATTCGCTCCACGAACTTTGGTGGCAACTTTGAGTGCTTGGCTCCTCAGCATGGCAGATAAATAAGGACGGCTGATTAGCCGTCCTTTGGCGGGAAAATTCTAAAACCTCTAGTCCCGCACTCCGTCCATAAACGCTCTCAGCTTCCTCGACCTTGACGGATGCCTCAATTTCCGCAGCGCTTTCGCTTCGATTTGCCGGATGCGTTCGCGGGTGACGGCGAACGATTGTCCCACTTCTTCAAGCGTGTGCTCGCTGCCATCTTCGAGTCCGAAACGCATCTTGATAACTTTTTCTTCGCGCGCGGTGAGCGTGCGCAAGACCTGTCCGGTCTGGTCTTTCAAGTTGACGTTGATAACGGCCTCGGCGGGCGAAACTACGGCGCGATCTTCGATGAAGTCGCCCAAGTGCGAATCTTCTTCTTCACCGATGGGCGTTTCCAGCGAAATCGGCTCCTGTGCAATTTTCAAAACTTTTCGGACTTTCGCCACCGGAATGTCCATGCGCTTGGCAATTTCTTCCGAGGTGGGTTCGCGCCCCAGCTCCTGCACCAGTTGCCGCGAGGTGCGGATGAGCTTATTGATGGTTTCAATCATGTGCACGGGAATACGGATAGTTCGGGCCTGGTCGGCGATGGCGCGGGTGATGGCCTGACGGATCCACCACGTCGCGTATGTCGAGAATTTGTAGCCGCGCCGGTACTCGAATTTGTCCACGGCCTTCATCAGGCCGATGTTGCCTTCCTGGATCAGGTCAAGGAACTGCAAGCCGCGGTTGGTGTATTTCTTGGCGATGGAGACCACAAGGCGCAGGTTGGCTTCGATGAGTTCGCGCTTGGCCTGCTCGGCATCCATGTCCCCCTGGATGATTTCGCGCTGCGTTCGCTTGAGCTCAATGAATGAGACACCGACTTCGATTTCCAACTTTTCGAGATCGGCGCGTATGGCGCGGGACTGCCGCTTGTATTCCTTCTTCTGCTCGTCGCTGCGGGTGGCCTCAGCCTTTTTTTCGAGGTTGAGCGACTGGCGGTCGAGCGAGCGCATGTTGTCGACGGTCTTGTTGAGGCGGTCAATCAGGCGTTTGCGCTCGTTATTCGTAAAACCAAGTTTGCGCACGCACAGAGACATGTGGACCACGGCGCGGGCCAGCGCAATGCGATACCGGCGATAGTCTTTGGGGCGCTTCTTTTGGTTAACGGCGGCAAACTTTTCGACCAGCCCGCCAACTTTTTTGTAGGCCTTCTCCAGCGTGTCGATTTTGCCGGTGAACTCCTTCAGACGGTTTTGCAGAATTTCATCGGTGATTTCTTCTTCGTCGAAGGTCACGACCTCTTTAATTGAGCGGACGCTCTTCTTGAGATCATCGCCGAGGCCTAACAATTCGTTAATGACGATCGGCGAGCGAGAGAGCGCCTTCAGAACGCGCAACTGTCCGCGTTCAATCCGCTTCGCGATTTCAACTTCGCCCTCGCGCGTGAGCAACGGCACGGTACCCATCTCACGCAAGTACATGCGGACGGGGTCGTTGGTTTTTTCGAGCGCCCCCGGCGTGAGGTCAAGTTCTACGTCCTCGCCTCCCTCTTCTTCGTCGAATTTCTTGTCCAGGGTGGAAGACGGCAGCTTCGGCCCTTCAAGCACGTCAATACCTTGCGTGCTGATGGTGCTCAGCAAATCGTCCATGTCTTCGGGTGAATTGACATCGTTTGGCAGGAGGTCGTTGACCTGATCGAAGGTGAGATATCCCTTCTCTTTGCCGGTGTCAATTAACTTCTTTATGTCTTCAAATTTGTCGTCAAGAGCCAAGACGGATTATCCTCTGCTCGCCCCGTGGGGCGTGGAAACAATTTTTTGGGACGGTGGGAACCTTAGAGTGCGGAGCTATGCGTCAGCACAAACTCTAATAATACCACTGAAACGGGCGATCTGCCCGTTCGAAATGCGTCCGCCTTTCCGCCCAGAGCTACCGCCGCTGACAATATAGATGTCGCACAAGCACATTTAGTTTCAACGTGCTACAGCAATCAGGCGGAATTGCGGATTGGCTCCGCGCCGGGATCGCGCAGGGCCAATTTTAGCCGCGTCTTCTCCTGTAATAGCTGCTGCACGCGTTCGGGCTCGCGAACGCGGCCAGCCTGCAACTCAGTTTGCACGCGCTCGAGCCGCCGCCGCAGATGAATCCGGCGCAGCGCTTTGATGGCGCCCTCCAGTCTCTCGGCGGTCAACTCTTCGTCGTCTTTGAGCAAGGCCGTTGCCAAAATATTGCGCTCGGGCTCGGAGATGGGTAATTCCATTACGTCAATCCCATCGCTTACATCGGCGATTTCGGAACCGGCCTTAAGCAGGGATTCAATCAGAGACTCGCTGCCGAGGCCTTCATGGATGCGTTCGTTTTGCAATGCGTAACGGGCCTGGCGGCAGGGGTCGAAGTCTTCTTCGGCGCCGTCGCGGGCGGAGATGTGATCGTCGGCATTGAGCATTTCGCTCGACGAGGCGAGGGCGCGAATGAGAATGCGCTCGGCGTCGGTAATCTGTACGGCAGCCGGAGTCTGGAGATTGGCCGATGAGCGGCCGGTCGCGGCGTGCTTGAGTTCCTGGCGGAGAACGGCGGAATCAATGCCGAGCTTCTGCGCGATTTCAGCGGAGAGCTCGTCGCGGACGATGCGGCTAGGCACGCGCTGAATGTGTGGCAAAAGATGATTCACGGCTTTCACCTTGCCCTCGGCGCTGCGAACGGGAAATTGCGCACGGGCGCGGTCAATCAAGTAGTCGAAATATTTTTGCGAGCTGCGAAGCTCGGCTACGTAGGCATCGCGGCCTTTTTTGCGAATGAAGAGATCGGGGTCGAAGCCGGGTTCGAGGGTGAGGACTTTGATTTGGAATTCTTCTTCGACTAACAGACCCAAAGTGCGTTCGGTGGCGCGGGCGCCGGCTGTGTCGGGATCGAAGTTGACGACGACGTTCTTGCTAAACCGGCCGAGCAGCTTGGCTTGCAGCTCGGTGAAGGCCGTGCCCGAGCTGGCGATGACGTTGTGAAATCCAGCGGCGTAGACGGCGATGCAATCCATTTGGCCTTCGACGAGGATGGCGTAGTCAAGTTTGCGGATCGCTTCTTTCGCCTGATTCAGATTGAAGAGCACGCGGGATTTCGAGTAAATCTGCGTCTCGGGCGAGTTCAGATATTTGGGGCCAGCTTTTTCGTCGGTGGCGAGAGTGCGTCCGGTGAAGGCGATGACACGGCCGCTTTCGTTGGCGATGGGGAACATCACGCGATTGCGGAACTTGGAGTACATCGAGGCAGCCGCTGGCGCTTGGTCTTTAGCCGTTCGTGGTTGGTCGTTGACCTCTGGCGAACGACCAACGACTGACGACTGACGACCTTCTTCCTGCTTCCAGGAAAACAGTCCGCTTTCACGCAGAATTTCTTCGTCAAATTCGTTGCGCAGGCGGTCGCGGAGAAGAAACCCGGAATCGGGGGCGTAGCCGATACGGAAGGGGGCGAGCATTTCGTCGTTGAGTCCGCGTCCGGCGAGATATTCACGAGCGTGCGCGCCTTCGGGGCGCTTGAGACACTCCTGAAAAAATGCGGTGGCGCGGTCGTGAACATCTAGCAGTTGCGCGCGAAGCTTCGCATCTTTGGCTTCGGCAGGGCTGCTGTAGTTCATCTTCGGCATGGCCATGCCGAGCTTTTGCGCGATGAGGCGGACAGCTTCGGGGAAAGTAATGTTTTCTATTTTTTGAACGAAGCTGAAAACGTCTCCCTTCACCCCGCAGCCAAAGCAGTAATAAAACTGGCGCGTGGCGTGGACGGAAAACGACGGCGTCTTCTCACCATGAAAAGGGCACAGCCCGGTGAAGTTCTGCGCTCCCGACTTACGCAGCTTGACGTAGTCTCCGACGATGCGGACGATGTCGGCCTGCTGGCGGACGAGTTCTTTGAAGTCGGAGGCTTCGGTCATTTCTAGGAGTTAGCGACTGTCCTTATTGTCGGACAGATTCGGGTGGAAGGGAATATGTGGAATTCGTGCGGGTTGTGGGAAAGACGGATCATCTTCAACGACGCCATGTCATTGCAGCTTTGCGTACTCAGCTTTGGCTTGCTTCAGGACTGGGATGTCGGGGTCGGCGTCTTTCCAGAGCGT
>Ga0181525_10003690_pt1 | contig 12010 bp, 12 predicted proteins | sample PEATcosm2014_Bin_48_FD_121100 | JGI IMG/M metagenome (GOLD analysis project Ga0181525, IMG submission 121100) | Peatland microbial communities from MTU Mesocosm Facility, Houghton, MI, USA - PEATcosm2014_Bin06_10_metaG | ecosystem: Environmental > Terrestrial > Soil > Wetlands > Peat | place... | reverse complement strand
GGTTTCGGCAGCTATCCGGCGCCGCGGCCGCCACCGCCGCGCCTGAGGCGGCAACAACGATGGTCCATCGTCGTTGCGGTAACCACCACGATGGTCCATCGTCGTGCCTGCGGCCGGCACCCCCGCCGGGCCGACCGCCCGGCCGGGCATTGAACCACACCTGAGACCCGCGACATGCCGCAGACGCACGTTACTCTGGAACGCTTACATTCGGTATGCGGTGCCACACTCACTACCGGATGGGCCAGGGCCGGAGGGGCGGTAAGGGGGTTAGGGCCAGGCTTGGGCTGGCGGGTTAGAGGCGGATGGTCCAGGTGTTGGCGGCGGGGTCGTGGCGGAGTTCGTAGACGGATGGGGTCATGGCGGGGCCCGGGGCGGCCTCGACCCGCCAGAACTCAAGTTCTGGCTGGCCGGGATCGGTGTCCGGGTCCTGCCACCACTCCCTGTTGATGACCCAGTGCTCCAGGATCGCGCGGACGGAGTACAGGCGTTCGCGCCACACGAACCTGATCGGCCTGCCGTCGGGCCTGGCGCGAACGTTAACCGGTTCGCCGTACACCCCGCTCATGCCGCTCCGCCCTCCAGGCTCATCTGCCGCTTGGAGGAAGACGGGCAGTACTATCCGTGATCAGCGTCGGCTCGGCCGCGACGCCCTGTCACGACTATAGGATCACTCGAACAAAGGTGCAACTTATTCTTTCTAGCTGAACAGCGATGATGCGAAAATGTCAGTGCTCCTCGGCATAGTGGTGTCAGGCCCACCCCGAGGAGGAAGCGTGTGCTGGTTGTGCGAGCGTCCGGCTAGACCGCTTCCCTCCGTTATACTAACATCATATAATAATGTCATAGTGGTATGGGCCACGACGGAAGAGGTCTGATGTTCCGGTTTCGGTTGGACGGGTCCTCGGGGGTTCCGCCCTATCTGCAGCTCGTGCACCAGGTGCGGCAGTCGCTGCTGCTGGGCTACCTGCGCGAGGGCGACCGGCTGCCGACGGTCAAGGAGGTCGCGGGTGACCTGGCGATCAACCCGAACACCGTGGTCAAGGCCTACCGGCAGCTCGAGCACGAGGGGCTGGCCGGAGGGCGGCCGGGACAGGGCACGTTTATCACCGCCACCCTCGCCGCGCCGCCCGCCGACGCCAACCAGGCGCTGCGCGCCTCGCTTGAGCAGTGGTTCCGCGACGCCGACGAGGCGGGGCTCAGCGGCGAGGCCGTAACCGCGCTGATCGCGGTGGTCCGGCACGACATGAGGAAGGAGCGGGTCGGTTGATCCGCGACGATGCCGTCCCGGCGCTGGGAGACGGGAGGGTCGGATGATCCGCGACGATGGTGTCCCGGCGCTGCGGGCGGAGCGGCTCGGGAAGCGCTACGGGCATGTGTGGGGGCTGCGCGACTGCACGTTCGCGGTGCCTGCGGGGTCGGTCGTGGGGCTGGCCGGGCCGAACGGCGCGGGCAAGACCACGCTGCTTGCGCTGGCCGTGGGGCTGCTCGCGCCGACCGAGGGACAGGTGGCGGTCTTCGGCGAGGCCTCCCGCGCCTACACCGAGGCGACCCTCGCCAGGGTCAGCTACCTCGCCCAGGACCATCCGCTATACCGGGGCTTCAGCGTGGCGGACATGTTCCACTTCGGCAGGTCGATGAACCCGAGCTGGGATCAGGAGCTGGCCGAGATGCGGATGGACGCGCTCGGCATCCCGCTGGGGCGCAAGGTCAAAGAGCTGTCCGGCGGGCAGCAGGCGCAGGTCTCGCTGACCATGGCGCTGGCCAAGCGCAGCCCGCTGCTGATCCTGGACGAGCCGGTCGCCAGCCTGGATCCGATCGCCCGGCTCGAGTTCATGCGGGACGTGCTGGCCGCGTGCGCCGAGGGCGGGCTCACCGTGATCATCGCCTCGCACGTGGTCTCCGAGCTGGAGCGGCTGTGCGACTGGCTGATCGTGCTTAGCGGGGGCGGCTACAGCTCGCCGGGCCGGTCGACGACCTGCTCGACGCGCACCGGATGCTGACCGTGCCGCGGTCGATCCCGGACGGCGAGCTGCCGGGCACGGTCGTCGACCGGGCGGACAGCGACCGGCACTCGTCGGTTCTCGTCGCCACCGATCTCGGGCAGCTGGCCGCGGCGCAGCGGCCGGGATGGCAGGCCGGGCCGGTGGGCTTCGAGCAGCTGGTGCTGGCCTATCTGCGGCGGCCGCCGGTGGGCGGCAATGCGATCTTCGCGGTCGCGGTCGGCTCCTTGATGCGCAGCGCGTTCGACGCCGACGGACTTGGCGCGTGCCTGGCGCGCAGCGGGGGGTCCGGCTGCCCGGCGGTGATCACCTCCTTCGTGCACAGGTTCAACGGGCCGGCCGCCATCACGGCGAACCTGCCGCTGTTGGTCTTCGGCGATGAGCTGGTACCACCGGCCAGCCGGTTCTGGACGCTGCAGCTCATCGAGGGCGGGATTTTCCTCGTCATCGCCGCGGCGGCGCTCGGCACGGCCGTCTGGCTGCTCCACCGGCGTACTACCTGAGGGAGGTTGTCATGCTAGCTGCTGCCGTCGCGGCGAGGGTGGGTGTGAGGGTGGGACCGCTGCCGGTGGGCGTGATCCCGCTGCTCGTGCTCGCGGTCGGCTTCGACGCCTTCTGCCTTGTCAACCTGGTGCGGGCCGAGCAGGTGATCGGGCCCAAGTGGTTGTGGGCGCTGTTCATCTGCGGCTCGACGCCGTTGGGCGGCCTGGCCTACCTGACGTTCGGGAAGGTCAGGCCGCCGCTGCGGTGGTGACGGTGCCTTTGGGTCGCTACCGGGTCGGCGTCCAGCCGGGGGCGGGGAAGGTGGACAGGAGGTCGCGGACCTCGGCGGCGATGCGGTCAAGGGTCGCCTCGTCGGACTTCGTAGCGGCGGTGATCGCCTCGTCCATCCAGGCGGCGAGCGGCGCCATGTGCTCTTCGCGCAGGCCGCGGGTGGTGATCGCGGGCGTGCCGATGCGCAGGCCGGACGGGTCGAACGGCTTGCGCTGGTCGAACGGCACCGTGTTGTAGTTCGTCTCGATGCCGGCCCGGTCTAGCGCCTTGGCGGCTGGCTTGCCGCCGATGCCCTTCGAGGTGAGGTCGATCAGGATCAGGTGGTTGTCGGTGCCGCCGGAGACCAGGTCGTAGTCGTGCGTCAGCAGCGCCTCGGCCAGCGCCTTGGAGTTGGCGACCACTTGACGGGCGTAGTCGCGGAAGTCCGGCTGGGCGGCCTCGTGCAGTGCCACCGCGATCGCGGCGGTGGTGTGGTTGTGCGGACCGCCTTGCAGGCCGGGGAAGACCGCCCGGTCCAGGGCGGACGCATGCTCGGCGGTGGACATGATCATCGCGCCGCGCGGGCCCCTGAGCGTCTTGTGCGTGGTGGTGGTGATTACCGGGGCGTACCCGACCGGCGAGGGGTGCGCGCCGCCCGCGATCAGCCCGGCGATGTGCGCGATGTCGGCGACCAGGACCGAGCCGGACTCGGCGGCGATCTCGGCGAAAACGGGGAAGTCGATGGTCCGCGGGATCGCGGTGCCGCCGCAGAAGATGATCTTGGGGCGTTCCTTCATCGCCAGGTCGCGGACCTCGTCGAAGTCGACCCGGCCGGTGTCGTGGCGCACCCCGTACTGCACCGGGCGGAACCACTTGCCGGTCGCGGACACCGACCAGCCGTGGGTGAGGTGGCCGCCCATCGGCAGCGCCATGCCCATGATCGTGTCGCCCGGCTGGGCGAACGCGAGGTAGACCGCGAGGTTCGCGGGCGAGCCCGAGTACGGCTGCACGTTCGCGTGGTCGACGCCGAACAGCGCCTTGGCCCGGTCCCTTGCCAGGGTCTCCAGCGGGTCGATGAACTGCTGGCCCTCGTAGTAGCGGCGGCCCGGGTAGCCCTCGGAGTACTTGTTGGTCAGCACGCTGCCCGACGCCTCGAGCACGGCCAGCGACACGTAGTTCTCCGACGGAATCAGCCTGGCCTTCTCATACTGCCGACGTGCCTCGTCCTGGATGAGCTGCGCGACCTCCGGGTCGGAGCGGTCGGTGTTCGGGATCGGCGGGTTGTGCATGACGAACCTCCTCGCTTTGCAGGCTACACAGCTTGACAGACGCAGGTCACTGGGGCGCGCACCAAGGGTCGTTCGGTACCTTCGTTGCGGACACCCACGAGATGTTAGGGGGCCTGGGCATGGCCACGAAGATCATCCTGGACTGCGACCCCGGGATCGATGACGCGCTCGCGATCGCGTTCGCGCACGGGCACCCCGGCCTCGAGCTCGTCGGCATCACCAGCGTGGCGGGCAACGTCGGGCTGGCCAAGACTACCGCCAACGCGCTCGCGGTCTGCGAGTTCGTCGGCGCCGGCGGGACGCCGGTGACCCCGGGCTGCGACGGGCCGCTGGTGCGCCCGGCGATCGACGCGCGGGAGGTGCACGGCGACTCGGGGCTGGGCGGGGCTTCGCTGCCGCCGCCGGTTTATGGGGCGGCGGCTGGGCACGCCATCGACTACATCATCGACACCATCAGGGCCGCGCCCGGCGAGATCACGCTGGTCGCGACCGGGCCGCTGACCAATATCGCGCTCGCGGCGAAGCGCGAGCCCCGGCTGCCAGGCTGGGTGCGGGACTTCGTGATCATGGGCGGGTCGTCCGGGCGCGGTAACGTCACCCCCGCCGCGGAGTACAACATCTGGGCCGATCCTGAGGCCGCGGCGGCGGTGTTCCGGGCCGGCTGGACCGTCACCATGCTGGGCCTGGACGTCACGCTGCGGACCGGGGCCACCGCGGCGGTGCTGGAGCGGATGCGCGACCTGGGACGGCTCGGCAGCGAGTTGCTGCTGCCCGCCCTCGAGCAGTACATGTCGGTGAGCGAGCCGGGCGGGCCGCCGGTGCATGACGTGTGCGCGGTGGCCTGGGTCGCGCAGCCTGACGTGTTCGGGCTGGTCCCGGCCAGGGTCCAGGTGGAGACCACCGGGCAGCTGACGGCCGGGATGACGGTGACCGACTTTCGGGCCGTCGGGACGGCAGCGGCCGGGGCCGGGGCCGGGGGCGCCGCAGGGCTGGCCGACGGCGGCAACGCGCGGGTTGCGATGCGGATCGACGTGGACCGATTCTGGGAGCTCACGCTCGGCGTCTACGCCAAGGTGGCCGCGGCGATGGGGCACTGAGGAGGGTCCGGGCCTACGCCGGGGTGGCCGTGGCGATGGGATCCTGCGACGGCCCGCTGAGCCCGGCGAGGTCCAGTTCCTCGTGCCGCCGAACGGTCTGCTCGGCCGCCTCGACCAGGTCGGCGTAGTCCCATCGTCCCCTGGGGCCCTGCGGGGTGGTCAGCGACACCGCGCCGGACCGGCACCACACGGTCAGGCCGCGGCAGACGGACAGCACCGCGAGGTCGCTGGCCGGCTGGTCGGCCCGGAGCAACTGGCCGCCGAAGCCGCGTTCGTCCAGCATCGTCTCGAGTTCCCTGGCCGCCTGGCGCGCGCTGAGCCGCTCGCTGGCCCGGGTCGCGGTGACGTCCGCCGACCCTGTGTACGCGGTCAGGCCGGTCACGTCGGCCAGCCGGGCGTGCGCGAGCGGGGCGGGCACGGCGAACCAGACGGTCTTGCCGCGCACACCCCAGCGGCCCAGCCTCGCCCGGGTGTAATGGTGTCCCCACCGGCCGCAGGACAGCTCGTGCACCAGCTGAAGCCCGCGCCCGCTTACGGCCTGGACCGGCGGGCTGGCCGCGGTCGGCGGGGAGCCGTGCCGCCAGCCGCGGGAGGAATCGAAGATCTTGCAGACCAGCTCGCGCCGCATGCCGATGCCACGCAGGTACAGCCAGAGCTCGGAGCCCGCGGGCGGCGGATCCGCTTGCGTCGCGCGGGCGGGCGGCGGATCCGCTTGCGTCGCGCGGGCGGGCGGCGGGCCGGACGCCGGCCCGGGGTCCGCGGATACGGCGCGGGCGTGCAGCGTGTTGGCCGCGAGTTCGCTGGCCATCAGGACGCAGTCATCGAGGAGGTCGGGCTCAAGCCCGACCTCGCCCGCCGCCCCGCGGAAGATCCGCCGCGCAACCGCGGCGCAGGTCGCGTCCGCGGGCAGCGGCCAGACGTGACACGACCCAGGCAGCACGCCTCGCCAGACGCTGATGCCCTGTTGCCTCATACCCGGCGCCTCCATGAAGATCACCCGACACAAGGCCGTCGACAGGAGGGGGTGTCGTCGGCAGCAGTACCGCCAGAAATGATACTCAAGAATTGCACTCCGGATCTGTGAAACACAGGTTACGACTCAGTTGATCCGCTTCGCAATATAAATCGGAACACTATTTTTCGTCCCAGCTCCTTTCTGGCGTCCTATATTGGACATATAGGACGTTCTCCCTGCATATCCCGGCTAACACGTTTAATTCGATACTTATCATGATCGGCCCTGGGCACTGACGATGACCACGGTGAGCATGATGATCATGGTGCACGGCAGGGCTATCTTCTCCGTCGAGTCGAGGGAGCGGTGTAATACCTGTCTGGATGAACGACTTTGGGTATCTTGCCTAGTCATCGGCTGAATCCGGCGTGTACAGTCACGGGTGGCGAGGCCGCCAGGAGGTGACCCGCCAGGGCCTTGAGACAGGGCCGGCATGGCAGCCCCCCGGACGGCGGCATCCATCCGGGGGGCTTTGGTCCTGCGTTACGGCTATTTCACGTCGTAACGGCCTGATTTCACGTCGGCCAGGAACTCGGCGAAGGCCTCACGGCTGACGACGTGGGCACCGCCTTCCGGGCGCTTGCTGTCGCGGACGGCCGTCACGCCATCCAGGTTGGCCGCGACCTCGACGCAGCCTCCGTTGTGCGCCCTGCGGCGGGCCTTCCGCCAGATAGCCTGAGACAGGTCGGTCATTTGCTACTCCATTCGTCTCGCGAGACGCTCGAGGTAACCTGTGGTATCCGCCGGCTCGAGCGCGGCATCGCGGGCACGTTCGAACGATTCGATATACCCCTGAACGGACTCGGGCTTACTCACCTCCTCGATCGTGTAATCGCTCTCCACGAAGACCAGATCGGGTTCGTCGTCCCGGAAGCCGAAGATGTTGACCATCGACACCACGCCGGTCGCGGGTCCGTCCTCGAACCGCTGGATGTGCAGCCGCACGTTGCGGCGGGTGCCCAGGTCTCCCAGGTGCTCGATCTGCTCCCGGCGGTCGTCCCGCGTTCCCCATCGGTACATCAGCGAGGCCTCGGTGACGACGGCGCTGAACGTCGGCGCGGAGCCGTCGGTCCGGTCCAGGATTTCCTGCCTGCGCATCCTGGACTCGAGGACCTTGCGCCGGTAGGAGGGGGGCCTGGGGCCCGCCCGCAGCAGCGCTTCGATGTAGGCGGGAGTCTGCAGCAGGCCCGGCAGCACGAGCGGCATGAAGACGCGAATGGTGGTGGCGTCGTTCTCGTATCCGGGGAACTCACTGTCGAAAATCTCTGGATAATCGCGCCACCAGGCCCGGGCGCGGGCACGCAAGGCCAGGTCCTCGATTTCGGTCTTTTCGTCGCCGTCGATCCCGTATATGCGGACCAGGTCCCTGATGTCGCTCAGCTCGGGCCGTTTCCACTGGTTGGCCTCGAAACGCCCGACCTTTCCCCGGCCCCAATTCAGGATGTCGCAGGCGTGGTTGGCGGTGTAGCCGCTCTTGACGCGCGCCGCGGTGAGCAGCCGGGCCAGCCGACGCTTAGCGATGGTGGCGCCGTAGGCGTCATCGCTCATGGCGACTCTCCTTCTTGACAGAAATCCTGCCGCGTCCTAGACGTACCCAAATTGCGAATCGCAAATCAAGGTGACGGACTTATCCCCGGGTGGCCGCGTCGTCGAACTCGCCGTGGCGTGCGCCGTCCAGGAAACACTCCCACTCGTGCCGGTCGAACACGAGCACCCTACGATCAGGGTCGCCCGTCACCCGGAGCAGGATCCACTCGGTGCGGTCGGGAGGGTTGGCCGGTTGGGGCGCCGGCGGACCAGATGCATCGGCGCCCGGCCGGTCGGGCCGGTTGGCGTCCGGCGCGCGGATGAACGCGACCTCGATCCCGCCGCGCTGCGGGCCGGAGCGCTGCCAGGTCTGTGCGGCCAGGTCGATGCCGAGCTCGCGGACCGTGGGCTTGCCGGTCACGGCTTCCTGGCCACCCCGCAGTACAGCCACCGCGAGCCCTCGCTGTCCGCGAGTTCGACATCCTCGGCTCCCCACAAGCCGGTGAAGGTGATGCCGGGCTCCGCGCCCTCGTACGGCGACACCAGGTCCAGCCCGCGGAAGAAGCGCTCCACCTTGGCCTTCGAGCGGAAGTACATGTGCTCGGTGGCGGTGTCGAAGACCCTGCGGAAGCCCTCGGCCGCGATCGGCGGCTTGTGGTCGTCGGTCAGGTGCGACAGCGACAGGCAACTGCCGGGCGTGAGCGCGGCTACGTACCGCGAGACCAGCGACCAGGGGTCGGAGGCATCCGAGACGAACATCATGACCCCGGTCAGCAGCAACCCGGTCGGCTGGCCGAAATCGATCAGTTTGCGAAGCGCCGGATGCTCGAGGATCGCCTCGGGCTCACGCAGGTCGGCACAGATCACGCTGATCATGCCGCCGCTGTCGCTGTCGAGGAGTGCCCGGCTGTGCAGTTCCACCATGGGATCGTTGTCGACGTAGACCACGTGGGCCTGGGGAACGATCTTCTGCACGACCTCGTGCGTGTTGCCCACCGTAGGCAGGCCGGAACCGATGTCGATGAACTGCCGCACGCCCTGCTGCGCGATCCACTTGGCGGCCCGCTGGTGGAAGCCGCGATTAGACCAGGCCGCGTCCCTGATCTCGGGCGCCGCGGCGAGGATCTGCTCGGCGGCGTGACGATCGACGTCGAAGTAATTGCTACCTTGCAGCAGGTAGTCGTAGATCCGGGCTGGCGTCGGCACTCCGGTGTCCACGCCCTCAGGTACCTCGGGAACCTGCTCCATGAGCCACCATCCGTACGATCGGGCAAATTCCCAGTCTGGCATGGTGCGGGCAAATCACGAACACCAACATCCAGGTTTCCACATTTGCGCCGATTGAGCCGAGAGCTGGGTAAATGAGGGTTAATTTGGCCAATAGTCCAGACTGTGATGCCTTGCGGCCGCCGGGTAAGGCGCCCTCATCCAGGAGAAACGCTATCGGCGAGCTAGGTGTGACTTATGTTATGCAATAGCCTGATGGTGAAACTTTTCTGGGAGAATTCGGGCTTGCGGGAGTATTTGGGGTGCAGGAATGCACCGGATCTTCCCGCAGGCCCGGATCCTCCCCGATATTTTCGGCCTCCTGCAGGCAGACGTGGCTTGCGGAGGAAAAAGAGCCGCGTGGGATTTAAGAGACTGAAGAGCCCTGGGGTCGGCGGCGGCTTCTAGGTCGTTGGCGGGTCCTGGGGGTCGGCGGCGGCTTCTAGGTCGCCTTCTAGGTCTAGGTAGACCTGGCGGAGGTGGTCGAGGGTCTTGGGGTTGGGGTCCTCCCAGAGGCCGCGGGAGGCGGCCTCGAGCAGGCGTTCGGCGATTCCGCGCAGCGCCCACGGGTTGGACTGGCGCATGAACGAGCTGGTTTCCTCGTCGAACACGTAGGACGCCGCCAGCTGCTCGTACATCCAGTCGGCGACCACGCCGGCCGTGGCGTCGTAGCCGAACAGGTAGTCCACCGTGGCCGCGAGCTCGAAGGCGCCCTTGTAGCCGTGCCTGCGCATGGCCGCGACCCACCGGGGGTTCACCACCCGGGAACGGAACACGCGCCGGGTCTCCTCGGCGAGCGTGCGCGTCCGCGGGGCGTCGGGAACCGACGAGTCGCCGATGTAGGCGGCGGGGTTGCGGCCGGTCAGGGAGCGGACCATGGCGACCATCCCGCCGTGGTACTGGAAGTAGTCGTCGGAGTCGGCGATGTCGTGCTCGCGGGTGTCGGTGTTCTTGGCCGCCACGGCGATCCGGCGGAACGCGGTTTCCATATCCGGGCGTGCGTTCACCCCGTCGAGGCCGCGCCCGTAGGCGTAGCCGCCCCAGACCGCGTACACCTCGGCCAGGTCGGCGTCGTCATGCCAGTTCCGCGCGTCGATCAGGGGCAGCAGGCCGGCGCCGTACGCGCCGGGCGGGGAGCCGAAGATGCGCGTGGTGGCGCGGCGCCAGTCGCCGTGCCTGGCCCGGTCGGTCAGCGCGTGAGCGCGCAGGTAGTTCGACTCCGGCGGCTCGTCAAGCGCCGCGACCGCGCCGATGGCGTCGTCCAGCAGCGCGATCACGTGCGGGAACGCGTCGCGGAAGAAGCCGGAGATGCGGAGCGTGACGTCGATCCTCGGGCGGCCGAGCTCGGCGATCGGCACGACATCAAAGCCGGTGACCCGGCGCGAGGCGTCGTCCCACACCGGGCGGCAGCCGATGAGCGCCAGGACTTCGGCGATGTCGTCGCCCTGGGTGCGCATCGCCGAGGTGCCCCACACGGTCAGGCCCACGCAGCGCGGGTACTCCCCCTCGTCGGCCAGGTGCCTGGCGAGCAGCGAGTCCGCCAGCGCCAGGCCGGTCTCGAAAGAGGTACGCGACGGGATCGCCTTCGGGTCGACGGAGTAGAAGTTACGGCCGGTCGGCAGCACGTTGACCAGGCCGCGGGTCGGCGAGCCCGACGGGCCTGCCGGGACGTAGCCGCCGTCCAGGGCGTGCAGCACCGCGGTGATCTCGCCGGTGGTCGCGCGCAGCCGGGGCACGAGCTCGGCGCAGGCGAACTCCAGCACCCGGGCGACGTCTTCATCACTGGTCAGGCCGGCGGTGCGGGACGGATCCCAGTCGGTGGCGGCTAGGGCTTCCAGGAGGGCGCGGGCGGTTTGCTCGTAGTGGTCGGTGTCGGTGCGGGAGGCGGCGTCGGCCCCGGAGGCTTCGGTCAGGCCCAGGGCGGCGCGCAGGCCCGGGACGGCGCCCCAGCGGGCGCTCCACAGCTGAGGGGCGCGCAGGATGACCATGACCAGGTTGAGCAGGGCCTCGCCGACCGGGGCCGCGCCGAGGATGTGCAGGCCGTCGCGGATCGCGGCGTCCTTGATCTCGCACAGGTAGCCGTCGATGTGCAGGACGAACTCGTCGAATTCCGCCGAACCAGGTTCGGCCTCGACGCCCAGGTCCTGGTGCAGGTGCGCGGCCTGGATCAGCGACCAGATCTGCGCCCGCAGGGCGGGCAGCTTGTCCGGGTCGAGCGCGGCGACCGTGGCGTACTCGTCGAGCAGCTGCTCGAGCTTGGCCATTTCGCCGTAGGTGTCGGCGCGAGCCATCGGCGGCACCAGGTGGTCGATGATCACCGCGTGCGCGCGCCGCTTGGCCTGGGTCCCCTCCCCCGGGTCGTTGACGATGAACGGGTAGACCATGGGGAGTTCGGCCAGCACCGCGTCCGGCGCGCAGGTGGCGGACAGGCCGAGCCCCTTGCCCGGCAGCCACTCCAGCGTGCCGTGCTTGCCCAGGTGCACGATCGCGTCGGCGCCGAAGTCCTCGGCCAGCCAGCGGTACGCGGCCAGGTAGTGGTGTGACGGCGGCAGGGCGGGATCGTGGTAGATCGCGACCGGGTTCTCGCCGAACCCGCGCGGGGGCTGGATCATCAGCACCACGTTGCCGAATCGCAGGCAGGCCAGCACGATCTCGCCGGTCTGGTCGTCGGTGTAGAGATCACCCGGCGGGTCGCCCCACTGTGCCCGGATGGAGTTCGCCAGATCGTTCGGCAGAAAATCAAAACTACGGCGGTAAGCGGCGAGCGGGACCCGCACCGGGGCAGCGCGGAGCTGCTGCGAGGTGAGCCATTCGGTGTCGTGGCCGCCGGCCGCGATCAGCGAGTGGATCAGGGTGTCGCCGTCTTCGGGGAAGCCGTCGCCCAGGGCGTAGCCCGCTTCGCGCATGGCGCGCAGCAGGCCGACCGCGGAGGCCGGGGTGTCCAGGCCGACCGCGTTGCCGATGCGGGCGTGCTTGGTGGGATAAGAGGACAGCATGATGGCGACGCGCTTGGCGTGGTTCGGGGTCAGGGCGAGGCGGGCCTGCCGGACGGCGATCCCG
>Ga0181525_10003687_pt1 | contig 12013 bp, 10 predicted proteins | sample PEATcosm2014_Bin_48_FD_121100 | JGI IMG/M metagenome (GOLD analysis project Ga0181525, IMG submission 121100) | Peatland microbial communities from MTU Mesocosm Facility, Houghton, MI, USA - PEATcosm2014_Bin06_10_metaG | ecosystem: Environmental > Terrestrial > Soil > Wetlands > Peat | place... | reverse complement strand
TCGAGGCGAGGGCTGCGGAGGACTAGCTCAGGTCGAGGAGGGCCTTGCGGAGGCGGGCTAGGTCGTCGGGGGTGCAGTCGACGTGGGGGCTGATGCGGAGCAGGGGCTGCGTCATCTCGCGTGGGGCGCGGGTGACGGCGCCGGCGGTGGTGACGATGCGGTGGGCGTCTAGCAGGCGGGCTCGGGTGGCCGGGATGTCCTGGCCGTTGGTGGCGCGCAGGGCGGTGATCGCGGAGCCTGCGTGGACGGGGCCGACTACCGACCAGCCGGGCAGGTCGAGGAGGGCAAGGCGGCTGTGGTGGCCGACTTCGGCCAGGCGGTGCCAGATCTGCGGCGGGTCGGATTGGACGTACTCGGAAACGGCGGCGCACAGGCCGATCCTGGCTACCAGGCTCGCCTCGCCGGCCATCAGGAACCAGATTGGGCTGGACTGCGCGGGGCGCGTGCCTGTCACCAGGTCGGAGGCGCCGATCGTGAGGCGGTCCCACCAGGGTTCGGCAACGGCGAGGACGCCGGCGCCGCGGGGGCCGGTCAGCCACTTGCGGCCGGTGGCGTAGACGGCGTCGGCGCCGGACGCGGTGTCGGTGTGGCCGAGGGCCTGCGCGGCGTCCACCCACAGCGGCACGCCAGCCGCCCGGCACAGCGCCGCGGCCGCCGCGACCGGCTGGACCAGGGGGCGGTGCGAGGTCACCTGGGTGAGGTGGACCAGGGCCGGCGGGGCGCTCGCGAGCACGGATTCCAGCGCCGCAAGGTCTACCGCGCCGTCGGCGTCGGTCGCCAGTTCGGTGATGCGCAGGCCGCGGTGGGTGAACGCGTGCAGGTTCGGTCCCCACTCGCTGCGCACCACCGCCACGGTGTCGCCGTCTCGCAGCGGCCACGTCGCCAGCAGCAGGTCGAGCGCGTCCTGGGCGCTCGGCACGAACGCCACACCCGCTGCGGGCACCCCGAGCAAAAACCCCAGCGAGGCCAGGCCCTCGGCAAGCACGGGCGCGGCCTGCGCCGCCGCGACGTAGCCGCCGATGGCGGCCTCGCGCTCGGCGTAGGAGGCCATCGCCGCCAGCGTGGCCCGCGACGAGCGGCCCACGGCGGCGTTGTCGAAGTACGACAGCTCGGCGGGCAGCCTGCGCTCCCGCCACCAGCTCCACTGCGAGTCGGACATGGGGTTAGCAGGTCCTCCACTGCGAGTTGGACATGCGGGCTAGGGAGTCCTTCGCTGCTGATAAGACAGGCGGACTAGGAAGTTGCCTCTTCGGAATCGCGTGCCTCGTCGGACTTCCGCCCGGTCGGCCCGTCTGGGTCGGGCTCCCCGGTGTCGCTGTCGACGGCAGCGGCATCCCCCTCCGCCGGAGGGGCACCGCCGGGCGACGCCCCGGCGTCGTCACCGTGCTCGGCATCGGCCGAGGCGACGGCCGCTGTCGCGGCCGGGTTCGCGGTCATGACGCGCAGCGGGCGGCGCTGGCTGCGGTAGAACCAGACCGCGCCGACCACGGTCAGTATCGAGGCGATGTACATGTTCAGGCGCAGGCCGAAGATGTACACCGACGAGTCGATCCGCAGTGATTCCTCGAAGATCCGGTAGGCGGAGTAGCCGAACACGTAGAGGGCGAACAGGCCCGGCGGCTTGATCGAGCGGTGGTGGCCGAGCCAGACGAGGAACGCCGCCCAGGCGAAGTCGAAGATCAGCTCGTAGAGGAACGTCGGCTGGAACGTGGCGAAGTGCAGGTCGGCAGCGGGGATCCCGCCGGAGACCCGGTACGGGTACGGGATCTCAAGGCCCCAGGGCAGCGACGTCGGCCGGCCGAACAGCTCCTTGTTGAAGTAGTTGCCGATCCGCCCGATGCCCTGCGCGACCAGCAGCGAGGGCGCGACCGCGTCCATGAACAGCGCCACGGACACGCCGTTCCTGCGCAGCCGCCAGACGCCGACCAGGGTGGCGAGGGCGATGCCGCCCCAGATGCCCAGGCCACCGTCCCACACCGCGAACACGCCGTACCAGACGTGCGGGATGTCCATCGGGGTGGTGACGTCGAAGTAGATCCGGCCGCCGACGATCCCGGCCGGCACGCTCCACAGCGCGATCTCGCCGACCAGGTCGGGGTTGCCGCCGACGGCGCGCCAGCGGCGCCTGGTGATGATGACCGCAAAGGTGATCCCGACCAGGTACATCAGCGCGTAGAAGTGGATGACCAGCGGGCCGATGTTGAAGCTGTTGATCGACGGGCTGGGAATGTACGCCGGCCGGGCCATTGCCATAGCGCCGAGATTACCTCGCACCCTACGGCCGCCCCCAATCCGTGGCCCGAAGGTTACCTAGCCGGGAAAAAGCCAACGGGCCGTGGTACCTGCCCGAGGCGGGATACCACGGCCCGTTCGGCTCAAATAAATCAGTCGGCGTCCTGATGGGCGGCGGCGTGCGGCGCGGCAGCGGCGTCGGTGGCGGCGTGCGCCGCGTCGGAGGCGGCCGCCCGCTGCGGCGCCAGCCCGGGCGCCACCGTGATCGGCGGTGTCACCGGCGCGCCGGTGTGCGTGCGGTCCGGCCGGCCGGCCAGCCGGTACACGTCGGTCCCGTCCACGGTCTCGATCTCGAGCAGCAGGCTGACCAGCGAGTCGAGTTCGGGCCGGTGGCTGGACAGCAGCTCAGTCGCGCGCGCCTCGGCCTGCCGCAGCAGCTTGGAGACCTCCTCGTCGATGATCGCCTGGGTCGCCTCGGCGAACGGGCGGCTGGACATGCCGGCTCCGCCGCCGCCGAGGAACACCGAGCCGCCCTCCGGGTACCCGATCGGGCCGAGCCGCTCGGACAGGCCGAACTCCCTGACCATCTTGGTCGCCAGGTCGGTTGCCCCGGCCAGGTCGTTGGACGCGCCGGTGGAGCCCTGGCCGATGACCACGATCTCGGCGGCCCGGCCGCCGAGCCGGACCGCGAGCGAGTCGAGCAGGTAGTCCTCGCTATACATGTGCCGCTCCACCAGCGGCAGCTGCTCGGTCACGCCGAGGGTCTGGCCAGCGGGCAGGATCGTCACCTTGGCCACCGGGTCGGCGTGCTCGGACAGCGCCGCCACCATGGCGTGCCCGGACTCGTGCACCGCGACCGCGTGCTTTTCCTCCGGCAGCAGCACGTTGGAACCTTCGCGGCGGCCGAGGATGATCCGGTCCCTGGCGGTGTCGAAGTCGGCGGCCGAGAGCACCTCGCGGTGATCCCTGACCGCGTTGATGGCGGCCTCGTTGGTCAGGTTGGCCAGGTCCGCGCCGGAGAAGCCGGGCGTGCCGCGGGCCACCGCGTTCAGGTCCACGTCGGGTGCCAGCTTCTTGCCCCGGCAGTGCACGGCGAGGATCGCGGACCGCTCGCTCACGTTCGGCAGCGGGATCGTCACCTGCCGGTCGAACCGGCCCGGCCGCAGCAGCGCCGGGTCGAGCACCTCGGGCCGGTTGGTCGCCCCGAGCACCACCACGCCCGCCGAGGGCTCGAAGCCGTCCATCTCGGCCAGCAGCTGGTTGAGCGTCTGCTCCCGCTCGTCGTTGGACACCACCGCGCCCGAGCCGGCCCGGCGCTGGCCGATGGCGTCGATCTCGTCGATGAAGATGATCGCGGGCGCGCGCTTGCGCGCCTCGGCGAACAGGTCGCGGACCCGGGCCGCGCCGACGCCGACGAACAGCTCCACGAAGCTGGACCCGGTGACCGAGAAGAACGGCACCTTGGCCTCGCCGGCCACCGCGCGGGCCAGCAGCGTCTTGCCGGTGCCGGGCGGCCCGATCATGAGCACGCCGCGCGGCACCAGCGCGCCCACCCGGGCGTACCGGTCGGGGTTGCGCAGGAAGTCCACCACCTCGACGATCTCGGACTTGGCGCCCTCGTAGCCGGCCACGTCGGCGAACGTGGTGCTCGGCCGCTCCTCGTCGAAGACCTTGGCCCGGGACCGGCCCGCGCCGAGCACGCCCTGCAGCTGGCCGCCGGCGCCCTTGGACAGCCGGTACCAGAGGAAGCCGAAGACCAGCAGCGGCAGGCCCAGCAGGAGCAGCCAGCTGAATAGCTCCGCGCCGGCGCCCGACCCCGCGGTGGAGGCGGTCAGCGTCACGCCGTCCGCCTTCATCTGGTCGAGGAACGCCTGCCCGGCCTGCTCGGGGATGACCACCGTGTAGTTGGCGTTGTTTTTGGTCAGCGTGCCGGAGCTCGTGCCGCCCGGTGCGGCGATGTCCAGCGTCTTGATCTGCTTCGAGCCCGCCTCGGTGAGGAACTGGCTATAGGTCAAAGTCGTCGACGGCGTGGCGTGCACGGCCGGCAGGACCAGCCAGAGGAAGAACGCGGCGAGGATGGCGATCGGCCACAGTGAGTGCCGCCACATGGGCGGCGGCGGCGGCGCCTTGGACGTGGGCTTGTCACCGGGCGGGGGCGGTGTCGCTTGCTTGCTCATGGCTGGCTCCTTTGTGATGCCCAGTATGCCCGTTGTTCGAGGCGAGATGATCGCAGGACGGCCCTTTCAGGAAACGGTCAGCCAACTCAGAGCCAACGTCACGGGATCAGCACCGCGGCGCCGTCGAACCGGCCCGCCTTCAGGTCCTGCAGCGCCCGGTCCGCCTTGTCCAGCGGGTAGGGATGCACGGTCACCGCGAGCTTGTGCTCGCCCGCCAGGCCGAGGAATTCCCGGCCGTCGGCCCTGGTGTTCGACGTGACGCTGCGCAGCTGGCGTTCTTGGAACAGGTGCTCCTCGTAGTTCAGCGGCGGGATGTCGGTCAGGTAGATGCCGGCGATCGCGAGCGTGCCGCCGCGGTCGAGCGCCGCCAGCGCGGGCAGCACGAGCTCGCCGACCGGCGCGAACATGATCGCGGCGTCCAGCGGCTCGGGCGGGGAGTCCGCGGCGCCGCCGACCGAGGCGACGCCGAGCTCGAGCGCGAGCCGCTGGGCCTGCTCGCCGCGGGTGAGCACGTGCACGGTGGCGCCCTGCGCGAGCGCCACCTGGGCGGCCAGGTGCGCGCTGCCGCCGAAGCCGTACAGGCCGAGGCGCCCGCCCGGCGGGAGTTCGGCCCGCTTGAGCGCGTGGTAGCCGATGATGCCCGCGCAGAGCAGCGGGGCGAGTTCGGCGTCGTCGTAGCCGTCCGGCAGACGGTAGGCGTAGGCCGCCGGCACCGTCATGTACTCGGCGTACCCGCCGTCGGCGTCCCAGCCGGTGTACAGCGAGTGCGGGCAGAGGTTCTCCGAGCCGCGCAGGCAGAACTTGCACACCCCGTCGGTCCAGCGCAGCCAGGCCGCGCCCGCGCGGTCGCCGACGGCGAAGCCCGCGGCCTGCGCGCCGGACCCGACCTCGACTACCTCGCCCACCACCTCGTGGCCGGGCGTGACGCCGGGCCGGTGCGGCGGCAGGTCGCCCTCGGTGACGTGCAGGTCGGTGCGGCAGACACCGCAGACGATGACCTTCAGCAGGAGTTCGCCGGGGCCGGGGCGCGGGACCTCGTCATCCAGGCTCAGCCGCAGCGGGTGGCCGGTCACCGGCCCGGGCGTATCGACATGCCACGCGCGCATACTCCGCACGTTACCCCGGCCCCGCCGCGGCCCTCAGCCCGGGGAGGGCGGGCGCGGCGTCAGGATTTGCCCGGCTCGCCGCACGACGCAGGTGGCCCGGAAAGTTTCAGCGCCAGATCCACCGACCGGCATTGAACCCCCGCCGCAGTCCTTACGTTTTACTCAGCAGAATCCCGGTAACAGTTCAGAGTTCGGGGTTCTAATTATTTGCGCTGGTAGGTAGCTTGACGCCAGAATCGGGACAACGACGCCAGTCTACGGGGGCTGGCGGATCTGTCCCCGATCCGGCGGAACCAGGAACGTATGTCCGGCCGCTGACGTTGTAGATGGAGGGGCACGTGATCATTCGTCGGCTGACCCGCGGGAGCGTCGGCGCGGCAGCGCAAGACGGGGGAAGTGGTGGAGTCGTGACCATCGCGGAGCGCACGGAGTCGGTTCAGCTCGAGCTCTCCCATTCGATAGGCGCGGACGGGTACCAGGTCGTCAGCGTGAGCGGCGAGCTCGACATCGCCACCGCCGACCAGGCCTACGCCTACATCAGCGAGGTAATCGACAGCTGGCCGGTCCCGCTCCAGGTGGACCTGTCCGGCCTGACCTTCTGCGACGCCTCCGGCCTCGGGGTGCTCGCCAGGATCGCCAATCACGCCCGGCGGGTGGGCCGTCAGCTCAGGCTGACCTCGGTGCGCCCGCCGCTGCTGAAGATCATGCGGATCACCGGCCTGGACGGCGCCTTCCCGGAGGTGCGCGCCGGGGTGCCGGAGCAGGCCCGCGCTTACGCACCGTAACTTTCCCCCTCACCCGGCGAGATAGCCGGGCGTGACCATGGAGCATGTTGCCTGCGGGCGTTAAATTTGGAGTGCTTCCGGCGTTAAATCTGAAACCGCGAGCGGAGGGACTCATCTCCATGGCCGATGACGTTCAAGACCAGGCAGACGAATCTGCAGAGTCTTCAGAGGCAACCATCGCCGTGCATTGGCGCGAGGAGGGGTATTACCCGCCGCCGCCGAAGTTCATCGGCCAGGCGAACGCCTCCGACCCGGCGATCCTGGACAGGTTCGCGGAGGAGAACTTCCCCGAGTGCTTCAGGGAATACGCGGACCTGCTGCACTGGGACAAGTACTGGGATACCACGCTGGACACGAGCAACCCGCCGTTCTGGCGCTGGTTCGTCGGCGGCAAGCTGAACGCGAGCTACAACTGCGTCGACCGGCACCTGGCCGAGGACAGGAACAAGGCCGCGCTGATCTGGGTGGCCGAGCCCGAGGACGAAGCCGACGTCGTCGTCACCTACCAGGAGCTCTACCGCCGGGTGAACGAGTTCGCCGCGGTGCTGCGAGACCTCGGCCTCCAGGCGGGCGACCGGGTCACCCTGCACATGCCGATGGTGCCCGAGCTGCCCGTGACCATGCTGGCCTGCGCCCGGCTCGGCGTCGTTCACTCTCAGGTGTTCGCCGGCTTCAGCGGCGGCGCCTGCGGCGGTCGCATCGCCGACTCGGGCAGCAAGATCCTCATCACGATGGACGGCTACTACCGCAGCGGCGACCTGCTCGACCACAAGGTCAAGGCGGACGAGGCGGTCGAGGCGGCCCGCAAGGAGGGCCAGGAGGTCGAGAAGGTCCTGGTCTGGCGGCGCTACGCGGGGCAGTACTCGGCCAAGACCCCGATGGTGGAGGGCCGGGACGTCTTCGTCGACGAACTGCTCGCCGAGCACCAGGGCGCGGTCGTCGAGCCGGTGTCGCTGGATGCCACCGCGCCGCTGTTCCTGATGTACACCAGCGGCACCACCGGGCGCCCCAAGGGCTGCCAGCACTCCACCGGCGGCTACCTGTCCTACGTGGCCGGGACGTCGAAGTTCTACCAGGACATCCACCCGGACGACACGTACTGGTGCATGGCCGACATCGGCTGGATCACGGGCCACTCCTACATCGTGTACGGCCCGCTGGCGCTCGGCACCACCACCGTGCTCTACGAGGGGACCCCGAACTATCCGGACGCCGGGCGTCCCTGGCGGATCGCCGAGCGGCTCGGGGTGAACATCTTCCACACCTCCCCCACCGCGATCCGGATGCTGCGCAAGGTCGGCCCGGACGAGCCGGCCAAGTACAACTACCACTTCAAGGCCATGACCACGGTCGGCGAGCCGATCGAGCCCGAGGTCTACCGGTGGTACTTCAACAAGGTCGGCAAGGGCGAGGCGATCATCACCGACACCTGGTGGCAGACCGAGACCGGCGGGTTCATCGGCACCGGGCTGCCCGCCCTGTTCGCCATGAAGCCGGGCAGCTGCGGCCCGGCCGCGCTCGGCATCTACCTCGACATCCTTGACGAGAACGGCGAGTCGATCCCCAAGGGCAGCGGCAAGGCCGGCAACATCGTGGCGCGCGCTCCGTGGCCCGGCATCTTCCAGACCATCTGGGGCCAGCCCGACCGGTTCGTGTCCACCTACTTCGCGAAGTACAACAAGGATCCGGACAGCACGGACTGGCACGACTGGCCCTACTTCGCCGGCGACGGCGCGGTGCAGGCCGAGGACGGCTACTTCCGCATCCTCGGCCGGGTCGACGACGTGATCAACGTCGCCGGGCACCGGCTCGGTACCAAGGAGCTCGAGTCGTCCGCGCTGTCGGTGGAGGAGGTCGCCGAGGCGGCGGCGGTGCCGGTGATCGACGACGTGCGCGGCCGGGCGGTCGAGATGTACATCGCGCTCAAGCCCGGTTACGCCGACGCGGGCCCGGAGGTCGAGAACAAGGTCAAGCAGGCGATCGAGCGGGACATCGGCAAGATCGCCCGGCCGAAGAACATCTGGATCGTGCCGGACATGCCGAAGACCAGGTCCGGCAAGATCATGCGCCGGGTCATCGCCGCGACGTCGAACTTCGCCGACGTCGGGGACATCACCACGCTCGCCAACCCGGAGGTCGTGGAGCAGATCCGGCACTGGTGCAGAACGCCAAGCACGCCAAGGGCGAGGTGCCGCGCGAGCTGACCGAGGCCGAGGAAGCCGAGATCAAGACCTTCGGCGCCGAGTCCTAGCGCTTCATCCCGGTCCGCAAGCGGCGGGCCGCCGTAGTCCAGGTGGCCCGCCGCTGGCGCTTTTTATCTTTAGCCGAACGAACCGTGGTGCGCCCGCTGGGCCTGCTCGCCGTCAGCCGGGTTTCAGCCGGGCTGGCCGACCTCGATGGTCAGGTCGTCGTTCAGGAAGGACTGGTAGCCGCTGATCGGGGCGGAGTCGCCTTCGGCCTGCGGGTAAGACCAGACGGCGTCGGTGAGCTTGCGGCCGTCGGCGCTGACCGACCAGTAGGAGGCGGTGCCCTTGTACGGGCACACGGTGTGCGTGTCGCTGGCCTCCAGCAGGTCCTGCCTGACGTCCTCGGCGGGGATGTAGAAGCGGTTCGGCAGGCCCGTCTCCGACAGCAGCAGCGGGCGGCTGGTCTCCGCCAGCACCGTGTCGCCGAGCAGGACGCGGACCTTGCGTGCGGACCGGCGGACGTCGACCCGGTGATAGGGGTCCCTGATGTGGCCTTCGATCCGCTCGTCCTCGTCGAACCACTCGTCCATGGCGTTCCAGTAGAAGCCCGCGTACCCCTCCAGCCAGCTTGCCTCGGGGTTCGGCTCCGGGTAGGCCCAGATCGCGTTCTGCGCTTGCTGGCTGCCGTCTGTTGGGCGGGCGACCGTCACGGTCCAGTACGACGCGGTGCCCTTGAACGGGCAGAACGTATGGTGGTCGGTCGGCGTTATCAGGTCGGCGCGGATGTCGTCGAGCGGCACGTACACCTGCGGCCGCAGCCCGGTCTCGTGCAGCAGCATGGCCCGGGTGGTGTCGAACACGGTCTGGCCGCCGAACGTCGCCCGGATCCGGCGCGGGAACGCGTGCATGAGCAGCTTGTGCGCGGGCCCGTCGATCCGGTAGTTGACCATCTGCGGCGCCTGTCCGGACAGCGGGCCGGACGAGTGGGTCAGGGACACGGCTCTCCTTCTGCGATTTTTACATGTCGTCGGGGACAGCAAAATCGACCAGCCTGGTATGCCCGGGGGCGAGGTCCGGCCAGTCGCCGTCGAACTCGAGCACCGCCACGGCGGCGGTGGGGAACCTGAGGTGGGACTCCTCTTCGGCCAGGCTGGCGGCCAGGTCGGAGATGCCCGGGTTGTGCCCGATGATCAGCGCTGCCCGGCACCGGCCGGGCAGCTCCCGCGCGAGGTAGAGCAGGGTCAGCGCGCTGGCCCCGTAGGCCCGCTGCTCGAACGTCACCGACGGCGAGCCGTCCAGCTCCTTCGCCACGAGCTCCCAGGTCTGCCGCGTCCTGGTGGCGGTCGAGCAGATGACCTCCTCGGGCCGGTAACCGCGCTCGCGCAGCCAGCGGCCGACCACGGGGGCGTCCCGCCGCCCGCGCTTGGCAAGCGGCCGCTCCCGGTCCGGCACGTCCGGCCAGTCGGACTTGGCATGCCGCAGCAGCATCAGCCTCCGCGTGGTGCTGGTCATCTCATCGGCCACGTGACCAGGCTAGGCTCGGCGCCATGACGATGACCACCAGGGTGCTGCTGGCGGTGGTCGGCGCCCTGATCACGATCGCCGGGATCGTCTTCACCCTGCAGGGGGTTGGCTACGTGACCGGAAGCTTCATGACCGGCGCGACCCAGTGGGCCATCATCGGCCCGGTCATCGCGATTGCCGGGCTCGTGCTGATGGGGTTCGGCCTGCTCAGGCCGCGCCCGGGGGGCGGACGGCGAGGAAGTTGACGGCGGTCACCCGGCCGCGGCCACCGGGTTGACGTGAAACGGCTGCGGATCGAACTGGATGGCGAAAGAAACGATCCCAGCTTCGTCGAAGCTCGCGCTGCCGCAATCATAGCTGGCACCGGGAACATAGTCCTCGAAGTACCGCAAGCCGTGATCGTTCACACCCGCAGTATGGCAGCGTCTGCGGCTTATCGATGCGTAGATCACGGACGTGTTACAGAAAAAGCTCGATTTGCCTGCGCGGGTCGGACGCTTCCTGCCATGCTTCCGCAGACAGCACAGACCGCCAGACAGCGAGCGAAGGCTGGAAGGGTCGCAGAGTGTGACCTGACAGGCCCGCTGACCAGCCCGTAAGGGCCCCGTAAGCGGGCGCGGAACCTAATTGGGGAGTTCTGTGGATACACCTATGCACCGCCGGCCGCGGAAGATCCGCCGGACCGGCAGGCATACCACCCCGTCGCAGGTGGAGAAGGTCGCGGAGATGGCGGGCAAGGCCGCCCCCGCGGTGGCGATCGCCGGAGTGCTCGTCGGGTCGGCGACGGCGGCAAACGCCGCGGTGGCCGGGGCCGCCTCGGCCACCACGGTCGCCGAGCAGGTGCAGGCCGACGCCGTGGTCGTGCACCACCAGCCGACCGCCCGTAGCTACGTCGTGGAACGCGGCGACACGCTGTCGGTGATCGCCGAGCGGTTCTATCACAACTCGGCCGACTGGCGCGCCATCTACCACGCGAACAGCGCCAGGGTGCACAACCCGAACGTGATCTACGTGGGCGAGAAGCTGACCATCCCGGCCAGCCCGGCCGCCGCCACCTCGTACTCGCCCAAGCACGCCAGGGGCGGTACCACCCTTACCACGTCCGTCACCCACCTGAGCGGCACGCTCGGCTGCGCCGCGCTCGAGACGCTCTGGGAAGAAGGGGGCGGCTCGCACGCCGAGGCCTTCACCGCCGCCGAGATCGCGATGGCGGAGTCCGGCGGCAACCAGTTCGCCACCGGCACGGTCGGCGAGCGCGGCTACTGGCAGATCAACCCGGACCACGGCTCGCTGTCCACCTACGACCCGCTGGGCAACGCCAAGGCCGCCGTGATCATCTCCGACGACGGCACCAACTGGTCCCCCTGGACCACCTACACGAGCGGCGCCTACGTCGGCCGCTGCTGATCAGGCCCCTGCTGCTCAAGCTCCTGGTCATCGGGCTGGTGCCGATCGCGCCCCTGCTGATCGGATCGGCCCGGCACCTTCTGCCCGTACCCCGCCAGCTGGCCGGCCACGAGCGTGATCTCGTCGGCCGGCAGCAGGCGCGGGGTCGACTGGGGCCGTCCGGCCGCCAGCGCCCGCAGGTACACATCGCAGAGCCATTCGAGGCAGCGGGAGCCGGCCAGGGCCGACTTGAGGTCGGCCCCGGTGGTCACCGCGCCGTGGTTGGCCATCAGGCAGGCGGTCCGGTCCCGCAGCGCCGCCACCACGTTGCGGGCCAGCTGGTCGCTCCCGTAGGTGGCATACGGCGCCACCGCGACCGGCCCGCCGAACATCGCCACGTAGTAGTGCACGGCGGGCAGCTCGTCGCAGACGGTGGAAAGCGCGGTCGCGGCGACGGAGTGGGTATGCACGATCGCCCCCGCGCCCGTCGCCGCGTAGACGCCCAGATGCAGCGGCATCTCGGTGGTGGGCCGCAGCGGCGCCCGCACCGCGGTGCCGTCGAGGCGGTGCACGCCGACGAGCTCGGCGGTTAGGTCGGCGTAGTCCACGCCGCTCGG
>Ga0181525_10003685_pt1 | contig 12018 bp, 12 predicted proteins | sample PEATcosm2014_Bin_48_FD_121100 | JGI IMG/M metagenome (GOLD analysis project Ga0181525, IMG submission 121100) | Peatland microbial communities from MTU Mesocosm Facility, Houghton, MI, USA - PEATcosm2014_Bin06_10_metaG | ecosystem: Environmental > Terrestrial > Soil > Wetlands > Peat | place... | reverse complement strand
GTTACCGGCCGGTACAGCGTGTCGCGCTCCATCGGCTCACGCCCGGCTTCGCGAATCAGCCGCAGCAACTCCCCGCGCCGCAGGCTCTGGCTGGTTGTGGCGCCCGCGTCGTGATAAATCTTTTCTTCCACCACCGTCCCATCCAGATCGTCCGCGCCGAAACGCTGTGCGATCTGCGCAATCCTGGGCGTCATCATGATCCAGTAGGCCTTGATATGGCTGATATTATCCAGCATCAGCCGCGACACTGCGATCATTTTCAGATCCAGAAATCCGGTGGTGGTGGGAATGTGCTCCAGCGCCGTATTCGCCGGATGAAATGCCAGCGGAATAAAGGTCTGGAAGCCGCCGGTCTCATCCTGCAGCGCGCGCAGCCGGAGCAAGTGATCCACCCGATCCTCTGCGGTCTCGATGTGGCCGTACAACATCGTGCAGTTCGACTTCAAGCCGAGCTGGTGGGCGTTGCGCGCCACTTCCAGCCACTGGTTGCCGTCGATCTTGTGATCGCAGATGATGCGCCGAACTCGCTCGTTGAAGATTTCCGCTCCGCCGCCCGGCAGTGAATCCACGCCCGAATCGATCAGCCTGGTGATCGTTTCCCGAATGGACAGCTTGCTGCGCTGGGCGAGATATGCGATCTCCACCATGGTCAGCGCCTTCAAATGAACGTCGGGGAAGCGCTGTTTGAGGCCGCGAAACATATCGCAATACCAGTCCAGCGTAAGTTCGGGATGCAGGCCGCCTACAATGTGAAACTCGGTAACCGCTTCGCTCCAACCCTCCCCCGCGCGATGCCACACTTCATCGAGCGACCAGGTGTAAGCCTTTGGATCCTTGGCGCGCTTGCCGAAAGCGCAGAGTTTGCAACTCGCCACGCAAACGTCGGTAGGATTGATGTGCCTGTTCACATTGAACCAGGTGACGTTGCCGTTCTTGCGCTCGCGCACCAGGTTAGCCATGTACCCTAACGCGAGAATGTCGGAGCTTTTGAAAAGCGCTACTCCGTCCTCAAAATTCAAGCGGGCACCGGCCTGAACCTTTTCTAAGACAGGCCGCAACCGCCGGTCTTCAATCTGCCCTTCAATCTGATCTGCATTAATATGGATCTGCATTGTTCATCAGGCTCTGAGGCCGAAGAAGTAGATGTCGGCCGCCCAAAACAGAAAGAATAGCACGCTGACGTATCCGTTCACGGTGAAGAAAGCGGCGTCCACACGCGACAGGTCGTCGGCGTGTACCAGTCGATGCTCATAAAGAAGCAGCAAAACGATGGCGCCGATGCCCGCCCAGCTCAAGATTCCCAGACCGAAGGAGACGGAAAGAAGCACCAGGCAAGCCACCATTGCGATGTGAAACATCCGTGCGATCCAAAGCGCTCCGGCCATCCCGAAGCGTCGCGGCAGGCTAAACAGCCCTTCGCGCGAATCGAACTCGTAGTCCTGGCAGGAGTAAATAATGTCGAAGCCGGCGGTCCAGAACATCACTGCGGCAGTCAACCACAGGATGCGCGGATCCAGCGATCCCCGCACCGCGATCCAGGCCGCGGCGGGGGCAATGCCCAGTGAAAATCCCAGAATCAGGTGCGAGAACGTAGTGAAGCGTTTGGTGAACGAATAGAAAAAGACCACGGCCAGCGCCACCGGCGCCAGTTTGAAGCAGAGCGGGTTCAGCGCGCGTGCCGCAATCAGGAACACTAGTACGGCGGCGATCACGAAGCCCCAGGCAAAACGAACGGTCAGGATTCCAGCCGGGATGTGGCGCAGACGCGTCCGAGGATTACGAGCGTCGATATCGGCGTCCAGGATGCGGTTGAATGCCATAGCGGCCGAGCGCGCGCTCACCATGGCGGCGGCGATCCAGAGCAATTTGTAGCCGAAACCACGAGCGTCGAAATGGCTCTCGCGAAAGGCCAGCAGTGCGCCCGTGAGAGCGAATGGCAGCGCGAACACGGAGTGCTCGAACTTGATCATCTCGAGCGTCAGCCGCAGCCGCTTCCAAAATCCCATCCTGGTTCTTCGGGCTCCTGCCCTCTGCCTGCTACCTTCCGAATTCTTCTTTTCGTTTACCATTCTATTTCATGCGGTACTTCGTGCTCGCCGTTATGCTGGCGCTCGCCTGCTGCGGTCCCAAACCAGCCACTCTGGAAGATTTTCCCACGCGTCCAGTGACGCTTCCCGGCGGCCGCGTCATTCGAGTGGAAACGATGATCGGCAGTTTCCAATTACTGCGTGGCATGATGTACCGCACGTCACTGGCGCCCGATCGAGGCATGCTGTTCGTCCATCCCAAACCAGACCGTTATTCGTATTGGATGTATCAGACCCTTATTCCGCTCGACATGATCTGGATGGACTCCAGCGGAAAGATCGTTGAGGTCGTCGAGAATGCCCAGCCTTGTAAGACGCAGGCCAGCAAGTGCCCGCAATATGGAGGCGGTCAGATTGCCACCTATGTATTAGAGATTGGAGGCGGCATGGTTAAGAAGTACGGTCTTCAGGTGGGACAGACCCTCCGCTGGTGATTCATTACCCTGTAAAGCCCCCGCCTGTTACCCTCAAGTTGAGATGGATACCGAACAATTGCGCGGCCTGCTGGAGCAGGTATACTCGGGCTCGGTGGATGTAAATTCGGCGCTGCAACGAATTCGTCACCTGCCGTTCGAGGATCTGGGATACGCCAAGCTGGATCATCACCGCGCGCTGCGGCACGGTATAACGGAAGTTATTTTCGGCAAGGGCAAGACGCCGGAACAAATTGGTGCTATTGCCGCGCGTTTGCTGGATAAGTCGCCCAACTTACTAGTGACTCGCGCCGACGGGCGCGCAGCGGCACTGCTCAAGGCCGATTTTCCCGAGGCTGAGCATTTTCCCCTCTCCGGCGCTGTCAGAATCTGGCGGGACCGTACCCTGCACGGCAAGGGAAAGCTCGCCGTGGTTTGCGCCGGTACCAGCGATATTCCCGTCGCCGAAGAAGCGCAGGTAACCGCCGAAGTGATGGGCAACGAAGTGGAATCTATTTACGACGTGGGAGTGGCAGGCATTCACCGCTTAATCGCTCAAAGTGAGAGGCTGATGGAAGCGCGGGTAGTAGTAGTGGCCGCTGGAATGGAGGGCGCGCTGCCCAGCGCGGTGGGCGGCATGGTTTCCGTTCCCGTGATCGCAGTTCCCACCAGTGTGGGATACGGAGCCAGCTTCAACGGGTTAGCAGCTCTGCTCGGCATGTTGAACAGTTGCGCCAGTAACGTCACCGTCGTAAACATCGACAACGGCTTCGGAGCCGGATACGTAGCCAGTTTGATTAATCGTCTGTAGCTCTGCCGAAAGACCAACAGACGGTTCTGGTTGCGTGGCTGTCCACACGCGCCGCGGCGGAATGGGATGCTGAGATCGAACGCGATTTTTCACCTGGCGGTGCTGGCCTTAAGCTGATCGAGTACCAACTGTTCCGGCAAAATCCTTTTCATCCATCGCTTTCATTCAAGCGGGTGGGAGAGGTCGTTACGGTCCGTGTTGGACGATCCCACCGCGCGATCGGCTAGCCCGAAGGCGACGTTTCCGCTGGGGCTGGATTGGCTCGCACGAAGCCTACAACAAGCCGCTGCGCAGGATGAGGTGACATTCTCAAAAGACGATAAGCTTAGAGGCTCCTAAGCACGCGCCGCTATCTGGTCACCTAATCACGTCATGGCGGGCTTAGGCTACTGCGACACTCACGCGCGCACCCGATTCTTCGGCATAAACATAAAAACCAAACATAGGCACGCTCTCGCGCTTGCTCCAGCGGCTCATCTTCCAGTGGATGCGGAGAAATTTTACATCGGCGCGCGAACCAAGATTCAGCAATATAGAATAAAGACCGCAGTAGAACTTGGGGGGGAACTTGGCCAATGGCTTGCCATCCCAAATTTCGCCGTCGGCAGAACCACAGACGGTTACCTCCAGGCTCTCCTGTTCCAGGATTCGTGTTATCCCGAGAGTAAGTACCAACAACTTACCTCGCTTTGCCCCAAGCTCAATCTCCGGGCCGATGCCGTCCGCTCGGGCGATGCTCTCAGGCAACAAAAAGTTACGCAGCATAATTTCCTCCAGCCGGGGGGACATGCCGGAAAACGCTTCTTGTGTGCTACCAGGCAGGTGTACCTACAGGGTAACTCGGAACTCGATGGTGGCGGTCGCCCGCCTTTTTTAGGGTCGCATACTTCCTGGACAAACAAAAGCAAATTAATGTATGAACACTAAAAAATGGAAAACAATTCAAACCCCACGAGGCTGCATGCCAATTAGCTCGACCGCTCGGAGCCTGACCGCCGGATGTGTCATTTCGCGGACCATCCGATCCAGTGAGTTGCGGACCAGGACATTTAACAAGACTTCCCTCGTTGTCGCTCATCGGCTGACCACCATTCGCCGTGTCAACCGCATATTCGTGGTCCACGATGGCTGAACTTAGTTAGAGCGCATCACCCACGAGGAGCTAATAAGTCCGGTGGGCTCCATTCCGAATTGCACGGCATCCAGTCGCGAGGGAAGAACCACCGCCGCGGGACTGCGTCGCGGATTTGCGCGCCGAAAAAGTGGAGCAGCACACCACCGATCCAGCGCGCTCCTGCCGGGGGATCTTGCGCCCGATCCATCGCAAATCCAAGCGGCTGTTGAAGTCAGGCGCAACGCGGAAATCGGCATATCCCGGACCAATATTGCCGCTCATCTCCGAATCGGTATAGCAGCCCGTCCCGAATTGCGTTAGCCATTTTAGGGCAAAACACGGAAGGGCACGTTGCTCGAGAGCGTGCGGGTAGGAGTGACCACCTCCACTGGTCCCGTGCTCGCGCCGGAGGGTACGGTAGCGGTGATCAAATATCTTGATACTACCGTGAACGAAGCCGCAATGCCCTCGAAGGTGACGCTGGTGGCGCCGGTCAAATCGCTTCCCAGAATTTCGACGGCCCATCCGGCCTGGCCGGAAGGAGGCCGTGTTTCCACAAACGGGCCGAGACCCACGGACAAGCTGAAGATTGTGCCACAGCCCTCGCCCGAGTTGCAGGCGGTATGTGTCCCGCCCTTAAAGGTTGCGCCGTAGAACTCCCCATTGGTGTCCTGGACCAGTTCCTCGGGCCAAGCGCCATCCGTACATTTGGATTGCGAGCAGAAGTCGTACAGCGTCGTCAGAGTGCCGGTTGGCGTGATTTTGAAGACCGTTCCTCCGTTCGAAATGTTCCCCCCGCCTAGCGTTGTTCCGTAGAAGTTGCCGTCGCTGGCCTCGACTAGCGCACCAGTGGGGAAAGCGCCGTCAGGGGGGTAGTGAAAGTTGTGCAACGTTGTCAGCCTGCCTTCCGCGCTAATCTCAAAGACCGTGCCCTGTTCATTGGTGCCGCCACCATACATAGTTCCGTAGAAGTTACCATTGCTACCCTGGATCAGGCCATTGGGTGCGGCGCCGTCCGTGAAGTCGAAGCTGTGCAGCGTAGTAAGCGTTCCGCTTGGTGTCAGCTTGAAGAGTGTCCCACAGCCCCCCGGGCAGTCTGCGTTTGTGATCCCGCCATCCACTGTCCCTCCGTAGAAGTTCCCATCAGTGCCCTGTATCACTCCTGAATCCGGCCCATTGCCGTCTTCGCAACCGCTTAGGCTGCAAAAACTATAAAGCGTTGTCAACGCGCCGCCCGGGGTGATTTTGAAGACCGTTCCCGCGAAGTTAGCCCCCGAAAAAAGCGTAGTCCCGTAAAAATCTCCGTTGCTGGCCCGGGTCAGTTGGCTCGGGACTTGGCCATCGGCGCAACTTATAACAGAACAAAAGCTGTAAACCACAGTGAGCGCGCCGCTCGGGGTGATTTTAAAGACCGTTCCCGTGCCGTTAGCCCCGCCGTAGGTCGTGGTGCCGTAAAGATCGCCATTGGCAGCCTGGACCAGACCCGGGTTGGGCTGATTGCCGTCCATGCCGTCGAAGCTGTCCAGAGACGCGAGATTGCCATTGGTCGCGACCTTAAATAATCCGATCCATTTTGATCTATTTCCTTCCTACTCGGTCTCTGGAACCTACACGCTCCCGTAGACCCGGATTTTCATTTTGTCCTTCCGAGCGAGCCAGTATATCCCGGGAGCGCCTCGATTTCAGCAGGTTCTCGGCAGCGCAGCGCCGGAAAAGTACCGGAAGTCATGGGAAAGTGGGCGGTACCCCGGTGGGAGTCAGCGGGAACCGGGGCGCGTTTCCTTGCAATTCTGGGACACTCCACCGTCCCTCCCTACCTCCTTTTTCGCTACCCTCTCGTCGCGGCAAGGTCGTTGGGGACCGGCTCCCTTTACGGTCGCGGCTCGGTAAGCACTTGCAAACACGCGGCCGCTACAATGAGCCGCGCGTCAGCAAGCGAATTTTCGTTTTTTTATCACCCTGGGGGTCTCCGAAAGGATCGCGCAGTCGGCTCCGGAGCATTCCAAAACGGAAATCCGGGATTAAGCGAGGATACTCATTTTCTTGGCGACTTTCGTCAAGATTTCTAGAGCCCGATCCAGCATATCCCTGGTATGGGTGGCGGTTACAATCGTCCGGATCCGGGCCTTGCCCTCCGGTACTGTGGGAAACCCGATTCCGGTGGCGAGCAATCCGTTATCGAATAGCGCCGCCGAAAATGCATGGGCCGTTCTTGCTGCGCCCACCATGATCGGGGTGATGGGAGTTTCACTATCGCCGGTGTTCAATCCCGCCTTAGTAAGAGCGGACTTGAAATACCGTGTGTTCTCCCACAGTTTGTCGATCCGTTCCGGCTCATTCTCCAGAATGTCGAACGCCGCCAGGCAAGCCGCGGCGACAGCGGGCGGATGAGACGTAGAGAATAAAAACGGACGCGCGCGATGATACAGAAACTCGATCAGGTCGCGCGTCCCGCACACATATCCGCCCAGCACGCCGATGGCTTTCGAAAGCGTTCCCACCTGGACGTCCACGCGCCCGTGCAGTCCAAAATGGTCCACGGTGCCGCGCCCGTTCCGGCCCAGCACTCCCGACGAATGCGCATCGTCGATCATCATGATGGCGCCGTGCCGCTCGGCCAGCTCCACCAGCGCGGGTAGCGGGCCAATGTCGCCGTCCATAGAGAACACCCCATCGGTAATCAGGAGTTTGTGCCCGGTTGCGCCATCCAATTCCTGGAGGATTCCCGCTGCCGCTGCAGTGTCTTTGTGCGGGAAGACGTGAATCCTGGCTTTGGATAGCCGGCAGCCATCGATGATGCTGGCGTGATTCAGCGCGTCGGAGATAATGTGATCCTCCGGCCCGAGAATCGCCGCCACCGTTCCCGCATTGGCGGCGAAACCCGATTGAAATACGACACACGCCTCGGTGCGCTTGAAATCGGCGATGCGCTCCTCCAGTTGCAGGTGGATGCTCATGGTCCCGGAGATGGTGCGGACCGCGCCCGATCCCGCGCCGAACCTCCTCGCCGCCTCTACCTGCGCTTCGATCAATTTCGGATGGTCGGCCAGCCCGAGATAATTGTTGCTCGCCAGATTGATCACCTCGCGGCCATCGAAGCGCGCTATGGGTTCACAAGGCGACTCCAGCACTCGAAGGCGTTGGTACGAGCCGCCTTTGCGCCAGGCTTCCAATTGCTCGCTGAGATAGCCGAGGGGGTTCGCGGTGGTCATCTCCTTCATCCTAGCGCGCGAAGGAGCTTCCGGAAGACGGACTAAGCAGCTCGGTAAACCAGGACGTCGTCCATGAAATGCCCGTCGGACGCACTCCCCTTGAGGCGATGCGAGACAAGACTTTCGGGTCCGTGTGCAGTGCTTTCCGCAAGGTGCGGACAGTTTTGTCGTTTATGCCTAACGGACGTAGACCCAACATCGGTATTGCCTCAGCTTGTTCGCCAAGCTGTTCGCGAGAAACCATTCGTTGACCTCCGAATCGAAGAACCAAAACGCTGCGACAAATCGATCAACTTAGCCCCAATGCTGTTCACTTTATGAAACTCTGGTACACGCGACTTTTAGTCGCGTCTCCCCATACCGAACACAAACGCGGCTGAAGCCGCGTGTACCTTTGGCAAGACCAGGCTAACTGAACAGTATTGAACTTAGCCCCACTTTCGATCATCTCGGGCGTCAAATATTCTTTTACCACCATGTTTTCAGCCACGTGAGTATCACCGACGTTTCGTTTGACACCGCATCATGCCAGGTCCCGGCCGCGCGGCCTGCCGCTAACCAACTGAACTAATCTGCGGAATTCGCAGGCAGAAGATGGAACCGTTTGTTCGCACCCCAACGATAGACTTCAAAGTCCCGGTCAAGCGTCAGAATGTCGCCGGATTGCAGTTCACCTGCAAGATGGATCAGACAAGCATCGGCAAGGTCCATCTCGCGATCGCGATATTACATGAAGACTGTGCAGGCCAGACTGGACGATCAGACGGAGAAGAGGCTGGCGCGCCTGAGCATCTGTACTACCGATGGACTCAGCGCTTTTTCAACCGGTAATCCTCCACGTCCGGCATCGGAATCAGCTTGCACATTTCAAACAGTCGAGACCGCGCTCGCATCCCGATGCGCTCCTCCAGAAAAAACTTGCTGTGGATGTCCTCCTGCAAGCCCGAGCCACGTTTGTCGCCGGCCTCCGGATCGCGCAGATTGCTGGTCACAATGGTGGCTTTGCGCGAGTTGCAGCGATGCGTCACGATGGAGGTCACAGTGTCCTCCACCCAGTCGTTAATGCGGCTGGCGCCCACATCGTCCAGTAAAAGAATCTCAGCGTCCAGAGCCGATTGATAGGCTTCCCGATCGCTTGAGCCAGACGCCCGGTCGTAGCCCCGATGAATCCGCGTCAGGAGCGACTGGAAATCGTAGAAGATGCCCTCGAAACCCCGCGCGATCAATCCGCGCAGCGCCGCCACGGCCAGGTGCGTTTTGCCAGTGCCCGGCGCACCCAGGAACAGCAGGCCAGGTTTCGGGCTATGCGGATACTCGCGCACGTATCCGCGCACCGTTAGCACTACGCTTGCCAGCGCAGACCGCGCCTGTGGATTCCCCGACGGCAGGCTGAAATTATCCACCGAAGCGTGCTCATAAAGCGGCGGGATGCCGGCGCGCTCCTCAATCCGGCGCTCGCGCCCCACATCGGCGCACTGGCACTTCTCCGCGCCCGAAATCCCCTCGCGTTCGGTGATCTTCCATCCCGAGCCGCCGCAGATAGGACAGAGTTCTACCGCGTTCATCGTGTGTACCTCGCCAATCGTGTGTACCCCACCCAGGTGTGTACCTCACCAGCCGGCGGGTTTTCCCCGGTTCTGTTCATCCAGCCACTTCTGCAAAGGAGCAAAGTAGTCGAGAATCGCAGTCGCGTCCATTTGGTCTTGCCCCGTCAATGCCATAAGCGCTTTCGGCCACGGCTGGCTGGCGCCCATGGCGAGCATCGCATTCAGACGATCCCCCGCCGCTTTGCTGTCGTAAATGGAACAGCGATTCAACGGCTCTGTGCATCCGGCGATCTTCGCCAGAGCCCGATGAAACTGGAACTGGAGTATATAGGCCAGAAAATAGCGCGCGTATGGATAATTCGCCGGCACATGATACTTCGCGCCCGCATCGAAATCCGTCTCGCTGCGAGGCTCCGGTGGAGCAATGCCTTGATACTCCAGGCGAAGCTTCCACCAGCTCCGGTTGTACTGCTCGGGCGGAATCTGTCCCGAAAAAACCTGCCAGCGCCATTTGTCGATCATCAGCCCGAACGGCAGGAAAGCTACCTTCTCGAGCGCTTTGTACAGCAGCAATCCGATATCTTTGGAACTGTCCGGAACCGTCGGCAGCAGCCCGATCTTCTGCAAGTACTCGGGCGTAATCGATAATGCGATGGTGTCGCCAATGGCTTCGTGGAATCCATCGTTGGCGCTATCGCGGAACAAAAACGGTTGGCTATCGTAGGCCCGCTGGTAAAAATTATGCCCCAGTTCATGATGAACCGTGGAGAAATCTTCGGCGTTGATCTCCAGGCAGATCTTCACCCGCAGATCGTCCACCGAATCGATATCCCATGCGCTGGCATGGCAAACCACGTCCCGATCGCGCGGCTTTACGAACATCGAGCGCTCCCAAAACGTCTGCGGCAGCGGCGCAAAGCCGAGGGAAGTAAAGAAGCTCTCGCCGAACCTCACCATGTCCAATGGCTGCGTTCCCCGGCCTTTCAAAATGGCAGTCAGATCGTAGCCCGGATCGGCGTCCTTCGGCGCCACCAGCGGATAGATGTTCTCCCATTCCTGCGCCCACATATTCCCCAGCAAATGCGCCGGGATGGGACCACTGGCTGGAACCAGGTCGCCGTATTTCTCGCGCAGCTTCCAGCGCACATAAGCGTGCAAGGAAAGATACAGCGGCTTCACCTGGTTCCACAGCCGGTCCAACTCGGCCGGGAACGCATCGGGCGGCATGTCGTACTTCGAGCGCCACATCGCGCCCATGTCGGCGAAACCCAATTCACGCGCGCCTTTGTTACCCAGCTCTATGTACCTCTGGAAGAGGGGCCGCATGGGAGGTGAAATGGTACGCCATCCATGCCACGCCTCCAGCAACTTTGCCGGATCGGTGCTGGTTCGCAAAATGTCGCTCAGTTGATCCAGATCCAGACATCCTTCCGGCCCATTTGCCCCAGCCCCCACCCGGCTTCCCGATCCGCCGCCAGGAGCGCAGTATTTGCCGCTCCCATAGATTCCTTCCATGCGGGTGGCGATCTGGGTGAGGTCCTCTGCTTCTTTGGGATCGGAGGGCGCGGCCAGTGTTAAGGAGAGGCGCAATAATTTGAACTGCCGCGCCATGTCCTCCGGCATCTTCAGACGGCTGAAGCGCGTGGATTCCTTGGCCAGTTGCATGGCTGCAGCGATCTGGTCCTCATCGGCCTTGGCCGCGAGAATTTCTGTGTCGTAAGTGATGAACGTGGATTTTACCCAGTCGGCGCGCTGCTGCTGGGTGGAAAGTTCCAGCAGCTTGGTCTGCGCGCGATCGAGAAAAGCTTTGGCTTCCGCAAGGGTAGGGGTTCCAGTAAGCGTGGGAGCCTTAGTAAGCGTCGAAGCTTTACCGCTCGCGGGCGATGGGGCGGTCTGGCCTAGGCAAAAGCCGGACCCAAGACAAATAACTGCAACAAGGCTTCGCATCCGGGTGGGTAGGACTCCTCCGAGCGCTGGCGAGGAAAAAACGCCTCCCTCATAGTGTACCTTCCCGAACGGCGCGACGATTCGATGGCGTATGAAAAGGATTTATTATTGGACCACCGACGATGAGCCTTGCTTTGCTTGAGTCCGGAACTCGTACTGGTGGATCTCAATGGCCGCTCGTCCCTCGTCGGAACGAACTACGCGTCCCCGCGCCACCAGCTTTAAAGCCACTTTGCTGTTCAACTGCGCCGGCCAGCTGATGGAAACTTCGAGACGTCTGCCTGGGAGTAAATAACGGTCGGTGGTAAACAGGACGCCATTGCTGCTCATGTTCACCGTAACGCCGGTCCCAAACTCGCCTTCCGCGCTCGCCTTCCGGCTCAAAATCTTATAGCGGACTTCCCGCTCAATCGGAAAACGGTCCGCGCCACGGCGGTCGTCTTTATCTTTTTCCAAGCTCATGTTTGCTCCCGGCACCAACATGCTGTTGTTTTCCTTTCGCTCTACTTGCACCATTAGATTGCTATAGCCGGGCGAGCGCTCCTATAGCGGATTCTTCCTAATTTGGAGTGGTACCGCGCTCCAAAAGGGTAGTACCTGGAGCCGTTACGAAAAGGCAACTACTGAGGAGAAGAAGGGTCCCCTTTTTTCCTTCGGCTGCGGATTTCCTCCAACCGTTCCGCGATGCGTTGCTCCAGCCCGCGGTTGGTTGGCTCGTAAAATCTTGTACCTGCGAGCGACGCTGGAAGGCACTCCATGTCCGGTAGCGCGTCCTCCAGTTTGTGGGCGTGCTGGTACCCCGCGCCGTAGCCCCACTGCTTCATGGCGCCGGTGGGGGCGTTCCGGAGTTGGAACGGCACCGGCTCAGCCACCCGCTTCTCCACCGC
>Ga0181525_10003683_pt1 | contig 12019 bp, 6 predicted proteins | sample PEATcosm2014_Bin_48_FD_121100 | JGI IMG/M metagenome (GOLD analysis project Ga0181525, IMG submission 121100) | Peatland microbial communities from MTU Mesocosm Facility, Houghton, MI, USA - PEATcosm2014_Bin06_10_metaG | ecosystem: Environmental > Terrestrial > Soil > Wetlands > Peat | place... | reverse complement strand
CCAACGACTCTGTCCGCCGGGCATTCGCTTGACCCCTCCATCATTCTCGGTCGCGTGCTCAGCCCACGACTTCCACGGATGGTTCATCAGCGCATCTTTTCGATACGGCTGGAGAAACTCCACCAGCTCTTTCCTTTTTGCTGTGCTGAAACTCGCACTGACTCCGACGTGTTGCAAATCGCCGGCATCGTCGAACAAACCGAGTAGCAGTGAGCCGACCATTGTGCGCTCACCTTTTTTATGCCAGCGGAATCCGGCAACTACGCAATCGCAGTCGCGTTCGTGTTTCACTTTAAGCATCACTCGTTTATTCGGCTCGTAAGTTCCTGCAGGATCTTTGGCCATCACACCATCCAAGCCTGCGCCTTCAAAGCGGCGAAACCAATCGGCGGCAATACTCCGATCGCTGGTTGCAGGTGTGAGATGAATCGGCGGGGAAGCAAAGCCAAGCAGCGACTCCAGTTCGCGTCGCCGCTTTTGAAATGCCTCGCCGCAGAGATCGCGATCTCCAAGGCAAAGCAGATCGAAGAATACAAATGATGCGGGAATCTGCCCTGATAAAAGCTTTACGCGCGATGCAGAGGGATGCAGACGTAATTGCAGCGCATCAAAATCAAGCCCATCATTTTTGACGATTACTATCTCTCCATCGAGCACACAACGTGCGGGCAGCGCAGCGCGCAGTGGTTCCAGCAACTCAGGAAAGTAACGATTGAATGGTTTTTCGTCGCGGCTTTGGATGAAAATCTCATCTCCATCGCGAAACACCAGCGCGCGAAAACCATCCCACTTGGGCTCGAAAATCCAATTGCCCTCGGCGGGCAATTCGTCTACTCGTTTCGCGAGCATCGGCAGGATCGGCGGATTTAGTGGAAGGTCCATACCCCATGGTATAACCTGGCTTCATCTTTTGATCGCGGCTGAAAACGAACCCTGTCCGATGAATCACGCCTACCTTCGTCGTTTCGCCGTCAACCAAAGTCTGTTCGCACCGCCCAAACGAAAAGCATCGACTGCCTCTTTGCCATTGATGGCTACCTGGCACTCCCTCTACTGGAACCGTCCGCGGGACCAGCTCCGGTGACGCCTCGAATGGGACGGAAGAAGGTCATTCCTAAGTCAAAGCGGTTCCCTACAAAAACCATTCCTGCGGGGTTTGTCGCAGCCGCCAGGCTGTCCTGCGGAAAAGCAAGGCCGGCGCCTCCCTGCCCCTGCTGCTTAACTCCGTATCCCGTCGAGAAGTACCCGTCGGTTGCAAACGCGGGAACAGCGAACAGCAAACAGCAAGATAACTGCCAACAAACGCTTGAGGTGAATGCTCAGGCGGGACGATTCTCCTTAGGTGAGTGGAGTGAGTCAGCGTTAAAGTCTAGTTCATGAATCAACATGCTATGCTATGGCGAGAGCACTTCGCAATTCCTCCCATCGAGTACTCAGCCGACGACAAGCTGTCCCACCTTCGCAAGGGTGCCCGTGTAACCAAGATTGCCATCGACAAGCGGGCGCGAGAGAGCGAAAACAGAGGGCATGAGAAAAACCGGGCTGGTGTTTTGCCTGCTTCTGGCCGGTTGCGCGGCGAAGAAGCAGCCGGCTGCGGCGACCCCGCCTCCCATACAGAGTCAGACGCCGCCACCCACTGCCGAGCTCATCGAACACTGTGTAGTCGTCAAGCAGGAAAATGCCAACACGGTGACCTGCAGGTGTCTGCCCGTGACCACCGTGATCGATTCAAAGACGGGGCACACCACGCTAGTTTGCAAGAAAATGAAAGAAGAACAATGAGACCAGCACCGGAGGGGAAATCCTTCATCAGGGGCGCGCTCGGCTCTTGGTGAACGGATCGAAGTATGTTTTCCCCGGTCCCGGGCCACCAACCCCCGTTGCATCCGGTTGCAATTCACGTAGGCCTCCGGTACAAGCTATCGTCGCGCATTGACTTACTTTAGCCCAGCTCCTAAGATGGTCGGGCACGCAGCCCGGCCTCGTCCTCTCTACACTTGATCGGCCAGACCATATCGCATTACCGCGTCATCGAGAAACTGGGTGGCGGGGGTATGGGTGTGGTCTACAAAGCCGAAGACATTCGTCTGCACCGCTTCGTCGCTCTGAAATTCCTTCCGGACGAAGTAGCCAAAGACCCGCAAGCACTTAGCCGCTTTCAACGCGAAGCGCAGGCGGCCTCCGCCTTGAACCATCCCAACATCTGCACCATCTACGACATCGGCCAGGAGAGCGGACAGGCCTTCATCGCCATGGAGTATCTGGAGGGAACGACCCTGAAGCATCTGGTCGACGGGCGCCCGCTTAAGCTTGCCCAACTGCTCGAACTGGGGATCCAGATTGCGGATGCGCTGGACGCGGCGCACGCCGGCGGAATTGTGCACCGGGACATCAAGCCGGCCAATCTCTTTGTCACGCAAAGAGGCCAGGCCAAGATTCTCGATTTTGGGTTGGCGAAACTTACTGCTCACGGCGGCGATCCCGGGTCGGCCGCCACGGTGGGGACGCTGGCTGCAGTCAGCCCCGAACAACTTACTACTCCGGGAACGGCGATGGGAACCATCGGCTATATGTCACCGGAGCAAGCCCGTGGCGAGGCGTTGGATGCGCGGACCGATCTATTTTCGTTCGGTGTGGTGCTCTATGAAATGGCGACCGGCAAGCAGCCGTTTTCGGGAGCAACTTCGGCGGTGGTGTTTGAAGCGATTCTGAACCGAGTTCCCGCCGCACCGATGCAATTGAATCCGGGGCTGCCGGCGCAAATTGAAATCATCCTGAACAAAGCGCTGGAAAAAGACCGTGACTTGCGCTGCCAGAGCGCCTCTGAGCTGCGCGCCGATCTAAAGCGCCTGAAGCGGGATGCCGATTCCTCGCGCTCCGCCGTCAGTGGAGTGACTCCGATCGCTGCGAGGAGCGGGGCGAAGGAAGCTCCCCGCGAAGAGGCGGAGAGTCGCAAGAGCAATCGGCTGATTCCGGTTTTGATCGCGTGCGGCTTTCTGGTTACGCTTGGGGCTGGGTTGCTCGCGGGCAAGCATCTTTGGGGATCAGCGGCGGCGAGCGCTCCCCTCTATCACGAGATTACCTTTCGCCGCGGCGAGATTCGATCGGCCCGGTTCGCCCCAGACGGACAAACGATCCTTTATAGCGCCGCGTGGCAGGGCAATCCCGTGGAGATATTTTCGGCGCGCCAGGGGACGGTGGAATCTCGTTCCCTTGGCCTGGGCCGAGCTGAACTGCTTGCCGTCTCCTCGGCGGGCGAGATGGCCTTGGCGTTGGAAAGCCATCCCGTGGGAACCTGGGTGAATGTAGGGACCTTGGCTCGGGCGCCACTGGCGGGCGGTGCTCCGCGACCGATACTAGAAAACGTCGAATGGGCGGATTGGTCGCCGGATGGAAACAGCTTGGCGGTTGTACGCAACGTCGGCGGTCGCGACCGTTTGGAATTCCCCATCGGCAAAGTGCTCTATGAGACCAGTGGGGGATGGGTCAGCTACCCGCGCGTTTCTCCGAAGGGCGACTACGTCGCATTTATCGACCATGCGAATCAGGGGGACGACGGTGGTTCCGTTGCCGTCGTCGATATGCAGGGGAAGAAGCGGAAGCTGACGCGCGACTGGTACGGAACGCAGGGACTGGCGTGGTCGGCTGACGGCAAAGAAATCTGGTTTACCGCCAGCGAATTGGGATTGGATCACTATCTCTCCGCAGTCAGCTTGTCGGGGAAAGAACGTTCGGTCACGCGGGTGCCGGGCACGTTGTTCGTATTCGATATCTGGCGGGACGGGCGGGTGCTCTTGGCCCGCGCTGGGCGGCGGCGCGAGATGATGTCTCTTTACCAGGGCGAAAGCAAAGAACGCGATCTTTCCTGGCTGGACTACTCCTATCCCGCGGATATTTCCCCCGACGGCAAGACGGTCCTTTTCGACGAGGAGGGAGTCGGCGGCGGCGTGCAATACGGCAATGCACAGGAGCTTACCTATGCGGTTTACGTCCGCAGCACTGATGGCTCGTCGGCGATTCGACTGGGCGAAGGAGCTGCGGATGCGCTCTCGCCAGATCAGAAGTGGGTGATCGTCCAGACGCCGGGCTCGCCGGAGCAGTTACGGTTGTTGCCGACCGGGGCGGGCGAAACTCAGCCTCTGACCAACGATTCAATTAACCACCAGTGGGCCCGCTGGTTCCCGGACGGCAAGCGGTTTGCTTTTTCAGGGAACGAACCGGGACGCGGCGTGCGCCTTTATGTGCAGGATGTTTCGGCGGGAAAACCGAAAGCGATTTCGCCGGAAGGGGTCGATGCCACGGCGTTTGCGGTTTCGCCGGATGGAAAATTGATTGTGGGAATCGGCCCGGATCAAAAAGGATATTTCTATCCTTCCGACGGAAGCGAACCTCGTGGCGTGAATGGCCTGGAAGCCGGAGATCTTCCGATCAATTGGAGCCAGGATGGCCGTTCTCTATACCTTTACCGCACCGGCGAAGTGCCCGCGAAGGTTTACAAGCTGGAGTTAGCCACCGGAAAGAAAGCCGTCTGGAAACAGATTGTTCCCATCGATCCTACCGGCGTATCCACCATTGGACCTGTGCTGATGACGCCGGACGGAAAGACCTACGCTTACGGCTTCCATCGAACTCTCGGAGACCTTTATCTGGTCGAAGGGCTGAAGTAAGTCTGGTTCGCTTTTCCTTTCACTCTTGCCGCCGAGGCTTCCGGTTCACTTCGTGTTCAAGTCAGCGTAGTGGCTGAAACTGGAAAGCGCAACCTGGTCGTTGCCGGGGACGTAAAATCCAAACCGGCCCGCATTTAAGTTTGCGCCGGGCTGAGCAAAGCGATCGAGCACGACCCAACTCTCACCCTGCCTGATCTGGTGGACAATTTCGTTTGGCCCGACGCGGACCTGAAAGGTGCGGAAACTTTTCTTGTCGTTGCGGTGAGGGATTTTGGTCTCGTCCCCTTTCTGACCATCCTTAAAAACTGTGCGGTAGAAATTGTTGTCGTCCATTTGGAACAGGACGTAGTTATTGGCGTCGGTGCAATGGAGCATCCACTGCAGGCGATGACCTTTGGTCAACATCGCGGAGAAAATGAAAGTCCCCGACGTCGGAGTGACGGTGTACATCACGAAGTCGCCGCCTTTGCGGACGAACCCACCTTTCTCCTGCTTCCAGCCTGCGGGGTCGGCCCACTTCGACATGCCATCGGGGGCTAAAGACAAATCCAAACTCCTCGATTGACCTGCGGCCACCTCCACTGGGGACGAACGAGTAAAATTGTCAGCCGTCTTTGCCGTGAGAGTGTAGGATCCGGCCGGCAAACTCAACGTGCCGCCGCTCGTCACGCGAGTCGAAGCCTCGCCGGCTTTCGCAAGCGTTACCTGAGCATCCGAAGGCGCGAAGACGATTTTTAATTCACCCGGCGCAGCATCCAGTGCAACATCGGCGGCGGCCAGAGATACGCCGGTTCCCGCCACAAAGCGTTTCTTAATCTGCCTGGGCCGGAAGCGGTCTTTGCGCAGTTCGACAATACGATCCCCGGGATCGATGGTGGATAGAGTGAACGTCCCATCGGACTGGATTGTTCCAACCGGAGTTTGGTCGATGAGAACAGTGCTTCCCGGAACCCCTCCCTGAATCGTAAGCGAAGCTAGGTGAGGAATGGGCTGCAAGCTGAAGCTGAGTTTCGCCTGATCGTCTTTTCGAATCCGAACCTTCTGTTCCTGGGCATCCTGAAAGCCGTTCTTTGACACGCGCACAACATACTCTTTGGGTTCGAGGTTCGGAATGCGCAGCTCGCCGCTCTGAGAGGTTTGCGATTGAAATCTGCCGTTGAGAAAGACCCTGGCCTTATCTTGCCCAGTGACCACGAGCAGCGCCCCCACATCCTGTCCCGATTCGAGGAACGCGGTTAGGGTTGGCGCAGCTCCCGCCTCCACCTCGATCTTGTATTGATTATGACCACGGGTTACGGCAAGCTCGTGAGCGCCAGCGGAAACGGATGGAAGGTCGAGACCGTCTTGCGGGATAACCAGCGGAGCTTGGCCATCGAAGCCCGCCTTAGCCGTGGCATCGCTGGAATAAACACGAAGGCGGTCCCCCTGGCCGCTTATGACCACGGTCATCACTCCTTTTGAGACGATGAGGCCGTGGACCACGGGGGCCGCTCCAGCGACGCTTGAAAAACTGAAAGATGCTTGATCGCGCGGGCCCTCGAAACTCAGGTTGTGTTCGCCCGCCGGTACTTTGTCGAGTGTCCACTGCCCATCCTGAATTTCCGCGGCTGGCTGATCGTCGAAAGTAACCCTTCCCGTACTGGTGTCGGAAGATATTTTCACAACCGGTAAGGGGAGCTCGGGTGGCGGCGTTACAGGAACGGACACGGCAGGCGTCGCTTCTGAGAGGGAGGTGGTTGGCGGCGCGTGATGTCTTCGGACGAAAAGGAAAACTGCCGCGACCAGAAATACCGCAGCCGTAACTGCCAGGATAGATTTCGAGAATGGCTGCGAACGCCCGCCGGGATGCTTGAAATGCGAAGGTGGCGGCGCGGGTTTGGTCGCGGTTGCGGGAGGCGCAACCGTGGAAGAGGCGGTGAATTGCGCGGACACCGGAACCGGCGGAAGCCCTGTTTCCACCGTTGGCGCTTCGGTCGCCGGCGGAGACGGGGCGGCAACACCGCCGTTTCCAGGCGGCAAAGGTTCGGTCCCGCTGGTCGGCGGTGAGCTAAATGTCAGGGTGTCGTTTTCGTCGCCGGGCCGCGGATTCAAGACTCGGGTGGCGTCCAGCATACCCAGGCGATGCAGAAAGCCGTTGGCCACGGCTAAGATTTCTCCGTCGGTCGGATGCTTTTCTGCGAGCAGACGGATTCGTTTGCCTAGAGCTTGCTTCGAAACAGGATCAATGGCGGAATCGATTTCACTTTCCATACTTCGGAGCTCCTCCAGGTCGCGGCGGCGGGTTTGCCGGCGTTGCGACTGGAGGTCGCGCTGTACAGCCTCCTGAATCTGAATCAACCTGGGCTCGCGGGGATAAACGGACAGTCCTTCCTCGATTCGAGATGAGGCTCCCGTCAGGTCGGCGGAGGCCTGCAATTTGCGCGCTTGAGAGACGCACTCCTCAACGAAAGTTTCGCGCTTCTGGTCCTGGATCAGGGTCCGAATGGTCTTAGCCATGGGGTGGCCGGGGTTCAAGTCGAGAGCTTCCCGCGCCAGCTTCTCCGCTTCTCGCCAATCGGTCTCGACCGTGGAGTGGGCGTGCTCGACCAAGGCGTTGGCCAGAACCGCGCGCGCCAGGGAATTGTTCTCATCCAGCTCATAGGCCCGGCGCAATAAATTGATGCCTTCGGCAGAATGATGCTGGGCGCACAGATCCTGACCCTCGGTCATAAGAACGTGGGCCTCGGTCTTCCGCTTTACGCCGTCCTGGGCAAGCTTCTCCAGTTCCGCCAATTCCGCGTCGTTCGGAAACTCCGAGGCCGCGCGTTGCAACAGATCGAGAGCGCGGCTGTAATCGCCGGAATGCAAGCAGATGTCGACCTGCTCGACCAGGCGCGTTTTCGATTCGATGCGGATTTGCTGGTCGCGTCTTTTTTGCAAACGTTCGACTTCGAAGGTTAATCCGGGATACTGGCTGTAAATGGTGCGCAGGATTTCCCAGTCATTCAGCGCATCGCTGTAGGAACCTTGTTCTTCGCGCAGATGAGCGCGCGCAACGATGGAGTTGACCAAATCGCGTTTGTCCTGCACCAGGCGCAGCGCGCCTTCGAAATGCGATTCTCCGGGATGGAGATCGAGCGCTTCGCGCAGAATGTTCACCCGCTTTTCGAGGTCGGGCTCTGCCTCCACCTGACGATCGACGGATGCGATGAAGGCCGAGAGTTCCTGGCGCTGCTGCTCCTCGATATCGTATTTGAGAGCCTGAAAGATGGCATGGTTCGGGTACTTGGCCAGGTAGGCCTGGCAGGCCTCCATGGCTTTGCGGAAATTGTGTTCGGAGAGGTTTCTTCGCGATTCCGCGTATGCGGTATTCATCGCATCGTGCTCGGAGCGCACTTCATTGTAGAAACTCTGATAGTTTGGGCCGCTCTCGCGATTGATGGAATCCGGGGCTCGCCGGTCCAGGTCGAGCACGACCCCCAACTTGGCGAGCGCGCTGCTCACGTCACCTTTGTGCCAGGCGTCCATGGCGGCGCGGTGAAGTTGTTCTTTTTCCTGACGGAGTTTCTTGTATTCCTGTTCGTCGCGGTCGACCTCCGCCAGCAGTTGCAGCGCGCGCTCTTCTTTGGGCCGAAGTTGGAGGACATTCTGCAAAGCCTCGCGAGCGTGGGCGTAGGCGTGATTGTCGATGTGCTGCCGGGCGAGGCGATACCAGTTATCGATCTGGCGTTCACTGCGCCGGTTTTCGATCTTGCTCTTCAAGGACAGCGCAGCGGCATTGTCCGGCTCGATCTGCAAGGCCTCGTGCAATTTTTGCAGAGCGAGCGGATCTTCTTCCTCTTCAAAACGCGCGCGAGCGGCATCGAGCAACTGAGAAAGCGTCTTGCGGCGCACCGCGCCGTCGAGCCGCCGGCGCAGAGCGCCGATGGACTCGTCCATGTGACCTTCGGCCTCGAGCTCGCCCAGAATCTCTCCCGCAAACTGGAAATCGCCTTCCTCAAGGGCCTTGGTGGCGCGCTGCAACCGCGGCCGCGTGCGCTCGGGATCGAAAAACTCAATGGGTTCATTGCGCAGGGCTTTGCTGAGGGTATCGCCAAAATCCCGGGCGGAGGCGAAGCGGTGCCAGGATTGCTTGGCCATGGCTTTGTGCAAAACGCGGCTCACCGGCTGGCTCACGGCGGAATTCATTTCGGTAGCCAGGGGCGGAATCTGATGGAGGATCGCATCCACCACCTCATCGGCGCGGGTGCGCTGGAAGGGGTTGCGGCCGGTCATGGCTTCATAGCAGACAACGCCCAGGGAAAAAATATCCGACACCGGCGACAGCGCTTTCAATTCTATTTGCTCGGGGGACATGTACAGCAGCGTCCCTTTCTGCGCGCGAGTGGTGTGCGTATCGGCCATGTGTGCCACGCCGAAATCGATGATCTTCACCGAGTCGTCTTCCATCACGAAGATGTTGCTCGGCTTTAAATCGCGATGCACCAACCCGCGTTCATGCGCTGCCTGCAGGCCGCGGCACGTCTGCGACACGATGTCGATGGTGCGCTCCACCGTCAGGCGATGCCTGGCTTTACGGATGAAATACTCCAGCGTCGAGCCGGGAAGCAGCGGCATCACGAAATAGGGCTTCTTCTTGCCGTCCTCCTCGAACTCTCCGATGTCGAAGATCTCGACGATGTTGGGATGACTCATGGATGCGAGGACGTCGCACTCTTTGTAGAAAAGCTGGAGGGAAGCGGCATCGGGAATATCGAGAATCGTCTTGACCGCGACTTCGCGGCGCACGACGGTGTCGTAGGCTCGGTAGACGAGTCCCATCCCGCCTTGTCCGAGGACCTGCCGAACCTCGTAACGGCCGGCCAATTTTTTGGGTGAAGCGGGATTCTCCATGACGCGCCTCGAGCGTTCCGGGCCCTAGCATCTTACTGGATTTGTGCGGAAATTGTAGTGTTTTCGCGGTTCAGCAGCGCCGCCTAGAGAGGAAAGTCTCCGACATTCGCGCCAGTCGAATCGCAGGGGGTGGTTAGGACCGCAGAAGGTTGCGCAGTATAAAAAAGACGTTGGCGGGGCGCTCCCCCAGCCGCCGCATGAAATAAGGATACCACTCGCTGCCAAAAGGAATGTAGACCCGCACTCGCCAGCCGCGGCGCACCAGACTCTGCTGCAGGTCGCGGCGGATTCCGTAGAGCATCTGGAATTCGAAGGAGTCGGGAGAGATTTTTTCGTGCGTGGCAAAGGCCTCGGCTTGGCGAATGATGTTCTCATCGTGAGTCGCCAGGCCATGAAAAACGCCGCTCTTCATCAGGATCTTCATCAGCCTGACGTAGTTGGCGTCGACATCGGATTTGGCGGCGAAAGCGATCTCGGCAGACTCCTTGTAAGCGCCTTTGCAGAGGCGAATGCGGATGCGTTCGGCGAGAAGTTTCTCGATATCAGCCTCGGAGCGCTTCAGGTAGGCCTGAATCACGGTGCCGACGGCGTTCGCATTTCCCGGAATCCGGTGAAGCTCATGGACGAAATCGAGTGTGCGTTGGGTGTAAGGTGAGCCCTCCATATCGACACGCACAAATCCGGGAGGATTCATCGCTGCGGCTTGGGCGACTAGTCCGCTCACGATGGAGCGGGCCAACTTCTCGTCGACATCGAGCCCCATGTGAGTGAGTTTGAGGCTGATGTTGGCGTTGAGATGGTGCTCGACGATGGCGTCCAGAATCTGGTGATAAAGCTGGGCGCTGTGGCGGGCCTCGTCGGGATTCGTAACATTTTCGCCGAGATTGTCTATGGTGACGCTCATGCCGGCGCGGTTGATCGCCTGAGTGGCGCGAACGGCGTCTGCAATCTCAGTGCCGGCGACGAACCGGCCGGAAACGCGGCGGCCGAGGGAGGAGCGCTCAGCAAAACTGCGCAAGGACGAGTTTTCGGAAAGACCGACGAAAAACGCCCTCAACATTCCGCACCTGGAAACCTATAAGCCGCAGGGATCGATTGCCGGAGGTAGATCACAGAACTTTGTATCACAACGGGGGCGTACCCGAGTCCGCCTGCGATCACGGCGGACCGACAGAAGCATGGGGCTTTGGCCGCGGAATTGGCCCTGCATCGACGCCAGATTAAGGCGAGAATCTTATTTCGATCGTCTCGTGAGTTTCGTGAGGACCGGCCTCAAATTTCCACATGAGCAGCGCGTTCTGCGCCGACTGCGCCAGTACAGGATGGCCGCCTTTTACCTCGACGGCCTTGACGCTGCCGTTCGGAGCAACCCAGACCACCGCTTTTACCACTCCCTGGATATTCATCGTGCGGGCCAAGCGAGGGTATTCCGGAGCAACGCGAGTCAAAACTCTGCGGGTATTTCCAGCCGCGTCCTGGGAAAAAGAACGACAGGGGGAAAGCGTAAGAACTGGGGCAAGAACAAGAGCGAAGACCGCAGCACGGAGTCCCATGGGATTAATTTACTTCGCTGAAGGCAGGATAAGAGAGGGCTTATCCACTTTCCAGGTTACGTTGGTACTGGGGCGTTTGAACCCCTCGGACGGGGGTCGCTCCTACCAGGTGTAACGCGCGGTTTAGGTGATCGTCTTTTCCTCGTCGGGCGCGATGGTGACTGGAAATTCAACGCTATGGCTGTCGGTTTTCTTGTAGTCGTCTGAGTTCGAAGTGATGTTCCAGTGCAGCGCTCGATAGAGAGGTTCGACCACTCGCACCGCGCGTTTGTCGCCGGGATCGCGCAGGATCACCGAGTCGGGTTCGAGGTGCATGGTGATGTCATTTACATGGACCTGGTTTTCGCCGGACTTCAGATCGAGAGGCAGGTCCTGGCTTACGACGGCCAAGTCCTGGTTGTAAATGGTGAGGGAGGGCTGAGAAGACTGCTGTCCGAAAAGACTGCCACAGAGAACAAGAAGACCGGCAAAGCGAGAAATCATAGACGACACCTCCGCGAAAGACCGGGTCGGCGCATCTTTAGAGTCAGACACCAGAGTTAGACGCCGAACATCGGCTCTTTGCCGTTGCTCACGCCGGTCAAACTCCATCGACGATGCAACGCGCCTGGGGGCGATTCTTGTGTTGCCGGCTGGCGGGTCGCTTCAGCCTCCATGCTCTTCCAGAAACTTTTCGACCTCGATGGCAGCCATGCAGCCGCTTCCGGCGGCGGTAATTGCCTGGCGGTAGCGGCGATCCTGCACGTCGCCACAGGCAAAAACTCCGTGGACCTTGGTTTGCACGTAGCTGTGCGTTTTGAGATAGCCGTCCTCATCGGTGTCGAGTTGATCGGCGAACATTTTTGCATTGGGATCGTGGCCGATACCGAGAAACAGGGCGCTGGTTGGGAAGTCCCACACCTTCCCGGTCTTCACGTTGCGCAGCTT
>Ga0181525_10003682_pt1 | contig 12023 bp, 8 predicted proteins | sample PEATcosm2014_Bin_48_FD_121100 | JGI IMG/M metagenome (GOLD analysis project Ga0181525, IMG submission 121100) | Peatland microbial communities from MTU Mesocosm Facility, Houghton, MI, USA - PEATcosm2014_Bin06_10_metaG | ecosystem: Environmental > Terrestrial > Soil > Wetlands > Peat | place... | reverse complement strand
CCCGATCGGCGCCTGCGCGTGGCCCGCGCCGATCTGTCGGCCGACGATCCGGAAGCGGCGCGCGCGGTGCTCGGCGGTTTGCTGGGGCAATTCGACACGCTGTCCCCGGAACAGCGCCGCGACCTGCTGCGCGTGCGCATCGACGCCGGCGACAGCGCCGGCGCCCTGGCGCAGATCGACCGCCTGCTGGCGGCAGCGCCCGCGCCGGGCGCCGAGGCCGGTGCGGTGCCCGCCATGCCTGCCACGGCACCACCGGCGCCGACCGCCGGGCGCGCCGACCTGTTGCTGCTGCGCGCCCGTGCCCATGCTGCGCAGCATGACGCCGCGGCGCTGCGCGCCGACGCCGCGGCGCTGCGCGGTGAACTGGCGCCCGGCGACATCGGCCGACGCATCGAACTGGTGCAGATCCTCGACGCCGACCGGCCGGCGGCACGCGCCGCCGCCGCCGAATTGCTTGCGCAATACCCGCAGGATCCGGACGTGCTGCTCGAAGCGGCACGCCAGGCGCAGCGCGACCACGACTACCGGCGCGCCGTGGCGCTGCTCAGGCAGGTACGGGCCAGCCCTGCCCCGGCCGCGCGGCCGGGTCCGCTCGAAGGTACCGTGCCCTTGCTGGCGCTGCAGCCGCTGGACCTCGATGCGTCGGGGCCGGCGCCGTCGCCGGGCACCGGTGCGGGCAGCCAGGCGCAGGAGGAAGCGCGCCGGCAGCTCGCCTCGATCGAGGCGCGCCGCCAGCCGCACGTCGATACCGCGTGGATGGTCTTCGTCCGGCACGCCGACGACGGCATCTCGACGCTGCGGGGCAACGAGATTCCGCTGCTCGGCGTCTGGCCGCAGGATTACGACGGCCACTGGTTCGCCCAGGTCGATGCCGTGCGCCTCGATGCGGGCACCCTGCCGGCATCGCTGGCCGGCGCGGCCCAGTTCGGCAAGGTGCTGGCGCTGGCCCCGCCGAGCGGGCTGGCCGCGCCAGTGGACGAATCGGCGACCGGCCTGTCGGCGGCCGGCGGCTGGCGTTCGGACAACCGGCGCTGGGACCTGGGCATCGTCGGCGCCGGCTTCAAGGTGCCCAACATCGTGGGCGGCTGGCGCGAGAACCGCGAATGGGGCGACACCGATGTCAGCGCGGAGCTGACGCGGCGCGTGCAGACCGGCAGCCTGCTGTCGTATGCCGGCGCCGCCGATCCGGTGACCGGCGCGGTCTGGGGCGGCGTCACCGACACCGCGCTGGGCGTGCGCGCGAGTCGCGACTACGCCAATCGCTGGAGCGCGTCGATGAGCGCGGAGCTGGGCCTGCTCACCGGACGCAACGTGCCGTCCAACGTGGACCTGAAGTGGCGCGGCGCACTGGGCCGCGAGTGGGTGCACAGGCCCGACTTCCGCCTCAGCGCCGGCGCCGCGCTGAGCCTCTGGCACTACGGCACGAACGAGAGCTTCTACACCTTCGGCCAGGGCGGCTATTACAGTCCGCAGCGCTACGTCTCCATCGGCGTGCCGATCGAGATCGAGGGGCGCCACGGCCTGCTGTCCTACGACGTGCGCGCCACTCCGTCGCGTTCCTGGACCTACGAGCAGAACACGCCGTATTACCCGGGCAGCGGCAGCCTGCAGGCACTGGCGGGCGATCCCATCCACGTCGCCGGCGCCGGCGGCGGCCTCGCCGGCAGCCTGCGCGCCGTGCTCGAATACCGCGCCACCGCGCACTGGGCGGTGGGCGGCTGGCTCGACATAGACCGCTCGGCGTACTACGCGCCGACCCGGGCGATGCTCTATTTCCGTTACTGGTTCACGCCCCAGCAGGGCCCGGTCGACTACCCACCGTATCCGGTGGTGCCGATCTCGCTGTATTGATCGGCCCGGCCGGGCGGCCGGGCTGGTTGCCCGGTCGATCGCCCAGCGGATCGGCGCGCTGGCACGCGCTCAGGCCGTGGCCTGCGGCAGCCAGGGGCCTGCGAGGGCCAGAGCGACGATGAAGCTGTTGAAGCGGTCGAGCACGCCGCCGTGGCCGGGCAGCAGGCGCGAATAATCCGTGATGGCGCAGCGCCGCTTGAACCACGAGGCGCCCAGGTCCCCGGCCAGCGCCGCGGCCGCGACCGGCACGGCGCAAGCGGCCGCGGCCACCCACGACCAGCCGCACAGGGCGCGCACGGCGATCCCGATGGCGCCGGCGCCCACCAGCCCGCCCGCCAGCCCCTCGACCGTCTTGCGCGGACTGATGGCAGGGGCCAGCGCATGACGGCCCAGCAGCTGGCCGCTGGCCTGGCTGAAGCCGTCGAATGCTGCGCAACAAAGGAAGATCCAGGCCACCCGCGACGGCGCCAGTAGCCAGGCGCTGGCCACGAAGGCCGCGGCCAGGGCGCCCGGGAGTGCCAGCGCGATCGCCGGCACGGGGCGCGTGCGCTGCCACGCCAGCCACACCTCGACGCCGGCGGTCGCGACGATCGCCGTGGCCAGCGCGGCCACCGCGACGCGCCCGGCTGCGCACGCCGCCAGCACGCCATGGACGATGGCCAGGAAGACCAGGAACTTGCGCCAGCGGGCGCGGCGCAGCGCGGGTGGCCGGCCGCGCAAGGCGCGCGCCGTCATCAGCCCGCCGAGCGCGAAGAGGCCCAGCGTGCAGGCCAGCACCGAGGCGGCCAGTGGCGCGGTCGGCATCAGAGCGCCGCGGCGCAGCGGCAGGCCCGCGGCAGGCAAGCGACGCTGGCCCGCACGATGTCCGTATAGAGTTCGCCGTCGAGCATCAGCGTGCGCGGCGCGGCGAAGCTGAAGTCGACGCGTGCGGCCTGGGCGCGGCGTGCCGGGCCGATGCGCTCGGACCCCAGCAGCACCGAGAGGTTGTGCGCCTGCTGGCCCAGCCAGTGGGTACCCAGCTCCATGATGTCGAGGCGGCCATCGTCGAGGCGCGCCTGCGGGAAGGCGCGGAAATTGGCGAGGTGGACGGTGTTGTTCACGACCACGCCGGTGCGCGCGGGCAGGTGCGCCGGCGTGCCGTCGAGCACCACCGCGACGTCCAGCGGTTGCGGCAGCGTGAGCGCGCTGGCCACGCCGTATGCCGCCCGACCCATCCACGGCAGGCGCTGCCGGCCGGTGGCGACGACGTCGGCGACGTAGCCGACTGCCAGCGTGCTGGCCGCCAGGATGCTGCGCTCGGCGCGGTTCGCCTGCTGCAGCGTGACCCGCAGCAGGTCGATGGTGCGCCAGTTGCCGCCGCGCAGCGCGGCGCGGGCCGCCGCTATGGTGCCCATGCCCAGGTCGCGTGCCAGGCAGTTGCCGTGGCCCACCGGGGCCACCGCCAGCGCGTGGCGGCCCGTGTCCAGCCCGGCCAGGACCTCCAGCACGGTGCCGTCGCCGCCGACCGCCACCAGGCCGTCGACGCTGGTGGCTTCCCGGGCGATGCGCGCGGCATCGCCCGGGAAGCGGCTGACGGCGACGCGCGCGACCAGGCCCTGGCGCAGCAGGTCTTGGGCGCAGACCTCCGCCGCGCCGCGCCAGCCCGCGCCGGGATTGGCGATCGCCAGCCAGCGCATCAGCGCGCGCTCCGCGCGGCCCGGTCGCGCAGCACCCAGGCGAGGCCGCGCACATCGGCACGCCATTGCGGCAGCAGCGCGAGCAGCGCGAATTCCTCGAGGGTCGCCAGCACGAAGACGGCCAGCGCCGGATAGAGCAGCCACGGCTGGAAGCCGAAGAGGAACAGCACGCCGATGAAGATGCCCAGCGCGTAGGCGGCCACGCGCGACAGCAGCGTGTGGAAGCTCGACAGCCGGCCATAGCGCAGCAGGGCCGCCGCGTTCTCGGCCAGCCACAGGCCAGGCACCAGCAGGAACGCCAGCAGGTGCGTGCGCAGGAGCTCCGGGTAGAAGATCCAGGCGCCCAGGGCCGCGGTGTACAGCAGCAGGGTGTCGGCGATCGAGTCGAGCAGGGCGCCCAGCGGCGTGGCCGCATCGAGCCAGCGCGCCAGCAGCCCGTCGAGGATGTCCCCGAGCAGCGAGGCGACGAGGATCAGGGAAAACGCCTCGTGGCGACGCGCCAGCGCCAGCGCCACGAGCAGCGGTATGGCGAGCATCCGGGCGACGGTGACGGCGTTGGGCAGGTGTTTGACCATGAGCGCGGCCGAAGTTTCTCACGGGCCGAGCCGGCCGCGGCGTCGTGCCGGCCGGCGGGCCGCCCGGCGCGGCCTACCACTGCCAGTCGCGTATCGGCGAGAGCGACTTGACCTGGATGAGGGCGGGCGACTTGCGATGGGCGGCCTCGGTCTCGACCAGCGAGCCGACGATGCGCACCTTCTTGCCGACCAGCGTGCGGGCCACCGATTGTTCCTCGTCGAAGACCACGAGCTGGACGAAGTACGACGCCTGGGCGGCGGGGCTGAAGTCGGCCATGCCGCCGGCCGGATGCAGCTGCGTGGCCAGCGGCGCCGGCAGCTGCAGGTAGTAGACCACCTCGGCATGGTCGCCCGCCGGCGTCTGGCCGAAGTCGGGCGCGCCGAGGAATTCGCCCGACTGCAGGGTGCCCTGCACCGCGACCGGCAGGACCGCCGGCGTGCCGGCGCGCGCGGCGGCGACGGCAAGCAGCAGGAGCAGGGATAGCGCGCGTGATTTCATGGTCGTTCCGGTAGCAGGTCGGGGCGCCGTGGTGCTCAGGAGGCGCGCTTGTGGTCGGCGGCGGCCAGGTGCGGCAACAGCCAGTCGTGCAGGTGGCGCACCGCCAGCAGGATGCTCTGCGCGTTCACGTGCAGCAGTATGCAGTCGAGCTCGTCGAGGAACCGCAGGTTGCGGGTCTTGAGGTCGATCGCGCCTTCGTAGGGCGAGGTGCCCAGGTAGTGCGCCTCGTTGACGAAATGGCTGCGCAGCAGCTCGGCGATGCCGCGCACGTCGGCTTCGAGCTTGCGCGCGTCGACACCGGCCCGCAGCTCGTGCACCAGGGCATTGGTGCGGGCCACCAGCGCCTGGTGCTCGGCGTCGATGTCGGCGACGCCGGTGTGGTACTGCACCCGGAACTCGAGCGGCTCGATGAGCGTCAGCTCGGCGTTGGTCGCGTCGGCCAGCGCGAAACCGCCGCCGCCCAGTGTGCGCGCCGAGCGCAGTGCGGCCTCGGCGCCCTGCAGCAGCCGGTCGGCATTGGTGCCGTCGGCCGGGTACACGGCCACGCCGATGTGGGCGCTGACGCGGCGCGCCGGATCGTTGCGCTCGAACAGCGCACCGATGGCGGCCACCACGCGCGCCGCCGACACGCCGGCATCGTCGCGTTCGGTGATCTCCGACAGCAGCATGACGAATTCGTGGCGGTTGAGCCGCGCGACGGTATCGCAATCGCGCACGCAGTTGCGCAGGGTCTCGGCCACCGTGGCCTCGACCTCGCCGGCCGCATCGGCGCCCAGCGCCTGCAACAGCGGCTCGAAATGCTCCAGGTCGACGCGCAGCACGGCGGCGCGCCGGCGGTAGCGGCGTGCCGCGGCCAGCGCCATGCGCATCCGGTCGAGCAGCAGCGCGCGGCCGGCAAAGCCGGTGGCCGGATCGAAGGCGCCGGCCAGCGGGCCGGCCGCGGCCGGTCCCGTGCCGACCCAGGGGCCCAGGTCGGTGACGAGCAGCACGATCTGGCGTACGGCCTCGACGGCGATCGTGTTGCCGCTGAGCAGCACCGGCACCGGGGCGCCGCCGGCGTGCAGCAGGTGGCAGCGCAACTCGGCGCGCGTGCCGTTGTGCAGCAGCCCGGCGCAGAAGTCGGCGACCGCGGCGCGCTCGCCCTCGACGACGATCGAGGCCAGGCTGTGGCCGTCGATGTGGTGGTACGGCGAGGCCGCACCCAGCATCTCGCGCAGCGCGGGCGAGGCCGCGACGATATTGCCCGAATCGATCAGGGCGAAGGGCACCAGGCCGCTTTTCATCAGCGCCGTGGCCAGGTCGTCCACGCCCGAGGGAAAGCGGCGCTCGGCGGGCGAGGGGGTGTAGCGCGTCAGGGTCGTCATGGGCTGCCTTGTCGACGTTGGAGCGTGTTGTTCGAGCGTGTTTCGCGTCTGTTGCGGTTTCGCGTCTCGTGCCTGCACCCGCCGCCCGATCCTGCGGCACGCGCACGGGCAGGCGCACGGGCAGTTACCGGCGCGTGTGGCGGGCACATGCGCCCGCCATCGCCCCGGTCTTGCGACGGGTGATCAAGTTTGGCCAGTTGGCGCCGCTGCGGTAGCCGGGAAAAGGACAGTAATTCGGGACTATTCCGGCTCAAGTTGCCGCGCTGGCGTCCGCGTCGCTCCAGGGCGCCACGCGATAGCGCACCTCCAGGCGGTGCGTGCCGCCCGGCGCGACGCTGACACCGCTGTCGCGGGCGTTGCCGCTCTCGACGCACAGCATCCGACGCCACCCGTCGTCGCCCATATCGCCCAGCCGGTGCGCCTTGGCCGCGCTCGGATTCCAGACCACGGTCGAGGCGCTGCCCGTGGCGCTGACGTGCAGGCGCCGCCGCAGCAGCGGATCGTCGATCCAGCAGGGCCCGCCGCTGGCGTAGACCCGGTCGACCTCGCCGTCGAAGCGCACCGGGCCCTGCTGGCGGCAGTCCACCGGCGCGGCCCCGGCGGCGTGGGCCGCGGCGTCGAAATAGTCGACACCTTCCAGTCCCCGCACGGCGACGGCGGCGATATCGCCGATGCGAAAATAGGTGTGCAGCGCCTCGGTCACGTGCAGCTCGACGCTCCCGGTATTGCGGGTGCACAGCTCGAGGTCCAGAGTCGCGCCGACGACGATGTCCAGTGACAGCGCAAAGGCGCCGGGCCACAGCGCGCGGGTCGCCGGGTTGTCGTCCAGCTGCAGGCGCAGGCCGGTGGATCCGTCCGGCCGGGCTCCCGTCGCGACGACCTCCCAGGGATGGTTGCGCGCGAAACCATGCGCCGGGCCCTGCGGCCGACCGGCGGGGGTGCCGAACCACGGCCAGCAGACCGGAATGCCGCCGCGCACCGACTTGCCCTCCAGGTAGCGGGCCGCATCGGACAGCCACAGCACCGGCTCGGCCTGCCCGCGCGGCTGCCAATGGGTGAGCTGCGCGCCCTGCAGGCAGATCGTCGCCCGCGCCTGCGCATTGCTCACCTCGGCCAACAGCAGGCCGCCCGGGCCTTCGCAAAAGCGCAGCACCCCGGGCAGGCCGTGGCGCTCGTCGAGCGCCGCCGCGCGCGCGGCAGCGGGGGTGGCATTGCTCATGGCGTCTCCGTGGCGGTGAATTCGGACCAGCTGCCGGCCGGCGTGCGCAGGTAGTCGCGGCCGCCCTGGTGGAACAGGACCGTGCCGGCATTCTCCGCCGCCCAGTCGGTGGTGGGCAGCGCGCGCACCAGCGCCTGCAGGCTGGCGGGCGAGGTGTGCGCCGGACCCGACTGGATCAGGCCGGCGACCAGCGTCATCAGGCCCAGGTAGCTCGAAGGCCGGTCGACCAGCAGCGGACCGGCGCCCGCGGCCCGGGCCCCGGGGAAGCCGACGAGCTTCACCGCGACCGGCACCCGCGTGATGGCCCGGGTCGGCAGCTCGCGCAGCCCCGAGACCTGCACGGAGTCGCCGCGCAACGCGGCGCCGTGTTCGGGGATCAGCACGATGACGGTGGGCCTGCCGCTTTGCTCGACCAGGTCGAAAAACCGGCCCAGGTCGGCGAACAGCTGGCGCAGCCGCGGTGCGTAGCTGTCGCGGCTGGTGGCGCCGCCGAGGCCCGGCACGCGGTTGCCGTCGTGCATCGTGATGGTGTTGTAGAGCAATGCCCGGTGGCCGCCGTCGCCGGCGGTGCCGGCGTTCCACCATTGCGCCAGCAGCGCGTAGTCCGAGCGTATCGGCGTGCCGTCGAACGAGGTCATCGCCACCGGCGCCGCGCGATTGTCCAGCGGATCGGCGCCGATGCCGCCCTGGCTGCTCAGCTGCTGGGCGAAGTGGTCGAAATGGCCGTCGTGGTTGAGCAGCAGCGCCGGGCGGTAACCGGCGGCGGCCAGGTTGCGGAACAGGTAGCAGTCATCGGCCGAGGTGCCGCTGTAGAGCTCGGCCTGGGGCGTCTGGCCGCAGGTACCGTGCAGCAGCCGCAGCACCGCGGGGCCGCTGTAGGTCGCCGCCGAGTTGAACTGCGAGAAGACGATGTCGAAGCGCCCCAGCAGCGGCGCGTCCTGCAGGTGCGTGAACGCCAGGTCGTCGCGCGCCAGCGAGCACACGCTGAGCAGCACGAGGTCGAAGTCGGCGGCGCCGGCGCGGCTGAACGAGACGACCTTGCCGTGCTGGGCGCCGTAGAAAGCCTGCAACGCCGCGTCGAGCGCTTCGCCGCCGAGCAGCGGCCCCGGCGCGTCGCTGGTGTCCGCCGGTTCGCCGGCGCGCACGTAGCGGCTCTCGTCGGGCGGCGGGGGCGCGGGTCGCGGTGCGGGCAGCACCAGGGCGGCGAACAGCCCGGCAAAGGCCAGCGTGGCGAAGCGCAGCCGGTGCTGCAGCAGCACGAACAGCAGCACCAGGACCACCAGTGCCGCGACCGCCCACAGCGGCACGAAGCGCTGCACCAGTTCGAGCAGGTAGTCCGCGCGGAAGTTGCTGAGCGCGCCGGCTTCCTCGATCAGCCGCGCGAACGGTGGCAGGTAGGAGTCGTAGTAGAGCAGCGCCACCGCCGCCGGCACCGCCAGCAGCAGGCGGGCGCGCCGCGCCGCCGGGGGTGCCAGCGGCCAGGCGAGCGCCGCGGCAAACAGCAGGTTGGCGAACACGTGCAGGCCGATGGCGTGGCTGTAGTACAGCGCCAGCTTGGCGAGAAAGTAGAGGCTCCAGGCACCCATGCGAACGGCGGCGCGACGCGCCTAGGCCTCCGCGGCGAACGCGCCGCGGCGCCGGTCGCGGCCCAGGCGCCGGCGCACCTCGCGCACCGCCGATTCGCCCAGGCTCAGGTAGCCGTGCAGCCCCAGCGAGACGATCTCCCACAGGCCGCGCAGCGGCAGGTCGGGCGCATATTGCTGGTGCCAGTTGGACCAGGCGTCGGCGCGGCCGAACGTGCACTGGATCAGGCGCTGCTGCTGCTCGAGTCCCAGGTCGATGAACTGCACGCCCAGGTAGGACTCGCGCTGCGCCGTGACGCGCGCGCGGAACGCGTACTCGACGTTGCCCGATTCGAGGGTGACCTGCACGGCGGTGCCGGGCGGCAGGTCGACCGCCTCCGGCAGCTCCAGTCCCAGGCCGTTGAGCGAGTAGTTCTCGGTGCTGCAGCGCTGGGTGCGGCCGTTGGGCAGCTGCAGTATCACCGGCAGGCGCGCGGCGACGCGATGGAACACCCGCATCTGGCGGCGCTCATGGGCGACGCCGATCGCGGCGCCCAGCATCAGCAGGTTGAAGGTGGTCCAGAGCAGGTTGAGAACGACCGTGCCGGCCTCGAAACGGTTCCAGTAGAAGAGCCGTCCCAGGCCGACCACCAGCCCCGCGCCATTGATGATCACCAGGCCGAAGTACGGCCGCGAGATCAGCCAGTCGAAATGGGTGCGCTCCACCAGTCCGCCCTTGGCGGTGACGTTGAAGCGGCCGGCGCCGGGATTGACGAAGGCCAGCGTCGTCGGCAGCGTGATGTACCACGCCAGCACGGTCTCGTAGACCTCCGCCCAGAACGAATGGCGGTACGCGCCCTGCATGCGCGCGGTCGTGATCTGCGGCAGCACGAGGTGGGGCAGCAGGTACAGCGCGAAGATCGCCGCCGACGAGCGGATGATGTGCAGCTCGAAGAACAGGTAGGCCAGCGGCGCGGTGAGGAAGATCAGCCGCGGGATGCCGTAGAAGAAGTGCAGCATCGAGTTGCTGTAGCACAGGCGCTGCATCCACGTCAGGCCGCGCCCCAGCAGCGGATTGTCGATGCGGAAGATCTGCGCCATGCCGCGCGCCCAGCGGATGCGCTGCGCGACGTGCGCCGCGAGGCTCTCGGTGGCCAGGCCCGCGGCCTGGGTGATGTTCAGGTACGCGGTCCGGTAGCCGCGCCGATGCAGCTTGAGGGCCGTGTGCGCGTCCTCGGTGACGGTCTCGACCGCGATGCCGCCGACCTCCTCGAGGGCCGAGCGCCGCAGCACCGCGCACGAACCGCAGAAGAACGTGGCGTTCCAGAAGTCGTTGCCGTCCTGCACCACGCCGTAGAACAGCGAGCCTTCGTTGGGTATGCGGCGGAAGGTATCGAGATTGCGCTCGAAGGGGTCGGGCGAGAAGAAGTGGTGCGGGGTCTGGATCATCGCGCAGCGCGGGTCGCGCAGCATCCAGCCCATGGTCGTCTGCAGGAACGAGCGCACCGCCAGGTGGTCGCAATCGAAGATCGCCACGAACGCGCCGCTGGTCTGGCGCAGCGCGTGGTTGAGGTTGCCCGCCTTGGCGTGCAGGTTGTCCTCGCGGGTGATGTAGCCGACCTGCGCTTCGGCCGCGAACTGGCGCACCGCCTCGCGCCGCCCGTCGTCGAGGATGTGGATGCGCATCTTGCCGGCCGGCCAGTCCATGCCCTTGGCGGCCAGTATCGTCGGGCGGATCACCGACAGCGGCTCGTTGAAGGTCGGCACGAAGACGTCGACCAGCGGCCAGTCGGCCAGCAGTTCGGGCAGCGGCGCCGGGGCGCGCCGCAAGGGCCAGGCGCACTGCGCGAAGCCCAGCAGCATGATCAGCCAGGCGTAGACCTCGGCGCCCAGCAGCGCCCAGCCCAGCGCCGTCTCCCAGCCCGGTTCCAGGTCCATCGACTGCGTGATGCGCCACCAGCCGTAGCGGCACGAGGCGACCAGCGCCAGCACGATGAGCATCAGGGTGGGTATCGTGCCCGGCGTGTTGCGCACCTGGATGGCGAGCACGGCCAGCGCCAGGCCGAACACCAGTTGCGAGGGCCAGTTCATCGGCGTCGTGATCGCCAGCCAGAAGACCGCCGCGCTCAGCGCCAGGCCGGCCAGCCGGGCCGGACGCGAGGCGAACCAGGGCGAATCGGCGGCCGATTCGAGCCACTGGCCCAGGCCGGTGTGGTCGATGCGCGGGATGCGCGTCCAGAGGCGCCGCGCCAGCCGCGCCAGCGCGGCAAGGGGACGGCGCCGGCCTTGCGGCGTGCCGGTCAGCAGCAGCCGCGCACCCCATTGCCCCGGGCTGTCCGGGTCGACGACCCCGAGCGCACGCGCCAGGGCGTCGACGATCAGGGCTAGGGCCAGTGCACCGCGCCCCGGCCGGACCGGCGCGGGACGCACGAACAGCCGCCAGAGCCAGAGGCGCGGGCGCTCGACGTGCTCGACTTCCAGCGCGCGGGCGCTGAACTGCAGCAGGTCAAATGACACTGCTGCCGGTACGCGGTTCCTTCATAGGTCGACATTGTCGCTGAATCCAGCCCAGAAGCCCATGCAGATCGTGCACTACCTGGGCGTGGGCGGCGTGATCGCCGGGCGACATGCGCCGGGCAAAGGCCTCGGGCATGGCCTCGTCGCGGTGGATGGGGTACGGCGAGAGCCGGTCGCCGAGGCGCTCGAACAGCGCGGCCATGATGTCGGTCTGCAGCACCCGGCCCGGCTCGAAGGCGTTGACCACCGCCAGCAGCGGCTTGTCCGCCAGGCTGTCGAGGGCCGCTTCGAGCAGCGCCATCGAGGCGCCGTCGGCGCGCAGCACCAGCAGCACGGCGTCGGCCGCCCGCACCGCCTGGCGCGACAGCACCGAGGGCGCGCGCGGGCTGTCGATGAAGGTCCAGCCATCGGCCGGGCGCGCCAGCGTGTCCAGGCGCGCCATCAGCCAGTCGGGTTCGACGATCAGGCGGCGCTCCCAGTCCACCAGCGCCGGCGGATCCATGGCGCCAAACGGCAGCACCAGCGTGCCGTCACTGGCGGCCAGCGCGGCGGTGTTCCAGACCTGGCCGCGGGCCGCCCGGCTTGCCAGCCCTTCGGCCGGCGCCGAGTCGGCGCCGAAATGCAGCGCGAGCAGGTTCTGTGGATCCATCTCCACGGCCAGGCCCCATACGCCGCTGCGCGCGGCCAGGGTCGCCAGCGAGGCCGTCAGCGTGCTGCGGCCCGCGCCGCCGCACGGGGAAACCAGGGCAATACTCGGCAT
>Ga0181525_10003679_pt1 | contig 12031 bp, 11 predicted proteins | sample PEATcosm2014_Bin_48_FD_121100 | JGI IMG/M metagenome (GOLD analysis project Ga0181525, IMG submission 121100) | Peatland microbial communities from MTU Mesocosm Facility, Houghton, MI, USA - PEATcosm2014_Bin06_10_metaG | ecosystem: Environmental > Terrestrial > Soil > Wetlands > Peat | place... | reverse complement strand
GGTGACGGGCCGCAAGAGATGACCCGTGACCCCGGTTGCACCCTCGCGCGCATCGATTTGCAAAACGGCTTTGATCGGTTGGCCCGGGCGCGCGGCCTTGTAGACGGTGGCGTCGGTCTGCGCCAATTGCATCAGCGAGGCGCGGCCTGCGATGTCGAACCCGACATAGACGATGGCGCCGATCAGCGCGGCAAAAAGCGCGCAGATGGCCAGAACTCTACCGATACGACGCATGGCGAAACCTCAGGTGGGATCACCATGCAACCCTGCACCCTATACCCCGGTATAGGGTCAAGAGCGGCTCCGGCTCAACGCGCCGGACGCCCTTCGCGCGCGGGACAGACGGGCGGCGCGCGACCTTCGAGCACGTCGACGACGGCGACCATGCCGCGCTTCATCCGCGTGAGGATGGCCATTTTCTCGTCGATCGCTTTCAGCCTTTTGTCCGCGGTCGCGAGCAGCTTTCTTTGCGCCGCCGGCTTCAGGTCTTCCGCGCTTTGCAGCGCCGCGCCCAGGCGATGGAATTCGAGCACTTCGTAAGTGTCGGCCAAGGTGAACCCGAGCCTTTGGCAATCCTGGATGAAGGTCAGGCGGTCGAGATCGCGCGGGCCGTAATCGCGATAGCCCGACTTCGTCCGCGCCGGAGGCGGCAGGAGCTTCTCGCGTTCGTAGAAGCGGATGGTCTGGACGTTCACGCCGGCGCGCTGCGCCAGTTCGCCGATTTTCATGGCAGGCCCTTTCCCGATGGATACCAAGATGGTGCCGGGAATTGGCCGAAGCAAGCGCCGCGCTTCAGGTCCGGCGTGCTTCGAGCGCACGCGCAATTGCTGTGGCGATTTCTTCTGTGGCGTTCAGCGGCCTGTACACCCAAGCGTCGATTTCGCCGGCGAAGGGCCGCGCCGCGCCATGCGCGTAGATCGCACCCAGAAAGCGCTCCCATTTGGCCGAGCCGCCTTCGAGCTCGATGACGTAGACGGGTTTTCCCGTCCCTGCCGCCTCTCCCACCATGTTGACGGAATCGCAGGTGACGACGATGACATCGGCCGCGCCGAGGAATCCGAAATAGGGATTTTCGCCCTCCCCGTTCCACATGACGGACGGCGCGTCTTTGATCCGTTCACGGATGATCTCGGCCTGGCGCGCGCCGGTGCGCCGCGACGGCGTCACCATCAGGCCGCCGCCATAACGCTTTGCCGCGTCTGCGAGCTCGGTGCCGATGCGCTGGGCGGCGGCTTCGTCGAAGCGGAACACGGCATTCGTTCCGCCGAGGAGCACGGCGATGCGCGGGCGCGGCAGATGATCGATCTCGGGAAGAATGCGCTCTGCCTCGCCCAGCAATCGCTCGGGCGTCAGCCGGTGCGGCGAGACGGTGGTCGCGAGCACGTTCTGTCCCCTGAGCCTGTCATGCGCCGGCACCCAGACGAAATCGAACCAGGACGGCGGCACGCGGGGATCCTGCAACACTGCAACGAAAGTCTTCCCTTTCGACTTGCGACGGATCAAACGCGCGAACGGAATGGATTGCCGTCCGGCAGCCAGCACGAGATCGGGCCAAGGCGGAACGATGTCGCCGGGGTCTGCAACCGGTCCCCACGGCGCGAGCCATCGCCAGGGCGCCGATTGCCGGATCCGCTTCACCTCGGGGACGACACCAAGCGCTTCGGCGATACCGAGCGCCTGCACTTCGTAGCCGGCGCCGCCATCGGTGACGATCCAGGTTTTCAGATCACTGAGATTCAAAACGCGGCACATCCCGGCATGGTCACGATACCGACCGATTGTTGACGAAAGTCCTTGCGATAGGTAGCGGACAATTCCTGAATTTTCTTCACAACCTCCGGCGCATCCGGCGTTGCGATCTCGATGACTTTCGAACGTTCCCGATCGATACGCGATGTGGCCGTGTCGCGCCACTGCCCATAGGCGTCGAAGACCGTAAAGCCGTCCGGGAATCGCGGCGTGACCTCTTTGCGCAGGAAGGCGTGCCAGGCCGCAGGTGAGATATTTCTTTTGCCGGCGATATTCTGCCCGAAGAACAATTGCACGACGAGCATCGGGGTTTGACCGGCGATAGAGCAAGGTGTCGCGCCGGCAAAAGACGGCCACATCGCCGCCAGGATCAACAATGCCGCTCGGCACACCCTCATCTGTCTCGCCCTCTCGCCAGCTTCGAAGGGAGATGTTCTAGCGCGATTCCGCAAGACCCCGCGACGGGCTAGGCCGCGAGCGCTTTTGCCAGATGTTTCTCGATCTCATAGGCCGGCAAGGCGACATAATCCTTGTCGAGCTCCGCGCGGATCAGCGCGCGCAATTGATGCGAGAGCGCTTCGCGCAACGCGCCGAGCGCGCGCGGGGGCGCCGCGATGACGAGGTCTTTGATGTGATGGTCCGTGGCGTAGTGGTCGAGCTGGCGGGCAACGCTTGTGAGGAAACGCTGTTCTTCCTGCCAGTGAAGATCGGTCGGCTCGGTTGCGGAGCGGCGGCCGTCGGCGGGGCTGAAAAGCCGTCCCGGCTCGTCGGTGCCGAGATCGCTTGTCTTGGGTGCGTCATGCTGAAGCGTCTCCCGCGTCTCGAGCTTCGGATAAACGCGATCGCCGACGTTCTGGAAGAGCACGGCCCTGCGTCCGTCGCAGACGAGAACCCAGAGATTGTTGATGAGGCCGATTTTGGTCATGGCTTTGTCCTTTTGCTCACAACCCGCATGATCTCAACCCGCAGGCGGCGCAAGGGTTGCATGCGTTGCGAATGCGTTCGCCCGCGCCGCATCAATGGAAATCCCGCGATTTCGGCACCGCGCGGACATTTCGCGGATGGCGGTGCATCTCTTGTCGCGGCGGCACGGGCTTCGTTTCGTCTTCCGAGAGCCGTTCGAGGTCATGGGTGCGATCGAGAACCCGTTCCGCGACGAGATGCACGACGCCTTCCGGGCTTCTCTGCACGCGGCCTTCGACGAGGAGAAGCCGCCCGCCCATGACGGCGCGCCGAAATTCTTCGAACAGCTTCGGCCAGACGACGACATTGCACACGCCCGTCTCGTCGCTCAACGTGATGAACACGACGCCCGCATCGCCCGGCATCTGCCGCGTGAGCACGATACCGGCACAACGCGCCGGTATGCCATCGCGGGCTCCTGCGATCTCATGACAACTCGCGATGCCTTCGCCGCGGAAATGCTCGCGCAGGAACTGCATCAGGTGCCCCTTCAGCGACAGCCGCATCATCTGATAATCGGCGAGCACATGTTCGCTGAGCGGCATGGCGGGAAGCGGCGCAATCGTTTCGGCCGGCAGTTCTTCGGCGTTGCGCACAGCAAAGAGCGGCAGCGGGGAATCGTCGGGCATCCGGCGGACGGCCCATAAAGCCTCGCGGCGGTCGAGGCCCAGCGACCGGAACGCATCCGCTTCGGCGAGAATGACAAGCGCACGCCGCGGCAATTCCGTGGCCCGCGCAAAGATGGGAAACGAAGGATAGCTGTCCCTGCGCTCTTCCAGAATGCGCGTGGCGGCGGCATCACCCAATCCGTCGACCAGACGAAAGCCGAGGCGCACGCCCCACGCGCCTTTTTCGTCGCGTTCGAGCAGATGATCCCAGGTGCTGGAATTGATGTCGGGCGGCAGGACGGTCACGCCATGCTCGCGCGCATCGCGCACGATCTCCGCCGGCGCGTAGAAGCCCATGGGTTGCGAGTTCAGAAGCGCGCAACAGAAGACCGCCGGATAATGGCATTTGATCCAGGCCGAGATGTAGACGAGATGGGCGAAGGCGGCCGCATGGCTTTCGGGAAAGCCGTAGCTGCCGAAGCCTTCGATCTGCTTGAAACAGCGTTCCGCGAAATCCCATTCATAACCCCGCGCCACCATGCCTTCGATCATCTTGGCTTCGAACTTGTCGATGGTCCCGAGATTGCGGAACGTCGCCATGGCGCGGCGCAGGCCATTGGCTTCGGCCGGCGTGAACTTGGCCGCGACGATGGCGAGCTTCATCGCCTGTTCCTGGAAGAGCGGTACCCCCATCGTCTTGGAAAGCACCTTCACGAGTTCGTCCGGCGGGCCATGTTCGGGCAATGGTGAGGGATAGTGGACCTTTTCGGCGCCGCTACGGCGTCTGAGATAGGGATGCACCATGTCGCCCTGGATGGGGCCCGGACGCACGATCGCCACTTCGATGACGAGATCGTAGAAATTTCTCGGCTTGAGGCGCGGCAGCATGTTCATCTGGGCGCGGCTTTCGACCTGGAACACGCCGACCGCATCGGCCTTGCAGAGCATGTCGTAGATCGCGGGATCTTCGCGCGGGACAGTCGCAAGGTTCATGTCCACACCATAATGCGCCCGCATCAGATCGAACGCCTTGCGGATGCAGGTGAGCATGCCGAGCGCCAGCACATCGACCTTCATCATCCGGAGCACGTCGATATCGTCCTTGTCCCATTCGATGAAATAGCGGTCTTCCATCGTGGCGGGGCCGACAGGCACGATCTCGTCGAGGCGATCGCGCGTCAGCACGAAGCCGCCCACATGCTGCGACAGATGCCGCGGAAAACCGATGAGCTCATTGGCGGCCTTCACGGCGCGTGCGATCAGGAGATTGTGCGGGCTCAATCCGCCCTGCCGCACCTGGAATTCCTCGAGCCTGCTGCCCCAGCTGCCCCACACCCCGCTTGCAAGGCTCGCCGTCACGTCCTCGGTGAGACCGAACACTTTCCCCGTTTCGCGAATGGCGCTGCGCGGACGATAACGGATGACCGTCGCGGTCAGCGCCGCGCGGTGATGGCCGTAGCGTTCATAGACGTTCTGGATCACTTCCTCGCGCCGCTCATGCTCGAAATCGACGTCTATGTCCGGCGGCTCCTTGCGTTCCTGGCTGACGAAGCGCTCGAAAAGGAGATCGACCTTCATCGGGTCGACGCCGGTGATTCCGAGCACGAAACAGACGGCGGAATTGGCGGCCGAGCCGCGACCCTGGCAGAGAATGTCCTTCGACCGCGCAAAGCGGACGATGTCGTTCACGGTGAGGAAATAAGGCGCGATATCGAGTTCCTTGATGAGGCCGAGTTCTTTTTTCAGTGTCTCGCGAACGCTGAGCGGCACGCCATCGGGATAATATTTTTCGGCGCCCTCCCAGGTGAGGTCTTCGAGATGCTGTTGCGCCGTCTTGCCCTTCGGCACCGGCTCGTCGGGGTAATTGTATTGCAGCTGGTCGAGCGAGAATGCGATGCGGTCGGCGAAGCGGATCGTCTCCGCGATGGCGTCGGGTGCATGACGAAAGAGCCGTTCCATTTCCTCTGCCGGCTTCAGATGGCGCTCGGCATTGGCTTCGAGCAGACGCCCCGCGTCGTTCAACGCGACATGTTCGCGGATGCAGGTGACCACATCCTGCAATTCGCGCCGCTCGGCCGCGTGATAGAGCACGTCATTGGTCGCGAGAAGCGGCACGCGTGCCGCGGCCGCCATGCGCGCCAGCGCCCGCAAACGACGCCGGTCGTCGCCACGATGCGGCATGAAGGCAGCGAGCCAGACGCGATGGGGGGCGATGGCGCGAAGAGTTGTGAGGGTGAATTGCAGCCTCCGCGTCACCCCCTCCCCGGCCTTCAGCCGGACCTCCCCCGCAAGCGGGGGAGGAAAGATGTCGGAGCAAGCTTCACCTTTTCCTCCCCCGCTTGCGGGGGAGGTGCCGAGCGCAAGCGAGGCGGAGGGGGTGCCTCGCTTATTATTCCACGCCTTCTTGAACGGGTCGGTGTTGCCTTTGCGCGGGCGGGGATGCGGCGGCAGGACTGCCAGCAGCAATCCTTCCTGCCATGCGAGAAGATCGTCGAATGTGAGAATGCATTCGCCTTTCGCGGCGCGCGCTTTTCCCAGGCTCAGAAGCCGGCACAGACGGCCATAGGCCGCGCGGTCGGTCGGATAGGCGAGAATGTCCGGTGTGTCGTCCACGAAGACGAGACGACATCCGACGAGAAGCCTGGGTGCGCTGCCCTCCTCTTCCGCGATCTGGTTCAACGCATCGTAAGCGCGCACGACGCCGGCCAGCGTGTTGCGGTCGGCGATGCCGATGGCGGGATGGCCGTGGAGTTTCGCCGCCGCCGCATATTCGTGGGGATGCGACGCGCCGCGCAGGAACGAGAAATTCGTCGTGACGGCGAGCTCGGCGTACATCACGCTTGCCCTGCTATCAGGGGTATTAACAGGGGCGTCGAAAAAGCCGGCCGCGCGGCGCGTGCGGGAAAGCCTTGCGCCACTGGCCTCAAATGCATGTCCGTGCCGGAGACCATGTCGAAAAACAGGGCGGAACAGGGGAAATTTCGTCCGTACACGGCGCACCTGTCCGTCATGCAAACACCCCGTGCATGAACCATTGCGATGCGGCCGTCTCGCGGTCGTAGATGCCGGCGCGGTAAAGCCAGAAGCGGCGGCCCTGCATATCTTCCACGCGGAAATAATCGCGCGTCGGCGGCGCTTCCCGATGGCGCCACCATTCCATGGCGATCCGTTCCGGCCCTTCGGCAAACGCGACCTCATGCAGCACGCGCCGCCAGCGGAAACGCAGCGGCGGCCCATCCGGGATTTCCGCCATGGCCTCGACAGGTTCGGGTTTCGCGAACATACGCAACGGCCGGCGCGGCGCCTCGTCCGCATTGCGAACGCGCTCCCAGGGAATTTTGGCGTCCGGCGTTTGCTGCGCCGGCAGGGTCGCGGCCGCCGCCTCCGGGATATGCGTGTCGTTGGGCTGGAAGGCGAGAACACGCGTCGCACCGAAGCGCACCGCCAGACGATCGATCAGGAACGCGATCTCGCTATCGTCCTGATCGGTGCTGTCGAAACTGACCGCTTCGGGGCTGATGCGTTCGGCACGGGGAACGGAGAGGCGGATCAGATCGTAACCGAAGCCCGGATCGAGCGGGTCGGCGAGCGCATCGAGCTTTTCGCGGAACAGCCTTTCGACGATTTTGGGATCGCGCGTGGGCCTGCCCGTCTCGATGCCGAGACGGAAGACGAGGCCGTCGGCACGGAAGAAAGCGGCTTCCAGACGGCGCGCGCCTTCGCCGCGTTCTTCGAGAATGTGCGCCAGCGACTGCGCGAGCGCCTGCAGCGTGGCTGCGACCACGTCCTGGTTCGTGACCGGATCGGCGAAGCGGTGTTCGGCCATGTAATCGGGCAAGGGCACGCGCGGCGAGATCGGTTTCTCGGCACGGCCCAAGGCGCGATCGAGTGTGGAGGCGACGGCATTGCCGAACCGCGCGACCAGTTCGGCGCGGGTGCGGCTTGCCACCTGCCCGATGGTCTTCAGCCCTGCGCGCCGGAACGCATGGGTGACGGCAGGATCGAGCAGCAATGCCTCGATGGAAAGTGCGGCCACCATCGCTTCTTCTTCGCCGGGTGCCGCGATCGCGCCGTTGCGTTCGCGGGCGAGTGCACGCGCCGCCATGGATGTGCCCGCAAGGGCTGCGCGCACGATGAGTTTCTGTTTTGCCAGCGCTGTGCGCAGCGCATCGAGCATCGCGCGTTCGCCGCCGAAGAGGTGGGCCGCGCCCGTCACGTCGAGGAGAAGCGAGTGCGGCGGGTCGAGCGCCACGAACGGCGTGAAGCGGTCGCACCACGCGGCGATCTTCTCGAGGAGACGCAGGTCTGCCGCCTCGTCCGCCATGACGACGGTCAGATCCGGCACCATGCCGCGCGCATCGGCGAGCGCCATGCCGCGCCTGAGACCCAGGCGTTCCGCGTCCCGGCTTGCCGCAGAGATTCTGAGCGCGTTCGCGTCCTTGGAAGCTACGACCAGCGGCGCCTTAACCGGTTGCCTGGCGCTGAGCCGGTCCGTCGCCAGGTACGGAAACCACAGCGCCACGATCCGCCGCGCGGAAACATTGTTCATCACCATTCCACTCCATCACCCAATCCCCTGTCGCGCCGTGCCGGTTGCGCGCGAGCGCGGCCGCAAAACGCGGGAAGCCCCAATCGTCTTCTTTGTCGGACGAATGGGCGGGGCTTATCAGCCAGCGCGTTTCGGCGCTGTTCGAATCCGGTTCGGCCGAAAACCGCAACAGAAAGACGGTCACGCCTTTGCGTTGGGCCGCGAGGGTGAGGCGGCGGCTCGTGACGAGATCGAGCTTCTTCTGCTCACCCGGAATCTCGATGACCACCGCGCCCAGCGCCGCGCAGGACAGCGCATCGCCCGCGGCACGCAGCGCGCCCGTCACATCGCAGACGCGCAGCAGCAGCACGCGCCCCGGATCGATCCCGAACTCGAGCAACCCCGTCGCGGACAACTCGCCGAATTCCAGCGCCGAGAAATCGTGGCGGATCCAGAGAAGTTTTTTGTCCTGCCCTGCCCGCGTGGCCAACGCCGCCGCAAACCCGCTCGCCGCGCCCTCGCACCCCGCCTCAGCCGCAAAGACTTCGTGCAACGCCCCCCGGAGAAGCCCACCCTTCAAACACGCATCCACACCCTCATGGCCGAGCGGGGCACGGGGATGGAGCGTCTCAGGTTCCGCTGTGCGGAGCGTGCCGCGGAGCGTGGGTGTGTCCGATTTGGGCTGGAGAAGCACACTCATGGCACACGCTCATCTTCACCTCCCCCTTGTGGGGAGGTCGACGCGCGCAGCGCAGCGAGCACGTCGGGTGGGGGCCCCCCACCCGAAATCGCTGACGCGATTTCGACCTCCCCACAAGGGGGAGGTGGGAGTGAGTGGCTTTTCAAAAGAGCATCACGACGATGATGAGGCGTTTTCGCGATGGCATAGATTGTGTCAGAGACGCCATCACGATTTGAGGTCACATCGCCATTCCAGAATCGAAGAACGAAATATCCCTGCGACTCCAGAAAGGTCGTCCGTTTCTTGTCATGCTCGATAGCTTCCGGGAGTGCGTGCTGTGAGCCGTCGACTTCCACAACAAGCTTCGCGGTACGGCAGACGAAATCGAGAATGTAGCGGCCGAACGGCGCCTGTCGGCGAAAGTGGAGACCGACAGGCTTCATTTGACGAGGCACGGCCCAGAGAATCCGCTCTACGTCCGTCATGATCTTGCGAAGGACTTTGGCGCGCGCTTCGACAGTCCCCCCACCCGAAATCGCCGGCGCGATTTCGACCTCCTCCTCCTTCGCTGGATCGGAGCGCGGGGCTCGAAACCGGCTTATTCCGCGGTCGGGGGTCATGACGGAAACCTCTTGGTCCGGGGTGCCGCCCGGCCGAGGAGGCTAGAACAAATCAGGAACGAAAAGCAAGTGCGATCTTCAGCCCGGCGCCGGCGCCGTCCCGTTCATTGTCAGGCATGATGCGACTATGGTTTGTTGGCCCTATGGGGATACCGATGCCACGCAAACGACTTTCGCGGTCGAAACGCCCGAATTGCTACTTCCTTAGGCATGTCCGAATGGAGAGCGGCTGCGAACCGTGTGCGCGATGCCAAACGCAGCGCTCTGGTAGCTGATCACAGTCCGCATGACCGAAACGACCGTCTTAAGTCCGGCCATGGCCGTTCCAGCCGAGAAAGCGGGCCGCAGATATTGGCCCGAGCTGGACGTCATCCGGTTCACGGCATTTCTGATGGTCTTCCTGCACCATGTTCTCGGACGCACTCCGGACAGCTACACCAAATTTCCACCCTGGGTGGCACGACTTTGCGTCGCTATCGCCGACGCGTTCGGCTTCGGCCTTCCGCTGTTCTTTTTCCTGAGCGCATTCCTGATCGGGATGATCCTCCTCACCGAACAAGAGCGGTATGGATCGATCGAATTGCCGTGGTTCTACGTCCGTCGAATTTTGCGCATCTGGCCGCTCTATTTTTTCGGCCTGGGCATCGGCCTGATCGTGGCGATCACGCGGCATTCAACCGACGATCTGCACATGCTCGGCTATTTTGCGACCATCTTCTTCGGCAATCAGTATTTCCAGAACCACCCCTACAACGAGAACCCCGCCGCGCCGCTCTGGAGTCTGTCCGTCGAGGAACAATTCTATCTCATCTTTCCGTTTGCGCTCTCCCTCTGGTGCCGCTACGCACGCAGCCGAAGCGCGTGGACCATAGGACTGATCTTCGCCCTCGTATCGCTGGTGGCACTCGTGCGCGAGGGCAACAGCCATCTTCCGATCGACAGCACGATCTGGACAAGTTCGCTTTCGCAACTGATTTTCTTCGGATGCGGCATAGCGTGCGCCGCGCTCATCTATGGCCGCGAAATACATTTGAGATTCGAGGCCAGGTGGATCGCAATCCTGGCGAGCGCCATCCTGTTTCTGGCAAGCGCGGCCTTCACGGATGCAAAGCGGATAGATGTGGCGACATCCGGACTTTCCGTCGCGAGCGGCTACGCCTTGGCCGCCGCAGGCTGCATGTGCCTCTTCTTTGGGTTGTTCGACAGCAAAATCAAATGGCCGTCCTGGCTTCTTGACCTCGGAAAGATTTCTTACGGTCTCTACGTCTATCATGTGCTGGTGCTTTCGGGTGCGACATGGATCTCGGAGCAGAGCATCGGCGGCCATATGATCAAGCATGGCTTCCTGTTGCATCTGCTCTCGATTTTTCCGCTCATCGTGATAGCCAGGATCAGCTATAAATATCTCGAGACGCCCGCGCTTCGGTTGAAAGAGCGTTTCGCCAGAGTGAGCACGAGGCCGATATAGCAGCCGCGATTGGGAGAGGCCCGGATCGTTTCATCTTCAAGAGACAGCGCATGAGCTTCGCCCGCGAGAACAGCGACCGTACCGCCGTCAAAACCTCGTTTGTCGCTTTCCCGGTCGCCGCGGAAGGCCGCGCCTGGCACACAGCCGGCGAATTGCGCGAGCCGCTCACATCAGGTCCGCATCCTGCCATCGTCATCGTGCACGGCTCCGCCGGCGTCGACAGCCGCGGGCGGGGCTATGTCGTGGCCCTCAATCAAGCCGGGTTCGTGACGCTTGAGATCGATCTGTGGGCGGCGCGCGGCGTGCGGTCTCCGCTGGAGCGGCCGAAATCCGTCGCCGACACTTTGCCTGATGCCTTCGCAGCGCTCGACTTCCTCACGCATCAGGCCGGCATCGATCCCAGGCGCATCGCCATCATGGGATTTTCCTGGGGCGGCATCGTGTCGATGCTGAGCGCCACGACGCGCGCACAACACTTCGCCAAAGACGGACAGCGCTTCGCCGCGCACGCGCCCTTCTATCCCGCCTGCTGGACCTACAACACCGTGCCGGGATTCGAATTCGAGGACCTCACCGGCGCGCCGGTGTTCATCCAGTCGGGCGCCGCCGATCTCTACGACGACCCGGATTCCTGCGCGCGGCTTGTCGCGTCGCTGCCGGAAAAAGCGCGCGCGCATGTGACGTTCAAAACCTATCCGGGTGCCACGCACGCCTGGGACCGCAAGGAAGCCGACATCACGCCGTTCGATCCCTTCGCCTTCAAAGGCAAAGGCGGCGAAGTGCCGTTCCGCTACAATGAAGATGTGACACGGCAATCGACGGAGGCCGTCGTTCAGTTCTTCGCGCACGCCCTCAAAGCCGGAGCTTGAACATGAAGTACACCGTTACCATCGACGTTCCGCAGCTTGAGGAAGGTTTGCGATTTTATCGCGACGGCTTGGGGTTTTCCGAGATCGCTCGTCCCGTAGCGACATACGCCGTTCTCAAATGCGGCCACTCTCAAATCGGATTGATCGAAAAGCCGGCCGGCAGCAAACCGGCAGCGGACGCCGATGACGTTCGCCGCTATGAGCGGCACTGGACGCCGGTCCATATCGACTTCCATGTCGACGATTTCGACGCCTTCCTGGCGAAGGCCGTGAACGCCGGCGCCAAATGCGAGCGGAAGTTCGAAATCAGCGGACGCCCGCCCATCGCATTCTGCAGCGATCCGTTCGGCAACGGTTTCTGCGTGGTGGGAGTAACCGTTTGACGCGAGAGTAGCCGGAGGCAGTGGTGGCGTTTCTTACGAGGGTGCTTCGCTGAATAAAGCGTTCACCTCCCCCTCGTGGGGAGGTCGACGCGCGCAGCGTAGCGAGCACGTCGGGTGGGGGCCCCCCACCCGAAATCGCGTGCCGCGATTTCGACCTCCCC
>Ga0181525_10003678_pt1 | contig 12031 bp, 9 predicted proteins | sample PEATcosm2014_Bin_48_FD_121100 | JGI IMG/M metagenome (GOLD analysis project Ga0181525, IMG submission 121100) | Peatland microbial communities from MTU Mesocosm Facility, Houghton, MI, USA - PEATcosm2014_Bin06_10_metaG | ecosystem: Environmental > Terrestrial > Soil > Wetlands > Peat | place... | reverse complement strand
TGTCGGTGAGAAAGACTTCGGCGCGCGTCGACATCCAGTGGATCGGGCGGCCCAGCTTCTTGGTGCCGACCAGAAGCGCGATGTTTTCCGGATACGGGCCGGTCTTGATGCCGAACGCACCGCCGACGTCCTCGGTGATGACGCGGATCCGCTCTTTCGGCAGGCCCATGATCGCCATGATGTTCTCGCGCATGGCGCCGGCGCCCTGCGAGCAGGTGCGCGTGAAATAGCTGTCGGTCGCGGCGTCGTAGCGCGCGGTGGCGCCGCGCGGCTCCATCGGATTGCCGACCATGCGCTGGTTCATCAGCGCGACGCGGGCGGTGAATTTTGCCGCGGCGAAAATCTCATCGATTTTTTTGCTGTTGGCGTCGGGGTCGGGATGCGGTCCCGGCCAATCGACGGCGAGATTGCCCGGCGCCTGCGGCCACAATTGCGGCGCGCCCTCGCGCAAGGCGTCGCGTGCGTCGACCACGGGGCTGAGTTCTTCGTACTCGACCATGACGAATTCGGCGGCGTCTTGCGCCAAGGCGGCGGTCGCGGCGACCACCATCGCCACCGGCTCGCCGATATGCATCACCCGTTCGCCCGCCAGCGCCGGCCGATGCGGCACCACCAGCGTCTTGCCGCCGCGTCCCGGCACCGGAGGATGCCGGCCGATATTGCCGATGCCTTCGAGGTCTTTGGCGGTGAGGACGCCGATGACGCCGGGCGCGCTTAGCGCGGCGCCGCTATCGATACTGACGATGCGGGCGAAGGCGTGCGGCGAGCGCACGAAATAAGCGTAGGCCTGGTTCGGCAGCGGCGCGTCGGCGGCATAGCGGCCACGGCCACGGACCAAAAGGTCGTCCTCGACGCGGGGATGATAGGCTGTCTGGGCATCGGTGTCGGCAAGCGTGGTGTCAGCAAGCGTCTTGGCGTCCATACTTTGTTCCAAAATCATTTTTTGTGGAGTTCCGGCGGCCCTTTATAGCGGAAACCGGCGATTGCTAAAGAGCGGTCCGGTTAGTCTGGCGCATGGCTTCCATGCCTTGCACCGCACCAGCCGTTATGTGCACAACATGCCGCGCCCGCGGGGGAGGGTCTATTGCCGCCAACCATCGACACCCATACCCACGTGCTCGCCGACGCCACCATAAAGCTTTTGCAAAAGGAGATTCCGAAGCTGGGTCTCACGCTGACCCCGCTCGACGGCGACAATTCCGTGATCGAGATCGCGGGCGTGCCGTACCGGCCGTTTCCGCGCGGCGGCCACGACATCGCGCGGCGCCTGGCCGACATGGACGCCGCCGAAGTCGATATCCATGTGCTGTCGGTCGCGCCGCAGACCTGGCTCTACGGTCAGGAGGCGGCGGTCGGCGTCGCTGCCGCAACGATCCAGAACGATGAGATCGCGCGGCTGGTCAAAGCGCATCCGGATCGTTTCGCCGGCATTGCCACGCTGCCGATGCAGGCGCCCGAGGAAGCCGCCGGGGAATTGCGCCGCGCCATGACCCAACTCGGCCTGCACGGCGCCATGATCGGCTCCAATATCGGCGGCACCAATCTCGACGACCCGGGCTTTGAGCCGGTGTGGGCGGCCGCGGCTGAGCTCGATGCGCTGATGATGATCCACCCCGGCAATGTCGCCGGCGCCGATCGGTTGCGCTCCTACTATCTCGGCAATCTCATCGGCAATCCGCTCGACACCACGATCGCCGCGGCCTGTCTGATCTTCGGCGGCGTGTTGGAGCGCTATCCGACGCTCGACTTCGTCATGGTGCACGGCGGCGGCTTTATTCCCTATCAGGGCGCGCGCTGGGTGCACGGCTGGCAGGTGCGGCCGGAACCGAAGCTGCATCTGAAACATTCGCCCGAGCCATATCTCGACCGGTTTCTCTACGACACCATTTTGCATTCCAAGACCACGCTCGAATTTCTGATCGCCTCGGCCGGCGCTAGTCGGGTCTTTCTTGGCAGCGACTATCCCTACGACATGGGGATGATGGATTGCGTGCAAGCGGTCCGTGCGCTCGACATCGCCGAAAGCGACCGCGATATCATTCTCGGCGGCCATGCGGCGGCGATCCTCGGCAAGAAACGCCGGCAATAAAATTCGGCAGATACGAAACTTTGGCGATGCTCCGTCCCAATAGCTTTGCGTTGACTCTTTTGCTGTCGATGCTGACCGCGCTCGGCCCGCTGTCGATGGACATGTATCTGCCGTCGCTGCCCGACATCGCCCGTACCTTGCAGGCGCCGGTGCTGCATGTGCAGTGGACCATTTCCAGTTATCTGTTCGGCTTCGCCGTCGGCCAGATGTTTTATGGGCCGATCTCGGACCGCTTGGGGCGCAAGCCCGTGCTGGTGGTCGCGGTCGCGCTTTACGCGCTGGGCACCGTGGTCTGCGCCGCGGCGCAATCCGTCGACCAATTGATCGCGGCGCGCTTCGCCCAGGCGCTCGGCGGCGCCGGCGCGATCGTGCTGGCCCGCGCTATGGTGCGGGACATTTATTCCGGCGTCCGCGCCGGCCGCCAATTGTCGCTGATGGGAGCGATCACCGGATTCGCGCCGATCGTGGCGCCGATGATCGGCGGCGTGTTGCAGACCTTTCTGGGCTGGCGCGCGGTCTTTGTCTTGCTGCTGATATTCGCCGCCGCGGTCGGAACGGCCGCGGCGCGGCTGTTGCCGGAGACGCTCTTGCAGCGCGCCAGCGGGCCGTTTTCATGGGCCAGCATGGCGGCGCTCTATCGCTCCGTCCTGGTACATAAGGGCTTTCTTGCCAATCTCGGCATTCTGACCGCGACCTTCATCGGCTTGTTCGCCTGGGTGTCGGGCGCGCCGATCGTGATGCAGGGCGTGCGCTATCACCTGTCGCCGTTGGTGTTCGGCGTCACCTTCGCCATCGGCGCCGGCGGCTATGTCAGCGGCACTTTTCTGGCGTCGCGGATCGTGATGCGGCTCGGCCTCAACCGCACCATGGGCATGGGCTGCGCGGCGATGGCGCTCGGCGGCATCGCCTTGGCGGCGGTGGTGGCGCTCGACCTCGCCAACGTCATCTGGTTCGTCGGCGCCATGACGATCTATCTCGCCGGCCTCGGGCTGGCTTTGCCGATGTCGATGGCGGGCGCGCTGACGCCGTTCCCCGACCGCGCCGGCACCGCGTCCTCGCTGATGGGTTTTACCCAGCAGTCCGGCGCCGCCATCGCCGCTGGCGCCATCGGGTTTTATCTCGGCCGTTCCGCCTGGCCGGTCGCTGGCACCGTCGCCGCGATGGGGTTCCTGTCGCTGGCAATCTGGGCGTTCACGCGCAAGGTGCGCCTTGCCGACCTTTGACCAAAGAGCCCGCCGCGCTCACAGTTTGATCTTTTCATCCTCGACGACGCGGCCGACGGCCGGGCGCTTGAGCATGCGGTCCTTGAACGCGGTGTAGTTTTTCAGCTCCGCCATCGGCAGTTCGCGGCGCACGCCCCAGGTGTAGAACACAAAACCATAGGGATCGAGCACCGAGTAGCCGTCGGACAGCCACTCGCGTCCCGCCAGCATGCCGTCGATCTGCTTCAAGTAAATGTGGAAGGTCTTTAAGCCCATCTCCTTGATGCCGGGGAAGGCCGTGGTGTCGGCGGTATAGCGCTCGGGCCGGCCGAAATGGGCGTGCGCCGGATGCACGCTGGCGGCAAAAAAGCCGATCGTGGCCATCGCCTTGGCTTCGGCCGTCGGGTCTTTCGGCCACATTGCAAAGCGCTTGCCGAGATACGGCAGAATGGCGGTGTTCTCGGCCAGCGGCTCGCCGTTGTCGAGACGCAGCGCCGGCACGCGCCCTTGCGGATTGATCTTAAGGTACGCCTCGGTGCGCTGCTCGCCGGCGGCGAAGTCGACTTTCTTCGGCTCGTATTTCTCGCCGCTCTCCTCAAGCACGATATGCGAGGCCATCGAGCACGCGCCCGGGGCGTAATAAAGCGTCAACATGGCTGGTTTCTCTCCCTTTAATCGCGAGCGCGCCGTGCCGCTTGAGGCGCGGCCCGGTATTCGCCTCACCAGGGTTATACCGCAACGTGGAGGGCCCGAAAGGGGCGGGGTGATAGGTTCGCCGAATGGTTCGCAGAATTTTGATCGCTCGCTGGTGTCCCCCTGATAAAGGTCGCTTCTTTCCACGCTTCGGACATGACGGGAGACACCTCGTAATGCAATTGTCCGATCAAATCCGTCTCGAATAGCGCGCGCTTGCCGCTCTAGCGTTTTTTCTTTTTGCTCGGCTTTTTCGTTTTGCTGGATTTTTTCTTCTTGCCGAAAATCGCGTTCCAGTTTTCCTTATACGCGGCGGTCACCGGTTTCTGGCCTTCGCCGCGGAAATAACTGGCGGGCGCGGCGGCGGGCTCGGCCGCCGTGGGCGTGGTGGCTTCCGGCGCTTTCGTCGCGTCGGCGGGCTTGGCCGCGGTTTCCACCGGCGCGGTCTTGGTGGCCGTCGCGCTTTTCGCGGCGGGTTCGGCTTTGGTCGTTTTAGGTTCGCTCGCCATCGTCTGTTCTAGTGCTCCGCGATTTTTGTCTTTAAGTCATCTTCAGCGGAATGGTGCCGAGAAAGTCCCGCTTGCCGATGTCGACGCCATTATGCCGTAAAATCGCGTAAGCGGCGGTGCGGTGGAAATAAAAATTCGGCAGCATGAAATGATTGAGATAGTCGGCGCCGGTCATGTGGCCCTTATGTTCCGGGCCGAGCGGAAACACGATCTCGCGGTCGACCGCGGCGTCGATGGCTTTGCTGTCGAGCGTTTTCAAATAGGCGACTGTCTTCTCGAGCCGCGCCTGAAGCTCGTCGATCGTCGTCTCGTTGTCGTCGTAGCGCGGCGCGGTCACACCGGCGAGCCGCGACGAGCCATTCTTGGCGCCGTCGGCCACGACTTGGACCTGGCGCGTCAGATCGAACATGTCCGGCGCCAGCCGCGCGCGCAGCAGCACTGTGGCGTCGATCTTTTTGGCGGCGGCGAAGTCCGCGGCCTTGCCGAGAACGCCCGATAGCGCATTGAGTCCGATTTCGAATACCGGCAACGAGGCTTGGGACAATGAGAACGGCATCATGTGACTCCCGGGGTTTTGACGATTGTGCTGTTGAGGATTCCGCTATTGAGAATCCGGATTCTAAAATTTTGTTTAGGTAAGCGGCTTTGGGCGCGGTGCAGGCGCTTCTAGATATGCCGATTTTACTCCGCCGCCAGGCGTACGGGCGCGCGACAGGCGACATCTGAGCCTTAATCCAAGCGGCTTAGTGAGCCGCAATGCTGCAATGCAGCATTTAAGACATAATTGAGCGCATAAAAATCTTGTTAACACACTGTTTCTACGTAACAATTTTGTGACTTCAGGAAGTCGTTCCGGCCATTGTGTGGTGCGGAATCGGATGTAGGTAGGCGGCAAGGGCGATGCTGATGATCAAAGGATGCTACAATGAAACCGCTTCCCACCAAGATGATTCTCGCGGCGTTGGGTATGGTCGCGTTGCTCACCGGCCCGGCTTTGGCCCAGAAACAAGTCCGCCAGCCCGCGCAGCAGCAGACTGTATCGCAGCCCTACTCGTATCCCGAAGCGAATGACGGCCTTTCCCATACCGGAACCGCGTCGAATCAGTTCGAACACGACCACGGCTACTACGCCGGCAATTAAGCAAACACGCCGCGCACGCCCGCGCGCCGGGACGTGGGTGCCGCGGGCCGCGTGTTGCGGTTCGCAAGAAGCCCGAGCTTGCCTCGGGCTTCTTCTTTTAGGCGGACGTTCTTTAGGCCTCGAACGCGCCGCGCAAAATATCGCGTGACGGCTCCGAACCGTCGACTAGGCGCAGCGTGCGCCGCTTGATCTTCCAGCCCGACTCGGTGCGGACCAGATCCCAACGGTTGGCGACCACGCGGTGGATGTGATAGCCGCGCGAAACGCCGTGATTGGGCACCTCGACCGTCGCGCCGGATTGATTCGGCGTGAGGATTTGCAAATAGGAAATGACGACCGCGCGGTCGCCGTGCAGCGTCACGTGCGGCAGGCTGGTGAAATGCGCGAGCCCGCCGGCGATCGCCGCCTGATGGCCCGGGCTCTGCAAGCTCGTCGCAATGGCCTTATTGCCGACCGCGCCGGAGAGGCCGGGACCGCGGTCGAACACACCGTCCTCGGCATAGACCGCCTCGGCATAGGCGGCGGCGCCGGTATCGGCGCTCGGCGGGTGGCCGGCGATCAGGTTATAGATTTCCAGCCGATCCTCGATGGCGCGGATGCGCTGGTCGAGGCTGCCATTCTGTTCAGCCATCATAAATCCTCGGGGTGCGATTCAAGGGCGCGTCGCGCGCTATATTATCACCGCCGCTGCGGCGATATTTGCGCTGGACGCGGCCCGGGAATCTGCCATGTTGCGCTGCGAATAAGGGGAAATGCATGGCGTCCGGCGGCGAACTCGATCGCCGTTTTTTCCTCGTCGGTGCGAGCGCCGCGGGCGGCGGTTTGGCCCTGGGCACTTCCTTGCGCGCCGCCGTGGGCTTTTCCTTCGGCATTGCCATTCCGTCCGGATCGGCCAACGCCGCCAACGCCGCGCCCGAAATCACCTGCTGGGTCACGATCGCACCCGACGACACCGTGACCATCCGCGTCGCGCACTCCGAAATGGGGCAGGGCGCCATGACCGGCCTCGCCATGCTCGTGGCCGAGGAACTGGAATGCGACTGGGCGAAGGTCCGCACCGAATTTGTCTCGCCCGGAGAAAATATGCGTCGCCCGGTCTGGGGCGACACCTCGACCGGCGCCAGCCGGTCGATCGCGACCTCGCAGAAATATCTGCTGCAGGCCGGCGCCGCGGCCCGCGAAATGCTGATCGCCGCCGCCGCGGCGCGATGGGACGTCGCGACCGCGCAATGCGTCGCGCAAAACAGCGCGATCACGCATCTTCCAACCGGCCGTAGCGTGAGCTTCGGCGCCGTCGCCGAAGCCGCCGCTAAAATCGATCCGCCCGCGGACCCGGTTGTGAAAGCGCCGAGCCAATGGAGGCTCGCCGGCACGCCGCGGCGGCGGCTCGACATCTTCGACAAGGTCACGGCGCAGCCGGTCTATGCGCTCGACGTCCGGCTGCCGGACATGCTCTACGCCGCCATCGTTCAATGTCCGGTGTTCAAAGGCACCTTGCAGTCGGTGGACGAGAGTTCGATCGCGGGCATGCGCGGGGTGCGCCGCGTGGTGCGCATGCCGGACGCCGTCGCCGTGGTGGCCGACAGTTGGTGGCGCGCCAAGCGCGCCGCCGATGCGCTGCGGGTGACCTGGGACAGCCGCGGCAATGGTCAAGTCTCGAGTTCGAGCATCGCGCAATTTGTCGAGGCCGGCCTCGATGTGGCGGAGGCCCAGGTCGGGCGCGCCGATGGCGACGCCGTGGCGGCGCTTGCCGGCGCGGCACGACGCCTTGAAGCGGTCTATACGGTACCGTTTCTCGCCCACGCCACCATGGAGCCGCAGACCTGCACCGCGCATGTCCGGCCCGACGGCGTCGAGATTTGGGTGCCAAGTCAAGATCCGGCGACGGCGCTGGTGACCGCCGCGATCGCTGCCGGCGTGCCGAACGACAAAGTCACGGTGCATCGGATGATGCTCGGCGGCGGCTTCGGCCGGCGCGGGCCGATCCAGGAATACGTGCGCCAAGCCGTCGTCATCGCCAAGGAGTTGGCGCAGCCGATCAAGCTGGTATGGACGCGCGAACAGGATATCGCGCACGACATCTATCGGCCATGCGGCATGGCGCGGCTGACCGCTGGGCTCGATGCCGCGGGTCTGCCAGTGGCGTGGCGGGTCCGTCTCGCCGGACCGTCATTCGTGGCGGCGCTGGTGCCGCAATTCGGCGCCCACATCGTCGACCGCAGTTTCGTTAGCGGGCTGGGCGACGAAATGCCGTATGACGTTCCTAACTATCTGGTCGATTACGTCGTGCGCGCGACTCCGGTGCCGCTCGGCGTCTGGCGCGCCATCAATTACACGCAGAATGCCTTTTACAAGGAATGCTTTATCGACGAGGTGGCGCAGGCCGCGGGCGTCGATCCGTATCTCTACCGCCGCAGGCTGTTGACCAAGAGTCCGAGAAATCTCGCCGTGCTGGACGCGGCAGCCGATAAAGCGGGCTGGGACCGTCCGCTGCCGCCGGGAGTTTTCCGCGGCATTGCGCTCAATGAAGCCTGCGGTAGCTATTGCGCGCAGGTGGTCGAGGTCTCGGTCACTGCCGGCCGCCTGCGCGTGCATCGGGTGGTCTCGGCGCTCGACTGCGGCGAGGTGGTTAATCCGCTTTCGGTCGAAATGCAAACGCAAGGCGCGGTGGTCTATGCGCTGACCGCGGCGCTCTATGGCGAGATCACCATCGCCGGCGGCGCCGCCGAACAAGAAAACTTCGACAGCTATCAGATGGCGCGTATCGCCGAGGTTCCACAGGTCGAGACGGTGATTGTGCCGAGCGGCGGTTTTTGGGGAGGCGTCGGCGAGCCGCCGGTGCCGCCACTGGCGCCGGCGCTGTGCAACGCGATCTTTGCCGCGACCGGCAAGCGCATCCGCTCGCTGCCGCTTAAGAACCAGGATTTGGGCAATGCGATTTGATCGCAACTTCAAGTGGCGCCGACGCCGCGAGGGGTGATTTGGCCGCCGGGAACCGATCAAAACAAAGTTTCGGCGGTCCGACGGATTTGCTAGACCGGAATTGCTAGACTCATGTCTGTCATGGCGTGGCCATCGCGCGGATGGGCCGTTAAGCTAAAGCCCCGCACTAGAAATCGTCATTGGGTCCCCTGTGGTTAATGAAGTTCAATTCGTCTCGATCTTACCTGGCGCTTTTTCTCGCGGCTCTCCTACCCATCGTCCTGTTTGCCTCGGCGATCGCTTTGATCATCGGGTTCCGCGAGCAGGCGGCCTTGGAGACGACTGCGCTCGCCAAAGTGCGGGAAATTGCCGCCGGCATCGACCAATATGTCGCGGCACAACGCCAAGCTGCCGAAGTCATGGCGCAAACCGGTGCCCTGCGGCGGAACGATCTTGCGACGTTTTACGAATTTGCCTCTCGCCTCAAAAGCGGGGAGCCCGGCTGGAGTACCGTTGTCGTCTCGGATCGTTCCGGCCAGCAGTTGATCAACCTGGAGCGCCCTTTTGGCGCGCCGCTCGCCGGGCCAAGTGACGTAGCGTCGTTTGCGCAGGTCCTCGCCCGGCGCGCCCCCGTCATCGGCGACTTGGCGGAACCCGGCAATATATCGGGCAAAATATTCGTCCCGATACTGGCGCCCGTCTTTGATCGCGACGATATCAAATATGTCGTCACCATCGCGCTCGATCCGACGCGGCTCACCGCATTATTCGCGCTTGGTGATGCGCCGCCTGATTGGGTTGGCGCCGTCGTCGACCGTCATGGAAATTTGCTGGCGCGCAGCGTTCTGGCGGATCGCTACGTCGGACAGAAAGCCAACGCCGCTGCACTCGAGGCCATCAAACAGCGCCGCGAAGGCATCTACGAAGGCCGCACCCTGGAGGGACTGGATACGGTTTTCGCTTTTTACACGTCGCCGCTGACCGGGTGGTCGGTCCACCTAGCCGTGCCTAAAGCCGCTTATATTGCTCCGCTACGAAAAATACTTTGGATCGTCGCCTTGTGCGCGGTCGTGGCATTGGCGGTCGCATCGATCTTGTTTACTCTGATATCTCGCGAATCTCTGCGCACCCAATCAGAAATTGCGCAACGCGAACGCGAATTTCAGTTTCGTACTTTCGCGCAAGCCATGCCCAATCACGTCTGGACGTCTCCGCCCAACGGTCTGCTCGATTGGTTCAACGATCAGACCTATAAATATTGCGGGGCAAAAGCCGGCGATCTCGATGGCCAGGGTTGGGCGGCTATCGTCCACGACGACGATCTGCCCGCGGCCAAGGAAAAATGGGCGGCTTCGCTGTCGTCGGAAAAGCCCTACCAGACCGAATTTCGGCTGCGCCGCGCCGACGGCATTTATCGCTGGCACGTGGCGCGGGCCTTGCCGATTTACGGCCGCGACAGCGAGATTACGCGTTGGATCGGCACCAATACCGATATCGAGGATCAAAAAAACACTGCGGCGGCGCTCGAGTATCTCAACAAAACCCTGGAGCAGCGGGTTCAGGAGCGATCCGACGAACTTTTGAAGACGCAGGACGCGCTGCGGCAAAGTCAAAAAATGGAGGCGTTGGGTAATCTCACCGGCGGCATTGCGCATGACTTCAACAACCTCCTGCAAATCATCGGCGGAAATTTGCAACTGCTTTCGCGCAGCATCGCCGGCAACGACAAAGCCGAAACGCGCGTGCAAAACGCCATGTCCGGCGTTTCCCGGGCCGCCAAATTGACATCTCAGCTGTTGTCGTTCGCCCGCCGTCAGCCATTGGCGCCGAAGATCGTCAATATCGGCCGCTTGGTTCGTGATCTCGACGACCTGCTGCGCCGCACCTTGGGCGAAGAAATAGAAATAGAGACGGTGATCGCCGGCGGACTGTGGAACACGCTGATCGATCCCGGCAATATGGAGAACGCCATCGTCAATCTCGCCATCAATGCGCGCGACGCCATGGACGGTAAAGGCAAATTGACAATCGAAGCCAGCAACGCATGGCTTGATGACGACTACGCCAAATCGAATGCCGATGTGGCGCCGGGGCAATATGTTCTGCTCGCCGTCACCGATACCGGAAAAGGCATTCCGGCCGAAGTCCTCCACGACGTATTTGAGCCGTTTTTCACCACCAAGCCGGAAGGCAAGGGCTCGGGGCTCGGCCTTTCCATGGTCTATGGCTTCGTCAAGCAATCCAGCGGCCATATCAAAATTTACAGCGAACTCGGTCAAGGAACGACCGTAAAGCTCTATCTGCCGCGATCGTCGCTGGCCGAGGACGTTCCTGTTCTCGTTGACAGCAGACCTATCGAGGGCGGTCGCGAATCGATCCTGGTTGTCGAAGATGACGACGAGGTCAGGGATACCGCTGTCGCCACCCTGCAAGAGCTTGGCTACCGGGTGCTCAAGGCCAAGGACGCGCAGAGCGCGCTCAGCGTCGTCGAAAGCGGTCTGCCGATCGATTTGCTGTTTACCGACGTGGTCATGCCCGGACCGCTACGCAGCCCGGAACTCGCCCGCAAGGCGCAGGCGCGGTTGCCCAAAATCGCGATCCTCTTCACGTCGGGCTATACCGAAAACGCCATCGTGCACGGCGGACGGCTCGACGCCGGCGTCGAACTTTTGGCGAAGCCCTACACGCGCGAGGCGCTTGCGCAAAAGGTCCGCAGCGTTTTGGAGAAGAAAAGCTAGGCTGCGGGCGTTCCGCTTACTGAGTGGAAATTTTTTGCAGCACCGGGAGCCAGGTTTCTTGTTCTTTGCCGACGAAGGCGAGGGTTTGGTCGGGCGTCATGGCGCGCGAATAGCTGCCGATGGCGGCAAGACTCTTCTTGAAATCGACGGCGCTGACCACTTGGCCGAGGTCGGCGCTGACTTTGCCGACGATCGCCGCGGGTGTGCCGACCGGCGCCACCGTCACCACCCAGCCGGCGGCGGCGAAGCCCGGGAGGGTCTCCGCCACGGTCGGCAGATCGGGAAATTCCGGCAGCCGCCGCGGCGCCGCCACCGCCAAGAGCTTGACCTGTCCGGCGTTCACCGCGCCGACGATGCCGCCCAAATTCTCGATGATGAGCGACACGCGGCCCGATGCGACATCGCCGACGGCTGAGGCCGGGCCGTGGGTGTAGGGCACCGCGAGCAGTTTGATGTCGGCGCGGGCCTGCAGCAATTCGCCGGTCAGGTGGGTGAGCCGGCCGATACCCGACAACGCGATCGAGATAGTGCCGGGCTGTTTCTTGGCGAGCGCAATGAACTGCGGCAGCGTGCCGACGCCGAGCGCCGGGTCGACGGCAAGAAACATCGGCTGCTCGGCAATAAAGCCGACCGGCAGGAAATCGCGTGGCAACTTCAGCGGCAGATTTGGCGCCACCGTCGGCAAGGCGACGAAGGTCGAGAGCGAGGGCATGAACAGCGTATAGCCGTCGGGCGCG
>Ga0181525_10003676_pt1 | contig 12032 bp, 7 predicted proteins | sample PEATcosm2014_Bin_48_FD_121100 | JGI IMG/M metagenome (GOLD analysis project Ga0181525, IMG submission 121100) | Peatland microbial communities from MTU Mesocosm Facility, Houghton, MI, USA - PEATcosm2014_Bin06_10_metaG | ecosystem: Environmental > Terrestrial > Soil > Wetlands > Peat | place... | reverse complement strand
TCGATCCCGTTGTTTGTTCCAAAATCAGCGCTGACAGTATTGGCCAGCACGTAGGCGTTGTCATTGGAATCGAGCGCAATCGATTGCGGACTCGCGTAATTGTTAGGACCAAGAAAGGTGGAGTACATCAACGTCGATGCCGTGGGGTCGAACTTGGTCACGAATGTATAACTGCATCCAAACCCGTAAACGCCGGGATCGCAGATTGTGGTGGAAGTGATGGGGAAAGTGCCGTCGCTGATGACCGTGCCGGCAATATAAGCCGCGCCAGATCCGTCGACCGCGATCGCTCCGATTCCAATCGGATTCCCGCTGGAGCCGTAGAGATAAGTGGAATAGTCGAGGCTCCCCGCACCGGAAAACTTGGTGACGAAGCCGATCGTGCCGTCCTGTTGTGTGGAATTGCTCGTGAGGTAGGCGCCTGGCGTGAATGGGAAGTTATATGTATTCGTGGTCCCGGTAACGTAAGCGCTGCCGTTGGGATCCAGCGCGATGGCGGAAACCGCAGTGTAGGGAGTAGGCCAGCAAGGGGTCCCGCAATCCTGCACGACATTCGAATTGCCCGCGAGGAACGTAGAGTAGATCAGGGACGATCCGTCCGCAGCGAACTTGGCAACGAAACCATAATCTCCGTAAAGTCCGTCCTGGTTGGCAAGGGCAGCGGGCTGGTTGGCGTTGACCACGGGAAAGTTCTGCGATGTGGTGGTGCCTGCAACGTACGCTTCGCCCAGTGTGTCGACGGCGACGCCGACTGGCTGGTCGAATCCGTTCCCTCCCAGATAGGTTGAATACGACAACGAAGAGCCGTCGGCGGAAATCTTAGTCAGGAAGCCGCTATACGATCCCGGCTCAACTGCTTGATAAGGGTTTACACTTGGGAAATTGCTCGACGTTGTGCTGCCTGTTACATACACATTCTTTGCGCTGTCCAACGCCAACCCAATCCCGTAATCGTCGCCGTTGCCACCGATGTAATCGGCATACACCAGGTTCGATCCGGTGGAATCAAGCTTGGCTACGAAAATATGGTTCGAGTTAGTTGCAGGCGCACCGAGGGTTGTGAGCAAAAAGCTGGGGGAATCCGTGTAACCCGCGATGTAGACGCTACCGCTGCCATCGACGGCGATTCCGGAGGCTTGCTCAGTTCCACTTCCGCCCAGATATGTTCCGTAAACCAGCACCGGGTCGATCACCAGCGGCTTGCTGGGATCGTACTGGCCGAGTTGGAACGCGACATGTGTGGGGTCTTTCAAGATGTACGAGCCATGCACGGGCAAACGCAGGCCCTTGGATTCCTGGTAAACGATGGGGCTCTGGAAATAAAGACTATTGCTGCCCGTCTGCAGCGTGAGATTGCCGTTCGCATCCAGATTGATCTGATTGCCGCCTTGGATCTCGAATTCAATCTGCCCAGGATCGGTTCCCGGCGAAACCGCAAAATCGTATTCCAATTGCCGATGGTTTCCGTAATAGACCAGATCAATTCCTGGATAAACATTCTTATAGCGGACTCTGGCATACGTGGGTACGTGTGTGCGCCACTTCGTGGGATCTCGACCGATAAAATAATTCACGCTGCCGGGCTGCAAATCTTCGCCGATGACAGCTGGATTCTGAGCCGATCCCAGAAGTTTGAACTGCAATGTCGTGTTCTGAGATTGTGTAGAAATGTTGGGCGCGGCCACGTCGCCAGTCGGTTGCATGGGGGCAACGTCGGCTGGACGCAAAGAAAGGATCATGCTGCCTGAGGTGAGAAACGCCGTGTATCTGCTGCCGCGGAGAAGGAACCTGACCTGCGGGTCAGCCTGGCCATGGTTTGCTTCGAATACCAAGGGCAGCTTGCCATAGTTCAACGGCAATCTTCCTGTCTGTTCCGCGAAAGATGCCACGGCTGACAACACGAACGAAAACAGCAAGCAGCCAACGTTCCTGAGTCGCATCACGGTCCCTCGCACTTCGAATAACTTGTTTTAAGCAAGCGGCAAGGGGAGCCGTTCGCCGGAGTCTCTCGTCATTCCTTGCACGGTGACTACCGAAGACTTTTGCCCTGAGGGGTGGCACGTAGCCCTAAGATCCCACGGAACTTAGCGCTTTAATCGATTGCAAACTCCTGGGCGGGTGAGTGCTTGAAGCGGGTTTCGATTCTGGAATACTGTCCGGGGCATGGACACCGAATTGTTTCGTTTGAGTCGCAGCCTGCTGGGACCGCAAAAGTGACAAGGGAAAGCAGAAGAATGGTGCGCCCGGAGAGATTCGAACTCCCGACCTATTGCTCCGGAGGCAATCGCTCTATCCATCTGAGCTACGGGCGCCTAACGGGTAGACCCAGTTTACATGGGTGAGTGGAGAAGCATCAATGCGGACGATGCACATTTAGGACGCTGCCAGAGCCAGTGCAGGCTGGTTGGACTTCAGGACAGCCTTCGGGCGCGCGTTGGAGGAACCGGCCCGCAGTCGTGAAGACCGTGGGCCGCGTCCGTGAAAGTTTGTTAGCTGCTAATAGCGGCCCCGACCACCGCCGCCACCGCCGCGGCCACCACGGTCTCCGCCGCGCTCGCCGCCACGTCCGCCGCGATCGCGTCCGCCGCCTCCGGCGTGTTCGGTCTTGGGGCGCGCTTCGTTCACGTTGAGTGTGCGTCCGCCGACTTGCTGGCCGTTGAGCGCGGTAATGGCTTTTTCTCCGTCTTCGTTCACGGCCATTTCCACAAAGCCGAAGCCGCGCGAGCGTCCGGTATCGCGGTCGGTCATGATGCTGACCCGGTCCACTTGCCCGAACGGCTCAAACATCTGCCGCAGTTCGTCTTCCGATGTGTTAAAGCTAAGGTTGCCGACAAAAATATTCTTCAAGCGTGTGCCTCTGCGTTGAGCTGTCGAAGTGCAAGCTCAATTCGGCGGACTGGCAGGTCGGGGACACCTTACCTGAGAATCGAGACCGGAGCTGGCGACAGTCGAATGCGGCACGAAGTATAGCAGGTTTGTCAAGCTGGGCAGGTTAAAAGGCCGAAACTGCGTTTTGGGGGCGTGTCAGCTTAGTTCTAGAGACGCAACGGTTTGCCTGAGCACGTCGGCGGACTGGCGAAGCTTGGCGGCTTCCGTCTCGTCCAGCTCCAGCCGCAAAACCTGTTGAATGCCACCACGGTCGACTACCGTCGGCAAACTGAAGCACAGGTCGCTTATTCCGTAATAATTATCGATCAAGCTGGAGACCGACAGCACCGTATTCTGGTGGCGAAGAATGGACTGGACGATCTGCAGCAACCCTGCGGCCACCGCATAGTAAGTCGCCCCCTTGCGCTCGATGATCTGATAAGCAGCGTCGCGGGTCGACTCGAATATCTTCTCCATCTGCTCCGGATCATAGGGCAGGCCTTGTGCCCGGCAGTAGTCGGGTAGATGCATGCCCGCGATGTTGGCCAGAGACCATGCAGGGACTTCGCTGTCACCATGTTCGCCGATTATGTAAGCATGAACGCTGCGCGCATCCACGCCGAAATGCTGGCTGAGCAGAAAACGGAAGCGCGCGGTGTCAAGAATCGTTCCCGATCCCAGAACGCGAGCCGGAGGCAAGCCGGAAAGCTTCAGTGCTGCGTATGTAAGAACGTCAACCGGATTCGTCGCCACCAGCAGAATGCCGCGAGGGTTGTGGTGCGCAATCTGCGGCACGATGTCACGCCAGATTCTTGCATTGGCTTGAAGACAGTCAAGCCGCGACTGCCCAGGCTTCTGGTTCGTGCCAGCCGTCAGGACTGTGACCATTGCTCCCGCGCAATCGGAATAGTCGCCAGCCCATATTCGCGTGGGATGGGTAAAGGGCACGGCATGGTTCAGGTCCATGGCCTCGCCCTCGGCTTTGGCGCGGTTGGCGTCAATGAGCACAATCTCTGCGGCCAGGCCGTTCAGAAGCAGAGCATAGGCGAACGTGGATCCAACATTGCCCGCGCCCACCACGGCAACTCTCGCCGGGCGTGATTCTTCCTTGGAGATGAGTTCTGACATTCCTGAACCTCCGGCAGATTCAGCGAGGCATTTATTTCGCGAGTCCGAAGTCGTTTAGCACTCATCGACTTTCCAATAGCCCTCGCGGTGATATCCCACCTGCAAGAGACGGTTCTTGGGATCGTGGCGCTTGCCACAACTGGGGCAGATCAAATACCGGTTCCAGGCCGTGCCTTGGTGATCGTAGTTCTTGGCGACGGCAAAGGTAGTGCCGCAACTGCAGGGGACCATGAACATACGGAGTGGCGGCGCGCCCTTATCTTTTTCGGGTTTACCGCTGGTCTTCACCCTAAGTCTCGACCGTTGCCATCGCTCTCTTCTTCCGCTTATTCGATTGCAGGACTTTTTTCCGCAAGCGCAGCGATTTTGGCGTGATCTCCACATACTCATCGTCGGAGATGAATTCGATTGCCTGCTCCAGATTCAGAGAACGGAAGGGCACCAGGCGAATGGCTTCGTCGGCGGTCGAAGCCCGCATATTTGTGAGTTTCTTTTCACGCACGGCGTTGACGTCAAGGTCGTCATCCTTCGCGTTCTCTCCGACAATCATTCCTTCATAGAGCTCCACCCCTGCGCCGAGAAAAAGCTCGCCGCGTTCTTGGAGTCCCCATAGGGCATAGGCGGTGGAAGTGCCGGCGCGATCTGCGATCAGGGCTCCCGTGGGCCGATGCGGAATGTCGCCCTGCCACTCGGTGTAACCGCCGAAGAGCGAGTTCATCACGATGGTGCCGCGCGTGTCGGTGAGCAACTGGCTGCGCAAGCCGATCAGGCCGCGGCTGGGCACGCGGAACTCGATGCGCACCCGTCCGTAACCGTGGTTGTGCATGTTGGTGACTTCGCCTTTGCGCGATCCCAACTGTTCCATCACCACGCCCACGAAACCTTCGGGCACGTCCACGGTGAGATTTTCCACTGGCTCCATCAGCTTGCCGTCGATGCGCTTGGTGACGATTTCTGGCTTGCCCACCATGAGTTCATAGCCTTCGCGGCGCATCATTTCGATAGTGATGGAAAGCTGCAATTCGCCGCGCCCCAGCACTTTGAACGAGTCCGTCGTGTCCATGTCTTCGACACGCAGAGAAACGTTGGTAAGCAACTCCTTCGCCAGCCGCTCGCGCAGATTCCGCGACGTCACGTAAGTTCCTTCGCGCCCCGCGAACGGCGAATTGTTCACCGTGAACATCATCGCAATCGTCGGCTCATCGATGACGATCGGCGGCAGGGGCGCGGGATTCAGCGCGTCCGTAATGGTCTCGCCGATGGTGATGCCTTCCACTCCGGCGACGGCGACAATATCGCCCAACACAGTTTCAGTAATGTCAGTTCGCTTCAGCCCGGAAAACGAAAACAGCTTCGTGATCTTCGTCTTGTGCATCGTGCCGTCAAGTTTGGCGATCACCACGTCCTCGCCGGTGAACATGGTTCCGTTGAAGACGCGCGCAATGGCGAGGCGGCCCAGATAGTCGCTGTAGTCGAGGTTTGCCACCAGAATCTGAAGCGGGCCTTTTGGGTCGCCGCTGGGCGGCGGAATGGTTTTGACCACTGCCTCAAACAAGGGCTGCAGATTTTCGCCGCCACCTGCAATGTCAGTTGAAGCCGTGCCCGCCTTCGCATTCGTATACAGAACCGGAAAGTCGAGCTGGTCTTCCTTCGCGTCAAGGTCGATAAACAGATCGTAGATTTCGTTCAGCACTTCCTGCGGACGCGCATCGGGCCGGTCGATTTTGTTGATCACCACAATCGGCGGCAGCTTGGCTTCCAGGGCCTTAGTGAGCACGTAGCGCGTCTGCGGCAGCGGGCCTTCGCTGGCATCGACCAGCAGCATCACGCCGTCCACCATTTTCAGCGCGCGTTCCACTTCGCCGCCAAAGTCGCTGTGGCCGGGCGTATCCACAATGTTGATCTTCACATCGTGATAGAAAATCGCCGTGTTCTTGGCGAGAATGGTGATGCCGCGCTCGCGCTCCAGTTCGTTCGAATCCATAACGCGCTCGACGTGATGTTCGTTGGAGCGAAAAGTGCCACTTTGCTGCAGCATGGCATCGACCAGCGTGGTCTTGCCGTGGTCCACGTGGGCGATGATGGCAATATTGCGAATGCTCAAACTCAATGGATTCCTTCCCGAAAAACATCTACTCCTATACTTTACTATGGGCGGACGGAATTCCCTACGAAGAGACTCGGGGCAGCGCGGCAAATAGGGACGAATTTTCCATGAGACTGGCGCGTTTTGCCTTCGGGAAGTCGATAGAATTATCGATACTCGGAGGCGAGGCGGGAAATGAAAGCAAGACTGTTCACCCTCTTCTTGGTTTTCTTGGTATTTCAGATTGCGGCTATCGCCCAGACCGGAAGCGGCAAAACGCCCGAAACCTCCACTGATGTGGGCAAGTCCGCCAAGTGGGATAACGTGTCGCACCAGGGCCACAGCGGAGATTACCTCACCGGCAACGTGGTGGTTGTTGGCGGCGTGCTCCCCTGGGACCCGGTTCCAATAACGGTTACGTGCGATGGAAAAATTCGTTCCACCGCCGATGCCGATCCCAAGGGCAACTTCGAGATTGCCGCAGCTGCGGCCACCCCCACGCTAGGCATCGAGGGTTCGAAGACGAAACCCGCAACCGAGTTCGTGGGCTGCACGGTCGCGGCGGTCTTGCCGGGTTTCGACTCCACTACCATCACCGTCGCAAATCGCACCATTGCCGATAGTACGGATATTGGCACGATCAAATTGACTCGAGAGGAAGGCGCGGCTGGCGGCGCGGTCAGCGTTACCACGGCATCGGCGCCCAAAGAAGCTACGAAGGCTTTTGAAAAAGCCCGCAGCGAATGGCAGGATCAGAAACCGGACCGGGCACAGCACGATCTGGAAAAGGCAGTTCAGATATACCCGCAGTTCGCGGAAGCATGGTACCAGTTGGGAAAGTTGCAGCAGGTATTAAGCCCCAAGGATGCCGGGAACTCATTCGCCAGGGCCGTCGCCGCGGACCCGAAATTTGTCCCTCCCTACGAGCATCTCGTTCCGTTCGCTGCCCAGGCGGGGAAGTGGCAGGAAGTTGAGGATGATACCGCCCGCGAGTTGGAGTTCAATCCGCGCGGCACGGCGCAAATCTGGTATTACCACGCGCTGGCTAATTACAAGTTGAACAAGAAAGATGTAGCGGAAGCTAGCGCCACGAAGGCGCTTGCCATGGATCCTCTGCACACTCAGATGAACACTGAGCAACTGCTGGCCGTGATCCTCGCCGACAAACAGGATTATGCCGGCGCGCTGGCGCACCTGAAGAACTGCTTAACGTATCTGCCGAGTGGGCAGAATGCCGACGTGGTGAAGCAGCAAGTCGCGATGTTGGAAAAAATTGTTCCGGATTCTAAACCGGACTCTAAGTAAGAACTGCACGGCCCAAGCTCAGCCTGCAACCGCCTTCTGCTTCGGCATGGGCTTGCCCGCCAGCCGCGCCTCTACTTCCTTCACCGCACGCTGCGCTGCCAGAATCCCCCCGTTGGTAGTCGATTCCGGACCTTCGGAATCGGTGTTCGCAAAGAAGATGCGATCCATCGGCTGGCGCACCAGCAGCTGAACCTGCGTGTAGAGCCCCGGTGTGGACATAAATAAAGGATGCCCTCGTCGGTAAATGTGCACCTCGACCGGATCGACGTTAAAGCCCGGCATCAACTTCTGAAAATCGCTGAGGACGTGGGCTGCGATCTTGCGCGCTCCAATTTCGTTCAACAGGTAGCCGCGCTCTTCTTCCTTCATCGGCGTGTAGCAGCTAATAATGTTGAACTTCTGCCGGTAGCCCGGCTGTTTCTGGATGACCCAATCGGCGACAACAAAATCCGTAAAGGTGTTGCCCGGGCACCAGGTGTCATAGCCTTGATTGAACACAGACTTGTCGAAGATCAGATTTACCACGGGATACGGAATATAGCGAATCTGATGCATGGCCTCGCTTTGCTTGTCCGGCAGGCCCTCGACGATGCGCTGCGTAATGAACTTGGGCGTTGCCATAATCACGGTCTTGGCCGCAACCGTCTTCAATTCGCCGCCCAGCATGTAGGTCACGTGTACTTCTTCTTTTTCCGAGACCACGGCCACCGTGGTCGCGCCCGCCTGCAGGTGCTCTTTGTGCGGTTGCAGAAGTTCCGCGAGTTTTTTCGTAATCGCGCCCAGGCCTCCCGGCCAGGTGTAGCGGTCGTCCTCCCGGCTCTCCGCTGCCATCTCCTGCAGGTTGTCGATGCCTAAGGCTGCGGCCGTTTCTTCGCTGGTCGCGCCCCAGTTCGATGGTCCGAAGGTGTCCCACCATTGCCTCAGTTCCGGCGGATATCCTTTCAGGAAATCGGAAAACGGTTTGTTGTAGAGCTCTTTACCCCTCTTCTCCAGATCAATCGCCAGCATCTCTTTCTTGAACTTCTTAAAGCTCTCGCGAACCGCCGGAGAATAGGGCAGTTGGTTGAGGCCATCGCCCCAGGTGTCATGGACCAACTCGCCTCGAATGATGCTGGCGTCCGGGCTGTTGATGGGGAGCAATTCCAATCCAATCTCTTTGGCGAAGGGATAAGAGTATTCGTCCTTCACCAGGAACGCCGATCCCGTTGCGTAGGTGCTGCCCTCATATTCCATCGCATAAGCATTGCCGCCCCAGTGCGGTTCTTTTTCGAGGAGCAAAAAATCGCGATGCCGGAGGCGATAGGCCGCCGTTAATCCGCTCACACCGCCGCCCACAATTACTACGTCATGCCGCGCCGAAGCCGGAGGGCGCGTGAAAATCTGGTTGCCCTTGTCGCGAACTTGATGACAGATCCTGTTGTCTTCGCCGTCTATGTCCGCTCCGTGACTCTTCGGAGCATCGCCAGACTGGGCCGCCACCAGCGAAAGATCGATTGGACATCCCGCAGTTACTGCCCCTGCAACCACAAACTTGATGAAGTCCCTGCGATTCGCGCTCATGCTGCTTTCCCTTCCACAGCTTCCACAATTTCTGTGCCCGCGTCCGTTCCGCCTTCGCCGCGCACCCGCAGCCGGTACCAAAAAACGATTGCGACCAAAGAAAACGCAAAGATGATTGTCGACACGGCGTTGATCTCAGGAGTAATGCCGCGCCGCAGCCGTCCCCAGATTTCCAAAGGTAGAGTGTTGTCGCGCCCAATCAGAAAAAAGCTGACCGCGATCTCGTCCATCGACAGGGTGAAGATGAGAAGCGCCGCGCCGATGATGGGCAACTTCAAGTTCGGTACGGTGATGCGCCAGAAGGTTTGCCAGTAGTTTGCTCCGAGATCGAGCGAAGCCTCTTCCTGCGCCCGGTCGAGCTTCTGCAACCCTGCGAATACCTCGGTTGTCGCCACGGCGATCAGCGCGGTCCCGTGTCCCAGAATAATCGTCATCAGGCTGAGGTTGGTTCCCATCACCTTGAACAACATGGACAGCGAGAGCCCGGTAATTATGCCCGGCAGGATCAACGGCAACAACACTAGCCGCCGGAACAGCGCCTTCCCAGGGAACTGCGCACGCTCCAATGCCAGCGCCGCCGGAACTCCGAAGGCCAGCGAGATCACAATCGCGGCCAGCGCTACTTGCAGGCTGTTGAGCACAGAATCCCAGATAGGACCGTCCGCGAAAAGTGTGCGATACCAGTCAAGCGTGAGATGATGCGGAGGAAATCCGCCCACGCCCTCGCGGTTGAACGAATAAAGGATGAGAACGGCGATGGGCAAATACAGGAACCCGAACACGGCGACGGCATGCACGAGCAACCAGCGCGAGCCTGAGTGGAGTCGACTGTCGCTCACGAGAAGCTCCATTTCTTTTCCAGCCGCTCAGAGAAAAACAGCAAACTCACAACCAGCAGCAACATGCAGAAGGAAATCGCTGCGCCCAGCGGCCAATTGTAGGCCGCGCCAAACAAACTGACCACGATGTTCGAGATCATGATGCCGCTCGGTCCGCCCAAGAGCAGCGGCGCGAGAAAATCGCCGAGGCTCAGCACGAAGGCAAAAGTCGCTCCGGCGACCACGCCCGGAATCGACAGTGGGAAAATCACCTTCCAGAAAGTTTGCCCCGGAGTTGCGCCGAGATCGTGCGAACCTTCGACAAGATTGCGAGGAATGTGCTCGAGCGCCGCGTAAATTGGCAGAAACGCAAATGGCGTGTAAATGTGCGTCAGCGTCAGCACCACGGCAAACGGGCTGTACAGCAGGAACTCCAGCGGATGCTTGGTCAAGTGCACATACTGCAGCAGCGTGTTGAGCACGCCGTCGGAGCCTAGAATCGTCTTCCACGCATAAGCCCGCACCAGATAGCTGACCCACAGTGGAATGATCACTAACTGATACAGCAGGTCTTTTTTCTTGCCCGCATAGAAAGAGAGAAAATACGCCAGCGGATATCCCAGCACTAGAGAAAAGATCGTAACGCGTCCAGCAATCCACATCGAGCGCAGCAACGTCTGCCAGTACACATCGACGCGCAGCAACTGACCGTAGTTCGCGAGGCTCCACGAATGCACGATCGTCTGCGACTCCGAGACCGACCAGAAGCTGTAGCAGAACATCAGTAGATACGGCATCAGCAGAAACACCGTCACCCACGCCAGCGGAGGCAACGTTACCGCCGTTTTGTAAGCTCGGGAAAACATTCAGATTCTTTCCGGAGACTCGCGCACCAGCACGGCGTCAGCTGAATTAAATTCCAGTTCAACCTCATTCAGCGTTCCGCCGCTGCCCGGAGTGCGCACCACCAGCACCAGACCGTCTCCGCAGTCCGCGCGAATCAACTCCGTTGCTCCATGAAAGGCCTGCTGCAGAACTCTCCCACGCACGCGGACACCGCCATCCTTAGCCGAGTTATCAGCCACTAAACGAATATTCTCCGGCCGCAGCGAGAACAGAGCCGGCCCATCCGGCAGCGCGGCAGGCCACGTCAACGAACCGCAGCGCACAATTCCGCCTCGCACCTCGCCCTTAAGCAGATTCGTGTGCCCAATAAACTGCGCCGCATAAGCGGTTGCGGGGCGTCCATAAATTTCGCGAGGCGTCGCCACCTGCTCCAGTTCGCCCGAGCGCAACAGCGCGATCCGGTCCGACATCACCATCGCTTCTTCCTGATCGTGCGTCACGAAAATAAAAGAGATGCCGACCTCGCGCTGCAGCGATTTCAATTCCACCTGCATCTGCCGCCGCAAATTAGCGTCCAGCGCGGAGAGCGGCTCATCCAACAGCAACAGCCGCGGACGGTTCACCAGCGCCCGTGCCAGCGCAATGCGCTGCTGCTGTCCGCCGCTGATTTTCGCGGGCTTCGATTTCGCGTGCGCCGACATCCTCACTTTCGCCAGCGCTTCCGCCACGCGCGACGCAATCTCCGCCTCCGGCCGCTTCGCCACGCGCAATCCGTATGCTACGTTCTGCTCCACAGTCAGGTGCGGGAACAACGCATAGTGCTGGAACACAGTGTTCACGCGCCGCCGGTAAGGAGGCTGGCGGTCAAGTCGCTCCTCACCCATCCATACCTCGCCCGCACTCGCCGTCTCAAAGCCCGCGATAATGCGCAGCAGCGTCGTCTTGCCCGACCCGCTCTCGCCCAGGACCGTGAGAAATTCTCCCTCTGCCACGTCCAGAGAAATATCGCGCAACACCACGTTCTTGCCGAAGCACTTAGCCACGCTTCGGATGCTGAGCAGCGTGGCGCGGCCCGCGCCATCGGCGGTAAGTGTCGTGGTCATCGCGATTTCGGAAGTGCTCATCTACTGTGCCGCTTTCACTTCGTTCCAGATCTCGTTGTACTTGCCGCGCCGCGGCACGTTCTGCCAGAAATAAAGCCGCTTCTGGTAGTTGTCGACGTCGTCCAGATGCAGGTTCTTCACTTCCTCCGGCGTCATCAGCCGCGCCGCCTGCGGATTTGCCGGCGTGTATCCCGTCACGTCCGTTACTTGTTTCTGGGTCTGCGCTTCCACCATGTATTCCAGAAATTCGTAAGCCAGATCCTTGTTCTCGCTACCCGCGGTAATCATCAGGTGATCGATCCAGCCCGTCGTATTTTC
>Ga0181525_10003675_pt1 | contig 12033 bp, 12 predicted proteins | sample PEATcosm2014_Bin_48_FD_121100 | JGI IMG/M metagenome (GOLD analysis project Ga0181525, IMG submission 121100) | Peatland microbial communities from MTU Mesocosm Facility, Houghton, MI, USA - PEATcosm2014_Bin06_10_metaG | ecosystem: Environmental > Terrestrial > Soil > Wetlands > Peat | place... | reverse complement strand
GCGGCGTCGCGTCGCGTCGGCCATCCCATCTGCGTTCTCGCTCGTCATTGATCGCTCTTTTCAAGAGGGCTGGAGGCTGGCTCGGTGTCTGGGCTATACGTATTGCGTGGTGGCCGCCGCACCCTTTCAGTAAAAGGATGCGGCGGCCACCGGGTCACGACCTCAGCGCGTCTCGGGGGACGAGACCGTGCTGGGTGTTCGCGATTAGCTCGTCCAGGCGTCCGTCGCGGGACTCGTCGTCGCGGTGGCGGCACCACCGGTGGCGACCACACCCGTTAGTGACGGCATCGAGAAGAACGTCGCGGCACACGCGGCCGGTGCCGCCGTCGTCATCGACGCATCGTTCGTGAACGTGACCGTGAGTGACCCGTTGGCCGCCACGGTGAGTGCCGTCGTCAGGGTGTGCACGCTTCCCGACGTCGTAGACGAGTAGTTCCAAAGGACGTCACTCGTGGTCGACGAACAGCCCGTTTGGGCCGTCGCCAGCGACGACGTGGTGAAGCCACTGGCGTACGTGGTATTCGTGGGGAGGTCGACGCCCGTGATGGTGACCGGGTACGAGTTGGGGTTCGTAATCGTCGCGACGACGTCGCCGTTGCCCCCCGGGAACAGCAGGCTGGAGGGTGAAGGCGACGCGACGGCGCTGATCGTCAGGTTCGCGATCGTGGCTGACTGGCCCTGGGCCGCTGAACCGGAGTTGAGCCCGACGACCCAGTTGGTTGCGGCGTACGCACCACCGCCGACGAGGGCCATACCGGCGACCGCTGACACGATCCGACGCATGAGTGAGGCCGGAGCGCGGTGTGCTGCTCGGCGCGTTCCGCGACGTGTTCTTGGCGCGGAGACAGCCCCGTTGCTCTGCGTTCCCGCAGTTGGGTTTCTGCGACTTCTTAACATATTGTGCTCTTTCTGATCGGTCTGAACTGCCTGTCGTGGAAGCGCAATTCATCCCTATGCCACCCCATCAGGGTGAATCAGAAAGACGAACGCCCTTGCGGAATGTATATTTAATGATGAGAATCAAGGAATCGTCTACGAAATCACAAAACTGAGCCAATTATCGACTGAATATCTACTTCGCCGATAGTGCTAATTCACGGACGTTGGCGACGAGCAACGACGTCCACGGCGAAGGAAATCCTTGGCGTCAACTCGCTCGTGCGACCTTGCCTTCAGTCACGTGTACTTGCTTCGCGCAGTCGCGTCACGAGTGCCGCGAGGGTTCGTAGTTCTGCCTGCGTTAGAGCACTCATTGCGGCCGGGGGAGTCGACAGAACCTCGTCGGCGATGGCGATTGCTCGTGCTCCCGCGGGCGTCAGCGCGACGAGTTTTCGCCGGTGATCGCCGGGGTCGGCCTGTCGCGTCACCAGCCTCTTCTCTTGGAGCTGATCGACGATCACTGTCGCGTACGGCGCATCGAAGCGTTCGGCCCGGGCGATGTCGCTCAGCGTCATCGGACCGGATCGAAGGCGGAACAAGACCTTGGCGCGACCGGCGCCGGGTCGAAAGCCCAGCGCGTCGGCGAGTTCGCGTCGGCGACTGTTGCCTTCGACGAACGAATACAGGAGCGACCAGGCCTCACGTGTCAGTTCTTCGTGATCGTGGGCGTCAGGGGACACGCGTCACCTCTTCGCTTTCACTCGCGAGGTAGCCAGCCGTTCGCTCCGCCGTAGCGAGCGCCCACGATCCGGTTGAGAGCAGACCCAGGAGAAAGACGGCTACACCGCACCCGGCGATAACATCCCACGCCGCGTGGCTCGCGGCTATGAAATTGGTCGTGCCCGCCACGATCGATCCAGCTATTGCGACACCGAGCGAGGCACCGATCTGTCGACCGGTTGACGCCACGGCCCCGGCGACGCCGGCGCGTTCACGGGGCATTCCCGACACCGCCGTGTTGGAGATCGGTGCGTTGACCAAGCCGAAACCGACCCCGAACACGCTGTAGGAGAGCAGGAGCGCGGTATCGGAGGCGTGAAGACTAAGTCGCGCGAGCAACAACGCCCCCGCGGTCATGATCACACCGGAGAGCGTCAGGGGAAGTCGGGGTCCCCGCTTCGCCACCATACGACCCGTGAGCGGCGCGAAGATGAGCGTCATGAGCGCCATGGGTGCGGTGATCAGACCCGCGTGCAACGGCGAGTAGCCGCGGGCGTCTTGGAGGTACAGGGTGTTGAGGAAGAGGAAACCTCCGAGCGCGGCGAAGGCGAAGAGGGCGATGGCCGTCGCTCCCGAGAAGGGGGCGGAGTGAAAAAAACGAATGTCGAGCAGCGGTTCCTGGCGACGTCGTTCGGCGAGAACGAAGGCGATGCCAGCGAGGATCGAGACTGCGAAGAACGTGAGTGTGATCGTAGAGTGCCATCCACGCTGAGGACCTTCGATGATGGCGTAGATCAGCGTGCCGAGCGCTACCACGATGAGAGTCTGGGCCGGTGGATCGAGTCGGCGCGCGTGGGGTGCTTTGGACTCGGGGACGAATCGCTGCGTCAGGACGATTGCGGCGATGCCAATGGGGATATTGATCCAAAAGACCGATTGCCAACCGACGCCGGTCACGAGCACACCGCCGAGGACGGGGCCGAGCGCGAGACTGATGCCCACGACGCCTCCCCATATTCCCATCGCCTTGGCACGCTCTTTCGGGTCGGTGAAGGTGTTGGCGATGATCGACAGGGCCACGGGGTTCAACATTGAACCGCCAATCGCTTGGAGTGCTCGAAACGCTATGAGCCAACCAACTGACGGCGCCACACTGCACAGCAATGAGCCAAGCGAAAAGAGTGCAAGACCGATTTGGAAGATGCGTCGGCGACCAAAACGGTCCGCTATGGATCCCGACAACATCAAGAGACACGCGAGGACCAAGGTATAGGCGTCGACCGTCCACTGGAGGCTGCTGATGGAGGCGTGCAGGTCGTGCTGGATTGACGGCAGCGCGACGTTCACGATCGTCACGTCGATGCCAACGATGAAGAGACTCATGCAGCAAATCGCCAGCGTGACGTAGGGCCGACTCGGTGTGCTCACGACTCCCTCGCTCTCACATTATTACTTGTAGATACAATAACTATTATAGTAGCCACAAGCAATAGGGTCGACCACTCACACTCGGTCGCCTCAAGGTCCACGCGCCCAGGTCGTAATGTGCTGCATGGAAGTAGTAGCGCAAGCGGCTGTAGCTCAGCGGATAGAGCATCGGTCTTCGGAACCGAGTGTCGGGGGTTCAAATCCCTCCAGCCGCACTGAATCGAAGGAATCCGTCACCCCGACGCGAAGGGTGAGTTGACTTCAGGTGCCTCGGTGTCGCGTAGCTTGCGCGATGCCCTCCACGGCGAGGAGAACGGCGCCAGCGTCGCGACCGGTCCAACCGTCAGCGCCCAGTTTGTGGGCCACGCGTTCGCTGGGAACGGCGCGGCCACCGAAGAGGATCGGCGCGTCAACTGCTTCGCTACGAAGCGAGAGCGCGACTTGCGTCAGTCGCGGGACTGATTGCTTCGACGTCGCGCCGACGAGTACGGCGACGAGTCGATTCGCACTGAGCGCGCACTCGACGAATGACGTGGCCGGCGTATTGGCGCCAAGGTCGAGTGCGTCGAAGCCCTGACCGCGGAGTAGGTCCGCGACGATGGCGCTTGGAAGCGCGTGCAGGTCGCCCTCTGGCGCTCCCAGCACCACGGTCCCGCGCGATAATCCCCGTCGCGCGAACATAGGTCCCAGTCGCCCGATGAGACGTGCGGTAACCGCACTCGCTCGGTGTTCAGCGGCGATGGAGAGTTGCCCCCCTTCCCATTGCTCACCGATCGCGCGCAACGTCGGGACGAGCACATCGACGTAAATCTCCGCGGCCGAGGTGCCAGAGGCGAGCGCTTCCTCCACGATCCTCCAGGCACCGGGTTCGTCGCCCGCCACTAATCGGTCGAGGAGCCACGTGGGTCGGCGTTGCTGAGATTCGCGTGACCTCGCGGGTCGCCGATCGGGCACGCGAAGTCGCTCGAGGTCTTCGACCTTGACACGCCAGGTAGCGCCGATACGATCTGCCGGGAGTTGGCCGATGCGGACGTATCGATAGACGGTCATGTAGTGGACACCGAGGAGTTGAGCGGCCTCGCGAAGGCCGACGTACGCATCCTCGGTCATCACCGCATCCTGCCACTTCGAAGCGTCCGGTCGACGTGCTCACCCACTCGCGCTCGATTGCAGTTGACGGCACTCGTCGCATCGCATCGCCAGCTCTCGCAGCGATTTCACCGTGTCGACCTCACCGATCGCCGCCTTCATGTCGAAATCCCGAGGCATGGGTGAAAGGTGACGGTAACCGCGTCGCAGCATTTCATCCGCCAACTGATCGTGGCGACGCGCGAGTATCCGCGAGTCCAGGAGTCCGTCTTCGAGAAAGCCTCGAAGTGACCTTCCCTTTAGCAACGAACCACGGAACATGTGACACTCCACGTGTTCACCGAGGAGGTGCTTGCGACAGAGAAGCGCCGGGTCCACCATCCACATCCTCATTGCGATGGCCCCCTTTCGACATCGATCCCGGAGCTTTCGTGACAGAACTGCAGGAGTCGTTCACGCGCTTCGTCGGTATCACTTCGTCGTGTGCGCGCGAGACGGTGGCGGCTCCTGATGCGCCGGTCCAGCCACAACGTCCCGGGCGGCGTCGACTCCCTCGATGTCGTGACCAGCCAGAGGATGGTGTCCACTCCCTGCGCCGGTGTGCGAAGTAGGTGGCTCATCAGTCGAGCGAATGTTGGCAGCGATCGTCGCAGACCGGGTGTGTCAACCCACCCCGGATGCATGACGGTCATGGTGATTCCGAGCGGTTTGAGACGCGGTGCCCACGCCGCGCAGAGTGAAACCTGGGCGCGTTTCACTCTCGCGTAGGCGCGTACGCCGTCGAAGTCCGGTGCGGGAGACTCGAGCCAATCAACGTCGAGCGGTTCCGCGTACATGCCGCCCGACGTCACCCAGACCACTCGGGCCCATCCGGAGGCCAGTTGGTCGCGAATAGGAGTCGTGAGCAAGAACGGTCCCACCAGTTGGACGGCGGCGGTGCGCTCCAGTCCCTGCGCCGTCAGGTCGAACGTCTCGGACACGGCGCCGGCGTTGTGGACGAGGACGTGGATCGCCGACAGTCGACCCAGCTCGTGCGCGGCCCGACGCACACTCTCGAGGTCCCCGAGGTCCGCGACGACCATCGACACTTCACGGTTCCCGGTCGCCTCAATGATCTGTGTCACGACTGAGGCCCCGAGTTCGAAGTTGCGGACGAGCAGGACTACGCGCGCTCCGAGTTGTGCGAATGCCGTCGCGCATTCGAGTCCGAGACCTGATGTGGCACCCGTGACGACGGCGACGCGGCCCCGCACGGACGCTCCATCGATGGATTGCCAATTGAAAAGGTTTCGTCGCAGCATCGGACCCACGCGCGAGAAACTCCCCACCACGGTCGCTTCCAACACGTCGTCGCCGAGGCGGCGACCGAGGTCACGCAACGTCACGGGGGTTCCCAAGGATCTCGCGCAGGGAGTCGCGTGCCCGGTCGCCGAGACGGCGAAACAGCATCTTGAGGATTGGGTTCGCCATCGCCGCGACGCCCTTGAATCGAAGCTCGGCGCAGTAGGTGACCACGCACCCGTTCGCTCGGGGTTCAAAGGTCAACGTGTCCAACGACAAGAGCGCAGTCGTCGACGACGAGAACGTGACGCTTCGCGGCGCCTCGATCGCGGTGATCCGATACCGCATTTCCTTGTTTCGCCCCGCGAAACGCACGGTCAGCTCGAACTGCGAGTTGACGGCCAATGCGCCGTGGTCGATTCGCCTCGCCGACACGACGCTCGGATCCCACGACTGCGCGTTCGCGAAGTCACTCATGTACGAGAACGCGTCGTCGACGCTCCAGGAACTGGGGACTTCGGTTTCGTATCGGGGCACGCGGGGACCTTTTCTTCGGGCTGGGACTTCCTTGCTAGAGTTTAGTACTAAATTAACGGCCCTGGAGCCAGCGGAGTGAAAATGCAACGAATTGCCATCATCGGTAGCGGAGTCTCCGGTCTCGTCGCGGCGCGCGACCTCCACCACCACGCCGAGGTGGTGCTCTTCGAGGCCGACGATCGTGTGGGTGGTCACGTCAACACCGTCGAGGTCCTCGAGGCCGACCAGTCGCTCGGCATCGACACCGGGTTCATCGTCTTCAACCAGCGCAACTATCCCGGTTTCACTGCCCTTCTTGATGAGTTACGTGTTGCCACACAACCGAGCGAGATGAGCTTTAGCGTGTCTTCCTCGGTAACGGGACTCGAGTATTGCGGCACCAACGTCAATACGTTGCTCGCGCGGCGCAGTAACCTCATCCGCCCTTCGTTCGTGCGTATGGTCTCCGACATTCCCCGGTTCAACCGTGCCGCTCGCGCCCTGCTCGATTCCGACGACATCACACTGTCCCTAGATGACTTCCTGCATCGTGAAAACTTCTCGCGACCCTTCATTGACAACTATCTCATTCCGCTTGGTGCGGCGATCTGGTCGGCCAATCCCCAGGAGTTCTCCCAATTCCCAGCATCCTCGCTGGCCCAGTTCCTCGATCAGCACGGTCTGCTCTCCTTGGGGCATCGCCCGCCGTGGCGCACCGTCGTCGGCGGAGCACGGCGTTACGTCGAGGCCCTGACCGTGCCGATTGCGGACCAGATCCGAACGCGCTGTGCGGTGCTCGCGGTCGAGCGTGATGACGAATGCGTACTCGTTCGCAGTGAGGCGAGACCGGAGGGTGAGCGATTCGACCGCGTGGTCTTCGCGACGCACGCCGACACGACGCTCGCGTTGCTCGCGTCACCCACGGCCCGAGAGCGCGCGGTACTCAGCGCGTTTCGATTCCAACGCAATCGCGCCACGCTCCACACCGACGCGCACCTCCTTCCGGCGCGACGTCGTGCGTGGGCGAGCTGGAACTATCGACGCACGGGTGACGAACAGCGGGTGCCGGTCTTGACGTACTACGCCAACCGACTCCAGGACTTCGCGTCGGTGCACGACTACTGCATCACGCTCAACGCCGATGAAGAGATCGACCCCGCAAAGGTGATCGCCTCCTTCGAGTACGCCCACCCCACTTTTGACGAGGCGGCGCTGCGCGCGCAGCGTCGTCACCATGAGATCGACGGGCACGACCGGGTCCACTTCGTGGGCGCCTACTGGGGCTACGGCTTTCACGAAGACGGAGTCCAAAGCGCCCTGAGGGTCGCGACGAAAGTGCGCGGAGCGGACGAGAGTGTCTTGGCGAGGCGATGAGGCCGTCAATCTACGAGGGATCGGTCGTCCACGAGCGAAGGGATACGCGGCAACGGCGCTTCACCTACCGCGTCGCCATCCCCATGGTCGACGTTGAAGAACTCGGGTCAATGTCGCCGCTCGCCCCACTCTGGCGCGCCAGGGGAATGGCCATTGTCCGGTTTCGACGTCGCGACTACATGGGCGACCCCGCCCGACCGCTGGCATCGGTCGTACGGGACACCGTTGAGCAACGCGCCGGGTTCCGACCAGAGGGACCGATCTTCCTCCTCGCTCACCATCGAACGTGGGGCTGGTGCTTCAACCCCTTGGCTCTCTACTATTGCTACGCGCTCGACGGCACGACGCTCGAGGCCGTGGTGGCCGACGTGACGAATACGCCGTGGGGTGAGTCGCACGCGTACGTATTGGACACTCGGGGGGGAGTGGAACGCCTTGAACAACCCAAACAAATGCACGTCTCACCGTTTCTCCCGATGGATCTCACCTACCGCTTCCACGTCGCGCCACCCGACGCACGTTGCAACGTGTCAATCGCCGTGATGCGCGGCGACGACGTCGCGTTTCGCGCGGGACTCTCGCTCGTGCGCCGTGAGATGACGCGTCGTGAGCTGGCTCGGATGCTCGTGCGACATCCCTTCTTGACCCATCGCGTGTCGCTCGGCATCTACGTTCATGCGATGCGACTCTGGGTTTCACGCGTGCCGTTCATCGTCCACCCCGCTGCGTCACCGTGAGACGCATCGCGCCATCGAACGCTTCGTGGTCAACCGGTCGCACGACGTTGTCGCGTATTGCGTTGACGGCGCTCGCGCGTCGAGTCCGTCACGGGACGCTCACGATCAGCGAAGACGGACGTCGGCGAACCTACGGGACCAGTGGTGAGCGGACGTTGGCCGGCGACCTCGAGGTCCTCGACAGCCAAATGTGGAATCGCGTCGCCACCGAGGGCGGCGTCGGACTCGGCCGGTCGTACTTCATGGGCGAGTGGGACAGCACGGACCTTGTCTCGTTGCTTCGTCTGCTCACCCTCAACCTCGACCGGATCAACGGGCTTCCCCGACGACTCGCTCCGCTCACCAACGCACTCAAGCGCCCGTTTCGAAATCTGGGACGGCCATCCAAGACGGACGACCGTGCGAACATCGCCGCCCACTACGACCTGGGCGATGAGTTCTTCCGCCTCTTCCTCGATCCGACGATGGCGTACTCGTGCGCCGTATTTCCCTCGGATAGCGCCACGCTGGTCGACGCGTCGCGCGAGAAGTTCGATCGCCTCTGTCGAAAACTCGAACTGGGGCCCGAGGACCACGTGATAGAGATCGGGACGGGATGGGGAGGGTTCGCGATCCACGCCGCGGAGCGCTACGGATGCCGTGTGACGACGACCACCATCTCGCAGAAGCAGTACGCCTACGCGCTTCGCGCGGTCGCCGATGCCGGCCTCAGTGATCGCGTCACGGTCCTCAATCGCGACTATCGCGACCTCGAAGGTCAATACACACACTTGGTTTCGATCGAGATGATCGAGGCGGTCGACTGGCGTCACTACGAGACCTTCTTTGGTGCGTGCGCCGACCTCTTGGTCCCCGACGGTCGCGCCGCGCTGCAGTGCATCGTGATCGAGGACCGTGAGTTCGAGCGCTACAAGACCCAACAGGACTTCATTCGACGCTTCATCTTCCTCGGGGGCGGCCTACCTTCGATCTCGGCGATAGCCAGTGCGATGACGCGGGCCACCGACATGCGACTAACGGACTTGGAGGACCTCGGTCCCCACTACGCGCGCACACTCATCGAATGGAGCGATCGCCTAGACGATCATTGGTCCGACGCCCTCGCTCTCGGGTTCGACGAATCGTTCCTGCGTCGATGGCGGTTCTACTTCGCCTACTGCACGGCCGGCTTCGCGGAGCGCCACGTCTCGGTGGTCCAGATGGTCCTCGCGCGTTCGCAGTGGAGAGGGGACACGGCCTTGCGGACGCAGTGACGCACAGGAGATAATCGAAAACGACGTACGCGGAGATTGTCTAGGGTGCACTTATCCGAAGTTCGTATCCGGTCTTCGACCGGAAAAGGAGGCATCGTGTCTGATGTAGTCAGAGCGGCGCTCGTGCAGACGGCGTGGACTGGTGACAAGGCGTCCATGACGGACCTTCACGAACAGTACGCACGCGACGCAGCGTCCCAGGGTGCGCAAGTGATCTGTTTCCAGGAACTCTTCTACGGTCCGTACTTCTGTCAGGTGCAGGACACCCTCTACTACGACTACGCCGAGGCGGTCCCAGAGGGGCCGACGGTCCAGCGGTTCATGACGCTCGCCGCCGAGTTGAACATGGTGATCGTGCTTCCGGTGTACGAGGTGGAGCAGGAGGGCGTGCTCTACAACACGGCCGCGGTGATCGACGCCGATGGCACGTACCTGGGGAAGTACCGCAAGACCCACATTCCCCAGGTGAGCGGCTTCTGGGAGAAGTTCTACTTTCGTCCGGGCAACCTCGGCTATCCCATCTTCGATACCGCGGTCGGTCGCATCGGCGTGTACATCTGTTACGACCGGCACTTTCCCGAGGGGTGGCGCGCACTCGGCCTCGCCGGGGCCAAGATCGTCTTCAACCCCTCGGCGACCAGCCGGGGACTGTCGGCCTACCTGTGGCAGCTCGAGCAGCCCGCGTCGGCGGTCGCGAACGAATACTTCGTCGGCGCGATCAACCGCGTGGGCGTCGAGGACCTCGGCACGAACGATTTCTACGGGCAGAGTTACTTCGTGAGTCCGCGGGGCCAGTTCGTTGGTGACGTGGCCAGTACCACCGACGCGGAGCTCATCGTGCGCGATCTCGACATGGACGAGTTGAAAGAGGTCCGCGAGCAGTGGGCCTTCTACCGCGATCGACGTCCCGATATGTACGAGCCCTTGACTGACTGGTAACGAGATGGCACGGATCCTCATCACGGGCGGTGACATTGTTTCCGCGACGGGCACTCAGCGCGGCGACGTCTTGATCGACGGCGACGAGATCGCGGCGTTGGGGTCGCCCGGCTACTTCGACGACGTCAAGGCCACCTGTGACCGGGTGCTCGACGCGAGAGGGAAGTACGTGTTGCCCGGCGGCGTCGACGTGCACACGCACATGGAGCTGCCCTTTGGCGGCACCGCCGCATCGGACACCTTCGAGACCGGCACCATCGCCGCGGCGTTCGGCGGGACGACGTCGATCGTGGACTTCGCCGTGCAGCGAACCGGCGAGGACGTACACGACGGGCTGGCGGCGTGGCACCTGAAGGCCGATGGCAACTGCGCCATCGACTACGGGTTTCACCAGATCATCGGTGGAGTCGACGACGCGGCGCTCAAGGCGATGGCCGATCTCACCAACAACGAGGGCGTGACGAGTTTCAAACTGTTCATGGCCTATCCCGGCGTCTTCTACTCCGACGACGGGCAGATCCTTCGTGCGATGCAGACGGCGTCGGACCTCGGCGCGACGATCATGATGCACGCCGAGAATGGCCCGGCGATTGACGTGTTGGTCGCCCAGGCGCTCGAGCGTGGCGAGACCGATCCTCGGTACCACTCGCTGACGCGACCCGTCGAGATGGAAGAGGAGGCGACGCATCGTGCGATCATGCTCGCCAAGGTCGCCCATTGCCCCCTCTACATCGTGCACGTGAGTGCGCGGGAGGCGGTCGAGACCATCGCTCGCGCGCGTGGCATGGGTGCCAACGTCTTCGCGGAGACCTGCCCCCAGTACCTGTACCTGAGTCTCGAAGAGCACCTCGCCAAGCCCGGTTTTGAGGGCGCGGCCTACGTCTGTTCCACGCCGCTTCGCGCGCGCGCCGACGGACACCAAGATTCGTTGTGGCAGGCGCTGCGCACGAACGACCTCTCGGTCGTGAGCACTGACCACTGTCCCTTTTGTATGAAGGATCAGAAGGAACTCGGACTCGGTAACTTCTCTAAGATTCCCAATGGCATTGGCTCAGTGGAACACCGGATGGACCTGCTCTACCAGGGAGTGGTCACCGGCGAGATTGGCTTGGCTCGGTGGGTCGAGTTGGCGTCGACGACGCCCGCGCGCATGTTCGGGCTCTACCCGAAGAAGGGCGTGCTGGCGCCAGGAAGTGACGCCGACATCGTCATCTATGACCCCAAGGGCACGACCGACATCGGCGTGGCCACCCACCACATGAACATGGATCACTCGGCCTACGAGGGCATGCACGTCGACGGTCGAGTGGAGACGGTGCTGTCGCGCGGCCGGGTCATCGTTGAGAACAAGACATTCACGGGCGCCGTCGGACACGGGAAGTTCTTGCGGCGCGGCCTCAGTCAGTATCTGTTGTAATTCGTCGAGCGGGCATCATCGAACCAAGCGAGGAGTGAGAGTGGAATTCGGCATTGTCTTGCAGACCAACCCACCGGCGTCGCGCGTCGTCGACCTCGCCACGCGCGCCGAGCAGCTCGGGTTCCACTACGTGTGGACCTTCGATTCGCACATCCTCTGGGAAGAGCCCTTCGTGATCTACAGCGCGATCCTGGCATCCACGCGCAAGATAAAGGTCGGCCCGATGGTCACCAACCCCGCGACCCGGGACTGGACCGTCACGGCCAGCCTGTTCGCCACGCTCAACGAGATGTACGGGAATCGCACCGTCTGTGGTATCGGTCGCGGCGACTCGGCCGTTCGCGTCACCAATGGTAAGCCGACCACGCTCGCCACCCTTCGCGAATCGATTGAGGTGATC
>Ga0181525_10003671_pt1 | contig 12037 bp, 13 predicted proteins | sample PEATcosm2014_Bin_48_FD_121100 | JGI IMG/M metagenome (GOLD analysis project Ga0181525, IMG submission 121100) | Peatland microbial communities from MTU Mesocosm Facility, Houghton, MI, USA - PEATcosm2014_Bin06_10_metaG | ecosystem: Environmental > Terrestrial > Soil > Wetlands > Peat | place... | reverse complement strand
TTAAAATATCCTGCGGTTTGCGCTTGGCGCGGATGCCGGTCATTTCCAGAAATGAAAAAACGCGCAGCGGCGTGGCGTCCCAGACTTCAGGCAGCAGGTCGGGCATGGACTCGATGTCTGCGACGGTGGTCGTGCCGGTCTTCACGAGCATGTGAGCGCCGTGCAGCCATGAGTGCGCGTATTCGGCATAGCTCCACGCGGTCTTGGCGGCTGTGATGAGCGGAATCCAGTCTGTGAAAGTCGTCGGCGGAGGCAATTCCCCGGCCATGTCGGTGTAATCCAGATGGCAATGGGCGTTGACGAGGCCGGGAAGCAGGATGACATCGCCGAGGTCGAGAACTTTTTCATCATTGCTCGATTGCAAATCCGCCCATCGGCCGACGGCGCGGATTTTATTTCCGGACACGGCGACCGCGCCGTTTTCAACCGGCGGCTGTGAAACAGGAAGAACAATTTTTGCTCGGAAAATCATGTCAACGGTGTCGTCTGACAAATGACAGGCGACAGGGAAAAAAGCATGGCGGACTTTCGCGGTTTCGTGTCATCTGCCGCGTCGTCACGCGTCAAATTTTTCAAATCCCGGATTCGCGCTTGGCGTCTTTGAGCTTGGCGGCGACCTTGTGCTTGCGCGCCTTGTTTTTGTTGTGGCGCGTGCGGATTTGCTGCTCGATTTTTTTTGTCACCTTGTCAATGGCCGCATACAGGTCGCTTTCGCGGTCGGCGGCGAACAAATCCGCCCCGCGCATGGCGAGCCGCAGGGAGCAACTGAATTGTTTTTCCGGCACGCGCGTGTGGTCGTGTTCCAGCGTGACGCGCGCGTCAACGGCGCGCTTGTCGAAATGGTCGAGTTTTTCAATTCGCTTCACGACGTGGTCTTCAATGGACTTGGTAAGCGTCACATTGTGCGTCGAAAGAATCAATTTCATGTTTCAAAGATGCAGCGGGCGGGCGTCAAAAGCCAGTTTTTCCTTTTGATTTTGAAATTGTAAGCGAAAGTCGTGCCAAATATTCTTGTGATTGAGTGAAAATGGGTTAGTCTAAATCGCAAAAATGGCACTGGGCTTACAACTTTCGCAGCGGCTGACGCAATCGCTCGTGCTCGCGCCGCAGTTGCAGCAGTCGCTCGCGCTGCTTCATGCGCCGACGCTCGAACTCAAGGCGCTCATCGAGCAGGAGCTGGAACAAAATCCAGTTCTCGAAGAAGTCGCCGCGCCGGAATTGGAACTGCCGGAAAAGCCGGCTGAAGATTTTGCCGACAATACCGACGCCGCCGCGATTCCCGACCCTGCGGAACGCGCCGACGATGCGCCGGCTGATCCGGATGCCGGGAAAAATTCCGACACGGGGGCGGATGATTTCCAGGCGGAGTTCGACAAGCTCGTGCAAATGGACCAGGAATGGCGCGACAGCGTTTCACAGACGAACGCGCCCATCCGGCAGTCCACCGAGGACGAGGAAAAGCGGCAGTTCATGTTCGACTCGCTCACGGCGGAAACCTCGCTGGCGGAATTTTTGATGGAGCAGGTGCGCGAATCGGATTTGACCGGGGACCAGCGCAATACCGCCGAGCTGATCATCGGCAACATTGACGACTACGGCTATTTGAAGGCGACGGTCGAGGAAATTTCCGCCGCGAACAACCTGCCCGCCGAAAAAATCGCCGAAGTCCTGAAAACCATCCAGACGTTCGATCCGCCCGGCGTCGGCGCGCGCGACCTGCGCGAATGCCTGATGCTTCAGCTCGAACGCGCCGGTAAAACCGATTCGCTCGAATACCGCATCGTGAGCGGCTTCATGGAGGCGCTCGGCAAGCGGCGCATTCCAGAAATCGCGCGTGGCACCGGACGCACGGTGGAAGAGGTGCAGGAAACGCTCGCCAAAATCGCCCGCCTCGAACCGAGGCCCGGCCGCGCGTTTTTGCCGGACAACGACCAGTATGTTTTGCCCGAGGTCTTCGTCCAAAAAAACGGCGATGATTTTGTCGTCACCACCAACGACGAGCAGATTCCGCATTTGCGCATCAGTAATACCTACAAGGATCTCATGACGCAGAGCGCGCCAGCCATAAGTGAATTGGAAAATAGTTTCAATATCTTCGGAGGTGGCAGCAAAGACTCGGTGGAACAAATTGTAGCTGCAATCAAAGGAAATGATGACGCACTGGCGTTGCTAGAATTACAAAAACTGGCCGAAAACACCAGCCATCTGACTAAAGAACAGGTGACGGCCATCAACCATGCAATCGCACAAGTGCGGGAGAAAAGAAAGTTCGTCGAAGCACGCGAATACATCCGCGAAAAAATCCGCGCTGGAAAATTCCTCATTAAAAGCCTGCAAGCCCGGCAGCAGACCATTTTGAATATCGGCAGGGAAATCGTGAAGCGCCAGCGCGAATTCATGGAAAAAGGCGTCGCGTATTTGAAGCCGATGACGATGGCACAAGTCTCCGAAGTCGTCGGCGTGCATGAGACGACGGTGAGCCGCGCCGTTTCCGGCAAATACATGCAGACGCCGCAGGGGATGTTCGAGATGAAATTTTTCTTCACCGCCGGATTGCAGACCACGGACGGCGGCGGCGAGATTTCCAACACGAGCGTCAAGGACATGGTGGCCGAGATGTTCAAGGCCGAAGATTCGGCATTGCCGTTGTCCGACCAGCAGGTCGTGAAAATGCTCGCCCAAAAGGGAATCAGCATCGCGCGCCGCACCGTCGCCAAATACCGCGACGAACTGGGAATCCTGCCGTCGAATCTGCGGAAGGTTTATTGAAGCAGCCTTCGCCGCCGGAAATCATCCCGCCGGGACCTCGACTTTTCCAACGCGTTCAAATACGAAAAGGTTGTTCAATCCAAGCTGGAACGTCGCGCGCTTCAACAGCCGGAAATCTTCAGCCGGAAAAATTTCCACCGTCCGGCCTACTTCGTAACCGTGATGTTCTTCCAGCGACATACCGTCAATCAGCCTCAAAAATTTCAGCGCGGAAAGGATGCCGTCAACAGCCGGCGAAGGCACGGTGATGATGAGCCGTCCGCCCGGCTTCAAAAATTGCGCGCAGCCGCGCCGCAAATCGCCGTATTGTGCAGGCGGAAAATGTTCCAGCACCGCCAGCATGGTGATGACATCAAACGGTTCCACCGCCGGCAAATCTTTCGGAAAAAATCCGGCGATGAGCGGCACGCCGTTCGCGTCCGAATTCGATTTCAAAGTCGGATCAATTCCCATTCCATGCGCGCCGGAAATTTTCAACTGCCGGAACAGCGCGCCTTCCGCGCTGCCGATGTCCAGAATCCGCGCGCCGGGTTTGATGAAGCGCCGCGCCTTGGCAATCCGCCAGCGTTGCAGCAGCCGGTCAATGGATTTCATGGCTTGGGCAGGGCCGGTGGTTTACGCGAAGATGTCTTCAATCCCAGCGCGCTCATGAAGAAGCTGGAAAAAATGGTCTGGATGCCGAGCACGATAAGCGTCGCCGCCGGAATCAGCCGTCGCAGGTTTTCTTCCGGCGACAATTCGCCGAAGGCCGCCTGCTTCCAAATCCAAACTGCGCGCGCAGACAAAACAATTCCCGCCAGCAAAATGGCGAGGCCAAGCAAAATCCCTTTCTCCAGGTTGAAAAATTTGAAGGCCCGCGAAAATTTCGGGTCGTCCGGTAAAAGCCCCTCGGCAATCGCGAAAACTTTTGTGAAAAACGCAAATGCAACGAGTTGAAAGCCGATGATGACGGTCATGCACGCGACCACGAGCGTGCCGACATCGAACGCGACATCGCCTATTTTTATATTCTCCAGCGAAAGCGCGGCGGCAAAAATAATTCCCGCCGCCGACAGAAAAATTCCCGGTGCGAGAAAAAGCCATCGCGGCGAAAACAGCAGCATGAAGCGCAAATGCCGCCAGCCGTCACGCCACGGCTTCAAATGCGGCGGACGCAAGCGTCCGTCCTTGTGCAGCGTGACCGGCACTTCGGCGGTCTTCAAATTCTTGAACGTGGATTTGATGACCATTTCCGAGGCGAATTCCATGCCGGTCGTCTTCAAGTCCAGCTTCTCGAAAGCATTTTTTGTGAACCCGCGCAGGCCGCAGTGAAAATCATGCGCGGGGCATTTGAAGAAAAGCCGTCCGATGAAAGATAAAACTGGATTTCCGATCCAGCGGTTTTTCCATGGCATCGCTCCGGGCAAAACCGTTCCGCCGCCGGACGGCAGCCGGCAGCCCATCACCAGTTCAAATCCTTCCTGAAATTTTTTTACAAAACCGGAAATTTCGGAGAAGTCGTAGCTGTCGTCGGCGTCGCCCATGATGATCCATTTGCCGGCGGCGGCTTGGATTCCGCCGCGCAACGCCCGGCCGTAGCCTTTTTCATTTATCAGCACGACGCGCGCGCCGGATTTTTCGGCGATTTCAACCGAGCCGTCGAGGCTGCCGTTGTCGGCGACGATGATTTCGCCGCGCACGCCGGAGCGCTGGATTCCGAGATTTGCTTTTTCGATGCAGCGCGCAAGGGTTTCCGCCTCATTCAGGCACGGCATCAAAATCGTGAGTTCAACGGGATCGTCCACGCGGAGAATTTAATCGGAGGCGCGGCGGTTTGGCGAGCGCGGGTTTTGCGTCAGTTCAATTTGACCAGCCACCAGTCCGCCGGGCCTTCCCCGGCGCGCAGCCGTAGTGAAATTTTTTGGACGACCCGCGCGTCCATGCGCGCGACCCAATTTTCCGGCGGACAGCCGAAGCGGCCTTCGAAGCCCTCCGTCTTCACCAAAATATATTCGATGCCGCGCGCCTTCAAATCTGCCGCCGTGTCGCTGGGGCTGACGTGCTTGATCTCGCGCGAACCGAACGGACGCCACAGCGACGTTTCGGGATCATCATAAGTCTCAAGCCCGAGGATTTTCAGACCCGGCGGCAACATTTCCCTGGCCCGCGCAAAGGCGTCATTTCGCACCGCATAAACGGAATAAACGGTTTCAATACGCGACGCTGCGGAATGGCGCGCCGCCGCCGCGTGAATTTTTTCCAAGAATTTTCCAACCGGAAACAGGGGTCGGGCGGGAGAAACAATCAGCAATCCCGCCGCCAGGAGAAAAACCGCAAATGCCGACAGCCGCCACCAGCGTTGTTTGACGAGCTGTTCGTGCGCCGGATTTGCGAGAAAAAATGGCAGCAGCAGCGCGTAGAACGGCGCGAGAATCCGCCCGATTGGATAAACTTCCGACTGGCTCAAAAGTGCGAGCAGCGAAATCCACGGCGTGAATCGGATGGTGGTCAGCCAGATGGCTTCGGAAGAATCGAGCCGCAAAAATGCGCCGCCGCTTTTTGCCGCCGCCGCCGCGACGCTGATTAAAAAAAGCAGTGTTACGCCAAACCCAAGCCCGGCGTTTTCCTCGACCTGCATTTCCTCGGCATGAAATTCGGCGGCACCGGCCTCGGCGACGAGTTGATGCAATCGCGCGTTCAATCCGGCGGGGACAATTTTTTGAACTGTCCGGTTCCATTTGTTTGCGATTGGGAAAACCGGCGGGGCCAGATTTTGGACCGTGATCAATCCGGCGTTTGAAGCCGCCAGCAGGAGCGGATTGGCCGCCGGCACGCCCTCGGCTTTCCAGCCCGACCAGTCGCCGCAAAAATGCGCGTTGAGAATTGCAGTCGGCAAAAATGACGCGAAAATTGCGATTGCGCAAACCGCCGCCGTCGCCAATGGCCGTTGCAAAATTATTTTCAGCGACGGCAAAATGGCGATTGCCCACGGCAGCAGCAGCGGCAAATCGCTCGTCTTGGCGCTGGTCATCAGCGCAGCCGCCAGAATTGAAGCGAAAAAATCGCGCGGCGATTTTGAAATTTTCGCGCGCAACGCAAAATCAATTGCCGCCAGCGCGAACGGCGCGCCGAACAAATCGTTGCCGATGCTTCCAGCTTGCAGCAAAAAACAATAGCCCGTCGGCGCAATCCACATCCAATGCCACGCCACGCGCCGCCGCACGCCGAGCCGCGTGAACACGCTGAAGACCAGTCCGGGCAGCAAGAGCAGCGAGACGATGTTGATGAGGAACAGCCAGCGGTCGGTGTTCATCAGCGCGATGAACGGCGCGGAAACCCATTCAAAGCCGCAAGCGCGCTGGTTGACGCGCGGGAAGTTCGTGTGAATCCAGTGCCATTGGTCCGCCGCCAGCCAGTGCAAAATTCTCGGAACGCGATACGTCAGCCCGTCGTAATTGCTCGGCGCATAAATCGCGCCGCCGAGAAACGCCATCGCCGCCAGGATCAAAAATGCGAGCGGAAATGGTTTGCGGAAGCGGCGGCAAATTTTCCCCCAGCGGACTTGCGGAAGGATTTGCCCGGAAGTTTTCTTTCGCCAGACGAGCAGCACCGCGAGCCACAGCGCCAGCGCGACCGCGTAGCCGCCGGCGTTCAATTGATGCACGGCGGACAGCGCCCAGCCCGCGCAATTCAGATACGCGCAGAAACAGACCCAGATCAGGACGGCGTTCGGCATGATTTGTTGTCAGCGCAGAAAATTGTATTTGAAGATGCACCAGAGCGCGCGGAAACCGTCGCGCCAGCCGATTTTTTTTCCTTCCGCGTAGGTGCGACCGTTGTAGGAAATGGCCACCTCGTAAATCCGCACTTTCAGCCGCGCGACTTTCGCGGTGATTTCCGGCTCGAAGCCGAAACGGTTTTCCTCGATTGAAATTTTCTGGATGATTTCGCGCCGGAACGTTTTGTAGCAAACTTCCATGTCGGTCAAATTCAAGCCGGTTCCCATATTTGAAAGTGTCGTCAGCAGTTTGTTGCCCACCGAGTGCCAGTAATACAAGACGCGGTGCGCATCCGAACCGATGAAGCGCGAACCGAACACCACGTCCGCCTTGCCGGATAAAATTGGCGTGAGCAGGCGGAAATATTCAGCCGGGTCATATTCCAAATCCGCGTCCTGGATGATGACAACCTGCGAAGTCGCGTGCGTGAATCCAGTTCGCAACGCCGCACCTTTCCCTTGGTTGATTTCGTGTTGGACGAGCTTGATACGCGATTCGCCTTGCGCGATGGACTGCAATTTGGCCCACGTTCCGTCGCGCGAACAATCGTCCACGATTATCAGTTGCTGCACGGGCCGCTGCGCCAGGACCGTCTTGATCACGTCTGCCACCGTCGCGGCCTCGTTGAAGACGGGCATCACGACCGAAAAACACGGCTCGATGTCGGCGTTGGATTTGATTTCGGTCATTTGACGGTTCGATTTGACGGAAGCTGGCAAAGATTTCCGAAATGTTCAATCCGCAAATGCGGGAACAATTCAATTCAACGACCACGGATGGACACAGATGAACACGGATTTTTCATGTCAAGAACGGGGTTTATCCGTGTCCGTCAGTGTTTATCCGTGGTTTAATTAAGCATTGCGCCCGCGCACAAAATCGTAAATCGTAAATCCAAAATCATAAATTCATTATGCCCTCATTCGACATTGTTTCGCAGGTCAACTCGATGGAAATCGAGAATGCCGTCAACCAGTCCAAAAAGGAGCTCGCCAACCGCTTCGATTTCAAGAACACCAAATGGGAGATCGTCCTTGAGAAAACCGAGATCAAGCTCACCGCCGAAAACGAGTTCAAGGTTGCCACGCTGAACGAGATCGTCATCGGCAAGCTCGCCAAGCGCGGCATCTCCATGAAGAGCATCGAGCAATGCGACCCGGACATCTCGCCGCTGGGCCACGCGCGGCAGAGCATCAAGATCAAGAACGGCATCGAGAGCGCGGTGGCCAAGGAGATCACCGGCTTCATCCGCGACGGCAAATTCAAGGTGACGACCCAGATTCAGGGCGACGAAGTGCGGGTGAACAGCAAGAGCCGCGACGAATTGCAGACCGTCATCGCCGCCGTGCGCGCGAAGGAATTTCCCGTGGCCGTGCAGTTTGTGAATTTCAGGGAGTGATAAATGACGCTTTACCAGAGATTTAAGCGGCTTAATTTTTGGAATAAAATTGCGTTCATCGCATCTATTTTGACAATTATTTCATTTTTTGGCTGGCTGGCTTCTTTATCGCCAATCTTTGAGAAAATAAAATCACTTCCACATTTTACATTTAAACTGCTAATGGACGACTCGGCTTTGTCTGACAGAATAGAATTAACCAATGATTTTCTCGTTTATGATGATTTTGGAAAAATTCGCCCCGTATCTGGATTTTTATTCGTTCCAATTCAATTTGGAGAATCGAATGCTCAATTTGATTTTTTTCTCAAAAACAATTCGGAATTAACAGCTGAAAACATTGAATTAGCCATCTTTATTCCTAAAACAGCACATTGTATTCCTGATCCCGCATGGTCGAAGGTTGCGCCGGACTGGATTTTCTCTGATACGGAAAAATTGGTTCTATTGAAACGAACGAGATGGAATCTTTCGGATACGATGTTCCAAACGGATTGCTTTCAAAAAATGGCACTGAATTACCAGCAGTAAAATTGAGCCCATTCCAAGTGCCGCTTTCTTTACCTCAAAGGCCGCAGGCAATAATTATTGAGGCTGGAGCAAAAGATTGGTCAGATACCCCGCTAAATTTTAGTCTTTGTTTCTTGCCCTGTTCTATTTTCAAAACAAATGATTTTCACAAGCCTTTCGTTTTATCCAAAACAGAATTCAAAATGCTGCAGCTCTCACCCGAAATTCTTGATAAGCTTCAAAAATAATATTGTCAGTTAGTTTTCAAATCTCCACGACTTGCTTGTATGCCGGCACGATGACTTCGGCTTTCGGTTTCATGACGCGCAGGGTCTCGGCGTGGGCGAGGCATTGCTTTTCTTCGCCGTGGATGCAAACGATTTTCTTGATGTCGCCGGAAAGCTTTTCGACATAGCGCTTCAATTCATTCTTGTCCGCGTGGCCGGAATAGGTGTCGAGTGAAACGATCTTGGCGCGGACGTTGTAAGGTTCGCCGAAAATGTTCACCGGCGTTTTGCCCGCCGTGATCATGTTGCCGAGCGTGCCTTCGGCGCAGTAGCCGATGAACAGGACGAGATTCTTCGCGTCGCCGAGGTTGTTCTTCAGATGATGCCGGATGCGCCCGCCTTCGCACATGCCGGACGCGCTGATGATGATCATCGGCTCGTGACGGTCGTTGAGTTTTTTGGAATCCTCGGCGCTGGCGATGTAGGTGAGGTTGCCCATGCCGAAGGGATTTTCGTTGTTGCACATCGTGTCACGGATGGTGGGCCGCAAGGATTCGGGATGTTTGTTGTAAATGTCGGTGGCGTTCACGCTTAACGGGCTGTCCACGAAAATGGGGACGCGCGGGAGTTTGCCGGCGCAGGTCAGCTCGTGCAGCACATAGACAATCTGCTGCGTGCGTCCGACGGAGAACGCGGGGATGATGATCTTGCCGCGCTGCTTGAGGGTGTCGCCGACGTATTTGTTGACCAGATCGTCCGCGTCCGGGCGTTGCTCGTGAACGCGCGCGGCGTAGGTGGATTCGATCTGGAGCGAATCTACGTTCTCGACGGGAATCGGGTCGCGCAGCAATTCATCGCCGCCGCGCCCGATGTCGCCGGTGAAGAGGTGGCGGAATTTCCGGCCGTTTTCCTGCACGTCCAAAATCACCTGTGCGGAACCGAGAATATGTCCGGCGTCGCGGAACGTCACGGTCACGCCGGGGACGACTTCGAATGATTTTTCGTAATCGTGGGCGACAAGCTGTGCGACGCATTTCTGTGCGTCGGGCGTGGTGTAAAGCGGTTCGACGGGCGGCTGATGTTTTCGCGCGCGGACTTTGGAGACGAACATCGCGTCTTGTTCCTGAATGTGCGCGGAGTCGAGGAGCATGATGCCGCACAAATCGCGCGTGGCGGAGGTGCAATGGATGGGTCCGTCGTAATTTTTGCAAAGGCTCGGCAGCTTGCCCGCGTGGTCCAGGTGCGAGTGGCTCAAGACGACGGCGTCCACCTGCCGCGTGTCGAACGGCAGAACTTTATTGAGCAATTCCGATTCCGCGCGATGGCCCTGAAACAATCCGCATTCCAACAAAAGATATTTGCCATTGATCTCGATGAGATACATTGAGCCGGTGGTGGTGCGCGCGGCGCCGAAGAAATGGATTTTCATGCGGCAAATTTAACCACGGCTCGCCGCGCGGAAGCAAGCAGCGAAGGTGGGATGAACTCGGTTGCGCACGGATTTTTTGACTGCAAAACGTAGTGGACATCCGCCGCCGTTACGCTAGATTTTGCGGACAGTTATGAAATGTGAAACGACAAACTCTATTTTGACCTTCGTGCTGGGAGCACTGGTGGTGTTCGGCGTGTTATTTTTGGTGCGAACCACTTTCCTCACGCGTGAATTGCGCCAGTTGAATTCGCAGGCTGCCGCCGCCAACAGCAACCTCATGCAGATTCAGGGGCCCGCGCAGGCGCTCATCAACGATGTGATCGCATTCAACAAGAGCAATCCCAGCCCGGAACTCACGAAGCTGCTTCAGCCGCCCAAACCCGCCTCCAAATAACCGCCATGAATGATTTTCAAACGCCCACGCAATCGAACTCCGATCTTTCGGAACAAGTCGCCGCGCTGCGCAGCCAGTTGTTCATGCTGCTGCTCGCGCTCATCGTCGTCAGCGCCACGGTCACGGGATATTTATACTTGCAGGCAAGACACGCCAGCCGGGACATCGCGCAGACGTCGCAAGTCCTCCAGGCGATTGAAAAAAACCGCGCAAACATCCACGGCTTTGTCGAGCAGCTCGCCGCCTACGGCCAGAAAAACCCTGCGTTCCAGCAGCAGGTCTTGAGAAAATACGGGATCACCCCGGAAACCGTCGGCACGCCAAAGCAATAATTTTACGGCACCTTCACGCCGCAGTTCGGACAATAGTTCGACTGCGGCGGAATTTTTTCCCCGCAGCCCGCGCAATCCGTGTGTGCATTTTCGTGCCGGTAATGAATCACCAGATTCCGGATATAGGGAATCCAGTTGAACGCGTAGGCGAAGATGATGACATGATGTTTGTCGTAAAAGATCGCATAAAAGAGAAACAGCAGCGACCCGATGAGGCTCAACCACCAGAACAAAGCGGGGACTGTCACCCGCTTGTTCTTTTCGGTGGCATACCATTGGACCAGAAAACGGGAGGAAAATGTGGCATTGGCCAGCCAGCCGACGGTCGTCCAGAAAATGACCCAGTTCATAATTTCGCCGGAGCTTAATCGAAGCCTGATTGGATTTGGAGACAGAATTTCTTTTTTCCCAACCCCCGACTCCCATCTTCCAACTTCTAATTTTCAGCCGCCTGCGACGATTTTTACGATCTCCAGTTTGTCCCCCGCGTTTAATTGTCGTTGAGAAAATTCCGACGGCGCGACGGCCTCGCCGTTATGCTCCACGACCACGCTGCGCGGCAAAAGTTTTTGCCCGACCAGAAATTGCTCGATGGAGCAGGGGAACATCGCGGCGACTGGTTTTCCATTGGCGATAATTTGTTTCATGGCGCTGGCATTTCGTCGCCCGCCTTCAACGTCACTTGATCGGGCGAACCGTTGACTTGCACCACCACGCCGTCGTCGTGGATTTCCAGGCAGTGAACCGTCACGGTTCTGCCCTTCAGCTTGATGTGTTTCTCATCGCCCGGCTCGAACGACACGCCGTTGATGACCGCCTCGGTGTCTTTGCCAATCGTCATCGGCCCGTTGTATTTCAATTTATCCGGCAACTGCACCGGCGCGGCAACATAGGGAAGTGAATTCGCCGTCGGTGTCGTTGTAATCGGCGCGAGGTCGGCGTCTGCGTCAAACGTTTCCGTCTTCCCGCTTTTCACCCAGTCCAAAACGTAATCCGTCCCGCCTTCGCGCTCGACGGCCACGAGCGTCTTGATTTTTCCGTTCGTGTAGGGATTTGCGAGGATGCGCTTCTGCATCTCCGGCAGTTTTTTCGCCGCCATCAACTTGTAAGCCGTCAATTCGCAGATTGCCTCCACTGTGTCGCCGTCAATCACACGGCTGTCTGGGCGGTTTTCATTGATCCAGAGATGCGTGTATTCATGCGCCGCCACGCCCAT
>Ga0181525_10003670_pt1 | contig 12038 bp, 10 predicted proteins | sample PEATcosm2014_Bin_48_FD_121100 | JGI IMG/M metagenome (GOLD analysis project Ga0181525, IMG submission 121100) | Peatland microbial communities from MTU Mesocosm Facility, Houghton, MI, USA - PEATcosm2014_Bin06_10_metaG | ecosystem: Environmental > Terrestrial > Soil > Wetlands > Peat | place... | reverse complement strand
GCAGCCAGTTCTTCCGCCATTTATAATCGTCGGTTCGGCATTCTGCTGCATTCTTACGAGAAGGACACAATCTTGCTCGATTTCTTAGGCGATCTACAACGGACTCATATGTGCGGAGCCCTGCAGGCGGCGGACGCAGGCAAGAAGGCCACGCTAATGGGGTGGGTCAACCGGCGGCGCGATCACGGGAACCTGCTTTTCGTCGATCTGCGCGACCGTACAGGGGTGACCCAGGTTGTGATCAATGCCGAGCGCGACGCGACGATCCACGAAAAAGCGGAGGCGCTGCGCAACGAGTATGTCATCGCCGTGACGGGCACGGTGAAGCTGCGCGACGCTAACACGATTAACCCCAACATGCCCACCGGCGAGGTCGAGCTTGTGGCAGAGGAGTTGCGAATTCTGAACGAGTCCAAGCTGCCGCCGTTTCTGCCGTCGGACACGGCGCTGACCAACGAAGAAACGCGGCTGAAGTATCGCTACATCGATTTGCGCCGCGATGTGATGCAGTTCAACATCGAACTGCGGCACAAGGTGGCGAAGGCGATCCGGGATTATCTGTCGGGGCAAGGATTTTTTGAGATAGAGACGCCGTTCATGACGCGGTCGACGCCGGAGGGCGCGCGCGATTATCTGGTTCCCAGCCGGGTGCAGCCGGGGACGTTTTACGCGCTGCCGCAGTCGCCGCAGATGTTCAAGCAGATCCTGATGATCTCCGGTTTCGACAAATATTTTCAGATCGTGCGCTGCTTTCGCGATGAGGATTTACGCGCCGACCGGCAGCCGGAATTCACCCAGATCGATTTGGAGATGTCGTATCCGCAGCCGGAGCGGGTGTGGGAGGTGGTGGAGGGATTTCTGACGGCGGCGTTTCGGGCGGCGGGCGTTGCGATTCAGGCGCCGTTTCCGCGCATGGATTATGACGAGGCCATCCGGCGCTATGGGATTGACAAGCCGGATTTGCGGCTGCCGGCCTTTACGGATGTGCGGGAGTGCTTCGCGGCGGCGGATTTCGAAGACTTGGGTGTGAATGCGAACTTGCCGGTGATTGCGATTCGCACGCCGAAAGTCGGCGAGCTTTCGCGAAAAGAGCGGGATGACATCAAGCCGATGTTTCACTCGAAGGGCGGTGCGAAAATCTTCGAAGACTTCAAACGCATCGGCAACAAGTTTCCTGACGCGGCGGCCGCGATCGCGAAGAAAACCGGGATCGAGCAAGGCGATCTGATTGTGCTGGTGGCTGGGTCGGCGCAAAGCGGACCTCAGACGCCGGTCAGCGAGCATCGCAAAGTGACGCCTCAGGAGCTGGCGGTCTATATGTCGGCGGGGTTGTTGCGTCTGGCGTTGGCGCAGAAGTATGCCGAGCGGCATGGCGTTTTCAAAAAGACGGGGGACGCTTCGAAGGACTTCCGATTTTTGTGGGTGACGAACTTCCCGATGTTTGAGTGGGATGAGGGAGACAAGCGCTGGAACGCGGCGCATCATCCGTTTACCTCGCCCCATGAAGAGGATATGTCGAAGCTGGAGACGGGGGTGCAGGCGCTGCACGATCCGCTGTCGCCACTGAGCTCAGTGCGCGCGCTGGCCTACGACGTTGTTCTGAACGGAACCGAACTGGGGTCGGGATCGATTCGTATTCACCGGCAGGATGTGCAGAGCAGAATCTTTCGGGCTCTCGGCATGACCGAGGAAGAAGCGCGGGCGCGCTTTGGATTTTTTCTCGAAGCGCTCGAATACGGCACGCCTCCGCACGGCGGCATCGCGCTCGGCCTCGACCGCATCGTGATGATTCTGGCCGGAGCGGAGAGTTTGCGGGAAGTGATTCCGTTCCCCAAGACCGCGCGGGCAGTGGATTTGATGGTGGACGCGCCCACGCCGGTGAGCGAGGGGCAATTGAGGGAATTGGGAATACAAGTAAAGAAGAGCTAATCCCGCAGCGGTCTACAAGGAGTCATTCCCAGGCAGCGCGATCGCCAACGGAGTTCTGGCTGACCCCTTGTGCGTGTGGAATCTTTGCCTTCCGCTCCGCCATCTGCGAAACTTGCCTTTGGTTCTGACACTGATCGCATGTCACCCGGCCACTAACCGAGAACCGCTTCATGGGTCGCATTCACGTACTTCCCGAGCATGTTGCCAACAAGATCGCCGCGGGCGAGGTGGTGGAGAGGCCCGCCTCGGTGGTGAAAGAGCTGCTGGAGAACGCGCTCGATGCGGGCGCGACGCGGATCAAAATCAGCGTTGAGGCGGGCGGGAAAAAGCTGATTCAGGTCACAGACAACGGATGCGGCATGGTGCGCGACGATGCGATGCTGGCCTTCGAGCGCCATGCTACGTCGAAGATTAAGGACGCGGAAGATCTACTGAGCGTGGCTACGCTGGGATTTCGTGGCGAGGCTTTGCCCTCCATCGCCTCGGTGTCGCGGCTGCGGTTGGAGACTTGCGCGGAGGAAGGCGCGACGGGGACCGTGATCGAGATCAATGGGGGCAGGATGGCGCGGGTCGAAGAGGCGGGTTTGCCCGAGGGGACGTCGATCACCATACGGGATCTTTTCTTCAACATTCCAGCGCGGAAAAAGTTTCTCAAGGCTGAATCGACAGAACTGTCGCACATTGCGTCGCTGGTGACGCACTATGCGTTGGCGCATCCGGAAAAGCATTTTGAATTGCACTCGGCCGCTAACGCCATGCTGGTAGCGCCGCCGGTAGCGGGATACAGCGAGCGGGTTTATCAGGTGCTGGGCAAAGAGACGCTCGACCAGTTGATTCCGGTGGCGGCGGTGCAGGCATTGGAGCACGTCGGCTTGCCGCAGCCTCCGCCGTGGCGGCGTAAACAGGAAGAGGACAACGAAGGTGAGCATGGTCCCACAAATCCTGGCGAAATGCGGCTTCACGGTTTCGTTTCTAAGCCCGAGATTCAGAAGCTGAACCGTAATTCGATTTTTGTGTTCGTGAACGGCCGCCTGATTCGCGACCGCCTGGTGCAACATGGATTGACGGAGGCGTATCGCAACATTATTCCGCCGTCGGTGTATCCCGTGGTGCTGCTGTTTCTGGAATTGCCGCCCGGCGAAGTGGATGTGAATGTCCATCCCTCGAAGACGGAGGTACGCTTCCGGCAGCCGACGGTGATGCACGATTTTGTGCGCGACACGGTGCGGGCCGCGCTGATGAAGGCGCGACCAGCGCCGCAATTCACCACGGAGATTGGCGCCCACGCGACTGCGAGCGCAGGCCTGACTCCGGGAGCGCGAGAATGGGAGCCGCCTTCCGACCTGGTCCCGGCGTCCGGCGGGCCTGGCCGTGCGCCTTTTGAATTCGCAGGCGGCAATGGATTTGCGCTGCAGGCGCCGGTGGCGCCCCCGGTTTCCGCGCGCTTCCACTTTGTAGGCGGAATTGCAGTGGAGGGTAACGCGGCGATCCCCGTGGCTCGAGGATTCGAGTCTCGCTTTGCCGAAGCGCTTCCGGATCATGGTTGCGCGCCGGCGCTCGACGTAAATGACGTCGATCAAGACGAGTCAACGCTCGATGCACTAGCTATGCTCCGGCCTCTGGGGCAAATCCGCAATTCATTTATTTTGGCGGTGAATGAAGATGGATTATGGATCATCGATCAGCATGTGGCGCATGAGCGCGTTCTGTTTGAACGGGTGCTGAAGCAACGCGCGGCGCAGAAGGTGGAGAGCCAGCGGCTGCTGATGCCCATCGTTTGTGAGCTTTCTGCGGCGCAGCAGGCTGTGTTTGCGGAGATCGCCGACGAGCTGCAGTACAACGGCTTTGAGGCGGAGCCTTTCGGCGCGCGTAGCGTTGCGGTGAAAGTTGCGCCTGCCGGAGTGGAGGCGGCACAAGTGGAGCAGATGCTTCATGAGCTACTCGATCAGATATCGCGGGAAGAGCAGTCGTTGAACCTGGAAAAGATCCGGGGGCGCATTGCGGCGTCTATCGCCTGCCATGCGGCGATCAAGGTCAATATGCCGCTGGAGCAAAATAAAATGGAGTGGCTGCTCGCGGCGCTTGCGAAAACCGACCATCCCATGTCGTGCCCGCATGGCAGGCCGGTCGTCCTGCGGTATTCTGTAAAGGAGATACAGAAGGCGTTTAAGAGGACTTAGCGATTCGCACAAGCTGTCAGCCATCAGCTTTCAGCTTCCAGACAAAGCCCCTGAACGGGGCCAGTGCGAGACCGCTCTTCTGATAGCTGATAGCTGATGGCTGAGATCTGACAGCTGTTCCCATGACCGAACAAGACCTGCAGCAACATCGGCGCGAGAAGTGGCGGCTGGATGGAAAGCCCATCCGGACGATTGAAGAGGCGCGTTCCTTTATCGAGGAAGTGGGATTTTGCCTGATGTATCCGGTGCGCCCGACCATGCCGGTGCCCACGTTTATCGGTGCGTTTGTAGGTTCGGATGATCGTTTGCCGACCTGGCAGAATGCTTATTACGATCCGCGGGCGCCGGCGGCTACGGAACTTATGGTGCGGCTGCTGCGTGAGCGGGCGGCTTACGAGGCGAATCTGTTCGATGAGAACAATGCTTTTCTGGTGGCGGCTTCGGCGTTTCCATTTTTCTACGCGCTGGTCGGGGAACGCAATCCCAAACTGGCGCCAAAGCAGGGGCCGCGTTCCGCTTACTCGCCGCTGGCTTGCGACGCCTTTGAACTGATCCGGCGAGACGGCCCTATCTCGAAGCCAAAGCTGCAGGAGGCGCTGGGCGGCAGCGTGTCGTTTGCCGCGCTGGATAAGGCTTTGGGCGAGTTACTGGCGAAGCTGCGCATCACGCGTGTGGACTACAAAGCCACGGAGGGGTCCTATTGGGATGTGCTTTACCGCTGGGCCCCGGAGGCAGTACGAGAGGGCGTCGGACTGTCGGTGCAGGAGGCCCTCTCGGCGCTGCTGTCAAAATATCTTGATTGCGTGGTAGCGGCCGAGCAGACGGACCTGGAGGCCTTCTTCGGAAACTTCGCGGCACGCTCGCGGGTGAAGGAAGCCGTGAACGCGCTGCTGGCGGCCCGCGAGTTAAGCTTCGTGCATGTGAGCGGGAGATCGATGCTGCAGATTACTCCGGCGAAGGAAGCGGCGGTTGTCTCCGCCAGACCGCATCGGGCAGCGAAGTAGGATGCCCGGCGGCGGCTAAATCGCTATCGGCCGTCGCAGCATTCGCTTCACGAGCAGCTCACATACATTCTCGAGCCTGCCCGAGGCGACGATGGTGCGATAGGAAATTACCCACATGGGGCCGGCCGTCGATTCATCGGCACCTACTTCCGCAACCCGCAACTTTTTCCTCGCGGGTGGCCGCGGATTACGCCAAACAATCTCCAACATGACTCCTCTCCCTTGTCCGGGCTTGCAACCGGACTGCCGCATTCCAGGGGGCAGGTTCGCCCCTCTGTGCTCTGCGTCACCGCCTCTGTTTCTTCATCACAAAGCGCGTACACGCTCACAAGGCGCCTTCCAACGTATGCCATATTTTGACGCAGGATTCGGGGAGAAGGAGTGGGCTCGACTGTCACTTGTTTGTTAAGGGATTGTCTGCCGTGCGTGACAAGGAGATCACAAGACATCGATCCGTGCGCTCCGACGTGGACTTGCGATCTTCCCTACCGTGTACAATCTAGTCGCTCCATGACCGACCATTCCGATCACAATCACTCCGAGCGCAAACTGATCATTGCCATCGATGGACCGGCGGGCGCGGGCAAGAGCACCATCGCGTCCCGTCTGGCGCGCAAGCTCGGGTACGTGAATCTGGAGAGCGGAGCGATGTACCGGGCGCTGGCCTTGAAGGCCATCGACCACGACGCATCGTTCGACGACGAAGCGACGCTGTTAAAGTTGGCGCAGGAGTCCCGCATTCAGCTCGAGCCCACGCGCGGTGGAAATCGCACACTGCTGGATGGGCGCGATGTTTCGGCGCGCATTCGCGAGCGGGATGTAACGGAGGCGGCGTCGCGCGTATCGGTGCATCCCGCGGTGCGGGAGTGGATGGTGGCGCGGCAGAAGGAGATGGGGGCGGGCGGCGGCGTGGTGATGGAAGGCCGCGACATCGGCACGAAAGTGTTTCCGGATGCCGACGTTAAGATTTTTCTCGACGCCGACCCGGTGGTGCGCGAGCAACGCCGGATGGAACAGCAGAAGATCCAAGGTGACGTAGTCGCGAGCGTAGCGGCAGACTTGCGCGAGCGCGACCGCCGGGATCGCACCCGTGCGGCGTCTCCGCTGCAGGCGGCGGAGGATGCGGTCGTGATCGACTCCACACACCTGGGTGAAGACGATGTGCTGGCCAGGGTGGAAAAGCTGGCGCGAGACAAAATCGAGTCGCTGAGCCGATGAGCAAATCGAAGGATCGATCCAGCTTCGTGGCTCCGGCTTCGTGACTCGGTCTTAATCACTCAATCGCTCCGCGGCAAAGTGCTTTCCTAGTTATCTGTCGCTTCGATTTTTGCCTTGGGCGCGGGCAACGCCTTGGCCGGCTTGCCCGGAGCGGAGGGTGGAGCGGGCGGGGGCAAGCCGCTGGACAAGGCTTTGCGAATTTCGATCCCATCGTGCTCGTTATTGATCACGACGTGGGAGGCGGCGTTACCTACGCTGCCGGTAGCTTTGGCCTCCCGGTCTCCGTTCTCTACGGTCAACTCGGTGAAGTCGGACTTAATTTCGCCGTCGCGGGTGTGGGCATCGACGCGGAAGCCCGCTTTCTCGGGAATATCCAGCTCCACGTCCCCGCTGCGGTTATCGATCTGCACATTGCCCAGCGAACGCATGGAGATTTCGACGCCGCCGTTTTCGTTCTGCAGCCGCACATCGCCGGAGACCTCCGTGAGATGAATCTGCTTGGAGCGCGTGGTCAGGTGCACGGGCCCGCTGACTTGCTCGGCGTGGAGGTCATCGGAGTCAAGATCGAGATCCCCATCGATCCGCGAAAACTCCATGTCGGTGCGGGAGGACTTGAAGCTTACATTCCTGGCGATGTGGGAGAGCTTGACGCTTTCCATGAATTCGCCTTCGAGTGAGGCCGCGCCTTTTACCTCGGCAACGGAGACTTCATTGAGCCGGCCTCCGATGTGAACGTCGCCGGTGACCTGCTCGACCTTGGCGGAACTCTTCTCGAGATTCAGTTTTACGTTGCCCACCACGTCTTCGACGGAAACGTCGCCGTGCTGGTTGTTGATTTCGACGTTGCCGTCGCGGCCGGTCACGGAAGCTTCTCCGCGGCGCGAAGCGATAACGAGATCCATCTTGCGCGGGAGGGAAACCTCAAGATCGGTCTGAACCGAATGGTTGCCCGCGCCTTGCGTCCGGGCGTCGAGCGTCCACGCCGCGCCAGCCGTGGTAATCACCGGTTTGGTTCCCGCATTGTATTTGTCGGCGTCGCTCTGGCTCTCCGCGCCGATGCGCTTGCGCACCACGACGGTGATCTTATTGTCGTCGGCGACGCTGACGCGCACCGCGCCGTGTTCGTCGTTAATGCGCAAACTCGTTACCGTCGGCGGGATGACTTGTTCGAGGTGATCGTCGAAGTTATGGGTTTCGCCGAAGAGATTGTCGAGATCGCTGTCGTCGATGTTCATGTTGTCGCGGATATCGCCCCAGTTAAATCGCGAAGCCTGGGTGGCCATGAGCCCGCAAACCACGATGAAGATGACCAGAAGAACTCCCCCGGCGCCGATGCCGCGAGGGGGCAGGCCGTCGCGCTGAGACTGCTGGTGCTCAATCAGCTTCAGAACTCCCCACAGGATCAGCAGCAGCGGCCAGTAGCGCGAGAAAAGCGTCCCCAGCCGGGCCCATGAGAGCATGTGCAGGTTGCCGAGCAGGAAGACGATTCCGAGAATAATCAAGACCAACGGTCCGGCGAACGATCGGCGATGGCGGCGCGGCGGAACAGGAAGAGGCGTCTGCACAGGATATTGAACCGGACTAGACATTGCGCACCTCCCCGGAAGAAGGAGCTTGTCCAGCATCGGGAGTTGGCGGAGGAACGGGTGGCGGCGCGACCGCAGGCGGGCCTGGAGGCAGCGGGCCGACGTGTCCGGCTGATGAGGCGCTGCTCTGCAGCAGTTTGACGACGCCGACTACAAGAATCCAGGCAGGCCAGGTGCGGTCAAGATCGGCAATGCCCACGGTGTGAAACAGAAACAGGATGCCGGTGGTGAACACCATTGCCGGTCCCATCAGCCAGCGCGTGCTGCAGCGTCCGCAGGTGCAGGTCCGACGCGAGCGTTCGTAGTTGCGGTAAAACATCCAGCCGCCGAGGAAGACAAGAATCAGCGGCCAGAACCGTTCGAAGCCGTTCTCCAGAATGCCCATGGTGTGCAGCAGAAAGAGCACGCCCAGGCCGATCAGAACCACGGCGCCGACGGGTACCTTGCCGCTGTCAAACTTTTCGCCCATGCTGAAGGTCTGGCCCAGGCCCATCGGATCAGGCGCGGGCTGCCCAGCCTGAAGAGCGTGCGCGGTGCGTACGGAGTCGATGATCTGGTAGACATAGAAAAACGCGATGCCAATACCGAAGATCCAGTCCCAACTGCCCGCGTGATCTGCCCCAAAGATAAGCATCGCGAAGATCATCAGGTGCGCAAGTCCTTTGGCGTATTGCGAGCAGTAAACAGCGCCGACGCCGAAGGGAAAGAATCCTGCCAGGATGCCGGCCACTGCGGGATTTGGACCTGAAGAAGATCTGGGGGCGGCGGGCGCGCCTAACGCCGGGTATACAGGCGGCGGAGGCACGAATGCAGCCGCCGGCGCCGTGCCTTCCAAACGCGCCGCGAGGCAAGGCTCGCAGTAAACAACCCCGCGAACATCACGAGTGCAGTTGGCGCAGAGGGGCTTGCCGCAGGTGCGGCAAAAGGCGACGGCGGCAGTATCGTTGTGCGTGGCGCAGTTCATACGAACCTCCTGTACGTGGTCACCGACACTACAGACGGATCGTTTACAGACGCCTCGTTTACAGATGGACCCAGAGGAGCTTTCGCCAGAATCATACGACTATCGGACTGGCTGTAGTTGCGCTCCTGTTTCTGCTCGGGCTGTTCGGTCGTGTCGTTCTTGTGGTCTTTTTTGTCCGGCGTCGATTCACGAGGCTCGATTGGAGCGACGCTGCGCTTGAGTTCGCGCACGCGCGATTCCACCTCGTAGACGAACCGGATGTTCTCGTAATAGCGCACTACCCGGGCCTGGGTGTTGTAATACGTGTGCCGCAAGGCTGCCGGCCGCAAGCTCAACTGCCGCAGGTCGGCGGGTTTTACGCCGAGTACGCTCAGGGCCACCGACAGCGCAAAGAACGCCATGCCGAAAGACATGGCGAATCGCGGCTGCCGGACCGTGCCCCAGAGAGGTTGAAGAGCTTCCGAAACCGAGGCTTGCAACCGCTCCACCCACCCAACTCCTGGCTGTGGCGCCAAAACATTGACCCGCAGGCGTTGGGTGTCAACGCCGGTCGTGGATGCCAGGATGTTCGTGACCAGGCTGGCGGGAGGCTCAACCTCCGTGAGATCCTTCAGCCAGTTGCGGCCCGCCTCGACTTCGGCGAGCAGCGGCCCGCACGCGGAACAAACCCGGGCATGAGCCTGGAACAGGTCGAGTCGCGCACCACTCAGAACGCCGTCGAGCGCGTCGCTGAGCAGCAGGTCAAACTCGTGACACTGCATTCCGTTATTGGTGTGGTCGATTCTGGTGTGATCTGGCATCACATCACCTGCCTATATGTACGTTGTAGAAGGCGTGCAAGTTCCGCCCGCCCACGATTTATTCGAGATTTCACAGTGCCCTCCGGAACCTTCAGAACGTTTGCGATGTCGCGGTAGTCAAAATCCTGTAAGTCCCTTAGAATCACAGCTTCGCGAAGCTCCGGGGAGAGCTTTGCAAGGGCCGCGTGGACCGTCTCTCCGACCTCACGGCTGCGCACCCGCGCATCCGGCGGCGCCGATTGGTCCTGAATTTGCTCACTGAGCGGCTGCGCATCTTCATGGGACGAAGATGCAGCGTCGAGCGAATCGGTGACGCGGTCCTGCTTGGTCTTGCGGAAGTGATCGACCAGCAGGTTGCGAGTGATGGTGGTCACCCAAGTGATGAACGCTCCTTTCGAGCTGTCATAGCTCGCCAGCGTGCGGTACATCTTGATAAAGACTTCCTGGGCAAGATCCTCGGCGTCGTCGGCCGACCCGGCAAAGCGGTAGCAGATGTTATAGATACGCCGGTTGTAAGTCTGGACAATTTCCTCCCAGGCAGCGGCGTCCCCGGCAACACACCGGCGGACCAGCATCGCCACTACCTGGACATCTTCCATTACGAGACCTTGGGAACGCCGATGGCCTAGATGTAGCCCGGTCATTCCGACCGCTCAGATAAAGCTTGTCATTCCGACCGAAGGGGGGATCTGCTGTCTTCCGCCCGATCCACAGCCTTCCCCACAAGACAGTACGCGGATGTGGTCCCGTAAGTTCGCGGGACTGACGGCCCGCGTGGGTGAGTTATCGGAAACAGGGCATTGTAGCAGCGGGGGAAGTGCACGACTCTGGCGCGCCATTGCGCCCATCGACCGAGTCTTGAGTGTAACCGCCTTCCATGAGAAGGCCGGTCTGAGTCAAGTGATTTTTCTGTTCTTCATTGAAAAAAGTTTTTTTCTCCGGCCGAGTTGGCCACTGTCGCCATGCTTCCATCCGCACTCTCGAGGAGCGATTCGTTTCGCTCGGTGCATGTTGGGCGTTCTCAGTTCAGCCGGTGCTGCCATCTGTTTGGCGCCCTGTGGTTCTGCTCTTTCCGAGTCGAACCTCGGCCAGGCGATTAACGCAGTCACCGAAACTCGGCTTTGGGCTTTGTCTTTTCTCTTCTTGGAACGGTTTTGACTTTTGTTTTACGCGGCTGCCACCACGGTCGTTCGGCTGCTGTTGTGCAATGGTTCGTACACTTCTCCGCTCACCCACAGGTGATGCAGCAGCACCGCGAGCTTTCTTGCGGTGGCGACGATGGCTCGCTTCTTGCCGTTTCTTCCACCACGTTCTGCCAGCTTCAGACCCCAGCGTCGCAGATCACAGTCGATGCCGAATGGTCCCAAGATGGGTTGCGCCCCCTGCACCAGCAGGGTTCGCAGATAGGGGTCTCCCTCTTTGCTGATGTGCATCTGCGGCTCCCTCTGGCCCGAGTTCCTGCGTCCCGGCTGCAATCCTAGATAGCAGCCCACGTCGCGACTCTTTTCAAAGCGATGCGGATCTCCAGGGTCAGCATGTACGTCAGCGCGATCAGCGTGCCCACACCCTTCACCTGTTTCAGCAGCGCGGTTTGCGGATAACTCTGCTGCGCCAACTGCTCGATGCACTCGTTGTAGTCCACAATGCGCTCGCTCAGCGCCTCGATTGCGTTCAATAGGGGTTCCAGCGCGCGTTGCAGTTCCGGACTCAGTCCCTCAGCTTTCTCCGGATTCATGTTACGCACGTTGCAGCCGCGCAATCTTTCGCCGTAAGACTTCGCCAGCCCGCGTGCGGTGTTGACCAGCCCCGTGCGGGCCCGCACCAGGCCGGCGCGCGCCCGAATCATCATGAGATCGGCTTGCGCCTGCGCGCTGCCGTGCTTCACCGCATACAGCAACTCCGGATCGATCCCGGCCAGCCGCGCCAGCGCATCCAGCCGATCGTCTTTCTTGCGGCTCTCCCCGATCAGCCGCACCTTGCGCGCATTCGCCACGATCACTTCGTGCCCCAACTCGCTGAGCAAGCGGCTGATCCAGGGCGAATGCGTCCCGATTTCCAGTGCGACCCGACTGCCCCGGCAGCGCGCCGAAGACCTCCTGCAATGCCTTCGCTGTCGTCCGCACTCTCTGCTCCAGTTGGATCTGCCCGGCTTCATCCACCACGCAGTACCAACTGTTGCGATCTCCCAGATCCAATCCAATGGTCAGCTTCTGTTGAGAATTATTCCTGCTCTGTTTCGCCGCTACGGTGCTAACCTTCTTCATTGCCGGTCTCCTTTTATCTGTGCCTTGAGCACGTCGATAACTTGGGAGCGTACAGCATCCCGTCCGGAGACCGGCCTTCTCATCCCATCTGAT
>Ga0181525_10003669_pt1 | contig 12039 bp, 11 predicted proteins | sample PEATcosm2014_Bin_48_FD_121100 | JGI IMG/M metagenome (GOLD analysis project Ga0181525, IMG submission 121100) | Peatland microbial communities from MTU Mesocosm Facility, Houghton, MI, USA - PEATcosm2014_Bin06_10_metaG | ecosystem: Environmental > Terrestrial > Soil > Wetlands > Peat | place... | reverse complement strand
CTGCGCTCCGACGGCACGCCGACCTACATGCTCGCGGTCGTGGTCGACGACCATGACATGGGCGTGACACATGTCATCCGCGGCGACGATCATCTGACCAACGCCGCGCGGCAGAAGCACATCTACGACGCGCTCGGCTGGACGGTACCGGTCATGGCGCATATTCCGCTGATCCACGGCCCCGACGGCTCGAAGCTGTCCAAACGGCACGGCGCGCTCGGCATCGACGCCTACCGGGCCATGGGTTATCTGCCGGTGGCGTTGCGCAATTATCTGGTGCGGCTCGGCTGGAGCCACGGCGACCAGGAAATCTTCACCACCGAGGAAATGATCGCCGCATTCGATCTGCCGCAGATCGGCCGCTCGCCGGCGCGCTTCGATTTTGCCAAGCTCGAGAGCCTCAACGGCCACTACATCCGCAGCGGCTCGGATGCGGCATTGCTCGAGGCAATCGATCGGCTGCTCCCGCATATTACCGATGGCGCCGTCATCGCCGGCAAGCTCACGCCGCGTGTCCGGGAGCAATTTCTTGCGGCCATGCCAAGCCTCAAGGAGCGCGCAAAAACACTCCTTGAACTCATTGACGGCGCGCATTTTTTACTCGCCGACCGCCCTCTTCCTTTGGATGACAAAGCCGCCGCCTTGCTGACGCCCGAAGCCAGGGCGCTGCTCGGGGAGATCGCATCTGATCTTGCCGCGGTCGAGCCGTGGATGGCCGAAGCGACCGAGCAGGCGGTACGCGCCTTCGCCGAGCGCAAGGGCTCAAAGCTCGGCGCGGTCGCGCAGCCGTTGCGCGCCGCGCTGACCGGTCGCACCACGTCACCCGGAATCTTCGAAGTACTGATCCTGCTGGGCAAGCCGGAAAGCTTGGCGCGCATCGCTGACCAGAGCAGACCTTAGGCTGACGAAGCAATGTTACGGCTACGCCGCGGCGCCCTTCCCTACCGGCACGGGCTGGCGCCGCTGCCGATTAAGGCCTATTTTCTTGCAGTGCACACGCCGTTGCGGTAGGCCAATAGGGCCGGAATGGTAGTGCCGCACCGCATTTTGGCGGCTTTGCCGCGTGCACCGCACTATCGAGGCTGTCGACACAGCGAGGATTGCGATCATGGACGCGAAAACCGGCGCGAACACCGCGAACATCAAAACTGGCAAACTCACGCTTGGCGACAAGAGCTGGTCGCTGCCGCTCTATGAGGGGACCATCGGTCCCGAGGTCATGGATGTGAGCAAGCTATACAGCGAGACCGGCATCTTCACTTACGACCCCGGCTTTACCTCGACCGCAAGCTGCGAGTCCAAGATTACCTACATCGACGGCGATGCCGGCGTGTTGCTCTATCGCGGTTATCCGATCGATGACTTGGCCGAGCACGGCGACTTTCTCGAAACCTGCTATCTTCTGCTTTACGGCGAATTGCCCACAGTCGCACAGAAGGAAAATTTCGACGACCGCGTGGTCCATCACACCATGGTCCACGAGCAGATGAGCCGGTTCTTTCAAGGCTTCCGCCGCGACGCCCATCCGATGGCGGTGATGACCGGCTGCGTCGGCGCGCTTTCGGCCTTCTATCACGACTCCACCGACATCACCGATCCGACCCAGCGCATGGTCGCCTCGATCCGCATGATCGCCAAATCGCCGACGCTGGCGGCGATGGCCTACAAATATTCGGTCGGCCAGCCTTTCGTATATCCAAAGAACGAGCTCGATTACGCCTCGAACTTCCTGCGCATGTGCTTTGCCGTGCCGTGCGAGGAATACCATCCGAACCCGGTGCTGGCGCGCGCCATGGACCGCATTTTCACCCTGCACGCCGATCACGAACAGAACGCCTCGACCTCGACGGTGCGGCTCGCGGGCTCGACCGGCGCCAATCCGTTCGCCTGCATCGCCGCCGGCATCGCCTGCCTGTGGGGACCGGCACATGGCGGCGCCAACGAAGCGGCGCTGAAGATGCTCGGCGAGATCGGCACCGTCGATCGCATTCCCGAATTCGTCAAGCGCGCCAAAGACCCGAAAGACTCGTTCCGGCTGATGGGTTTCGGCCACCGCGTCTACAAGCACTACGACCCGCGCGCCAAGATCATGCAGAAAACCTGCCACGAGGTGCTGCACGAGCTTGGCGTCGACGATCCGCTGCTCGACGTCGCCATGGAGCTCGAACGTATCGCTCTGCACGACGAATACTTCATCGAGAAGCGGCTCTATCCGAACGTCGATTTCTATTCGGGCATCACGTTGCGCGCCATGGGCTTCCCGACCTCGATGTTCACGGTGCTGTTCGCGGTCGCGCGCACCGTCGGCTGGATCGCACAGTGGAAGGAAATGATCGAGGATCCGCACCAGAAGCTCGGCCGTCCGCGCCAGCTCTATACCGGATCGCCGCGGCGCGACTACCAGCCGATCTCGCGAAGGAAGTAATACTCGTCATTGCGAACGAAGCGAAGCAATCCAGATTGCTGATGCGAAGACTGGATTGTTTCGTCGCTTCGCTCCTCGCAATGGCGAGGCGCTCAACGTCCCTTAAAAATGACTGTACGACGGCCGCGCGAAAGAGAGCGCCTTGCCGCCTCGCATGAAGCGGGCACCCTCGCCCGCCTGTACGCGGCCGATTTCGGTAACGGCAACGCCGGCGGCGTTTGCCGCCTCGCGCAGGGCGGGTAATTCCCGCCCCGGCAGCGTCAAAATAATTTCATAATCATCACCGCCAGTGAGCACGGTCTCCATTAGCGTCGGATCGGTGCCGACAGCAGCGCGCGCGGCATCGGACAGCTGCACCTGCGCGACATCGATCTCGGCCGCCACCGCTGAAGCCCGGCAAAGCTTGGCGAGATCGCCGGCGAGCCCGTCGGAGATGTCCATCGCTGCGCTAGCGTGATGCAGAACCGCCGGTGCGAGCGCGTTGCGCGGCTGCGGCAGCAGATAGCGCGCCTCGAGATAACCAACCATCGCCTCGGTGAGCCGCCAGCTCTTCGCCAGGCTCGCGTCCCCGCGCAACTTCACCCCAAGCGCCGCATCGCCGATGGTACCCGTGACGACGACCGCATCGCCGGGTTTGGCGGTCGAGCGCCGCACCATCTTGCCGTGCGGCACCGTGCCGAAAGCCGCGATCGAAACCGAAAGCGGCCCGGGCGTGTGATCGGTGTCGCCGCCGAGAAGCGGACAGCCGTAATGCGCGATGTCCTCGCGCAGGCCTTCAGCAAACGCGGCGATCCAGGCCTCGTCGGTGCCCGCCGGCAGCGCCAGCGAGAGCAGAAAGCCAGCCGGCTTGGCGCCCTTGGCGACGAGATCGGAAAGGTTCATGCGCAAAGCTTTGCGGCCGATGCTTTCGGCCGGATCGCCTGGAAAGAAATGCACGCCGGCAATCACGCCGTCGGTGGTGAGAACCAGATCGCATCCCGGCGGCGGCGTCAGCACCGCCGTGTCGTCACCGAGCCGGAAGGCGCCCGGATCGGTGGCGAGCGGGCGGAAATAGTGCGCGATCAGGCGGTCTTCGGCCGATTCCGTTGCGTTTGACATCACGCGGCACACCAAAAGACTATGCTACTGATGTATCAGCGCCCGACGCCTGAGGAAATGACTGCGAGGAGGGAGCCTTTGGAGCCGTTCGACCTTTACTCGCCGCTGATCGACGCGGACCCGTTTCCCTATTATGCCGACCTGCGCGAGAAGTTTCCCTGCTACTGGAGCGAGAGCGCCAAGCTTTGGATCCTGTCGCGCTACGACGACCTCGTCGAGGCGGCGCGCGACTGGCAGACCTTCTCCTCCACGGGCGGCAATCTGATCGACGAACTGCCGGGACGCGCGGGCGCGACCTTGGGAACCACCGATCCGCCGCGCCACGACCGGCTGCGAGCGCTGAGCCAGGCCGCCTTCCTCAAGCGCAATCTCGATCGCATGGTCGAGCCGACTCTGGAAATCGCCGACAGAGCGCTCGATCGCATCGTCGAGCAAGGCACCTTCGAATTCATCAACGACTTTTCCAGCCGGATCACCGTTGGCCTTCTCTTCCGCACCATGGGCCTGCCGGAACGCGACCACGCCGAGATCAGGCGCCAGGTCATTCTCGCGGTCTCGACCGACAAGACCGTGAAGGGCCGCACGCCCGAGCACATCGCCGCCTTCAAGGATTTGAGCGATTTCCTCACGGCGGAAGTGGCGGCGCGGCGCGCCAATCCGACTGACGATCTGATCACCCACCTTGCCGAAGCCGAGATCGACGGCGACCGGCTGACGGAGCGCGAGATCGTGCTCACCACGGCGACCTTCGTCATGGCCGGCGTGGAATCGCTGTCGAGCTTCATGAGCGTGTTCGCGCTCAATCTGCACGATTACCCCGACGCGCGCCGACGCCTCGTCGCCGACCCGGCGCTGATCGCGGCGGCAATCGAGGAATCGCTGCGCTTCAACACCTCCGCGCAGCGCTTCAAGCGTATCGCGACGCGCGATGTGGCGCTGCACGGCGAAACGATCCGCGCCGGCGACAAGGTCGTGCTCGCCTTCGGCTCGGGCAATCGTGACGACCGCAAATTTCCCGCTGCCGACAGCTTCGATATCGACCGCCGGCCGCAAGGACATTTGGGATTCGGTTCGGGCAAGCATTTCTGCCTCGGCAGCCAGATGGCGCGGCTCGTAACTGAAATCGCCGCACGGCGCTTCCTCGAACGCGTGCCAGACTACCACCTGACCGTCGACAACGTTGCCTGGAATTCGTCGTCTAATTTCAGGAGCCCGTCGGCGCTACCGTTCGCGCAGGGCTGATCCAAAACTCAATCCCGTGCCGGATCGAATTCCTCGGCGCGCAGTTGGTGCGCGAGCTGATCGAGCACGGCGTTGACCATTCCGGTCTCATCCTTGTCGACGAAGGCGGACGCGACGTCGACATATTCGGACATAACCACGCGCGCCGGCACATCGCGCCGGTGGGCGAGTTCGTAGGCGCCGGCGCGCAAGACCGCGCGCAACACTGCCTCGATTCGCTTGAGCGGCCAACCGCGCTGAAGGGCCGCGTCGATCTGCGGATCAAGCACGCTTTGCTCGCGCACGACGCCGCCCACGATGTCGCGAAAAAAGGCGGCTTCCGCCGGCCGGTATTGCGCACCTTCAATCTCGCCGCCGAGCCAGTGCCGCTCGAACTCACTTACAATGTCGTTGAGACCGGTGCCGGCGAGGTCCATCTGGTAAAGCGCCTGCACGGCGGCAAGCCTTGCCGCGCCGCGCTTGTTGGCTTTCCTCGGCTCGCCCGGCGCGGCATTTGCCATTCTTACTTTCCCCGCACGAGCCGGCGTTTGACCCGGACCAACGCCAGCGCCGCGCGAGCGGCGTCGCCGCCTTTGTCCTGCTCTTCGAGGCGCGCCCGGGCCAGCGCTTGCGTCAGCGTGTTGACGGTAACGATGCCATTGCCGATCGGCAGCGCCCGCGCCACGGAAAGCTCCAACAACCCCCGCGCGGAAAGCTGCGAGACGATCTCGAAGTGAATGGTGTCGCCGCGGATCACGCAGCCGAGCGCCACGACGCCATCATAGGGCCGGCCTTTTTGCTTGGCGGCATCGCACGCGATGACGATCGCGACGGGGATTTCGAGCGAACCCGGCACCGTGACGCGCTCGACCACGGCTCCCGCTTCCTCGAGCACGATCATCGCGCCGGCAAGGAGCAGATCGGCGATGTCATCGTAATAGCGCGCTTCGACCAGAAGGATGCGCGCGCCCTTAGCGCCGCCCTTCTCGCGCTTGCTTCGCCGCGGCCCAGCCATCGCTTCACTCCAATCAACGCGGATCGTGTCCGGCGCGGTGGTAGCAAGCGCAAGGTGCGCGAACAAGCGGGCCTTTATCGGCGCGGTGCGGCCGCCAACAGGCGCGCCGCGTAGCGCGCCATCTGGTCCACTTCGAGATTGACCCGCGCCCCCTTTTTCAGCGCGCCGAAGGTCGTGACTTTCAGCGTGTGCGGAATGATCAGCACCGAGAAGGTGTCGCCCTTGACCGTGTTCACCGTGAGCGAAATGCCATCGAGAGCGACTGAGCCTTTGGGCGCGATGAAGCGCGACAGCGCGCGCGGTACGCGAAACGACATCTGTGCCATATCGGGCAGATCCTCACGCGCGACGAGTTCGGCGACGCCGTCCACATGGGCGCTGACCAAATGCCCGCCAAGCTCGTCGCCAAGGCGAAGCGAGCGTTCGAGATTAAGGCGCGTGCCACTGCGCCAGCCGCCTGCGGTGGTCACGCGCAAGGTCTCGGCGGCAACGTCGACGGCAAAGAAGCGCCGCTGCCGCACACGCCCGCGGGCGACGACAGTGAGACAAATGCCGGAGCAGGCGATCGAGGCGCCAATGGCAATTTTATTCGGGTCATAACCGCTCTTAATCGTTACGCGGCGCAGCCCTTCTGCCTTTTTCTTAGCTTGAAGTATTTCGCCCAAGTCACTGATAATGCCCGTGAACAAGACTAAGTCCTTCGCCAAAAAATATCGCAAATATCGGCTTCAACCGCTACGCTCCGCACCGACAAAAGCCGCGGCGAGTGCGTCAACGCCGTGAGCGGCAGGCCCTCCAGCGCGTCGATGCCATCGGCGCCGACCACCTTGGCCGACTGGAACAGCACCGCCTCATCGACGCGATCGGCTGTGAGCAGCGCCGCCGCCAGCGTCGGACCGCCCTCGACCATCAGCCGCGTGATGCCGCGTTCGGCGACGAGCTTGAGCATGGCGGCGAGGTCGACAGCTCCCTGCCGTTCCGGGGCGCGCAATACGACGACGCCCGCCGCCTGCAAGCTTTCCTCCGCCGCAGGCGGGGCTTCCGCCCCGCACACTACCCAGACCGGCACTTCACCAGCGGTGTGCACGAGCCGCGACGAAAGCGGGAGCCGCAATGCGGCATCGAGCACGATCCGCACCGGCGAATCTTTCTCCATGCCCGGCAACCGGCATGTCAGCAGCGGATCGTCGGCAAGCACGGTGCCGATACCGACCATGATCGCGTCGCTCTGCGCGCGCAGGAGATGCACCCGATCGCGCACCGCCTCCCCGGTGATCGGCAGCGGCCGCCGCCCGGGCGCACCGGCCTTGCCGTCGGCCGAGACCGCAAGTTTCAGCGTCACCTGCGGCCGGCCTTCGCGCATGCGCCGGATATGCCCGGCGTGATCGCGCCGCGCCTCCTCGGCGCCAATGCCAATATCAACCTCAATACCCGCTGCGCGCAGCCGTGCGTGCCCGGCCCCCACGACCTTGGGATTGGGATCTTCGAGCGCCGAAACGACGCGCGCAACGCCGCCGGCAGTAATGGCGTCGGCGCAGGGCGGGGATTTGCCATGATGCGAGCAGGGTTCAAGCGTGACGTACAGCGTCGCACCGCGCGCGGCTTCGTCCGCTCGCCGCAGCGCATCGATTTCGGCATGGGGCCGGCCGCCCGTTTGCGTCCAGCCGCGGCCAACGATCACGCCGTCCTTGACGAGCACCGCGCCGACAGCCGGGTTGGGCCACGTGCGCCCGCGCCCCCGCCGACCAAGCATCAGCGCCAGCTCCATGAAGCGGGCATCATCCGCCGCAGCATCTGCTCGCGCCGCCGCCTGCGGGCCAGCGCGCATGCTCGCCTGCACACTCACTTGCGTGCAATCTCCGCAGCCTCTTCACCTGATAATTCCGCGAGCGCTGTCTCGAAATCCTTGGCTTCGCGGAAATTCCGATAAACCGAGGCGAACCGCACATAGGCGACGTCGTCGAGGTCGCGTAGATACGCCATCACCGTTTCGCCGATGGTTTCCGACGAAACCTCGCTTTCGCCCTGGCTTTCCAGTTCGCGCACGATCTTGGAGACCATCTGGTCGATGCGTTCGGGCTCGACCGGCCGCTTGCGCACCGCGATTTGCACCGAGCGCAAGAGCTTGTCCCGGTCGAAGGGCACGCGCCGGCCGTTGCGCTTGATGACGATGAGTTCGCGCAATTGCACGCGCTCGAAGGTGGTGAAGCGGAAATTACACGACAGGCAGACGCGGCGGCGGCGGATAACCGAGGAATCTTCTGTCGGCCGTGAATCCTTCACTTGGGTATCGAGGCTGGCGCAGCTTGGACAGCGCATCGTTGACCCCTACCCCTCGTAGATCGGAAACCGGCTGACCAGACGCTTGACCTTCTCGCGCACGCCTGCCTCGGCCAGCGCGTCCGCCTCGGCGCCCTTTTGCGACAACGCGTCGAGCACCTCGGCGATCATGCCGCCGACCTGCTGGAATTCGGCGATGCCGAAGCCGCGCGTCGTGCCGGCCGGCGTGCCGAGCCGTATCCCGGAAGTAACAAAAGGCTTTTCCGGATCGAACGGAATGCCGTTCTTGTTGCAGGTGATGTGGGCGCGTCCGAGCGCGGCTTCCGCCACTTTTCCGGTCAAACGTTTGGGTCGCAGATCGACCAGCATCAAATGTGTATCCGTGCCGCCGGAAATGATATCGAGGCCGCAGGATTTCAGCGTCTCCGCCAGCGCCTTGGCGTTCTCGACCACGCTCTTGGCGTAAACCCGGAATGACGGCTGCAAAGCTTCGCCGAACGCCACCGCCTTGGCGGCGATCACATGCATCAGCGGGCCGCCCTGCATGCCGGGAAACACCGCCGAGTTGAGCTTCTTTGCCAGTTCCTCGTCATTGGCCAGGATCGTGCCGCCGCGGGGGCCGCGCAAAGTCTTATGCGTCGTCGTGGTCACGACATGCGCATGCGGGAACGGACTCGGATGCACGCCGCCCGCAACGAGGCCGGCGAAATGCGCCATGTCGACCATGAGACAGGCGCCGACCTCGTCGGCGATCTCGCGGAAGCGGCGGAAGTCGATGATGCGCGGATAGGCCGAGCCGCCGGTAATGATCACCTTCGGCCGGTGCTCCTTGGCCAACCGCTCCACTTCGTCCATGTCGATCAGGTGGTCGTCGCGGCGCACGCCGTAGGGAACCGGCTTGAACCAGCGGCCGGAGAGGTTCACCGGCGACCCGTGCGTGAGATGGCCGCCAGCGGCGAGGTTCAGCCCCATGAACGTGTCGCCGGGCTGCATCAATGCCATGAACACTTCGGCATTGGCGGAAGCGCCAGAGTGCGGCTGCACGTTGGCGAAGGCGCAGCCGAACAGCCTCTTCACCCGATCGATGGCCAGCTCCTCGACGACGTCTACGAACTGGCAGCCGCCGTAGTAGCGTTTACCCGGCAGTCCTTCCGCGTATTTGTTGGTCAGCACCGAGCCCTGCGCCTCAAGCACGGCGCGGCTGACGATATTCTCGGAAGCGATCAGTTCAATCTCGTCGCGCTGGCGATGAAGCTCGCGAGAAATCGCATCAGCAATTTCCGGATCGCTTTCGCCCAGAGCCGCGGAGAAAAACCCCTCGGCTGAAATCGCCGCACCGTGCCGAACCGACATGCTTTCGCCCTGCCTTATTTTTTCTGCCCAGAGGCGCCGCCCGCCGGGCGCCCCCGCTCCGCGTAGCATACCGGCGAGCGTGCGCAAGGTCTTGGGACGTCACGGGGGCCAATCCCGCTATATTTGGGGATTTTCGGGCTTCCGCGCCAGCGGCGCCGGCGAAAGCGCTACAAATTGGTGGTCGCGGCTTGGGCTCCGGCCACGCCGTCCTTGCTGTAGATATCCTCGCGGAATTGCACGACGCCGTCGGCCGTCGCCCAGCCGGTGATGTAGACCCAATGCAGCGGCACGGGCTTTGTCAGCTGCGCGGTCTTTTGCTCGCCGGATTTGATCACGCGATCGATGTCCTCGAGGGACCAGCCGCGCATGCCCTCCAGCAGCCAGGCGACCAGCTGGCGCACATTCTGCACGCGCACGCAGCCCGACGAGTGGAAACGGAAATCATCGCCGAACAGGTTCTTCAGCGGCGTGTCGTGCATATACACGCTGAAGGCGCTGGGAAAATTGATGCGGATCGAGCCGAGCGAATTGAAGCTTCCCGGATCCTGCTTGAACGAGTAATGGGTCGCGTCCTCGGAATACCAATTAATCCGCGACGGCTCGAGCTCGCGATGGCGCCCGTCAAAAATGCGGATGTGGTTGTTGGTCAGGTAATCCGGCTGATCCTGCATTTTCGGGATCAGGTCCTTTTGCACGATGGAAGGCGGCACCGTCCAAAAGGGATTGAAGTTGACCTGGATGATCTTTGAGTTGATCTCAGGCGAGGCACGGTCGGGCTTGCCGGCGACGGCGGCGTGGCGCGACACGGCGGCGCCGTTCTCGATCGCCTCGATGCGTGCGGCCGGAATATTGCAGACCACGTAGCGCGGGCTCAGGTTGGTGCCGAGCGCCCGCAGCCGCGTTACGTTGACCTTGAGCTGGGCAAGGCGCACCGGCGCCGGCACGTTGATTGCCGCCAGCGTCTCCGGCCGAATCACGCCGTCCACGGTCAGGCCGTGGCGCGCCTGCAGGCGCCGCACCGCGGCCTCCACATAGGAATCGTAGATATCGTTGCCGGCCGCGTTCGGATCGAGGTCGCCGGAGACGGTCAGCCGCGCGCGCAGCACGCTCACGCTCGCATGCCGGTCGCCGAGACGCAGCATGTTGACCGGCGGCACATGCGGCCAGCCGCCCCGGCCGACGATATCGCCGTAGCGGTCGATCGCCTTCTCGGTGGTTTGCGCCGTCGCCGCGGAGACCGTCGGCTCCGACGCCTTCGGCATGTGAATCGTGCGCGAAGCGTCGTCGAAGCTCTGCCCGAACTCGCCGCGCTGGGTATCGCCGATCAGGGCGTCGACGGCCGCATCCTCCGCGGTCGCGGCGCGGGCGGACACACCGGCAGCCGCCAGTGCGGTGACGCCCGCGAGCCGCTGCAGGAAGGCGCGACGGCCAAGCTGGGTTGCCGCCTGCGCGTCGTTTCGGACCCGGGTTTTGCTCTTCCGACGGCTCATGGAACGTCTGTCCACCACAGCATGAAGGCCAAAATTGGCCAAAGACCAAGCAAGGAACGAAGCACCCCCCACCCGGAGTTATCACGAGGGGATCGCGATCCCAACGCCGTCCGGCCGGCAAAAGCGTAAACTCAATCTCGTAGAATCGCGCGTTCTCCCTGAGCCAAGCTCGCGACAGCCGCTTTCCAGGAGCGACCATGGGGCTGATCAGACTTATTGCCGCGCCGATCCGTGGCCTTGTCCGATTTCCGCCGTTTCAAATCGCCGTCGTGGTCATTGTCATTTTGCTGCTGGAAGCTGCCAGCGCCAACTCGGTCTTTGGCCAGATCTATCGCGCGCTCGACACTCTGGTCGGCGCAAGCGTCAGATTTGTCTCGACGTTTTTCGAAGTCCGATCGTTCGCCAGCGCCGGCCTCGTCTGGGTATTCGGCATCGCTTATGTCTACATCGTCTTATTGCTGTTCCTGCTTGTCGCCCGGGGGGTCGTCGAAGGCTTCGTCGACCTGGTCGGCTGGAGCAATTTTCTATATTTGCGCAACGCCATCGCGCGCGAACGCGGCATTACCGCATACCGCGCGTGGGTGCCATTGGAGCGCATCAGGCCGGCGCAGATACCGCAGGAAAAATGGGAAGCGACCTACGCCTGGCCACCCAACGACCGGCCGCCCTACCCGCCGCTGCCGGCGCGGATATTGCGCGACGTCTTGAGCTACCTCATCGTCATTGCCGCAATTGCCATTCTGTTGCAGATCTTCACACCGTTTCCGGTCGTGACCTGGCTCGGAGGACTTCTGCAAAAGCTTCGCGGCTGAACAAAAAAGACCCCGGCGGTTACGCCGGGGTCTGAAATTCGCGCCCGTGGGAAGGAGACTTACAGGCGATAGAGAATCTGGTCGGTCCAGAAGCGCTCAAGCCGATGCAGCGCCTTGTTGAGGACACTGAACTCGTCGGCATTGATGCCGCCGACTTGCTCGACCGTACGCACGTGCTTCTGGTAGAGCCCCTCGACGATGTCGCGCACTTCGCGACCCTTGTCGGTGAGCTTGATGCGCACCGAGCGCCGGTCGACCCGCGAACGCTGATGATCGAGGAACCCCATCTCCACCAGCTTCTTGAGATTGTAGGAGACGTTGGAGCCAAGATAATAGCCACGCGTG
>Ga0181525_10003668_pt1 | contig 12040 bp, 12 predicted proteins | sample PEATcosm2014_Bin_48_FD_121100 | JGI IMG/M metagenome (GOLD analysis project Ga0181525, IMG submission 121100) | Peatland microbial communities from MTU Mesocosm Facility, Houghton, MI, USA - PEATcosm2014_Bin06_10_metaG | ecosystem: Environmental > Terrestrial > Soil > Wetlands > Peat | place... | reverse complement strand
TCGTAGGTGCGCGCATTGCTCTGCACCTCCTCGGGCGTGAGTCGCGGCCGGGTCGCGTTGCGACCGCTCGGATCGCCAATCAGGCCGGTGAAATCGCCGATCAGGAAAATGACCTCATGACCGAACTGCTGGAATGTGCGCATCTTGTTGATGAGCACGGTGTGGCCGAGGTGCAGATCCGGCGCGGTCGGATCGAAGCCGGCTTTGATGCGCAAGGCCGCGCCGCGCTGCAATTTGCGCTCGAGCTCTGCGGGCAGCAGCAACTCGTGCGCGCCGCGCGCGATCTCCGCCATCTGTTCCTGCACACTCGCGTCCATGGTGTTCACCTGCAACTGTAGCAGGATCGGGCACGCGCGCCGTTGACCCCGCCGTCGGCATCACGGTAGGGTCCGTCTCATCATGACGCTCTATGTAGGAATGATGTCCGGTACCAGCATGGACGGCATCGACGCCGCGCTGCTCGAGATTGATTCGAACCGCATGAATGTCCAGGCAGCCCATAATCACGCCTGGCCCGCGCAGCTGCAGCAGCGGCTGCGCCACGCGGCTGAGCACAGTGAGCACACGGGCTTGCGTGAGCTCGGGGAGCTCGACACGGCGGTCGGGCTGCAATTCGCGCAGGCCGCCGTCGCTCTGTTGCACTCGGCCGGCCTGTCGGCCAGCCAGGTGCGAGCGATCGGCAGCCACGGGCAGACGCTGCTGCATCAGCCCGCGGGTGAGGCGCCGTTCACGCTGCAGATCGGGGATCCGAACATCATCGCCGAGCGCCTCGGCATCGATGTCGTGGCTGATTTTCGCCGCCGCGATCTGGCCGCCGGCGGCGAGGGCGCCCCATTGATGCCCGCCTTTCATGCCGCCGTGTTCGCTGCCCCGGGGCACCTGCGGGCTGTGATCAACATCGGCGGCATCGCAAACGTGACAGTGCTGATGGCCGATGGCAGCGTGATCGGTTTCGATACCGGTCCGGGCAACTGTCTGCTCGACGCCTGGTCGCGTCGCCATCTGCAGCAGGCCTATGACGCCGGCGGAGCGTGGGCCGCGAGCGGTACGGTCGATCAATCGCTGCTCGCGCAGTTGCTGACCTTGCCCTATTTCGCTCGCAGCGCGCCCAAAAGCACGGGCCGCGATATCTTCAGCGACCTATGGCTCGAGCGCGCGCTTGCCGGCCGTTCAATCAGGCCGGTCGACGTACAGAGCACGCTCTTGGAGCTGAGCGCGCGCAGCATCGCCGAGGCGCTGCACGCCGCGGCTGGAACAGCGCCGCGCGAGATCTACGTCTGCGGCGGGGGCGCCTTCAATGCCGAGCTCCTGCGCCGCCTGGGCGAGGCGCTCCCGCAGGCGCAGGTGAGCACCACCGAGGTCTGCGGCATCGCGCCAGAGCACGTCGAGGCCGCGGGCTTTGCCTGGCTCGCGCATCGCTATGTCAATGGTCTGCCTGGGAATTTACCCTCGGTGACGGGGGCCCGACGGCCAGTGCCCCTGGGCGCGCTGTACCGGGGCGGCGCAGTTTGACGGCTCTCTCGTTCGCCCGGCGGTGCGGACAGATACAATAGCTACAACAGCAATTATTCAATCCGCACAGGCCGCCGCCGTGGATCAGCCCGCGCTTCGCTCGCCGCAGAATTTCATCAACCGCGAGCTGTCCTCACTCGAATTCAACCAGCGCGTGCTGGCGCAGAGCCTGGATCCGCGCGTGCCACTGCTCGAGCGGCTCAATTTCCTGTGCATCTCATCGAACAACCTGGACGAGTTCTTCGAGATCCGCGTCGCCGGCCTCAAGCAGCTGCTGGAGCTTGGCTCGACCCAGATCGGCGCCGACGGCCTCGCGCTGGGCGAGCAGCTGGCGGCCATCCACGAGGCTGCCAAGCGCCTGGTGCACGAGCAGTACGCCTGTCTGAACGACGTGCTGCTGCCGGCGCTGAGCGCGGCCGGCATCGAGGTGCTCAATGCCGCGGACTGGGATGAGGCCACGCGTGCCTGGGTCGAGCACCACTTCGACGCCGAAGTCGAGCCGGTGCTCAGTCCGCTGGGCCTGGATCCGGCGCGGCCCTTTCCGCGCATCCAGAACAAGAGCCTTAACTTCATCGTGCGACTCTCGGGCAAGGACGCCTATGGCCGCGACAGCGAGCTCGCGATCGTGCAGGCCCCACGCTCGCTGCCGCGCATTGTGCCATTGCCCGATGGCGGCTCGCAGCGCCGCTTTGTCGCCCTGTCGACCATCGTGGAAGCGATGGTGGAGCACCTGTTCGAGGGCATGCAGGTGCTGGGCTGCTATCAGTTTCGGCTGACCCGCAACAGCGATCTGTTCGTCGATGATGAAGAAGTCGATGACCTGCGCCGCGCGCTTGAGGGCGAGCTGGCACAGCGCCGTTACGGCGCGGCCGTGCGCTTGGAGACGGCGGCCGATTGCCCGCAGGACATGATCGACTTTCTACTGCATCAGTTTGCGCTCACGCCGCTGGACTGCTACCAGGTGCCCGGGCCGGTCAACCTCAATCGCTTCTCGGCGATCTACGATCTGGCGCAGCGCGCCGATCTCAAGTATCCACCGTTCACGCCGGGACTGCCGGCAAGGCTGATTGGTGCGACGGACCTGTTCGCAGTGATTCGTCAGCGCGAGCTGCTGCTGCACCATCCTTACCGCAGCTTCGGGCCGGTCATGGACCTGTTGCGTCAGGCCGCCAGCGATCCGGGCGTGCTCGCGATCAAGATGACGCTCTATCGAACCGGCAATAACTCGCCAATCGTGGATGCGCTGCTGGCCGCTGCCCTCGCAGGCAAGGACGTGACCGTTATCATCGAGCTGCGGGCCCGGTTTGATGAAGAAGCCAACATCGAGCTCTCGACGCGACTGCAGGAGGCCGGCGCGCACGTGATGTATGGCGTGGTCGGCTACAAGACGCACGCGAAGCTCACGCTGATCGTGCGGCGCGAGACCGACGGCATTCGCCGCTACTGTCACCTGGGCACCGGCAACTATCATCCGCGCACCGCCCGGCTCTATACCGACTACGGCCTGCTCACCTGCGATGAAGAAATCGGCACGGATGTGCACGAGATCTTTCTGCAGCTCACGAGCCTGACGCGCACGCCACGGCTGCGAAGACTGTTGCAGTCGCCGTTTTATATGCATGAGGCGCTGCAGGGAATGATCGAGCGCGAGCGCTCGTATGCGCTGAGCGGCAAGCGCGCCCGCATCATCGTCAAGCTCAACGCGCTGGTCGACCCGCAGATCATCGAATCGCTCTACCGCGCCTCGAACGCCGGCGTGCGCATCGATCTGATCGTACGCGGGGTCTGCGCCCTGCGCCCCGGTATCCCAGGAGTGTCCGACAACATCGGGGTGCGCTCAGTGGTCGGTCGTTTTCTGGAGCACTCGCGCGTCTACTGGTTCCAAAACGATGACGCGAACGAGCTGTATCTGGCGAGCGCGGACTGGATGGAGCGCAACTTTTTTCGCCGGGTCGAGATCGCCTTTCCGGTCCTGGACGCGCAATTGCGCGAGCGCATCTTCAGCGATCTGGAGACCTATCTGGCCGACAACACCAACGCCTGGGAATTGCGCCCGGACGGCTCCTATGAGCGAGTTGCACCGGGCGAGGGTCCGCTGCAAGACGCGCAGGCGCTGCTGCTGGCGCGCTACGCCGGCGGTCCCACGCCGGATTCCTGAAAGCCGCCCGATTCCTTATTTAGGGGCTGGCGCGACCGGCCGAGAACACGCGCAAGCGCAGACCCTGGGGCCGCAGATAGTCGATCTCGAGCTGCAGATCGGCGACCGTCAGCGGATGCTCCTTGAGCCAGCGCGCGGGAAAATCCAGCTCGAGGGTGCGGCCGCGCGCTACGAGCTCGATGGGGGGCAGGGCCTCGGCGCTGCGGCCCCGATGCAGCAGTACGGCGAGCCGCAGCAGCACGATCAGGAAGATCGCGAGCCGGTCCCAGGGCGGAATCAGATCCTCGAGTCGATCGAGCGCGAGCTTGCGGCGATGCGAGCCGACCAGGCGCGCCATCAATTGCTGCTCCTCGGTCGAGAAACCCGGCATGTCGGCGTTCTCGAGCAGGTAGGCGCCATGGCGGTGATAGCCGTTGTGGGCCACATCGAGGCCGATCTCGTGCAAGCGCGCGCCCCAGGTCAGACTGAGCTCAGCCAGCGGATCCTCCAGTCCCCAGGTGCTCTTCACCTGCGTCAGGAACGAAAGCGCGGTGGCCTCGACCCGCGCGGCCTGTTCCCCGTCCACATGGTAGCGACGCTGCATCGATGAGACGGTGCGCTCGCGCGCATCCGAGCGCGTCAGGCGACCGACCATGTCGTAGAGCAGGCCGTCGCGCAGCGCGCCTTCCACGAATCGCATCTGCGCGATGCCCAGCGCATCGATGACCTCGGCGAGGATCACGACGCCCCCGGGAAATACCGGCCGGCGCTCCTCGCTGACAGCCTCCAGATCGAGCGCGCGCAGATTGCCGCTCTGGGCGAGGCGCTGCAGTACGCGCTCGAGCCCTTCCGGTGTAATCGCGCTGGCAGTGGGATCGAGCTCGCGAATACTCGCGCCGATCGCGCGCACCGTGCCGGAGCTGCCCACTGCTCGCTCCCAGCCGCGGCGCAGAAACGCGGCCTGGATCGGTTCCAGCTCCAGGCGCGCGGCCAGACGTGCGCGCTCGATGCGTTTGGGCGACAAGCGCCCGTCCCCGAAGAAGCGCTCGCTCAACGAGACGCAGCCGATCTGCAGGCTCTCGAGCTCGAGCGGCTCGTAGCGCTCGCCGATGATGATTTCGGTGCTGCCGCCACCGATATCCACCACGAGGCGCCGGCCGGGCTCATTGGGCAGATTATGCGCAACGCCCGAGTAAATCAGGCGCGCCTCCTCCATGCCTGAGACGATTTCGATCGGGAATCCCAGGGCCTCACGCGCGCGCTCGAGAAACGCCTGCTTGCGACGTGCGATGCGCAGCGCATTGGTGCCCACCACGCGCACATTGCGGGCATGCATGTCGTGCAGGCGCTGGCCGAAGCGCTGCAGACACTCCAGTGCCCGGGCCGCGACATCCTTATCGAGGCGGCCGTCCTCGCCGATGCCGGCAGCCAGGCGCACCATCTCGCGCAATCGATCAATGATGACCAGCTGGCCGAGCGAGTAGCGCGCGACCACCATGTGAAAACTATTGGAACCCAGGTCGACCGCCGCGATGACGTCGGACATGGTTGGCGCGGCGCGGGCTCAGGCCACGGCGCCGGGTCGAGCTCGCGGAGGAAAACTCAGGCGCTGAAGGAGGAACCGCATCCGCAGGTGGTCTGAGCGTTCGGATTGCGGATCACGAATTGAGCCCCATCCAGCCCTTCGCGGTAATCGATCTCCGCGCCGCCCAGATACTGGAAGCTCATCGGATCGATCAGGAGCTTGACGCCCTGATTCTCGATGCAGGTATCCCCCTCCTGCAGCACTTCGTCGAACTCGAATCCGTATTGCAGCCCGGAGCAGCCGCCGCCCTGAACAAATACCCGCAGCATGAGCTTCGGGTTGCCCTCACCGGCGATCAGCTCACCGACCTTGTGTGCTGCAGCATCGGTGAATACCAACAGCGCCGGGTCGCTGTGCGCGCTAGGTTGGTTTCGATCCGGCGCGTTTGCTGTGGCTGTTTCACTCATCTTGTCAGTGTAGGGGGAGGCGCTCGGGGCGTCAAAGCGGTGCGTCACATGCTGCGCTGCGCTATCCCGTCCTGGCGCCAGGCCCGGCGCCATCGCGCGGCACAAGTTTGCCAACGATTTGCGCCCCCAGCGCCATCTCGATCGCACCGTAATGAACATTACCCTGCACGCGCGCCTTGGCCCCCAGCACCACGCGCCCGCTGCCAAAGATGTCGCCGTTGATCCGGCCGTTGAGCACCACATTCTGCGCCTCGACCGAGCCTTCCACGACGCCGTGCTCGCTGACGGACAGCGATGCGGGCACGCCGGCCGTAGCGCGTACGTTGCCGGTGATGCGGCCATCCACGTGCAATCCGCCGGCAAATTCCACATCGCCCTGCACTTTGGCGCTGCGGCCAATCAGCGTATCGATCTGGCCGAGCACGTCTTTCTCATGTCGCTTGAACATGCAATACCTCGAAGCGCTAGCTCAGATCGGCGGTCCAGACGAAAGTGCGGCGATAGGGGGCCACCCCCTTGCGGGCCGGTCGAACCTCGATGGTCACGCGATCCGGCTTGAAGTCCGCCGGCAGCGTCAGCGCCTGATCAATGGTCTGGTAATAGCGAAAATTGAACGGTACGTCCTTCCTGCCCCCGGTGAGCTGCGCCAGATCGATGCTGGCCGCATCGCCGGCCTGGGTGCCCTCCACCGTGATTCCGAGCGTGCCATTGATCGCCTCTTCGGGGCGCTGCAGGCGGCTGAGACTGAAGCGCACTGCGAAGCGCTGCGCGCCCGGCAGCGCAGCAATGTGGAACTGCTGCACACGCACGGCATCGCTAGCGTCCTGACCCGGCTGTGCCACCAGTCCACGATAGAACTCGACGTCCTGCTGCTGGCGCGCCACCTGGGCCTGCAATTCGCCTATCGTGCGCGCGACCTCGGTGCGCTCGCGCACCTCGCCGACGCGCGTCTGATCGGCGGCGTCCAGCTGCACCCGCAGCTCACGTTGCGTGCGCTCGAGCTGATCAATCTGCCCGCGCAGCGCATCGCTGCGCTTGGCCGCCATCATCGCGTCATAGCCGGCCGTATAGCGCCCGAGCTCGAACATGACATAAAGGGCGAGGCCCGCGAGCAATATCAGGATGCCCAGCATGACCCAGCGGCGCGCCGGGGCGTAGGTGCGAACTACCAGCTTGCCGGGGATCTCCACCGGCCACTCTGTCAGGGGCCTGTTCCGGCGGGCGCGGGTTCGCTGTCCGCGACGCGCGCTCGCCACCAGGATGGATAGGGTGGCAATCCAGCCGGAAAAGCCGCCGGTCCGAGCTCGTGCAGCGCACGCGTATAGACCGCGCGCTTGAAGTAAATGACTTCGCGAATAGGCTGCCAGTAGTCGACCCAGCGCCAGCGATCAAACTCGGGCTCCGCGGTCATGTCAAAGCGAATGGCCGGGTCGGGACGGCGCAGTCGCAGCAGGAACCAGTGCTGCTTCTGCCCCAGACACAAGGGCTGCACATTGCGGCGCAGATAGCGCTGCGGGAGCCGGTAGCGCAGCCAATGCCGCGTACGGGTCAGGATCTGCACATCATCGGCCTGCAGCCCGATCTCCTCGTTGAGCTCGCGCAGCAGCGCCTCCTCGACCGTCTCGCCGCAACGCATGCCCCCCTGCGGAAACTGCCAGCCGCGATCGCCGCGGCGCCGGGCCAGCAGCAGCTGGCTATCTTCCGACATCAGCACCATGCCGACATTGGCGCGAAAGCCATCCGGGTCGATCAGATCGTTCATGTCACAGTAATACCAGTGCCGGGCGCACAAGCCAACCTGAGGCCTCGGGCCTACGCCCTGCGGCGCGCTCAGAGCCGGCGCGCGGCCGCGTCCCGCCGCCCCTGTACATACTCGTGCCCGAGCAGCATCAACGCCTTGAAGCGCGCCTGATCGCCGGCCATGACCGCGGCGCGCACGCTCTCGACCGCGCGCGCGAGCGCCTCGAGCGATTCGCTGCCGAAGTCGTTGAGCCGCTGGATCTCGAAATAAAGCTCCGGGCTCTCCTCGGCGACTTTGCTCGCAACATCGAATTGAGCATCGAACGTCGTGCTCGAGAGCCGCACCAGACGCGGGGCAGCCTCGCCGCTCTCGGCCAACGCGGCCAGGAAGGCGATGTTCAGCGCATGCGAGAGTCCCAGAACGTAGGCGATCAGGCGATCGTGCTCATCGAGCCCCATGACGGCCTGCTCAACCATGGTCGCAGCGAACAGCGCCCGTGCGCCTTGCAGCGCGGCCGCATCTCCGAGATCGATGAAGATCACGTGCCGCCCGGAGAGCAGCTCGGTGTCCGGACCGAACATCGGATGTACCGAGGTGACGGCGACCCCGGCGCTGCGCAGCGCTTCGAGTCCCGCGCGCAACGGTGATTTCAGCGATCCCAGATCGAACACGAGCCCCGGCGGCTTGCGTGCGGCGAGCTCGTGCAGAATGGTGTTGGTGATGCCGAGCGGCGCAGCCACCACGATCAGGTCGTGATCGAGCGCGGACTCGTGCCAGTCCGACATCGCCGTCGAGGCCGCTGGCGCCCTTGGATCGGCGATCTCGACGGCGAAGCCCTGCGAAGCCAGAAACTGCGCGAACCAGGCACCCATCTTGCCCGCCCCGCCGATCACAAGCGCGCGCCGCCCGCTGCCGGAGGCCTGGGCCGCAACACTGGCCTGCTCCTGAGTCGTCAGCGATGAGCGGATCAGCAGGCGCATGACTGTCTCGGCGACGTCGGGCGAGATGCCGAGCTCGGTGGCGATGTGGCGGGCACCGAGTATGACTTCGCGCTCGCGCCGATAGTCACGCGTCGCGTAGCCGGTCGAGCGCTTGACCCGCGCGATTTCTCGGCTCGTGGCCTGCCGCTCGGCTATGAGCTGCAGCAGCTTGCGATCCAGCCCGTCGAGATGTCCGCGTAGCTCCTCGAGATTCATCACCCCTGCCCCATTTATTTAGGTCCGCCTTTGTATAGGCAGAGTTCGGCTCACCGCAAGTTCGGCTCCCCCCCACGGTGCAGGCGGCCCGCGCGCTGCGCTAGCATGCGCTCATGAATTGGCATGAGGAGCTGCTGCCCGACTCGCTACCGCAGGAGCCCCTGGCGCTCGCGGCGCAGTGGCTCGAGCAGGCCACGCGCGAGCAGGCGCAGGCGAATCCCAACGCGATGGTGCTGGCCACCGCCGATGCGCAGGGCCGGCCCTCGGCGCGCGTCGTGCTGTGCAAGGAGATTCGGCCGCAGCCCGGATACGTGTCCTTCTATGGTAATTACGAGTCGCGCAAGGCCGCCGAGCTCGCGGCCAACCCGCGCGCGGCTGCCGTGATGTACTGGCCAGCGATGCGCCGACAAGTGCGAGTTGAGGGACCTGTCCTGCGCACCAGCAGCGCACAGAGCGATACCTATTTTGCCTCGCGCCCCTGGCAGAGCCGCATCGGTGCCTGGGCGAGCGAGCAAAGCGCGCCGGTTGCCTCGCGCTCTGCGCTGATCGGCGCCTTCGAGCGCGCGGCGCAGCGCTTTGGCGTGCCGGCGTCCAATCAGTGGGGACCGCGCGCGCCCGATCCGGGCGTATCGATTCCCCGTCCCCCGCATTGGGGCGGTTGGCAGCTTTGGGCGCAGGCCGTCGAGCTTTGGGTCGAAGGCCGCTCGCGCCTGCACGATCGTGCGCGCTGGACGCGCTCGCTTATCCTCGGCTCCGAGGGCTACGATGTCGGCCCATGGAGCGCGACGCGGCTCAATCCCTGATCTTAAGGCCCCAGCGCCTCGAGCATCGACGCGTGCAGGGCTGCATTGCTCGCGAGCACTGAATTGCTCGATAAGCCGACCGGCGCGCCCGCCAGATCGGTGACCAGGCCGCCGGCTTCGCGCACAATCACCGCCAGGGCCGCGATGTCGAGGATGTTGATGTCGGTTTCAATCACCGCGTCGAGCGCACCGCGCGCGAGCAGATGATAGTGCACGAAATCGCCATAACCGCGCAGTCGATTGACCCGAGCAGCCAGCGCCCCGAAACGCGCCCAGCGCGCCGGATTTGAGGCCAGCGTCTTGAGATTGCCCGTGGAGAGGCTCGCCGCGCTCAGATCGTCTATGGCGCTCACGAAGATCGGTTTGCCATCGAGGAACGCGCCGCCGCCCTGCTCGGCCCAGGCGAGCTCGCCATAGACCATGGCGCTCGAGACGCCGAGCACCAGATGCCCGCTGCGCATCAAGGCAATCTGCGTTGAAAAGAACGGGCACTCACGCACGAACGATTTGGTGCCATCCAGCGGATCGACCAGCCAGATATTTTCCGCGTCCATGCCGTGGCGGCCGCTCTCCTCCCCATAGAAGCCATAGTCCGGAAAGCGCGCACTCAATATCGCGCGGATCGTCGCCTCGGCGCGTACGTCCGCCTCGGTCACGGGGGATTTGTCAGCCTTGATCGTGACCGCAAGATTGCGCCGGTACAGGCTCTGGATGATCTCGTCGGCGGCGTGCGCGGCCTCCAGTGCCGCCTGCAATTGTGGCGATGCCATATCCTGCCCTCAGGTCGGCGCGTTGCCGTACGGACAATGGCGGCAACCGTTGCCGCAGCAATAGCCGCGGCGCAAATGGTATTGGCGCGTAAAGACCCAATGCGATCCTTCCCGATAGCAATCCCCGGGCTGCAGCGGCAGATTGGGGCAGAGCGCGGCGTCGCGAATAACCGTAGCGATCGGCGTGCTGCCCGGATCGGGCGGTGGTGGCTGCTCGGTTTTCATATGCAAACTATAGTGCATCGACGTCCACGCATGGCCCGATGATAAGCGCCGGCGGGCGTTGACACCGATCGATGCCCGCGCCTACAGTCGCGGCTTCGACAGGTGCTCGGGAAGTCGGTGACGCGCGAATCCGCGCCATTCCGACGCTGCCCCCGCAACGGTAAGCGAACTGCAACTGCATCAAAGACCACTGCGCCTTAAGGGCGTGGGAAGGTGATGCAGCAGATCCTCGGGATCGAGTTCGCAAGCCCGGAGACCGGCCTGCCGAGCGGTACCCTTGAGGCGCGGCGGGCGTCGGGCGGGTTGCGTGATCGCAACGCTCCTCTCCACGCGTCTTATTGGGCCCCAGTGCAAAAGCACCATGCGGGCGTGCATGGAAAGGCCGAACAATGAACCTGCCAGCTCATGCAGGCGCGCGCATCGCCGCGTTCATCTTTGTGTGTTCCATCCTGGTGTGTTCACCTCACAGCGCTCTGGCCGAGGCGCAGAACTCCCCGGCCGCGTCCGAAACCGATAGCCCTGCACCAGGCACGGCGCTGGACCCGATCGTCATCACCGCGACGCGCACCGCGCAGCCGCTGGATCGCACGGGCAGCTCGATGTCGGTGATCAGCGCCGACGATCTGGCCACGCAGCAGCTCGCGTTCGTCAGCGATGCGCTCGCGCAGACGCCGGGCTTGAGCGTCACGCGCGAAGGCGGCCCGGGCCAGCTCACGAGCGTGTTCATTCGCGGGGCCGAGACCGGCGAGTCCCTGACCTTGATCGATGGTATTCGCATCAATGATCCGAGTGCCCCCGATGGCGCACCCGTATTGGGGGATCTGCTGGTCAACAATATCGATCGCATCGAGGTGCTGCGCGGCCCGCAGTCCACGCTCTATGGCAGCGATGCGATCGGCGGGGTGGTGAATATTCTGACGCAGCGCGGTGGTTCACAGCCCTTCGTCGCGACGCTCGAGGCCCAGCGCGGAACCTATGATACGTATCGACTCAACGGCGCAGCTCACGGCTCGATCGATGCGCTCGAATACGGCGCGGCCATTAACTATTACGACACCGCCGGGGTGCCGGCGGCCTGCACCTGCGATGGCAATACGATGCCGGCCGGCTATCGCAATTTCGGCGCCACCGCGAACCTACGCTTCCATGCCAGCGATGAGATCAGCATCGATCTGCGAGGTTTCTATCTCAAGTCGCACACCGATATTGCTGGCTATCCGCCGCCGAACTATACGTTGGCCGATGATGGCGAGTTCGGTCGTGACCAGCTCATCGCCGGCTATGCGGGTATCAATGGCTCATGGCTCGAAGGGCATGTCACGCAGCGCATCGCGCTGATCGCCAGCGACAGCGACCGGCGCTTCTACGGAGAGTTCGGGGACGCTTCACCTTATACGTTCACCCCGACACAGAATTTCTACGCCGAGGGCGGCTCTACGCGCCTCGAATACCAGGGCGTCGTGAATGTGGATCCCGACAACCAGTTGACCTACGGCGCGGAAAGGCAGCTCAGCACCATCAACACGGCGAGTATCTACGACACGACGCCGGCGCCCATCACGGGCCGAGATCGGCTGACCGGCTATTACGGCCAATGGCAGAGCACGCTCGCGCAGCAGCTCACACTCACTGGCGGCGTGCGCTATGACGAGGATCAGCAGTTC
>Ga0181525_10003667_pt1 | contig 12041 bp, 10 predicted proteins | sample PEATcosm2014_Bin_48_FD_121100 | JGI IMG/M metagenome (GOLD analysis project Ga0181525, IMG submission 121100) | Peatland microbial communities from MTU Mesocosm Facility, Houghton, MI, USA - PEATcosm2014_Bin06_10_metaG | ecosystem: Environmental > Terrestrial > Soil > Wetlands > Peat | place... | reverse complement strand
ATATGCGGATGCTCCGCGCGCACCGTCTCGTAGACCGTTTCGGCGGTCGGGTGCGCAGGCGACGAGAGCAGAGCCCGGATGATCGCCAGCCGCTGCGGCGTGATCGCGAGACCATGCTCGCGACACCGCTCCGTGAACTCGGCCAGCCGGCGAGCTGCGTACCCGGCGTGCTGGTCTTTCTCGATAAGCTCAGGCCTCATAGCGCATGATAATGATTATCACACGATAATGGGAAGCGTCAACTCCCCTTGGGGCGGCCTATCCGATGTTGCCGGAATAACGCTCCATGAGGGCCCACGCGGCCGATCCGAATTCGTTCTTCCAGCGCGTGTAAAACTCTGAGGCGCTGAGCTTGGCCCGGAACGTGCCGAGGTCGCAGTCGTTAAAGGCGAGACCTTGCCGCCGGAGTTTGTTTGCCAGCGAAGCATCCAGCAACACCTCGTCGCGGCGCTGGAGCAGCGCGTACTTCGCGGCGTTTCGTTCGACCGCAGACTGGATGTCGGGCGGGATCGATTTCCAGACGTCCCCGTTGGCGAGCAAGAAATACGACCCCCAGATATGATTGCTGATGCTCAAGAACTTTTGGACCTCATAGATCCGCCCGAGCTCGATCGTCGAGTACGGGCCCTCTTGACCGTCGACGATGTGCGTCTGCATCGCCGTATAGCTTTCCGCAAAATTGAGCGGCACCGGCGCCGCTCCGAGCGACTTGAACGTGTCGAGTATGATACGCGACGCCGAGACGCGGATCTTGAATCCGCTCAAGTCGTCGGCGGTGCGAACCGGATGCGTCGATGACGTGATCTGGCGAAATCCAAGCAACCACTCATGTTGCATCGACACCAAGCCCGTCTTGGCTCGCAGCTCTTTGCGCACATAGTCACCGAGATCACCATCCATCGCGCGCAACGCGTCGTCATTCGTCTTCCACACGAAGGGCGTTTCTTCGATCGCGCAGACTGAGGCCAGCGACGATAACGGTCCGCTTCCTGCGAACATGAACTGCAGCGCGCCCGAACGGATTTGCGAAAGCATTGCGCTATCGCCGCCGAGCTGATTGTCCGGGAAGATTTTCACGTCGAGACGTCCGGCGGTCTCGGTGCGTACGGCATTCCACATCTGCACGGAACGAACGTTGACGGGATGATCGACCGGAAGATTGTGACCAATCTTCATCTGAAACTGCGCGGCGCGCGCAGGAGCGCGCACGATTGCGATGGTCGAGTACGCGCTCGCGGCTGTGACGAAGGCTTTTCTCGACAGCTTCATGAGGGACGGGTCCTCTCTAAGAGAGCAAGCAGCGTCCCGCCCATGATGTTCGGCAGCTCATCGCGTCCGATAAAGTCGAGACTCCGAAAGAACTCGAGGGACTGCGGCAACGTGCACGCACGGTGACAGTTGGGGAAATGCGAGCCCCAGATCATTCGCCCGCCGCCAATCTCTTCGTAGAGACGCCGAAATCGCTCGCGCGAAGTTGGGAACGGAAATTTTTCACCCGGCGGTGCCGACTCCGGGAAAAGGGTCGTCTTGAGAAAAACGTTCGGCTCGCGTCCAAGCTCGGGTAGATGGACCCAGTGCCGATCCCACTGCTCGTTCGTCATGAAGAGCGTGAACGTCGAGTGATCTGCCGTAATCACAACATCCGGATGACGGCGCGCGACGCTCGCGAGTGCTTTGGGATCCGGCAAGTAGATGCCGACGTGCGGCGAGTACTTGGGCGCAAGATCGAGGAACGCGTCGAGCTTGCCGTCCGTAACCCACTCTTCTTTTTCCGGCTCTTCCATCGTGATCCGCACGCCGCTCATGGACGGTTCCGACATCAGCGCTTCGAGACGCTCTTCGAGTCGCGGCTGCGTGATGTCGAAGTATCCGAGCACGCCGATGACGCGATCCGGCCGCTTGGCGGCGGCTTCGAACGAATACGAATTGTCGTATCCCATGATGCCGGGCGTCGTTTGGAAGACGCGATCGATGCCGACGGCGTCGGTCGCCTCGAGCAAACGGTCGATCGGCCAGGGAGGGCCCTCCAACACCTCGAGTTCGGTGCGTTCGTATCCAGGTGGAAACTCTGCTCGCGTGTGGACGTGGCAATCAACGATCACGCCGAACGCGTTCCCTTGAATTTCGTCATAACGGAGAGGAAACTCTCACCGCGGATCTTCCTCCGATCGGCTTCGGTGAGAAAATCGAGCGCGTCCAGATAGCCGGCGGCTTCTTTCAGCGTGCAGGCTCGCTGACAGTTCGGAAAATTCGAACCCCACATCAAGCGATCGGGGCCGAACGCCTCGTACGCTTCCCGTATGCGTGCATGCACCGAGACGTAGGGAAACGGATCGCGCGCGACTTCAGGAAAATTTGAGACCTTCATCGACAGATTGGGCGTCGATGCCATGCCGAGAATTTCTTTCCATTGACTGAACGGCTCCGCATCTCCGTGAAAGAGCAGCATGTGATCTACAAGCACGTGTACGTTCGGATGCCGTCGCGCAAGCGATACGACATCTTCGACGGCATGTGGTGCGTAAAGGGCGATGATTGGTGAATATATCGCCGCGGCCGTGAAGAATTCGTCAAGGGTTCCATCGGCGAACCAAGCTTGTTCCGCCGGCGTCATCGGTGTGATCCGCACCCCGGTCAGGCCGGGCATCATCATCAGTTCCCGCAGACGGCCGGCGATGTCATCCGTCGCGAGATCGAAGCGCGCAAAGGCTGCGGCGACGCCTTTATTTTCCACGGCGATCTCAGATGAGTAGCGATTGTCCCATCCCATGAGGCCCGGCGTCACCTGTACGATACGGTCGACGCCGACTGCTGACATCTCGCCGAGCATGTCTTCGACCGGCCACGGACGGCCGGCAAGTTTTTTCGGATCGAAACTGCTGTCCCAAGGACGCTCTGCGCTCGGCGGTTGCGAGCAATGTACGTGCGTATCGACGATCATGTCGCGAAATGCGCCGCGCTACGTCACCGCACCTCGATGTTTCATCGGCAGCGTTCCGCCGACAAACGCAACCAGCAGCACGCCGATTGCAACCGGTATGAATGCGGTCGCCGGGACGTGCGTTGTGTCCCAGAGCACGCCGCCGAGCAGCGTCAAGAGAAACGAACCAAGGTACGCGATCGTGAACATGCCGGCGGAAAGCCGGTGCACGTCGCCTTGATGCGTCAGCATTGCCGGAAGCGCGAGGATCATGGTCAGTCCAACTGCCGAGCACAGACCGAGAAGCGAAACGCCGGCGACGGCGACCCAATCCGATCCCGCAACCAACATCGCAATCGCCGGCAACGCAACGAGCAAGATCGCAAAGAAGTAGCGCGGCTTGCCCGCCAACTTCTGCGCGAAGAACAGCGTCGCGAGCGAACCGGGAACTTGCGCCGAGTTCAGCGCGCCGATCGCAATCGGTGCCAGCCACGGACGTCCGAGTGCGTGAAAGTAATCCGGTATGTATGCGTTGAGGCCAAAGTACAAAACGGAAATTCCGGCTTGCAACATACCCAGACGCCACGTCAGCAGTTTGTGCCAATCCGGCCACCATGCCGTCCGGGGCGCCGACGGCGCAACCGAATCATCGGAAACGGCGAGCCAGAACACGACGGCGGTCAAGAGCACCGGGATCGACCACAGCGCGAGATTCCATTCCCAGCTGTTGCCGATATGCGGCAAGATGACGGGAACCAGATCAGCCGGAATCGCTTCGCCCGCGAGGATTCCGTTGACGTAGACCGCCGTTGCAAGACCGATGCGCTGCGGAAACCATTGGCCGACGAGCGTCGGCGCAGCCGGCTGACAGATTGCGACCCCTGCGCCCATCAAGAACGTCATTCCGAACAACATCGCGACGCTCGGTCCGAACCCGCGTACGGCGCCCGCGATCGCAACGACGAGCAATCCGGCGATCGTCGCGCGCCGCGCGCCTAAGCGCGCAATCAAGACCGAACCGCCGATGGCTGCGATGCTGAGCAGCAGCACCGGTATTGCGGTCAGTGCACCGACGGACTTCTCGTCGAGTGCGAGATCGCGATGAATCTGTGGTAGCACCGGTGGCACTGCCAGCAACGTGAAGCGCAGGTCCATCCCGACGAGCCATAGCAGCGCGAGATGGAACCAGTAGCGCAACTAGTCGATCAGTTCGTGTTTAGCGCTTGCGCGAGATCGCGCGCGCGCGTTTACCGTTGACGCGCACGCGTTTCGCCGCCGAACGCGGCCGCAATGCGACGACGTTGTTTGCACGCTTGATCGGATCGGCACCCAGGTACACCGGCGTGATGATGCGATTGCCGAGCGCCTGCAGGAAGACTTCGCTCAGCTCCTCGACGAGCACGAAGTCCATCGTGTCGCGAACTTCTTTCGGGACGTCATCGAGATCGAGCTCGTTACGCCGCGGCAAGAGCACCTTGCGGATCCCCGCGCGCTTTGCGCCAAGCACTTTCTCTTTGATGCCACCGACCGGCAGAACCTGACCGGTGAGCGTGATCTCGCCCGTCATCGCGATGTCGCTCTGGACTTTGCGATTGGTGAGCAGCGAGACGATCGACGTCGCGATCGTGATACCCGCGGACGGCCCGTCCTTCGGCACGGCACCGGCCGGCACGTGAATGTGCAGATCGTGCTTTGCGAAGTACTCTTCGGTGAGTCCAAGCTCGCCCGAACGCGAGCGTATAAAGCTGACCGCTGCGGTTGCGCTTTCCTTCATCACGTCGCCGAGCTGACCGGTGAGGGTGAGCTTCCCCGTACCCGGCATCGTGGTTGTTTCAATGAACATGATGTCGCCGCCGACCGGCGTCCAGGCGAGACCCGTCGCGACGCCCGTCGAGGCTACGCGTTTCTTCGTCTCATTGAAGAAGCGCGGCTTCTGCAGGTAGTCGACCAGCGTTTCCGGCTTTACGCGCTGACGGAAATTCGGCGCTTCGGCGACCTTGCGCGCGATCTTGCGAAAGATCGTGCTGATCTCGCGCTCGAGATTGCGCACGCCGGCTTCACGCGTGTAATCGCCGATGATCGCACGCAGGGCTGCGTCGGTAAGCTGCGCCTGCACCGGCTTGAGGCCGTTCGCCTTGCGCTGTTTTGCGACGAGATACCGCCGTGCGATCTGAACCTTGTCTTGCTCGGTATATCCCGCCAGCTGAATGACTTCCATGCGGTCACGCAGCGGCGGCGAGATCGTCGAGAGATCGTTGGCCGTGCAGATGAACAGCACCGACGACAGATCGAACGGCAAGTCGAGATAGTGATCGCGGAAATTGTTGTTCTGTTCGGGATCGAGTACTTCGAGCAGCGCCGATTGCGGATCGCCGCGGAAGTCGCTTCCGACCTTGTCGATCTCGTCGATCATCATCACCGGATTCTTCGTTCCGGCGTCGCGCAGCGAACGAATGATCGTTCCCGGCATTGCGCCGATGTACGTGCGACGATGTCCACGAATCTCGGCTTCGTCCCGAACGCCGCCGACCGATAGGCGCACGAACTTGCGGCCCATCGCGCGAGCGATCGATTGACCGAGGCTGGTCTTGCCCACTCCCGGCGGTCCGACGAAGCAGAGGATCGGCCCGGTCAGCTTCTTGCGCAGCTTGCCGACGGCCAAATACTCGATGATGCGGTCTTTGACTTTCTCGAGATCGTAGTGATCCTCGTCGAGAATCGCGCGCGCTTTCTTGATGTCGATGTTGTCATCGGTCGTCTGGCTCCACGGGAGCTGAACGATCCAATCCAAGTACGTGCGAATGACGCTGTACTCGGGCGACGCTTGCGGAACTTTCGTAAGCCGGTCAAGCTCACGGTCTGCAGCCTTCTTCGCATCTTCGGGAAGCTTCGCTTCGTCGATCTTCTTGCGCAGCTCGTTGACGTCGGCTTGTTGCGGATCGGTCTCGCCCAGCTCGTCTTGAATTGCGCGCAGCTGCTGACGGAGATAGAACTCGCGTTGGTTCTTCTCCATCTCTTTCTGGATCTCGGACTGAATCTTGTGCCCGAGCTCGACGACTTCGAGTTCCTTGGTCAACAAGACGGTCAGCTTGCGCAGCCGCTTCTCGGTGTTGCGCTCTTCCAAGATCGCTTGGCGATCGTCGGTATCGAGACGCATCGTCGACGCGACGAAATACGTGAGCAAGTTGGAGTCCGTGATGTTTTGGACTTCCATCTCCATCTCGCGCGGCGCTTGCGGCAGATAGCTGAGAAGCTTCTGGAAGAGCGTTGCGAGATTGCGGTGCATCGCGACGAGCTCTTCCGACTCTTTGGTGATGTCGGGGAGCTCGATGAACGTCGCCGTCATGTACGGCTCGGTCTGCACGATCTTGTCGACGCGAAAGACGTTCGAGCCCGCGACGATGCAGCGCAACGTCCCGTCCGGCACCTTGAGCATCTTTTGAATCGTGCCGATCGTTCCGATGCGGCGAATGTCGTCCGGACCCGGATCTTCCGTATCCTTGTCCTTGAGCACAACCAAGCCGATCGGCTTGCCTTCGCGCAACGCTTCCTCGACGAGCGCAATGCCCGGCTTCTTCACGACCGCGAGCGGAATCACGGTGTTCGGGAAGAGCACCGCCTCTTGCAGCGGCAGAATGCCGAGCGTCTCAGACATAGGGAGCGTGGTCGCGGCGGTCATATCGTTATCTTTCTGACCGTCACGCGCAGATCGGTTGGACGCGCGTGCGGCTCACGCTCCGAAAGCGGAAGCGTGATTGTGAGGATGCCATCATTGTAGGTGGCGTTGGCTTCGTCGACGTCGGTCGGGCCCGGCAAGGGAATCCGCTTGGCGAACTCGCCGTACTCGATCTCCTTTTGAAGGATGGAGAGCGTACGGCAGGCTTCCGCCGACCGGTCGACCCGGAGCCCGGTAATGTAGAGCGACGTCTCGTCGGCTGAAACGGTCAGGCTCTCGGGGTCGGCGCCGGCCAGTTCGACCTGGACGATTATCCGCTGCGATTCCGCGTCGAAAAACACGTCCGTGTTGGGGTTGAACCGCCCGGGACGCCACCGGCGCGCCAGCTCAAAAAATCGATCTTGGTGCATTTAGCACTCTCCCAAACCCGGTGCTAAGGCTCCCGGATGCACTGCCGGATTTGTACCCCCAAACGGGCGCCCCGACTCCGAGTCAAGCGGGCGCCGGCCGCAATAGATATTACCTGCTAAATGTTTTGCGCGCTCTTTACAAAGCGATGTTTGTCGTGATGCGTGATTTTGCGCGCATCGAAAAACCCTTATGCCATATGACTTTTTAAACGTTACACAACGTTAACTGAGTTAACTTTCATCCAAACGGACCCAAATCACTTGGCATGAAGCATGCACTCGCCGTAGTGTCAGGTCTGCACTGGGTTGCTCGCTTGTCGAGCACCTGGGCCGGAGGCTAAACTGCGCCCCCGCCACCTCTCGTAAAGGAGAAACATGCTTCGTTTGAACCGCGGTGGGCTCGCTAAACTCGGCCTCGCGATCATTCCTTCGGCAGCGCTCGCCTTCGGAACGCTGTGCGCTCCGGCAGCCGCAGCCAGCAACACTGCAAACGTCTCAGTCGCCGTTACGGCCGGCGTCCAAGCCACGATCGGCGTCAGCTACTCGTCCGGCAGCAACATCAGCTGCAATATCGGCGCCACGATTACCGGTTATGTCGCCTGCACGAACACGGCGACGCTTGCGGGCACGTTCCGCAGCTCGAAGACCGACACCGGCGGAACCTCCGTCTCGGTCACCGGAGCAGCGATCACCGGCTCCGGCGGCGGCGTCATCCCCGCCACGGCATGGGAAATGAGCTGCACCGGCGGCACGACCGGCAGCCCGGCTAACCCGGGAACGCCCGGAACGCTGGCGTCGAACACCGCGCTCGCGACCACAGCAGTTGCGTGCCAATCGTGGACCGGCGAAATCATCGCCAGCTATAGCCTGATCGTCGCGCTCTCGCTCGACGCGGCGCAAGTTCCAGCTGACACCTACGCCGCGAGCAACTTCACGGCGACGGCAACCGCGAACTAACATGCTTCGCTTCCGGTTGCTGGGCAACATTGCAAGCGCGCTCACGGTCGCATTGATCGCGCTGGCACCACTGGAGGCTCGGGCACAAAGCGTGCCCGGCCTCCAGATCTCGGTTCAACCGCTGATCGTGCAATTTGCAATCGCGCCCGGTCAACAAGCCAGCGCACACGTCATCGTCAAAAACACGGGAACGCAAGCGGCTCGCGTCAACGCAAACCAGATCGACTGGATCTCGAACGTCGACGGCACGGTAAAAACCGGCAAGCCCGGCCTCACCGGCGACTCGTCGGTCGACCCGTATCTTCATCTAACAGGCAACGAGTTCACGCTCGCGCCTGGCCAGACGCAAGAGATGACGTTAACGCTCGATCTTCCATCAACGTTTTCTGGAGCGGCGGGCGATCACTGGGGCGGCTACTTCATTCGCGCAGCCGGCGCAGACGGACCGGCCGGCTCGTTCGGCGTCGGCGCGAACATTCTCGTTTACGAGACCGCCGGCAGCCCGCACAAACACCTCAAGCTCACGACGATGCGCGTCGAAGACGCCGGCAACGGCAACATCCGCCTCGTCGCGCGCATGTCCAACGACGGCGAAAGCTACGTACGCCCGCAAATTCATCTCCAGGTCGCGCAGGCCGGACGCATCGTCCAGGCGCGCGACGACAGCACGCCGGCGATCTTCGCCGGAAGTCCCCGCATGTACACGCGCACGTTTTCGGGTCTGACGCCGGGCAATTACGGGCTTGCGCTGACGATCGATTACGGCGGCAGCACACTCCTTGCAGGGACGACGCAGTTTACGGTTCGATAACGTGCGCCGGCTGCTCGTATCACTCGTTGTTCTCGTTCTGATCGCTTTGAACACGCCGGGTCGCGCCGGCGCAGCGAACAACGGCTCGATCAACTCGTTTACGCAGCTATGCTCGGGCAGCATTGCATTCAGCGTCGTCGACATCTCGCAAACGCGACTGCCGGGATCTCAATCGTGCAGCTTCATTCTCAACCTAACGACGGGAGCCAATCAGGGTTCGATCACGATCACTGCGCCTAAGATCGTCGGGTCGACCGGCGCGAAGATTCCACAAACCGCTTTCTACGCGTCGTGCAGCGCGACGTCCGATCCCTCCGGAATCTTTTCGTCGAGCGGAATTGTGCAGCTCAGCTCGAGCGCGGTCACGTGCGCTACGATTGCATCCCGCTCAAACAATAAAACCGTTTCCTTTAGCGTGTCGCTGTTTCTCGACGACACGCCTGACACAACCGCATTTTCCGGCGATCCCGCCTACACGAGCGCTAATCTCAGCGTAACGGCGACGGCACCGTAAGATGCGCGCAATCGCCGCTATCCTTGCGCTGAGCATCGCCCTGCTTGGAAGCTGCGCTCCGGCCACGGCGCAAGGGAACAAAGATAACAAGCCGATCGTCTGGCTCGACGACGCGTCGCTCGGCGCGATCGCCGTCGTTCGGACCGGCGGCAAAGAACCGCTCGTTGCACTCGGACCAATTGCGCACGCGCTCGATTGGAAGATCGCACGCATGAACGGGACCGCCGTTCTGAGCGGCCACGACCGCGTTCTGATTCTCACGATCGGCTTGCGCACGGTCGGCGAGAACGGCGACCCGCATGCGATGTTCGCCGAGCCGCCGATCGATCGCAACGGACAGATCTATCTGAGCGCGCACGATGCGGCAAAACTTTTCGGTCTCGGCCTTTCGACGAATGGGAAGCTGGCGTTCCATCGTCCACAGGATCTCTCGAGCGATACGCAGATCACCGAGATTCCCACATCGCCGACGCCGCATCCGACGTCGACACCGCGCGTCAATCGCAACAATGACAACGGCGGTAACGGCACGGCTGCGAATGCGGGACGCGTCCTGCTCTCGCTGGATCGTGTCGGTGCGGCGAACGTACTCAATATTCAGAGCGAGACGCAAGGCTCGTTTCTTACGACGCGCGTCGACTCGTCAGGCGTCAATCAAGTTGGCCCGCCGAATGCGACCGTGATCGTCGGAGACGCACAACGTAACGCGAGCATCGGCTACATCAGTGATCCGCTCGCCGGCTTGATTTTTGGCGGCGGCGTGTATGAAGGTCTCGACGCGCACAGCAGCACCGCGGGCGGCGATCTTTTTCTGGGACGGCGCCTCGACGATGGTTACTCGAGCTTCGGCGCCGTGCTCTCGAATCCGAGCAATGGAACGAGCGACACAATCGACGTACTGATGCACGGCACGTCGTACGCCGAGATGATTCTGCGCCGATTCGCCGTCTGGCATGAACCGTGGGGCGATTACTCTCGCGAGTTCATCATCGGTTCGCACGGCTTCGGCATGGGTTTCGGCGCCCGCACGCGCGGACGCACGTTTCTCGAAACAGTCGTGACGTACGCGTCGCGCAGCTTACCGCTCGGGCCCAATGACGCGCCGATTCGCGTTGACGTCGGGCACCAGCTCAGCGATGCAACGACCGTCGTCGCCGGTTTCGAAGAGACGCCGCTGACGCCGTTCGGGCCGTACGTCGGCATCTCGACGCATTCGCAAAACTTCGTCGCCGGCCTCACCGCGACGAATCACGAGATTTCGGGCTCAGTTGCCTATCATACGGCGAATGCCGACCTGCAGGGCTACACCGTTCCGGGTGTCTCGCATGCCAGCGGCTTCGAAGGTACGTACTACTTTCCGGGGATCACCGTCGATGCGCAGTCGATCAACGCGCTCGGCGATGCGGAGTCGTTCATCGAAGCGCGTACGAATCGGCCCGGACTCAACCTCGTCACCGGCGTGGGAATTCCGAGCGGCGGACGCCCCGGTCCGATCGCCGGCCTCTCGATTCCCATCAGCCACATGCTGTCTGTCGAAGGAACGCTGCGCCCGTCGGCATCGGGTCCCTACCGTCTGCATCTCGGCCTCGCCGCATCGATCGGACGCCGGCGCACGTCGAGCGAACCGATGGTCCCGGCAAACGTTCGTCTCGAAGGCGCCACCAGCCGCACCGTTCGCGTCTTCGTCGATGGCTCGCCGGCCGGCACGCGCAGCTCGTCGGCATTCACGATCCAGGTTACGCGCGGCACGCATCACTTCTCCGCCGAGAGCCTCGACGGCAGCGAAGGTTCGCAAGAGACGGCCGTCAACGTCGAAGCGCCCGGCGACACCGTCTCGCTGTCGCTGTTTCCCGAACACGCGGTGCAAGGCCACGTCACGCTGGCGGCGACCGCGATCACTCCCTCGGACTTTTCGCTTGCGGGAATCACGGTGCTCATCGAGCCCGGAGACATCGCCGTGGAGACGAACGCCGACGGCACGTTCTTTTTCCCGCGTCAGCCGATTCCGCAAGATGCGACGATCGCACTCGATCCCGCGTCGCTCCCACGCGAATTGCGCCCCGGACCAGCGCTCTCGCTGAGCGGAGACGTCGAGCTGGCGATTCTCCCCGGCTTACCGGTCGAGTCTCAAACGTTCCCGTCGCACTAGCTACTGCTGCTGCTGTTGTTCCTGCTCGTGCAATGCCTCGAGCTCGGTCTCACGCTCAGCATCATAAAGCTCGTCCAGCGCAACGTTGACGGACATCGTGCTCTGCGCAAGACCCTTGTACACGCCGCGCACCGGGCTGACGTCGCGATAGTCGCGCCCGACCGCGATCTTCACGAAATAATCGTTGACGAGTTTCGCGTTTGTCGGATCGTAGCCGAGCCAGCCTAAGGGCGGCAGATACGCTTCGCACCACGCGTGCGACGCCTCGGCGCCAAGCACCGAGTCAGCTTGCCCGCTGAAGATGTATCCGCTTACGTAACGCGCCGGGATTGCGTTGTAGCGGCACAGCGCGATCAGCACGTGCGCGAAATCTTGGCATACGCCGGCCCGCAAGCGCACCGATTCGGCTACGGTCGTGCGGACGCTGGTCGCCTTCTTCACGTATTCGAAGTGCTCTTTGATGTATGCTCCCGCGTGCACGTACCACGCGAGCAGATCTTCTCCGGGCTCACCGATATCGTTCGAGAGCGCGGTGAGATCCGGGCCGAACTCGACCAGCGGGCTCGGCTGGAGAAAATCGTAGAGTGAGACGAGCTGCGCGTCT
>Ga0181525_10003666_pt1 | contig 12043 bp, 12 predicted proteins | sample PEATcosm2014_Bin_48_FD_121100 | JGI IMG/M metagenome (GOLD analysis project Ga0181525, IMG submission 121100) | Peatland microbial communities from MTU Mesocosm Facility, Houghton, MI, USA - PEATcosm2014_Bin06_10_metaG | ecosystem: Environmental > Terrestrial > Soil > Wetlands > Peat | place... | reverse complement strand
CGGAGCTTCTGCGACAACGCCGATTGCCGCCACATCCAGGTGACGCTCGAGACCGGAATCGAACTCCACAATTTCTACGTGCCCGCGGGCGCCGACATTCCCGATCCCGTCGTCAATCCGAAATTCGCGCACAAGCTCGGCTTCCTGCGCGAGATGGCGGCGCTGTTCGAGACGCGCAACGACAAGGGCCGTGCGCGCGCGATCCTCGTCGGCGACCTGAACGTGGCGCCGCTCGAAAACGACGTCTGGAGTCACAAGCAGCTTCTCGATGTCGTCAGCCACACGCCGGTCGAGACCGAACTTCTGGGACAGGCGAAAGCGGCCTTCGATTGGGTGGATGTGACGCGGGAATTCGTGCCCGAGAACGAGAAGATCTATTCCTGGTGGAGCTATCGCGCGCAGGATTGGGAAGCATCCGACCGCGGCCGCCGGCTCGACCATATCTGGGTCAGTCAGGGCCTGAAGGGCGCGGTCCAATCGCAGGCGATCCTGAAAGCCATGCGCGGCTGGACGCAGCCATCCGATCACGTGCCGGTGGTTGCGGTGCTGGATGAATGAAGCGAACTATTCGCCTACCCTCACTTGTCATGGCCGCCCTTGTGGCGGCCACCCATCTCGCGCGCGTCTGCGCGCGAAAGAGCCCCATTCAATCGATGGGTGGCCGGGTCAAGCCCGGCCATGACAATTGAGGCGTCTAACGCTTCAGCGCCGTGATCATGATCGTGGCGCTGGCGGTTGCGATCGTCTTGCCGGCTTCGTTCGCAAGCGTGCCTTCGAGAAACAGAATGCTCTTGCCGCGTTTGACGACGCGCGCTTCCGCAGTGTGCGCGCCCGCGGCCGCCTGATTGAGGTAGCTCACTTTCATTTCGAGCGTGGGCGCGATTTCGCCCCATTGTGCGACCAGCCCTGCAGCGGTCGCGACGACATCATCCATCACCGCCGCGATGGCGCCGCCATGGATCGCGCCGTAGCGATTGAAATGCGCCTCGCTCAGGCGATAGCCGATGCGCACCCAGCCTTCCTCGGTGTCGATCTCGAGAAGCTCCTGGCCCAGATGCGCCGATTGCGGCGCGGGCCGCTTCAAGATGGCCTGAATGTTCGGCGGATATTCGCTCGCGCGCGCGGGCTCGACGGGACGACGCATCACATCTCAATCGAGCGGGGGCGGAGCGGTCCAGAACGTCTCGGTCTTGGCGAACTTCTTCCAGCGTTTGACCGCGTTCTCCCAGGTATGCGCCGCACATTCGAGATGCCAGCCATAGACCATGCCGGCGGCGAAAGAGAGCGAGGTCTGCGGCACCATCGACATGCCGCCGTCGTCGATCTCGACGAGACGCTCGAGCGTGGTGCGCGCCACGACGACGTCCTGAAGAGCGCCCAGCACATCCTGCATGCCGCTGAGACGCTTGACGAAGTGGGCGACAGAATCGCTTTCATAAAGCGGCGCGAAGAACTCGGCCGTGTAGCGCAGCTTCTTCAGGCCGATGCGCAATTGATGGCGCTTGTCATCGGACAGTTTCTCGAGACGTCGCGCGCGCCTTTTCGCCTGCGCGAGGCGATGATCGAGCATGCGTTCGGCGAGCTGTGTGGCCGGCGCTTCGAAAGCGATCACGCCTTTCGTGGCGTGGGCCGCGCCATATGTGCCTTCGCGCCAGCCGCGGCGATCGACGGCGGTCGACAGATCGTTCATGAAGCCTGCGAAGACCGGGCTCATGACATGCGAGACGGCATCGTCCCAGGCTCTGCGCCGTTGCGCCTGTGCGCGCGAACGCAGGACCGCGAAAGCATCCTGCGAACCGTTGGCGTTGGCCGCTGGCTCGAACAATTCGTCGAGGAAGACATCGAGATCGCGCGCCGCCGCGAGGCGTGCGGAAATTTTCTTGGCGCGCATGCGCAGCGCCTGCAGCGACGGGGTGCGGAATTCGCCGCCGAACGAAGACAGCGCCACGCGCAAGCGGCGAAAGCCGACGCGCAATTGATGCATGCCTTCGATCTCACGGCCTTCGACGACGGCCGGAATGTTGGCGGCGATGTGCCATTTGCACTGCGTGAGCGTGAGACGGAACGCATCTTCCGCCGTCGCATTCGGCGGCAGGAATGCAGGCTTCGCTTTTGACGGCCGTGCATGACGACCGGACGGCGGCGCCTGTTCGGGAATGACATCGATGACGGTCGTCAGTTGCTGACCGAGGGGCAAAGCTTGGGCCCGCTTGCTTCGCAGCAAGACTTCGGGGTCGTCCATCAATTTGAACTCGTATTGTTGACCCATTGCCGTCGGCCGAGATGGGAGGGCGAGTGGCGGCCGCTCCGTTTGCCCCAGCGGCCCAGCCCCTATCATCCACGAATCTCGCGAATCAGCAATTAAGGCTGGGACCTTACAGGAATACCGGCGGCCGCGAGCAGCGCCTTGGCGTCGCCGATCGTGGCTTCGCCGAAATGGAAGATCGAGGCGGCGAGCACCGCACTCGCATGGCCTTCGCGGACGCCCGCGACAAGATCGCCCAAACCGCCGACGCCGCCGCTGGCGATCACGGGCACCGAAACCGCGTCTGCAACCGCGCGCGTCAGGGGAAGATCATAGCCTGCCCTTGTGCCGTCACGGTCCATGGAGGTCAGCAGAATCTCGCCGGCCCCGTAGGCAACCAGCTTTTCGGCATGGGCTATGGCGTCGAGACCGGTCGCATTGCGGCCGCCATGGGTGAAGACCTCGAAGCGGCCGGACGCGACCTTTTTGGCATCGATCGCGGCCACGATGCACTGGCTGCCGAATTTCTCCGCCGCTTCCCGGATGAATTCCGGGCGCCGCACGGCCTCGGTGTTGACGGAAACCTTGTCCGCACCGGCGAGGAGAAGCTCGCGAATGTCGTCCAGCGTGCGGACGCCGCCGCCGACGGTCAGCGGCATAAAACAGGCTTCCGCGGTGCGCCGCACGACATCGAGCAGAATGCCGCGCTTCTCATGGCTCGCGGTGATGTCGAGAAAACAGAGTTCGTCTGCGCCCGCCGCGTCATAGAGCATGGCCTGCTCGACCGGATCGCCCGCGTCTCTCAGACCGACGAAATTGACGCCTTTGACGACCCGCCCGTCTTTCACGTCGAGGCACGGAATAATGCGGACTTTGAGCATGGGTGAGCCGGGATCGAGGCCAATGGGCCTTTCAATCTAGGCTGTTATCGCCCTTCGGCAATGCCCTGCTGGTGAAGCTGTCCGGTCTGCTCGAGGATATTGGCCCGCTGTTCCAGGCAGAATGCGTAGGTCAACCGGAACGCGCGCTCGCGCCGCGGACCGGTCTCGGCCGCCTGGCGATAGCGGATCGCCTGCGCCCGCAACTCTTCGGTGAAATCGCCCATGGTTGCCCCCAAAGACCACCCTGTATCCAATATGAGGCGATCTTCCGTGGACGGAGTCAATCTCTGGGATTAGTGCAAGGCCTCGTTAACCACGAATCCTGGCCCGCGCCGCGATCTGGAAGAGGGCGCGGGCGGTCGCCGCCTCGGCCGGCACGCCCGTCGTCTTGCACAGGGCCTCGGTATCGAGGAGGACGTCGAGCGTCTCGTTCAGCGCGGGCTCGGTCCAGCGCTGGACCTGCGCCTTGAACGAGACCTCGCGCTTGAAATGGATGGGGGGCCTCAGCCGTTTGATCGCGGCATCCGCGCCGCCGGCTGCACTCTGCGATTTGACGAGCGCCAGGCGCTGGAAGTGGGAGAGCGCCGTCCTGACGACGGCGACCGGTGACATGCCGGTGATCCAGAGGCGTTCGAGCGCGCGATCGAGCTTCGCCATGTCGCCCTCGCCCGCCGCGTCGCACACTTCTTCGGTACGGCCTTCGGATTCGTCGCCGACGACGGCGCGCACGTCTTCGAGCGTCACGCGGCCCGTGCCATGCGCGTAGATCGCGAGCTTTTCGATCTCGCGGCGGGTGACGCCGCGATCGGAGCCCAATGCAGCGACAGCCTCATCGAGCGCGTCGGCCGCGATCGTCAATCCATCCGCCTTGAGCGTCTCGCGGACGACGTCGGCGATATCGCGCGCGCTGTCGGGGTAACACGCGATCGCGGCCGCATTGTCCGCCGCCTCGAAGGCGCTGCGCAGGCCGGAACTTTTGGCGAGATCGCCCGCCTCGACAACGATGAGCGCGTCGCCTTTCGGACCTTCGAGAAAAGCCTCGAACAGTTTCGCGAGTGCGTTGCCGGCCGAACGCACGCGAACGACGCGCCGTCCGCCCAGCATGGAGAGAGAGGCTGCTTCGTCGGCAAGCCGCGCGGGATCGCTTCCGAGCAGCGCCTCGTCGAGTTCGGCGACGCGAAACGGATCGGCAAGATCGGGAACGACGCTTTTTGCGAGCTTCTCCGCGCGTTCTCGTACGAGACCCTGATCGGGACCGAACACCAGCGCCGCCACGAGGCCCTCGGGCGGGCGCGAGACATAGCGCTCCGCATCGGACGACTTGACGATCATTTCGCGCCGGGACGCCGGGAGAAATACGCCGCGATATCGATCTGGATGCGATAGGCGATGTCGGTCGCGCCGCGCTTCTGCGCATCTTCCTGGGCGACGAGCGTCGCGTAAGGCGACGTCACGACGTCGTAGGCCGACAGCGTTCGCTCGATTCCCGTCTTGACGACCTTGTTGGTGTGCATGTCGCTCAATTCGTAATTGGCGTTGAGCGTGTAATTGTAGCGCGTCACGGTCGCGTTGTTCTGCACCGCGATGCCCTGGACATATTGATCGAGCGTGACCTTCAGACGATAGGCCGCTTGCGTGGGCTTGGACGTCGCCTCGAGATTGTCGATCAGCGCGTTGCGCAACTCGTAGCCGACGCGCTCGCCCGCGATCGGATCGACATAGACCGACGCATAAATCTGACGCGCGCCGCTTTCGCCCGGTTCGGTGCTGTAAAGCGGATGAAAGCCGCATCCGCCCAAGAGCGCGGTCAGCGCCAAGGCGATCACGATCTTTCCTCCCCCCAACGCAGTTCGGGGTCGAGGTAGCGACAGCGTGCCGAGCGGGACCGCCCCCCGGTCCGCGCAAAGCGCGGCCGGAGGATAAACTCCGCGGTGGAGGGGGCCCCCTCCGTCACGCACGTTGTGCGCGCCACCTCCCCCGCTATCTCGGGGGAGGAAATCTTTTTCAGACATCATGCCACGATGTTCACGATCCGCTCGGGGACAACAATGACCCGTTTGGGGGGCTTGCCGTCAAGCGCGCGTTTGACCTCTTCCATTTCGAGTACGGAGGCTTTGACGGTTTCGCCGTCAGTCCCTTTGGGAAATTCCCGGACGGCGCGGAGTTTTCCATTCACCTGAATGGGATACTTCACGGTGTCGAAGGCTACGAGCGCGGGATCGGCGACAGGCCAAGTGGTTTCCACGACCATCGCTTTGTGGCCGAGCGACTGCCAGCAGGTCTCGGCCAGGTGCGGCATCATCGGGCCGATCAACAGCACAATCGTTTCCAGCGCTTCGCGGCGGACCGCGCCGGCGACACCTGCATCCGCGCCGCTCAAGGCGTTGGCGAGCTCATAGATGCGCGCGACGGCACGGTTGAACCGCAAGGCCTCGATATCCTCGGTGACGGCGGCGATGGCCCGGTGGCTGGCGCGCCGCAATTCGAGATCGGCGCCCTCGGCGTCCGCGTTCGGTTTCGCACCCGGCGGCGGCAGATCCGCCGTCTCCGTGACAAGGCGATGAATGCGCTGCACGAAACGCCAGCAGCCTTCGACGCCGTCTTCCGTCCATTCGATGTCGCGCTCGGGCGGCGTATCGGACAGCATGAACCAGCGGATCGTATCGGCGCCGTAGATATCGATGATGGTTTCCGGCGCGATCACGTTCTTCTTCGACTTCGACATCTTCTCGGACGGACCGACCGTCACGATCTCGTTCGTGCCCTTCTTGAAGTAGCCGCCATCGCGCATTTCGACCTCGCCGGGCTCGAGCCACTGCCCCTCCGCATCCTTGAAGGTCGCGAGGCACAGCATGCCTTGCGTGAAGAGACCCGCGAACGGTTCTGCGACGTTCGTGTAACCCAGCTTCTTCAAGCCGCGTGTGAAAAACCGCGCGTAGAGCAGATGCAGGATCGCGTGCTCGATGCCGCCGATATACTGGTCGACCGCCAGCCAGTAATCCGTGGCCTCGTGCGAAACCGGCGCATCGGCTTTCGTGTCGCAGAAGCGCGCGAAATACCACGACGAGTCGACGAAGGTGTCGAGCGTGTCGGTGTCGCGGCGCGCCGCCCCGCCGCAAGCGGGACATGCAACGTTCTTCCACGTCGGATGATGATCGAGCGGATTGCCCGGCACGTCGAAACGCACATCCTCCGGCAACTTGATCGGCAGATCCGATTCCTTCACCGGCACGATGCCGCATTGCGCGCAATGCACCATCGGGATCGGGCATCCCCAGTAGCGCTGCCGCGAGACAAGCCAGTCGCGCAGACGATAATGCACCGTGCGCGTGCCCTTCCCGGCCGCGGCCAGTCTCCTCGCCACTTCGGCTTTGCCGTCCTCCACGCTCATCCCGTCGAGAAAGCGCGAATTGGCGAGCTTGCCGGGGCCGACATAGGCCTTGTCGCCGATTTTGAAATCCGATGGCGGAGTTCCTTCCGGAATCACGACCGGCACAACGGGCAGCTCGTATTTGCGCGCGAAATCGAGATCGCGCTGATCGTGCGCGGGACAGCCGAAGATGGCGCCCGTGCCATAGGCCATCAGCACGAAATTCGCGACGTAGACGGGAAGCTTCCACGATGGATCGAAGGGATGGGCGGCGGTCAGACCGGTGTCGTAGCCGAGCTTTTCCGCGGTCTCGATCGCTTCTTCCGCGGTCCCCACGCGGCGGCATTCGGCGACGAAATCGGCGAGCTTCCTGTCCTTCTTCGCCAATTCCTCCGTCAGCGGATGATCGGGCGAAAGGGCTACGAAACTCGCGCCGAAGATCGTGTCGGGACGCGTCGAGAACACTTCCTCTGTCCTGCCGTTCGACAGATCGAACCCGAAACGCAGGCCTTCGGAGCGGCCGATCCAGTTCTTCTGCATCAGCCGGACTTTTTCCGGCCAGCGCTCCATGTGATCGAGTGCGTCGAGGAGTTCGTCGCTATAGTCGGTGATCTTGAAGAACCATTGCGCGAGCTTGCGCCGCTCGACGAGCGCGCCCGAACGCCAGCCGCGGCCTTCGATCACCTGTTCGTTCGCGAGCACGGTGTGATCGACCGGATCCCAATTGACGTCGGCTTCGGAGCGATAGACGAGCCCCGTCTTGAAGAAGTCGATGAACAATTTCTGCTGATGGCGATAGTAGGACGGATCGCAGGTCGCGAATTCGCGGGTCCAGTCGATGGCCAATCCCATCGATTTCAGCTGCACGCGCATCGCCGCGATGTTCGCGTACGTCCATTCGCGCGGATTGACGCCGGAATCGCGCGCGGCGTTTTCGGCCGGCAGGCCGAACGCGTCCCAGCCCATCGGATGAAGAACGTTGAAGCCCTGCGCGCGGCGGAATCGCGCGAGCACGTCGCCCATCGTGTAATTGCGGACGTGGCCCATATGGATGCGCCCCGACGGATACGGGAACATTTCGAGCACGTAGGATTTCGGCCGTGAGAAATCATTCGGCGTGACGAACGCGGACTTCGCGTCCCACGCCGCCTGCCAGTGCTTTTCCGATTCCTTGGCGTTGTATCGCGCCATAGTCTTCTCCGTCCGCTCCCGCCTGCCTCGGAAGCGAATCAAGAGGACTTACGGCGTATTGAACCTAGCTTCCCGTGCTTTCGCTCGCGAGTCGAAGCTCGCGCGCGCGCGTCAGGATCGCATCTTCGAGACGCGTCGCCGTGTCCGGATTGACGGCAGAATCGGCCCAGGCGCCGCCCGCCTTCGTCTGCCGGAAGACGGCAATCTTCAGCCCGTCGGCGCGCAGCCTGCGGTCGAGGATGTAGACCGTGACTTTCATCCGCTCGTTCTGGTCGTCGGGCGCCGAATACCAGTCCGTGATGATGACGCCGCCGAACGGATCGGCCGACGCGAGCGGCATGAACGCCAGCGTGTCGAGCGATGCGTGCCACAAGAAGGAATTCACGCCCAGCGTGACCTTGCCGCTACCGCTCTCGATGGCGGTCGCGCCCGTGTTCGCGTCGTCCTCATCGCTGGAGGAGCCGCAGGCAGCCAGAAGCGCCGCGCAAAGAACAACCGTCAATACCCGCATGTACCTGCTCTTTTCAAATTGACGGCGCGCCCCGCCGTTTCCAACCCCGGGCGGCTTATACTGGCCCCCGCGAATCCGTGCAATGTCGTGGGCACGTCGCCGAACCGCCGTATTATTAAGGGCTTAAGCCCGAGGGAAAGGCAATGCGAAAGCTACCTCTTGCCGCGATCGCGTGGCTTTCACTGGCAATCCCTGCCGCCGCGGGCGACCTGACCGACTGGAACCTTTCTCCGGCCGAGGCCGATCTGGACGGCTGGACGGCGGCTTTGGGGGGCCTCGCGGGCGGCACTTTCTTTACGGCGTCGGATGCATCCCAGGAGGCCGGAGCCAGTCTTTCCGCCCTTCTCCTGCCGCGCGTCACACGGACCCTCGACAACAGCTGGGAGATCGGCGTGCGGGGCGCCATCCTCGCCTATCACGACCGGCTGGCCGGCGACATCTACGGGAACCGCGCGTTCGAGAAGGGCTACCTCTTCGCCCAGACGCAATATGGGCGCGTCGAACTCGGCCAGGATGACGGGGCTGCCTATCGCCTTTCGGTGACGGGTCCGAGCGTCGACGATCAGGTCGCCATCGACAATGCGAGCACGACCTTCTTCCGCGACCCCGCGACCGGGCGCGCCTTCATCGACCAGTTCCGGCTGCGCGCGGCCGTAGCCTCGAGCAGCAACGATGCGAAGTTCACCTACATCTCGCCGCGCTGGTTCGGGATCCAGGTCGGCGGGTCCTACACGCCCTACGATGCGCATGGCGGATTGCCGTTTGTGTCGCGGGGCGCGGGCGGTCCCGACCGGCAGACGAATCTTTTGGAAGGTGCGGCCAATTACACCGGCAATCTCGGCGAACTTTCCTATGGCTTCTACGCGGGCGCCACAATCGGACACGACACCGACCGCTCGCCCGGCCACGCCAATCTCACCGACTGGGGACTGGGCGGCGAAGCCGACGAAACCATCGAAGGCGTGAAATTCGCAGTCGGCGGCGCGTTCCGGGATTCCAACGCCTATGCGTTCGACATCGCCAATGCGCGCGCAAACGGGACAACGCGAAGCTGGCGCGCCAGCACCACGGCGACGAAAGGCCCATGGATATTGGGTTTCGAATATGCCGCCGGCCGCACCGACGACGCGTTGCCCGAACCCGGTCTCGACGAAACCGGCTTCGAAGCGTCGCTCGGCTATGTGATCAATTCCAACCTGCAGGTGACCGGCGGCTGGCAGGGCCTGTCGTTCCGCCGCGACACGGGCGTCTTCTTCAACGCTCAGCCGAGCGCCTATCTGAATGCGGGCTTTCTGCATCTGCGCTTTCACGTGTGACGGCCAGCGCGCCGATCGCGGCGATGCCTGCGAGCCTGGCGCCCGCGAGGTGCAAGGCATTTCTCGCGTCGATTCCGCCGAGCGCATAGATCGGAACGCGCGACAGTTGCGCGATCAATCTGAAACGGATGGGCGTCAGCGCGGCGCGATCCAGATGGCTCTTCGTCGCAAAGACGGGCGACAGAAACACGGCGTCCGCGCCGAACGACGCGGCGCGCTGCACGGCCTGAAGCGAATGGGCGGATGCGGTCAGGAACCAGCGCGGCTGCCGCGCGCGCCAATAGGCGAGTTTGCCGGCCTGCGCTTCCGGGAAATGCACACCATCGGCTGCGCGCGCCAATTCCGGATCGTCGGCGATCAGAAGGAACAATCCGCGCGCGCGTGCGATGCCGGCCAGCGCTGCTGCCAGTTCCGCGCGCCGCTTCTTCGTTCGTGCGCGCAAAACAATCAGACTGCCGCGTGGAAGCGCGCGCGCGGCGGCTGACGGATCGGGCAGGCGCTCGTCGTCGGTCATCAGCACAAGCGGCGGCAACGGCCCCGATTTGAGCCGGAAGGCGAGCCTTGCTAGCGTCCCGCGCGTTTCCCTCACCCGATGTCCAATATTGCCATGCCGGCCATGAATAACGATCCGTCGATTGCCCTCAAAGACATTCTCGCGCGTATCGAGACGGCGCGGAAGACCGCGATCAAACCCGCGCCGTCGACCACGCTTGTCGCCGTCACCAAGACGCACGGGCCGGAGCGCATACTTCCCGTGCTTGACGCAGGCCATCGCGTCTTCGGCGAGAACCGCGTGCAGGAGGCGAAAGCGAAATGGCCGGCGTTGCGCGCGCAATTCCCCGATATCGCGCTCCATCTGATCGGGCCGCTCCAATCCAATAAGACACGCGAGGCGATCGAACTGTTCGATTGCATCGAGACGCTCGACCGGCCGAAGCTCGCCCATGCGCTCCGGGCCGAGATCGACCGCGTGGGGCACGCGCCCACGCTTTTCGTGCAGGTGAATACCGGCGACGAGCCGCAGAAGGCGGGCGTGTCGCCAACGGATGCGGCGGCCTTCCTCGCGCTCGCCCGCGAAGAGTTGGCACTTCCCGTAGAGGGGCTGATGTGCATTCCGCCCGCGCTGGAAAACCCCGCGCCGCATTTCGCGCTGCTCGCCAAACTTGCGCAGGAAGAAGGATTGCCGTTCCTCAGCATGGGCATGAGCGAGGATTTCGAAACCGCGATCCGTTTCGGCGCCACGCATGTGCGCGTCGGCTCGGCGATCTTCGGCGCGCGAACGATCGAACCGGAATGATCAGGATGTCGGGACGAGCGTCGCGGGCGGCGTGGACAGCGATTTGCGATAGGCGGACAGCGCGCGCTGGCTGAGCGTCGAGTCGATTCCCTTGTCGCTCATGGCCTTCATGAGCGCCTGCATCGCCGCATCGTTGGCCGTTGATGGCGTTTGCGGCATCGGAGACTGCAAAGCTGCAGGCGGTCCGTTGGCGGTGAGCGACGCCGGCGTTGCGCTGGATCCAATTCCGGCCATGGAGGCAATCGCATCGGATGCGCTGATGGGGGACGCCTCATTGTCCGGCGCCGTGTCGTTCTGTGCAGCGTCCGTGGAATTCGCCGCCGGGTTCGCGGCAATGGCGGACGCGTCGTCGTCGCCTTCGATCCATCCGAGCACGGTGTCGCCGATATCCTTGCCCGTGATCTCCTGAAACGCCACGTTGGCGACCGAGGACACGAATCCCCACGCGCCGCCATAGAGCGTGTCGCCCGCGATGCGTTCGAGCGGCGTGATCGTGTCGCCCGTGATGGCGCGGTAGAGCGTGGATACAACCGGGATGTGCTGCAGCGGATTGACGACGTTGAGAAGGTCGTGAAACGAAAGACCGTTGCCCGAGCCGTTCGCGGTCACGAGCGACGCGAGCGTGGGGGACGCGCTAGGAGAGGGCTGGACGGTGGCAATCGACGCGCTCATCCCTCCCGGATAAGCAAAGCTCTTGCCAGCCGAAAACGCGCTGAAATCCTTGGCGAATTCCGCTCTTTCCGACGGCCGCGGCAAATCCTGCCGGGGCAGCGTCGTGCCTACAACAAATGCCCGGCCTTCGCGGCCTTGGTCTTGAGATACGCACGGTTGTGTTCGTTGTCGGGGAACGCGTGCGGGACGCGCTCGACGACTTTGACGCCGGCCGCCTCGAGGCTTGCGGCCTTGTCGGGATTGTTCGTCAGTAGACGGACGGATTTGTAGCCGAGAAGTTCGAGCATGCGCGCGGCGACGCCATAGAGACGCTCGTCCGCTTCGAACCCCAGCCTTTCGTTCGCTTCGATCGTATCGAAGCCCTGATCCTGAAGCCGATAGGCACGGAGCTTGTTGATGAGGCCGATGCCGCGGCCTTCCTGCGCGAGATAGAGAAGAACGCCGCCGCCGTCGCGCGAGATCGCCGCGATCGCACCGCGCAATTGCGCGCCGCAATCGCATTTGAGAGAGCCCAGGAGATCGCCCGTGAAGCATTCGGAATGAAGGCGCGTGAGCACGGG
>Ga0181525_10003665_pt1 | contig 12045 bp, 10 predicted proteins | sample PEATcosm2014_Bin_48_FD_121100 | JGI IMG/M metagenome (GOLD analysis project Ga0181525, IMG submission 121100) | Peatland microbial communities from MTU Mesocosm Facility, Houghton, MI, USA - PEATcosm2014_Bin06_10_metaG | ecosystem: Environmental > Terrestrial > Soil > Wetlands > Peat | place... | reverse complement strand
GACTTTTGTTGATTGACAATGGTTTATGCAATTTAACCCCTTGATTTGGGGTGATCCGGGCTGTCGATGGTCATTTTTAGACACCACCAGACACCACAAGAGGTCGAGCGGCTCTTGTGGTGTGAACCGGCCCGATGGAGAGTGTCATGGGTTGTTAAAATACCAGAGGTAAAATCGTTTTCCAGCGACGTTTTAGCCGGAAATCAGCCGTCGGGCAGGTTCCAACCCCGGCTTATAATGGGTTTAACACCAAATGTCATTACAGGACGCTGCTGTCGGATTTGAAAGGTTTTCATGCCCCAGCAACCCGGCGGCGACGACCGCTTTTAACCGGTGGAGTTTGGTTCACTTGCATAAGGATAATCAGGCCTTTCAAACTGTCCAAATCTCAACTGGGGCAGACCATTCCGAATTTGAAATGAGCCTCGTCACCTCGGCTGCTACACAATTGAATGCGGGCGAAAACAGCTTTTGACAGCACTGCCAAGGAAAAAGCCGGAACAAGCAATTGTTCCGGCTGTCTTGTTTTTTAATGAATCAACGCGCAGCGATGACTTTTCCGGTCTGTGTTGAGGCCAAATCGGTGCCATTTTCGTTCCTGACCTCTTGTACGCCGGCCAGTTGCCACACCTGGTTGACAAACTTCTGCTGTTCAATCTCGTCGGACGAGGTGCCATACAAAGTCACCACTCCATTGTTGACCGAGGCCGACGGGCTGTCGCCGATCCTCGTGTCCATCATGATCATGTGGAAAATTTTGTCGTTGATGGCGATGTCCGTCGCCCGGATGTCGGTAACGGCCGTCGCCGTCGGTGACGGAACATTCGTATAGTATGCGGCGTTTGACGTTTGATTGCTTTCGGAACATAAGGCGGCGCCAGCGGCGAGCGGCAGCGCGAGACAGAGCAATATTTTGAGTTTGGAGTTGGTTGACATATTTTTAATTTTGTTTTGGATGTTTAAATTGTTTTCACTTATCACTGTCCAAGAATAGTCTTCGCAGGCTGGCCCCGCCATCAGGTGTAACCCTCCGGGGTATAACCCTACCGGATGATTTGTGAATTGAATCAGGACGAACTGAAGCAGAATGAAGCGCAGTCAACCGGACGCAGGGGAACGGAATGAAATTCAGAGAAACAGACGGTTGGGCAACGGCTGGCCCGGACAGGTTGGCACCGGGAGCTGCGCCCGGACGCCATTGGCCATGTGCAGGATGCCCCCGACCTTGCCCAGCAACTTGGCGAGTGTGTAGGGCTTTAGCAAAGTCGCCTTGACTGGCAGCCAGGGGTTTTGCCGCAGCTCATCCACCGGGAGCAATCCCGATGTGAGGATGACCGGCACCGCCATGTGGGCGGCATGGAGTTTCCGGCACAAATCGATGCCCGTGACCTTGGGCATGTTGTTGTCGGTGATCAACAGGTCGTAGCTGTTCAGCTGCAGTGCGTCCCAGGCGGTCGCCCCGTCTTCGACGGCGTGAACCTCGTAGCCGGAATCCATGAGCACATCGACGTTGAAACGACGCACGTCCTTGTCGTCATCCGCAAAGAGAATGCGCTGGGGCGGATTCGTCTTGCATTCGAACAATGATCCGACGTCGTCCCTGTTTTCGAAGAATTCATTCTCATTCATAACCCTGCCATTAGAGCCGGAATTGGCGGGGGCTGCCATGGGGTGTTTTACCCATTTCCTTGTCGAGGGACAATTTTCAATTGTTCAGCATCCTGGTGGCCAAAAACCGGGGACTTGATGCAGAGAACTTTTTATCGGAGCCGGATGCCATGAAATGGCTGCTAAAGACCGACACCAAACTCCCTCCAGAGAACGCATAGGTGCGGCGGCTTTTGATATTTGGCCGGAAGATCGATTCAACTCCAGACAGACAGTTATTTCTTCGCAAAAAAATTCCGAACGGCGGGTGTTTTCGGGAATTCGGATTTGCTTGAAACAAACAATCAGGAAGGTAGGCTGACCGGACTTGAATACCACGCGACTATCTTCGAGAACGTCCACCGGGCTGTCCGGGGCGGTGTTTCTTCTGGTTTTTGTCGCGGCCATATTTGGAAGCATGCGGTGTCTGGCGTTGAACGTAACGAATCTGGCGGGTTCCCAACCCAAGCGTGTGTTGATGTTGTTCAGCGAGGCCAAGGATGTGCCGGGAAACATCATGTTGGAACAGGCGGTGAAGGCGGAGATGCTGAAGGACAGCACAAACCCGGTTGTTTTTTCCAGCGAATATCTCGATGCCAGCCATTTTTCAGGCAAGGAACATTTTCGCGTGTTCCAAAATTACATCGGAAAAAAATACACGGCAAACGACCTTGATCTGGTTCTGGCGTTTCCGTCGCAGGATTACACGCTCGCAGGCGAGCTGCCGGATGCGCTGTTCCCGGCGGTGCCAGTGGTGTTCGTCGCGGTCAATGAGATGGATGCTCCGTTGGAGATCAGCAAGCTTGGCGTCACGGGAATTGTCCAGCGCTTTGACATCCGCGGCACACTGGGCTTGATCAAACGACTGCAACCGGACACGCGCCGCGTGGTGGTGATCGGCGGGTCAACGCCAACGGACCGTGCGACGCTGGGACGGATTGCAGAAGCATCGCAATCGCTGGAGGGGGTGCAATTTGAATTCTGGACCAACCGCCCGGTGGCGGAATTGCCGGGTCTCGTGCGTTCGTTGCCGGAAGGCACGGTGATTTTGTTGGGCTCCATTCTGCGCGATGTTACCGGGCAGACGTATTACACGCCGCAGGTTGCTCAACTGCTCGCGCCGCAAGCCAGCGTGCCGGTATATGTGCTCGGCGGCTGGTCGCTCGGCACAGGAGCGCTGGGCGGATCGGTGGTTGATCCGGAAGACCTCGGAGCACGGGCGGGGCAACTGGCGCTGCGCGTGCTCGCCGGGGCCGACCCGGAAAACATACCCATTGATGTGGCGACGAAAGGAACACCGATGGTGGACTGGCGCGCTATTAAACGCCTGGACATCAAGGAAAGCCGCGTGCCTGCCGGCACGATAATCCGTTTCCGGCCGGAAACGCTGTGGGATGAACACCGGGATTTGATTTTGATTCTGCTGGCGGTTTTTCTGGCGCAGGCCGCGACGATCACAGGACTGCTGGTGCAGCGAAGAGAACGCCTGCGCGCAGAGGCGGAAATCATGAACCAGCGGACGGAACTGGCGCACGTCACCCGCGTGTCAACCATGGGACAGTTGACATCCACCCTCGCCCACGAATTAAACCAGCCGCTGGGGGCCATTTTGCGAAATGCGGAGGCGGCGGAAATTTTTCTTCAAAAGGAAAAACCGGACCTGGAAGAAATCCGCGCCATCCTCGCGGACATCCGCAAGGACGACCGCCGCGCCGGTCACGTGATCAGCCGGATGCGTTCATTGTTGAAACGGCGCAGCCTTGAATTAAAATCACTGGACATCGCCGAGTTGCTGGAGGAAGCCATTTCGCTGGCACAGCCGGATGCCCGCGCGCGACGGGTATTCCTGACATTGCAACTGCGCGAAAAATTGCCGGCCGTGCGTGGCGACCGCGTGCACTTGCAGCAGGTGCTGTTGAACCTGATCTTGAACGGGATGGATTCGATGGCCGGGGTGGCGGCATCGCAGAGGCTGCTGACCGTGAGCGCCAAAACAAACAAGGAAAAAAACGTTGAAGTATCCGTGAGCGATACCGGGGCCGGAATTGCGACGGACAAGATCGAACGGCTCTTTGAACCGTTCTTCACGACCAAGACGAACGGCATGGGCATGGGGCTTGCCATTTCGCAGACCATCATCGAGGCGCATGGCGGAAAAATATGGGGCGGAAACAATGAAACGCGTGGGGCGGTTTTCTTTTTCACGCTGCCTCTGGATGACAAATGATTTATGAACCTCGAATCCAATACGGTTTACATCGTTGATGACGACGCCTCCTTTTTGACATCCGTAACGCGGCTGCTGCGCGCTGCGGGTTATTCCGTCCAGGCTTTTGACTCGGCGAAAAGATTTCTTGACCAGCTTGCGCCAGGGATGTCCGGTTGCGTGCTGGCGGATCTGCACATGCCTGGATTAAACGGACTGGAATTGCAGGCGGCCCTGGCAAAATCGTCCAATCCCATGCCGGTGGTTTTCATGTCCGGACAGGGTGACATCCCTTCGACGGTGCAGGCGATGCGGCGCGGTGCGGAAGATTTTTTGACGAAGCTCGCCCCGAAAGACAAGCTCCTGGACGCGGTCCGGCGCGCCCTGGAGCGCGGCATGCAAGAACGCAAATCGCGCCAGCATCTGCAGGAATTGCGCGGGCGGTTTGCCGCGCTGACGGCGCGCGAACTGGAAGTGTTGGAACACGTCGTCCTCGGCAAGATGAACAAGGAGATTGCCGACGATCTGGGAATCAACGAGCGCACCGTGAAGCTGCACCGCACAAACCTGACGCGGACATTGCAGGTGCAATCGGTGGCGGAACTGACCCGGTTGGTGGTGGAAGCCGGGTTGTTCAAGCGCGAAAAGCCGGAGTAATTCCCGGATGCCAAACTAAAATCCCGCCGGCACAGTCAGTCTCTTTTTCTTGCAGTATCACTCCCTGCTTCCCCAATGGGCAGATTGTCGGCCACCCGCGTATCCGGTAGTGTCAGCACAAGACCCAATGGCGCGTCCGTCTAAAATAAAACAAGATTGCACATTGTGAACGATAACATAAAAGCGAAGGCAGTTGAGTTGATCGGATGCATCCAGTCCGGAAAGGCCGGCAGCGTTGAGTTTAAGGAACTCGAGCGTGTCACCGGCATGCCCAATGCATGGGCCATTTTTGATGCGTATGAACTTGAAGGCATGTTGCCGGCCAAAATTTTCGACATGTTCTTTTGCGATAAAGAAATCGCGGTTGGCTAAACGTGCCTTTTTGACAATTTTGGTTTGAGAAACGTTAGAAGCAGAAGATTAGTGGGCTTTCCTTTGCAGACATAGAATTCAATTCCAACTTCATCGTCGTAGTCACTCCGCTTCCCTAAAGGGCATATTGCTCGCCACTCATATGGGCAGTAACTTGCCGCAATAAAATCCGATGAACACCAGCAGCACAAACGCTGACAACTTCGATCTGCCAACGGACTTTTACCCGGATTTGTGCCGGACAATAAATGGCCGGCGAATTCTTTGCGTTGAGGAAAATGAGTGTGTTCGCAATAAAATCTGTTCTGTCCTAGTCAAGCAGGGATGGGATTGTGAAAGCGCAGTTCGTGGCCATGACGCACTCCAAACTCTGATTTCGTGCCCACAATCAATTGACATCCTCATCACCAAGCACCGGCTGCCTGAAATGAATGGGACGGAATTCGTGCGCAGGGTGCGTGCAAGAACAATCTTCACGGGCAAAATTTTGGTGCGGTCTAAAAAATTGCACCGCAAAGAACAGGCAGCCTACAAGGAACTTGAGGTGGATGCCTTCGTTCCCAACTCGGGCAGCACAAAATCCATTCTGAAAGCCGTTGAAGAACTGCATGCGGACAAACATTTAAATATTCAGGGCAAACAATGAATTATATGGAATGCAGCGCTTGCAGCACTCAATGGTCCGGCAAAGATATTTATTGTCCCAGCTGCGGTTCGCCCATGCCGAAGCGGAACAGCATTTATTCGTCAGGATGGCTTTGGGCAACCGTCGTCCTGGCATTGTTAACCCTGATGTTAAAACATGAACACAAGTGAACCGGAAAAGGAAATCGATCATGTGATCCGCGTGCCGTTCTGGTTGGCCACGCTGGTGGCGGTCATTATATTACTGGCCGCGTATGAAATTTGCCGGTTTTTGTCCGGAGACAAATTGTTTTGAGAACCTCCCACCGTAAATAAAATCTGTACGACTCTGCTAATTAGCAGCGGTTTCAATTTTATTTCGACTTAATAAAAGATTAACCCACTAGAGTCCCGGACTGCTCTGCATGATGCCGCCGTCGGCAAAGATGGTGGTCGCGGTCATGTAGCTCGCGCCATCGCCGGCGAGAAAGGCCACCAGGCTCGCAATTTCTTCCGGCCGCGCCATGCGGCCCAGCGGAATCGCGTTGTTCAATTTTTGCAGCAATGCCGGATCCTGCATGGTGCCGAGATTGATCGGCGTGGCGACGGCGCCGGGGCCGACGCCGACGACCAGGATGTTGTGCGGCGCGAGTTCCACGCCCGCCGTGCGCGTCAGCATCCGCATCCCGCCTTTCGAGAGACAATACGCCGTGTTGCCCGGCATCGGCCAGTCTTCGTGCACGGAAGTGATGTTGATGATGCGCCCACCCCCGCCCTGCTTGATCATCTGCTGCGCAGCAAGCTGCGTGCCGAAGAACGCGCTCTTGAGATTGATGGCCAGCACTTTTTCGTATTGCGCCTCGGTGGTGTCGAGAATGGACGTGCGCGTCTCAACGCCGGCGTTGTTGACCATGATGTCCACGCGGCCAAATTCCTTAACCGCCGTATCAAACAAATTTTGCAGTTCGCTCACCTGGCTGACATCCGCTTTCACGCCGATCGCGCAATCGCCCAAATCACGCACCTGTTTTTCGAGCGCTTCCGTGGCTTCGGGATGCGCGACGTAATCGATGACGATGTTCGCCCCCTGCTTGGCCAGTTCCAAAACGATGGCCATGCCAATGCCGCTGTTGCCGCCGGTGACGATGGCGACCTTGTTTTTAAGACTCATATAATTTCTCCTGGGTTCATGAGGTTGAGGTTTACTGCAAAGTTGATTCCGTCACGCCCGCCTTGCGCGTGACGACGAAGGATAGCACAGACATCGCCAGCGCGACAACTGCGGTTCCGGCAAAAATAGTTTTCAAGGCCAACCCCGCCGCCTGCAACGGGCCGACGCCGAATGCCGCGAGGCCGTAGCCGATCTGGTAAAATGCAATCAGGCCGCCCGCGACCGACGCGGCGATGGTCGTCAATTCTTTCTGACCAAAGCTGATGGTCAACGGCAACAGCGCCGAACAACCGAGCCCCGCGAGCGCGAACGTCAGCAGGCCGGCGACCGAATTATTCTCCGGCACCAGCGCGCTGGCGATCAGCGCGCCCATCACCACCAACGGCAACACCCGGCAAACGAGCGGCTCGGGAACCCATTTTTCAAGGGCGACAAACAGCACGCGCCCCGCCGTGACCGTGGCCCAGAAAAAGGTCAGCGCCAGCGACGCCACCGCCGCGCTCGCGTGGAAATGTTCCTTCAAGTAAAGCGACGCCCAGTTGCCATTCATGGTTTCGCACACGCCGTAGAGCAGTGCAAACGTGGCGAAGATCCAGAACCGCGCAGGGAATTTCATTTTCTTTGTGGCGTTGGCCTGAACTTTTCCGCCTTCGTTCAAGGGCCGGGTGAAACTGAACAGCAGTAGTCCACAAACTAGCGCGCCGACCAGCACCGGCAACGCCCACCAGATGCCGAAGCCAACAAAAATCGCGACGAAGACCGGTGCCAGTGCGGTGCCCAAACCCAGCAGCGCGTTCAAGGCGAGCACCGCCTTGTCCATCGTCTGCGGGAAAAAGGCGGCGGCAAAAGTGTTCAGCGCCGGCACGGTGAAACCAAAGCCGATGCCCATACAGGTCGTCGCCACGAGCAGGATGCCGTAGGCCGCCGCATGTTCGCGCATCGCAAACCGGCTGGCGACGAGCAGCGTCATCGCGAGCAGGTTCGCCAACAGTCCGAGCAGATAGAGTTTTTTGGTGCCCAGCCGGTTTCGCAAGCCCGCGCCCGCGAGCGACGCCACGATGGCCATGACGGCCTGCGGCAAAAACATGCCACCATATTCTGTGCTGGAAAGCCCGTAATCCGTCGGACTCGTGAACACCGCGCTTGCCGCCGGAAACGTGACCAGCCCGATGCCTTGCACCACGCCGGCGGCATACACCGTCACGATTTCGCTGCGGCGCGCCATTTATTTGAGGCGCTGAAGCAGATGATCGCCGACGCGCAAGGCGTTGGCGATGGCGGTCAGCGAGGGATTCACCGCGCCGATGCTGGGAAAGAAACTCGTGTCCACGATGTAAAGATTGTCCAGCTCGTGCGCGCGACAGTTCACATCGAGCACGGAAGTTTTCGGATCGGTGCCGAACCGACAGGTGCCGGATTGATGGCCGACACCGGCGACGGGAATATGTTTGCCGAGATAAACATTGTTCGGAATCAGATGCGGATGCAGGTCGAGATGCTCCAGCATGGACTGCAATTTCTGCCGCAGCCGGTTGATCGGCTCCTGGTTGGTGAATTCGTAATGGAGTTGAATTTCATTTTTGGCGTTCAGCGTCACGCGGTTCTGCGGCAGCGGCAAATCCTCGCCGGTGAGCCAGAAATCCACGGCGTGCTTGGCCATCTGATCCAGCGACCAGCCCGGCGCAAATCCGTGCGAATCCTCGCGAAACATCGGGCCTTGGGATTTGCCGATCATCTGGATGTTGCCCAGCGGAAACTCGTAGTCGGGCGCGCGCAAATAAAAATCATTCACCGTCAGCGTTTTTTGGAAAACCGTTTTGTTCTCGCGCTTCGACAACGCCACGAGCGCGATGGCGTTGTGAAACATGTAATTGCGTCCGACCTGATCCGAACCGTTCGCCAAACCGCGCGGATGTTTGTCATTCGCGGACATCAATAGCAGCCGCGCCGAGTTGGCCGCGCCGCACGAAACGACGACGAGATCGCCGAAAAATTCTTCGCGCTGCCCGTCGCGCTCGATGATGACGTTGGTGATTTCCTTTCCGTTCGCGCCGGTTTCCAGTTTTTGCACGTGCGCGTTGGTCAACAGCGTCACGTTCGGATATTGCAGCGCCGGCCACACGGCGATGACTTCGGCATCCGATTTGGCGTGGACAAGACACGGAAATCCGTCGCAGGTGTCACAGCGGATGCACTGGCTGTGCGGCGCGTTGGCTTCGTTCAGCAAAATGCCCGTCGGCGCGAAGGACGGATGATAGCCGGCGCGCTTCAAATTGTCCGCCAGCTCCTGAATGCGCGGTTCGTGGCTGACGGGCGGGAACGGATACGGCGCACTCGCCGGCGGATCGGTCGGGTCATCGCCGCGCTGGCCGTGAACGTTGTAAAGTTTTTCCGCCTGGGTGTAATATGGCTCCAGTTCGTCGTAGCGGACCGGCCAGTCCGGCGTCAAACCATCGGCGGTGCGATGCGCGGTGAAATCTTCCTGGCGCAGACGAAATAATGCCGCGCCATACATTTTGGTCGCACCGCCGACAAAATAATGTGAGCCGGGCTGAAACGGCTTCTGGTTGTTGTCATACCAGATGTCCTTGGAAACGTAGCGATTTTTCACGAACACTTCCGTCGTGTCCCAGTTTTGTTTTTCGCGCGGCAGAAAGCCGCCGCGTTCCAAGATCAAAATCTTTTTGCCGGACGGCGCGAGCTTGAGCGCCAGCGTGCCGCCGCCCGCGCCGCTGCCGATGATGATGAGGTCGTAATGATTCGCGCTCATGGATGTTTTATTTCGCTCCTTTCAACCATTTTGCAAACGGAAATTTATTTTCGCGGCCGCAGCAGCTTCGCGATCAGACCGGTCCAGCCGGTCTGATGCGATGCGCCGACGCCGCGCCCATTGTCGCCGTGAAAATATTCGTGGAACAGTAAGTAATCCTTGAAGTGCGGATCGGTCGCGAGCTTCGGGTGATATTTCAAGACCGGACGCTGGCCGTCGTCGCCCTTCAAAAATAATTTGGCGAGCCGGCGCGTCAGCTCCTCGGCCACTTCATTGAGCGTGATGAATTTCCCAGAGCCAGCCGGGCACTCGACCTTGAAATCGTCGCCGTAATAATGATGAAACTTTTGCAGCGCCTCGATGAGCAGGAAATTGAGCGGCATCCAGACCGGACCGCGCCAGTTGGAATTTCCGCCGAACAAGCCGCTGCGCGATTCCGCCGGCCAATAAGCAACCTCATAAGTCTGGCCGCCGGTCTCATAACGAAAGGGATGCTGCTCATGAAACTTTGACAGCGAGCGCACGCCCTGCCCCGACAGGAACTGCGTCTCGTCGAGCATCCGCTTCAGCAGCGCCTTCATGCGATGGCCGCGCAGCAGCGACAGCAGTTTGCGGTCTTCCGTGCCGCACACTTTCCAGTCCGAGATCAGGCACGACAAGTTCGCGCGATGTTTCAGATACCATTCCATCCGGCTGGTGAAGGCCGGCAATTGGGCGAGCACGTCCGGATCCAAAACTTCGACGGCGAGCAGCGGGATCAGGCCGACGGCGGACTGGATTTTCATCGGCACATTTTCGCCATCCGGTAGGTTTAAATGGTCGTAATAAAACTGATCCACCTCATCCCACAAACCCAGCTTGTCCTCGCCTTGGCCGTTGATGGCGGCGGCGATGGACAGGAAATGCTCGAAAAATTTCGTCGCAATGTCTTCATAGACGTGATTGTGCTGCGCCAGTTCGAGCGCGATGCGCAGCAGGTTCAGGCAATACATCGCCATCCAGCTCGTGCCGTCGGCCTGGCTCAGGAAGCCGCCGGTCGGCAGCGGTTTGCTGCGGTCGAAAACGCCGATATTGTCCAAGCCGAGAAAGCCGCCCTGAAAAATATTCCGGCCCCGCTCGTCCTTGCGGTTGACCCACCAGGTGAAATTCAGCAGCAGCTTTTGAAACACGCGCTCCAGAAATACGAGGTCGCCCGCGTCGGCCGGATTGGCCTCCTGCCGCTGCCGGCGGTCAATCTGAAACACGCGAAACGCGGACCAGGCATGCACCGGCGGATTCACGTCGCCGAACGCCCATTCATAGGCGGGCAACTGGCCGTTCGGGTGCATATACCATTCGCGCATCAGGAGGACGAGCTGGCTCTTGGCGAACTCGGCGTCCACCTCCACCAGCGCGAGGCAATGAAACGCCCAGTCCCACGCCGCGAACCACGGATACTCCCATTTGTCCGGCATGGAAATCACGTCAGCGTTGTTCAAGTGCCGCCAGTCGGAATTGCGGGCGTGCCGGCGCTCGGCGGGCGGCGGCGGCTGGGTCGGATCGCCGTCCAACCAAAGCGGTACATCGTAGTGAAAAAACTGTTTGCTCCAGATCATGCCCGCGAACGCCTGACGTTGAACTAATTTCGCGTCGGCATCGGCCAGGTTTTTTTGCAGCCCGGCGTAAAATTCATCCGCCTCATTTCGCCGCTGGAAAAAAATCGCGTCGAAGTCATCCCACGGCTTGCCGGCCGATGCTGCGTCCGACTTCGCCAACCGCAACCGCACGGTGACCGACTGCCCCGCCGGCACATTCAGTTCATAGACCGCGCCCGCCTTGGTGCCGGTTTGCGCGGGATTCGCCGCCGATTTATTTCCCGCGACGACAAATTCGTGAAAGGCGTCCTTGAAAAAGCCTTTCGCCTCCGGCTGGTTGAACAGCCGGCGCACATTGGTTTCGTTGTCGCAAAAAAGCAGCGCTGGATTCGCATCGCAGACGAGGCGAAAATTGCCGAGTTGAGCGTGTTCGATTTTGACGCCGCCATGGTCCGCCGAGAATTTTGGCCTGCGCCCGTTCGGAATCCACGACCACGTGTTGCGAAACGCCAGTTGCGGCAGCAGCGTCAGCTTGGCGGGTGGGCCTCCGCCCAGAGCGCGATTGTGAACCGTGATGAGCATCAAGATATCGTCCGGCCCGGCCTTGGCGTATTCCACGAAGACATCGAAATACCGGTCCGCATCGAACAAGCCGGTGTCGAGCAGTTCAAACTCCGGCTGGTCCGCGCCGCGCCGATGGTTTTCCTCGATGAGCTGCAAGTAGGGAAATGCGCCCTGCGGATATTTGTAGAGAAATTTTAAATAGGAATGGGTCGGCGTCGCGTCGAGGTAGTAATACAGTTCCTTCACGTCCTCGCCGTGGTTGCCCTCGGAATTGGTGAGGCCGAACAACCGCTCCTTCAAAATCGGGTCCTGGCCGTTCCACAACGCGAGCGAGAGGCAAAGATGCTGCATGTCGTCGCTGAAACCGGCCAAGCCGTCCTCGCCCCAGCGATACGCGCGGCTGCGCGCGTGGTCGTGCGAAAAATATTCCCACGCGTTGCCGCCGGGCGAATAATCCTCG